>ERZ1645187.4196-NODE-4196-length-11752-cov-5.714713_pt1 | contig 11752 bp, 11 predicted proteins | sample MGYA00575352_ERZ1645187 | MGnify/ENA primary metagenome ERZ1645187 (study PRJEB40837, sample SAMN11349314) | freshwater sediment metagenome | isolation source: river sediment | host: Sediment | place: India: Wazaribad , New Delhi | collected 2017-02-21 ... | reverse complement strand
TCCGCCTTAATCACTGAGACATATCCTGTTTACGGTCTATCGAGCATACCAAAACATCGGACTTGGCTTGTCAAGTGGAAGAATTGCCTGCACAAAGTGGTGGCATATTTGGGGAGGTTACATGACAACAGGGCGTCTGAAAGGTAGGACTGCGTTGATCACCGGCGGTGCCAATGGCATTGGACGTGCATCGGTCGAACTATTTGCGCGGGAAGGGGCCAAGGTTGTTTACCTTGACATTGACGAAGTGGCCGGGCGGAAACTCGAACTCGCGACAAAGTCGGTTGGCTTGAATTGCCACTTTATCGCGGCTGATGTTTCTCAGGAATCCGATGTCTTGCGTGCAACAGGTCTAGCGATCCAGGCACTCGGCCATATCGACATCCTTTTCAACCATGCGGGGATCATCCTGGCAAAACCATTTCTAGAGATGGATGCCACGGATTGGGAACAGTTGATGAACCACAATGCCCGCAGTGTTTTCCTAATGTGTCGCCACGTTATTCCCGGCATGTTGAAGAGGGGATCAGGTGTGATCATCAACACATCGTCGACTTCAGCGCGGGCCGTATCACCGATGGAAACGATCTATTGCGCCTCTAAGGCAGCCATGCATCAGCTTTGTCGGGCAATTGCCGTTGAGTATCGGGACTCCGGCATTCGCTGCAATATCATTTGTCCAAGTTTTGTGCGCACCAAACATGCCACAGATGAACTTGCGCAGTTGCGCAAGTATGGCATTCCGGCATCCGATGACGCCGTCAAGGCAATGCAGGGACGTGTCTGCGAACCTGGAGAGGTGGCGTCTGTAGCACTGTTTCTGGCCTCCGATGAGGCAAGTTTCATGAATGGGGCAGAAGTTTTTGTAGATAACACTATGACGGCGGTGTGAGGCAATGCGCTGGCCTGTAGGAAGCATCAAGCCATTGGCACCGAATGGAGCGGCGCTGGAGAAACTTCGTCGGCAAATTCATCTCGGAGAATTAATCAGCGGAGAACGCTTGCCGCCTGAACGTCAGCTTGCCGATGAACTGGGTGTGGCGCGTGCCACACTGCGAGAAGCACTACGAGCACTGGAGTCTGAAGGCTGGATTGTGACCCGTCCCGGAAAATCCGGAGGCGCCTTTGTCGTCGGTCTTGCTGCGTTGCAACAGCTAGCACTATTGAGGCTGCGTCGTGATATTGCGTTGGTTTACAGGGCCTCTGAGTTTCTACAAGTTGCACTTCCAGTAGCGGCGCGGTACGCCGCCGAACGCAGGTCATCGGTCCTCTTGTATCAGTTGGAAATGTGCATCACACGCTTGGAAGCGACGCTTCCCGCAGATGCTGAATACAAGGAAAGGACGCAACTTCTCGTGCTGGTGGTGAACGCCAGTGCAAATCCCTGGCTCGTTGCCAGCGCCGTTGATGCTTTGGCATCAGTCTATTTGCCAATGTTCGATGACCGAAGCACTGAACTTGACGCAACAGCCAACTTGAATCGAAGAGCTCTCCTAAACGCAATGCGAGCACGTGAGGTTGTTAAGGCAGAGTCAGCCATGCGTCGGCTTGCCAATCTCGAATTGGCGCACCTCGCCCAATTGACTCTTCCCTGATTATCGGTCTAACACTTAGTCCAAATTTGACATGGAGCAGTGAGTTGCCGGAAACGTCAGAAATCTCGGACGTTGTTGTTGTCGGTGGCGGACCGTCCGCTGCCGTGGCAGCTCATACGCTTTCAACCAAGGGGTTGAAAGTTGTCTGTCTGGAACAAGGTGACTGGCAAAGCCCGGCGGACTTCCCCGGAAACCGCCCAGAATTTGAACTTCTGTTGCAGCAGAAATGGAGTTGGAATCCCAACACTCGAAATCGTCCTGCTGATTATCCAATGAACCTCGATGCCGCAGAAGTGACGCCCATCATGTTTGCAGGCGTTGGTGGGGCAAGGCTGCTATACGGTGCCCATTGGATGCGTCTACTGCCGTCCGACTTTCGCGTCAAAACGCTGGACGGTATCTGTGATGATTGGCCGATCGAATATGACGAGCTTGCTCCGTACTATGACCGTGTCGGCGCGTTTATCGGCGTAGCTGGCATGGACGGTGATCCGGCCTATCCCGCGTTTGAATATAATATGCCTCCGCACCCACTTGGAAGGGGCGGCCTGCGCATGGCCAAAGCCCTTAACACGCTGGACTGGCATTGGTGGGTCGGAGCCAACGCCATTCCGACGGCACGTCACAAGGCCATGGAAAAATGCGTGCGCTGGGGTGTCTGCGAGACAGGATGTCCAGCCGGAGCAAAAGCATCTTTCGACTTGGCCTACTGGCCCCACGCTATGGCGGCGGGTGCCAAGATCATCACTGGTGCGCGTGCCAGCGAAATAACGCTTGATGCGCGGGGCCGCGCCGATGGCGTTGTTTGGATCGATCGGAAAGGCGCCACGCACAAACAGCGGGCAGGCGTTGTGATCCTCGCTGCCAATGGTATCGGCACACCAAGGCTCATGCTGATGTCGCAGTCGGGCAAACACCCGAACGGTCTCGGAAACACATCGGGGCTGGTGGGCAAGAACCTCATGCTGCATCCGAACAATGAAGTGCTTGGCCTTTATGATGAACCACTGGAGAGCTGGAAGGGGCCAGCTGGCCAACCGATCTATTCTCTGGAATTTTATGAAACGGAGTTGAGTAGGGGATTCTACAGGGGGTCTAAGATGAACCTCATGCCTGTGCCGAGCATCCTGCGTTTCCTAGCGGATTTTGATGACCTGCCTTTTGATCAGCGTTGGGGAAGATCCGTCCACGATCTTGCCAAATATGCAGGAAGTGTCTTGTCTTGGGCCGGAAACATAGAAGACCTACCTGAGGAACACAATCGCGTGACGCTTGACAGTTCATTGACGGATAGCAGCGGTCTGCCTGCGCCAAAAATAGAATACAAGATCAGTGCAAATACAAAGAAGAGCCTCGATTTTTCGCTAGCCCGCATGGTGGACATGCATAAGGCAGCAGGTGCCGATCATGTGTTCAGCCACAATCTGTGGAAAGAGGCGCCAGGCCATCTGCTTGGCACTGCACGCATGGGCCATGACCCCGAACGATCGGTTGTCAATGCATTTGGTCGCTCACACGATGTCAAAAATCTGTTTATTGTTGATGGCAGTGTCATGGTGACAAGCGGTGCGATGAACCCCACAGCGACCATCACCGCTCTCTCGCTACGTGCTTCTGAGCACATCTTGGCAACTGCCCGTGACATGGACGCTGCAGCATGAGCAAGGATGCAGTTTCAACAACCGAAATTGCCCGCTTGCGTGAGCTTGCGTCCATTCTCATTCCGGCGAGCGCGACAATGCCAGGTGCTGTCGACATTCCTGATTTTGATCAGTGGTTAGCGCGCGCCGTTCGTGCTTCTGGATATTCTCCAGCAGATAGGCAAAGCGCAGTTGAAGCGCTGCCTGCAAAGCTGACTTGGGAGAGCACTAGGATTCTCAGTCTTTCGAACCCAGAAGGCTTTGCCATTGTCAGCACGATTGTGTCGGCTGCTTATTACATGACGCCAGTAGTGCTGGCAAAACTTGGCTATCCAATTGATCGCAAAAACCCTGCGGGCATGGAAGAATTTGTGGCCGAATTTGAAACCGGCATTTTCGATCAAATGATGGCAAGGCAACCACATTTCAGGGTAGTCCCAAAATGACAACCGAAGAAAAAGGCGAGCGGCGTTTTCGCAGTCAGGACTGGACTGAGGCAAAAGGCGTGGATGGATTTCTCTTGCGCTCCTCCATGAAGGTTCAGGGACTTCGCCCAAAGGACTATCAAAAGCCGATCATCGGTATCTGCAATAACATGAGCGACTTTAACCGCTGTCATATGCACTTCGGCGGCATGGTTGACGCCATTAAGGAAACGATCCTCCAGAGCGGCGGTCTGCCGCGCGTGTTCAATACGATGACAATGGGCGCCGACTCGGCGCTGCCGCTCGGCGCCTCGTTTATGCACCGCAATCTGCTCGCCATGGAAATCGAGCAGATTTGCAGCATCTACTCGATTGATGGGCTGGTCATGCTCGGTGCGTGCGATGAAACAATTCCAGCCATGTTGATGGCTGCCGCATCGGTCAACCTGCCTGCCATCTTGTTGCCGGGCGGCCCGTCCTTCAGTGGTTTCTGGCGTGGCCACGATGTGGGCCCGGGCGTTGATTTTCACAAGGTAATCATGGGCGTCAAGACCGGCGAGTACACGGAAGACGACCTTGCTGATCTCGAGAATTCACTTGAGAGAAGTCCCGGCCACTGCAGTACCATGGGCACTGTCGGCACCATGGCTGTGATCGCAGAAGCCATTGGCATGGCACCGGCGGGAAGTTGTGCCATTCCGGCCGTTGACTCACGCCGTCTCGCCATGGCGCGAAATGTTGGCGAATATGCGATGCAATTGGTGCTCAATGATGTGCGCCCGCGCCAGATCATGACCGCGAAAGCCCTCGACAATGCGATCAGGGTCATGGCGACGGTCGATGGCTCAAGTGCAGCTGTCATGCATCTGTTGGCCATTGCCGGGAGACTTGGCATTGACCTGCCTCTGCAACGCTTTGATGAGCTCTCGACCACCACGCCGGTGTTGTTGAACCTCAAGCCATCCGGCAACTATTATATGAACGACTTCTTTAATGCGGGTGGTGTGCCGGCGCTATTGAATGCATTGGGGTCATTCATTCATCGTGACACCCTGACCGTGACGCAAAGAACGCTGATCGAGGAAATCGACAAGGCAAAAATATTGGACCCACGTGTCATCGGAACTGTGGAAAAGCCGGTGGCTCCGCCACAGGGCATCGCTGTTCTGCATGGCAATCTCGCGCCTGATGGCTGCATCATCCGGATTGGTGTTGCATCACCTGATCTGCTTGTCCACAAGGGCAGGGCTGTGGTGTTTGATGGCAGAGCCGATCTAGATGAAAGGCTTTACCAGCCTGACTTCGACATCAGACCCGGCGACATTGTGGTGTTGCGCGGTGAAGGCCCAAGAGGATCTGGCATGCCTGAGTCAGGCCGCATTGCCGTTCCTGACAAGCTGCTGGCACAAGGCATCACAGACATGTTGCGTGTGTCAGACTCACGACTAGGCGGAACCGTCAAGCAAACAGCGGTGCTGCATGTAGCACCTGAATCAACAGTTGGCGGACCACTGCGTCTCGTTGAAACGGGAGATATCATTTCCATCGATGTGCCGAAACGGATCATCAATGTTGAGCTGACCAAGCAAGAGTTGGCCGCACGCGAAGAGAAACTCGGCCCACCCAAGCCAGTGATGCCGGCACGGGGCTATGCCAAACTCGTCAAGAACAGCGTGACACAGGCCAATCGTGGCTGCGACTTGGATTTTCTTGCACCTGCAACACACGAGGACAGTGTGCCGACCGCGTAAGACAGCAAAACAACAACACAACTCAATGGGAGAAGACACATGAAACACACCTGGACGTGCGAAGAAATCAAGGCCACCGCAATTGGGAAACCAACACGGCGCGGCCTTCTGAAAGGTGGCGCAGCCGCCATGACGGGCGGTTTTGTCGCTCCGTTTTTTTCGGGGCCTGCCCAAGCTGAATCGCTCGGCAAAATGAACTTGCTTGCCTGGGAGGGCTTTGCCTTCCAGGAACCATTGAAGGACTATCTGGCCGCCAAAGGCATCACCCTCAACATCTCAACGATTGCAACTCAAGACGACGTGCAGGCGCGCTTGGGTGGCAGTACGCCAACGGTGATTGACGTCAGCTCTTACAACCAGGGCTACTCGGAGCTCTATGGCCGCATTCTCAACATCATGCAGCCGTTGGATGAAGCGCGTGTCCCGAACTACAACGAAGCAGATATCTTCCCCGAGTTCTTCCACAAGCCCGCCTGGTATTGGGAGGGCAAGCTCTATGGCGTTGTCATGGGCTGGGGCATCAACACCATCGTCTATGATCCAGCCAAGGTGCCGGAGCCAAAGAGCTATACGGACCTCCTCAAGGCTGAATACACAGGCAAGATTGCGTTCGTCGATGACCCGCTTGCGAATTGGCCGATTTTTGCGCGCCTTTCAGGTCTTGGTGCCAAGTATCCGAATGTCAGCAAGGATGAGCTTGCCAAAGTCTTCGAGGCCATGGCACCCTACCGCGATCAAAGCAAAACCTTTGCTGCATCCATCGGTGACGTGACAAACCTGTTCGGCAGCGGTGAAATCGCCGTGATGTTCTGTGGCTGGTCAGGGCTTCCAACCGAAACCATCAAACAGAAGGTCGAGACGAGATACGTCATTCCTGCCGAAGGCGGAGCGGTCTGGAGCGATGCTTTCTTCATCCCCAAGACAGCAACGAACCTGGATGCCGCATACGCCTATATCGACGGCATCATCAGCCCGGAGGCTCAGGCAAAACACGCAGCAAACACTCTGAGCGGAACGATCAACAAGAAAGCCGTAGCGCTCATGGATGACGCCACCCGCAACCTGTTTGACTATAACAATCTGGCGGACTTGTTTGCAAAGTCTCCGCTCCCGAACATCCCTCCAATCAAGTCAGATGAGTTCGCCACATTTGATGATTGGACAAAGGCCTACGCCGACTTCAAGGCTGGTTTCTGATTGAAGGGAAGGGGCAGGCTTCGGCCTGCCCCTGACACATCATGGAAAAACTCAAGGCGGCATTTGCTGATCGGCGGGAAAGAAGTGGGTTTCTGCTTGCAGCCCCCGCATTCCTGTTCCTTGTCGCCCTATTTATCGTTCCCTCGTTTCTGTTGTTCATCGCCAGTTTCTGGCAGTTCGACAACGCAACTATTGTCCCGACTTTCACTCTGTCGAATTATCTTGAAGCACTAAGCAGGCGGGCTGTTCTGTATTCGACGCTTACAGCACTCAAAATCGGCTTTTGGTCGGGGTTGATTTCAACAGTACTCAGTTTCCCCGTGGCGTGGTACATTGCCTTCAAGACGCGCTCAAATGTGCTGCTATATTTGGTATTGCTGTCATGGTTCTCCAGCTACCTTGTGCGCATCTTCGCCTGGCGCACCATCCTTGGAACACAGGGAATCATCAATTCCGCATTGATGTCCGCTGGCCTCATTGACAAGCCGCTGGAGTTTCTGATTTTCAGCCCGCTGGCCGTCATAGTCACGCTCGTCCACATCTTTGTCCCGTTTACACTCTTGCTGCTGTTGAGTGCCTTGCGGAATGTCACACCCGACCATCTGGATGCCTGCCGCGATCTTGGCGGAACGCGTTTCGACATTCTCCGAAAAGTGGTCTTTCCAATTGCTTACAAGGGTATCATCGGTTCTTTCCTTTTCACCTTTATCTTGTCAGCTGGTGATTTCATAACTCCGCAGCTTTTGGGAGGCCGCAGCGGCATGACCGTCGGGTTCATGATATCGAACGAATTTCGTGTCAGTGGCAATTGGCCGGCAGGTGCTGCCATGGCGATCCTTCTATTGATTGTATTCCTGGCTGCCTCGGCTCTCACCACACGTCTTTTCAGATTGCTGCGGCTTGCTCCGGGTGTCAGGTATCACCCTTTGCAAAACCCTGCATCTGCAAGCAGGAGATAGGCCATGTTACGCATCTATGTTTGGGGCTATCTCGCCTTTCTCGCTTTCCCGATCCTGATCATTACGCTCTTTGCCTTCCATGCTTCGCCTGCACTGACGTTTCCGTTTGAAGGCGTTAGCCTGCGCTGGTTTGCTGATCTCTGGGCCGATCCAAATTTCGTTTCCGCGTTCAAGAACTCGGTCATTGTCGCAACTGTTGCTTCAATATTGACGAGCATCCTCGGCACGATGGTGGCTCTTGCCCTGATCAGGCTCAGCCCCAAGCCGCGCGCGGCTCTGTCCTTCATAAGTTTTGCGCCAATTGCATTGCCGGGTCTCTTCATCGGCGCATCGCTTCTCGTCTTGTTTGACAGGCTTGGTATCTATCGCTCCCTCGTCACGGTCATTCTGGCCCATACGCTTTTCTGCCTGCCATTTTTCGTTGAGGCCGTGCGGTCGCGTGTCGCCTATTTCGATCTTGACCTCGAACTCGCAGCCCGGGATCTCGGTGCAACACGTTGGCAGGCATTTCGTTTGGTCACCTTGCCGCTTTTGCTACCTACAATCATCGGCGGTGCCATTCTTTCATTTGCACTGTCCTTTGATGAAATCATCATAACCGTATTTGTTGTGGGTGAACAAAGCACTTTGCCGTTCTACATTCTGTCATTGCTGCGCCGGACAGTCACGCCGCTGATCAATGCAGCTTCTGTCCTTGCAATCATATTTACTCTCCTTGTGCTGATGCTCGCAGGCACAGTCCTGTGGTGGCAGGCAAGACGCGAAAAATCAGCACGCATTGGCGAAGGAGTCGTGGGATGAGTACAACCGCATTGGTTGAGCTAAAGTCGCTTGGAAAGGCTTTCGGCAATTTTGTCGCCCTGAAAGACATCAACCTCGATATTCAACGGGGAGAGATTTTGACCCTGTTGGGACCGTCTGGCTGTGGCAAGTCCACGTTGATGCGGATAATTGCCGGTTTTGAACAGCCATCGTCAGGTCAATTGTTGCTGAATGGATCGGACATGGTGGCGTTGCCACCGGAGCACCGCCCGGTCAACATGGTGTTTCAACGTTATGCCTTGTTCCCGCATCTCGATGTTTTTGACAATATCGCCTTTGGCTTGCGTTTGAAGAAAATGCCTGAGACAGAGGTGCGCGACCGTGTGCGCAAGATGATCGACCTGGTGCAGCTTGGTCCAATGGCTGACCGCTGGATCAGTGAGATCAGCGGAGGCCAATCACAGCGCGTGGCGCTTGCCCGGGCGCTCGTCAATGAACCTCAGGTCTTGCTGCTTGATGAGCCGCTGGCGGCTCTTGACCTCAAAATTAGGCAGTTGATGCTGGCTGAGTTGAGGCGCATTCAGGAAACGACGGGCACGACCTTTGTGTATGTGACCCATGATCAGGATGAGGCCTTGGTCTTGTCCTCTCGCATTGCCCTGATGGATCATGGCCGAATTGTTCAGTTGGCAACGCCAGATCAGATTTATTTCCAACCGAACTCAATGTTTGCAGCGCGCTTCCTTGGCGAGACAAATGTGATTGAAGGCATTGTCACGTCGATTGGCAAAAGCAAGATTCATGTCACCATGAGTGACGGTGTGATTGTGTCATCGCAAAACGCGACAAGTATCAGGGTCGGCGACACGGTCAATGCCGTGATCCGGCCTGAAGCCGTAGTAGCCATTGCCGACGGAAAAAGAACTGCGACCGGGCCCAATTCTTTTAAAGCGCAACTCAAGTCGGTTGTGCCGATCGGAGGGCGATTGATGGCGACAGCCCTATTGCCAGACGGAACCTCAGTGAGGTTTCAGCAACCCCGTTTGGATTCGCAAGTCAACTTTGACAGCGGATCACAAGTGCAAATCTCCTGGCCTGAGCACGTTGTCTCGGTGCTTCCAAAAGAAACATGACATCATGAAGATTTCCGGAGCAACAGTACATTCATACGACCTGCGTTACCGGTTCGGTGACTATGGCCTGTCGAGGGGCCGTATCAGCCGCGCTGATCCCGCATTGGTGGTCAGGCTCTTTGCTGATACGGGCGAGACCGGGTGGGGGGAGTCATCAACACTTGGCCGTGCCCATGTGGTGAGTTTTCATGAAAGTGATTTTGAGGCACTCAAGATTTTGCTGGAAGGTGTCATTGGCCTTGATCCACGTGAAAATCTGGCTCTGCAGGTGCGCATGGGGTCCTTGATCAAGGCTGCCATGGGTGCGAAGTCTGCGATCGACATTGCTTGCTGGGATATGGCAGGCAAGGCGGCCGGGCTTCCGGTGTCGGTGCTCCTCGGCGGTCAGTTGCAGGACAGGTGCCGCGCTTGGGACTCAGTTCCGCTGCTGGCACCAGACGCCATCGTGGGGCATGTGCAGGAAAAAGTCCTGAAAGGCGTTTCCGTCGTCCAGATCAAGGTCGGCACCAATCCGATTGAAGATGTCAGGCGCGTGCGGGCACTAGAAGAGGCGATGAATGACAAGTGTTTGATCGTGGCGGACGCCAATGCAGGATGGAATGTCCAGAATGCGCTCATTGCCATGCGCGCAATGCAGGGTGCGCGGGTTATCATCGAACAGCCCTGCGCCAGCCTCAGCAATTGCGCTTTGGTGCGTGAGGCAACCTCGCTGCCCATGATTATTGACGAGGGGTTGCAGTCGATGGATGATCTCATCGATATCAAGCAACGCGTTGGCGCGGGCGGTATCAGCATCAAGCCCGGAAAACTTGGCGGACTGACGCGCGCAAAATTGATCCGCGATGCAGCCGTTGAGCTTGGCATGATGGTGACAATTGATGACCTCTGGGGCGGTTCCATCACATCGGCGGCGCTCATTCATCTCGCGGCTTCAACGCCAAGGGATGCCCTTCTGGCGGTCACTCCCTTTGCAGACCTGACACTGCCACCACTTGGTGCGGTACCGCTTTGCGACTCCGACGGGACGATTGCAGTGCCGCACACACCGGGACTCGGCATTGACATTGATTCAAATTTGCTTTCGCCGCCACTGCACTCCGTAGGCTCTGTTCGCTAAGGACGACTTCATGAAAAATCTTCGCGCAATCTTCTCTGATCATCTCAGGTCAAAACGCCCCATGTTCGGCACATGGTTGCAGGTCGCCCATCCCGTGATTGTAGAAGCTATGGCACAGACCGGTTTTGACTTCGTGCTGGTGGATGGAGAGCATGCACCGACGCCACCAGATGTCCTCGCTGGCATCTTGCCGGCCCTCGAAGTGCATGACCGCCCCTCACTCTATCGTGTGAGGTCAAACAATTCCGATCTCATTAAGAGTGCGCTGGATCACGGTGTTTCGGCTTTGATGGTTCCCATGGTCAACTCCGCCGCGGACGCCGCCGCAGTTGTCAGCGCGGCCAAGTATCCACCTCTCGGCAGGCGCGGCATTGGCCCCTGGCGCGCCAGTAATTTCTACTACAATGAAGCGGATTATGTGGCTTCGGCAAACAGCGACACAGCCATCATCGTCCAGATTGAAACGGGTGAGGCCGTTGAAGCAGTGGACGCAATCGCAAAAACGCCTGGGATCGACGCACTGTTCGTCGGTCCTGCTGATTTGCGCATGTCGATGGGGCTTGCACCCGGACTGAATGACGCATTTCTGGCAACAATCAAGCGGGTTGCGGATGCCGCGAAGCGTCACAATCTCGCGGCGGGCATTGATGTAGCCGCATTGGAATACATGCCAACTTACGCCAAGCTTGGTTTCAGCCTGATGACAACGGGTGTTGACACGTCTTACATTATTGAAGGTGGCAGAGCGCTCTCTGAACAGGCGAGACGTGCTTTGGGCTGACCTGAGACCCAACTGCGATTCAGTTTTGAGTGGATTCCTTGTTACTCTTGCTCCGCTGCCAAACGCTGGATCAGCTGAGGCCAGAGTTTGGGAGCGGAGTGCTCCGCTTCCAAACGTTGGTTCAGCTGAGGCCAGAGTTTTCGGCCTCTGATCCCTGTGGCGGGCTGGATGCGCCAGCGGGTTTGTGCATTACAATCGGCGCTTTGTCCGATTCCGCCTCGAATTGCGGCGTGACAGAACTGACAATCCGGCACTTGGTGACATGGTGGTGACACGGCAATAAAGAACCGCCAACCAGCGAGCGCGGAGCCAAGTTAAGTATTTGAATTTATTATTGAAAATGGTGGGCGATACTGGACTCGAACCAGTGACCCCTGCGATGTGAACACAGT
>ERZ1645187.4195-NODE-4195-length-11752-cov-8.732923_pt1 | contig 11752 bp, 9 predicted proteins | sample MGYA00575352_ERZ1645187 | MGnify/ENA primary metagenome ERZ1645187 (study PRJEB40837, sample SAMN11349314) | freshwater sediment metagenome | isolation source: river sediment | host: Sediment | place: India: Wazaribad , New Delhi | collected 2017-02-21 ... | reverse complement strand
TCGAGAATGTAATATTTCATGATCCAGGCCGGCACGATCAGGATCGGCTCGGGCCGCACCTTGTCGGTCGCCGGCGCGTATTGGATCAGTTCGATCAGCTCGTTCTGGAAGACGACCTTGCCCGGCGTGCAGGCGACCTTTCCGCCCGGCGTGAACGCCTCGGCGCCCTCCGGCGGCTTGCGCGCCGTCATGCGCTGCCAGTCCTCGACGAAATGCTGCGCGCCGCGCAACAGGTTGGCGCCGCCCTGCTCGGCGGTGCGGCGCAACAGGTCGGGATTGGTGAACAGGAAGTTCGACGGCGAGAAAATGTCGAGCGATTGGCGCGCCACGAAGGACACGGCGCGCTCATGCTGTCGGGTGACGCCGCCGACGCCCGTCGTGGCGTTGTGCCACCATTGCTGCGTCGCCAGGAAACTCTGGGCCAGGGCGTTGAAGGGCCAGGCGCCCCAGCCCTCCGCGTCGAAGCGGTGGTCCTGCGGCAGCGGCTGCACGTTCTGGTTATGCCCGCCGGTCAGCGTCGCTCCGATATTGTAGGCAAAGCGCATGGACTTGCGCAGCGCCTTGTCGGCCAGCTCCATCTGCTTGCCGGGCGAGGCGGCCAGGTGCAGGCCCCAGTCGAGATAGGCGCCTGCCAGCGCGGCCGGGGAGAGGCCGCCGACGATGCGCGCCAGCGTCGCCTGCGTGGCGCGATCGACGATCTTGCCCGCCTGCTGCAGCGCAGGCGGGGTGTCTTCCGAGATAAAATGATGCGGAAGGAAGGCGGGTTTCTGCGTCGGCTGCACGGATTTCCCGCTCGCCTTGGCGACGACCGTCAGGTGTTTGTTTTGCATTCAAATCTCCGTAACGCTGCGCGGCGCCCTCAATGCGACATGAAGACCGGCAGCGTCATCGTTCCCAGAATGTTGCGCGTCGTGCCGCCAAGCACGAATTCGCGCAGTCGCGAATGGCCGTAGCCTCCCATGACCAGCAAGTCGGAGCCGGCGTCGGCTGCATAGGACAGCAGCGCTCCGGCCGGTTCGTCGCTTGCGGGCAAACGTTTCACCTCGGCGTTGACGCCGTGGCGGGCAAGATGCTTGGCGATGTCGAAGCCCGGCATCTCCTTGTCGTCGGCGCGGCGCGAGGTGATCGTCACCACATCGACCTTGTCGGCCTTTTTCAGCAGGGGCAGGGCGTCGCCAACCGCGCGCGCCGCTGCGACGCCGCCATCCCAGCCGATGAGGATGTGCGACAGCTTGACCTCGCCGGTCTGGATGTAGGGCACGATCAGCACCGGCCGGCCGGAATTGAACAGCGAAGCTTCGACGAGAAGCTCGTCGCCGACATTGCCGTCACGGCTCGGCTGCTCGATCATGATCATGTCGAACGTGCGGGTCAGGCGGCCGAAATCCTGCCGCGCGCGGCTCGGAAGGCCCTCGACCATCTGCAGTTCGGAAACGATGCCGGCCAGGTCCGCCGCGCCATGGAACTTGTCGTAGATGGCGTGCACCGCCCGGCTGGTTTCTTCCGCCGCGGCGGCGGCGAATTGATAGGGATATTCGCCGACGAAGGACGGCGGCGGCACGAAATCGAGCGAAATGCCGGTCGCCGTCAGATGCGCGCCGAACAAGCGCGCCATCGAGACCGAATAGGTGACGAATTCGTCGCGCGAATTGGTGTCAAGAACGACAAGCAGGTCTTTCATGTGCTCCTCCGCCATGCAATGCGCCGGCATGGATGCGAGAAAGCGCGCATCCGCTTGGCTCGTCAATGATTTCAAACAATGCCGCCACAACGGCCGCATCTGCCTAACGTTTCGCGCCGCGCCGACCGAGCAACGCGAGAGCCTCCTCGCGCATCGCCTTGCGTGAGTCGGCGCGCAAATAGAACATATGCCCGCCATGTGTGACGGAAAGTCGTGCGCGGTCGCCGATCAGCGGCGGCAATTGGTCGAGCAGCATTTTCGAGGCAAAATAGGGCGTCACAAGGTCGCTGGCGCCGTGGATGACGCTGACGTTCATTGCCGGGTCGAGCGCCATCGCCTCGCGCAATTCGCTCAAGGCTTCGATCCGCCCGCGCCCGCGCCCCCAGTCCCAGCCGCGATTGACGCTTTCGTTGAGGATCTCGTAGCGCGCGTCCATGCGCCAACCGAATGTGTTGGCGGTCATGTCGGCCATCGCCGCGGCGAGCGGCGCCTTCATCGTGTCGAGAATCGGGTCGGCGCGCTCGCTCGTCGCGCCGAACGGGTCCGGGTCAATGCCGGCGACCTCGCCATCGTAGAACGACAGCACGCGCCCCTCCGCCCGCGTGCGCTCGCGCGCGAAAGTCTCGAGGTCGATTCGCCCGGCGAGCTTCAGCGCCAAGGCCGGATCGACATTGGCGAACGCCGACACCCTGGCGGCGAGGCGCGCCAGCGCGGCAGGGTCGCGCACGCCGCGCACGAGGTCGACGAGATAATCCTGCGCCGCATAGGCCTCGACGTCCTTCAGGCCGGCGCGCGGATCTGGCCCTTCGAGCTTGCGCGCCGCCGCGGCGTAGGAGGGCAGCCGCGCGACATGCGTCAGCGGATTGTTGACGCCTTCGAACCAGCCGAAATCCAGCACCGGCGAGACCAGCATCAGCCCGTCGACGCCGACGCCCTCACGCGCCTGCAGGGCGCGGGCCAGCTTCGGCGCGCGGAAGCCGCCATAGCTCTCGCCGACGATATATTTGGGCGCGCCCATGCGATTGTTGGCGGCGAGCCATTTGCGCAGCGCCACGGCGAGCGCATCAATGTCGCCGCCGACCGAATGGAAGCGCCGGCGCGCCTCGTCGTTCGACGTCGTCAGGCGGCTGTAGCCGGTTCCCGGCGGATCGACGAACACGAGATCGGCGAAATCGAGCCAGGTTTCGGCGTTCGGAATTGGCGCCGCCGGGGTCGAGGGGCGCGGCGGCTTGCCGTCGAAATCGACGCGCCACGGCCCCATCGCGCCGAGATTGAGCCAGGCGGAGGCCGCGCCGGGCCCGCCGTTGAGCGCAAAGACGACGGGGCGCTTGCCCGCCTCGGGGCCTTCCGCGAGGAAGGCCGTCATCACCACGTCGGCCTGCGGCGCGCCGCTGCGCCCGTCGACGAGCTTGATCGTCGACACGGAAGCCTTGAACGCCAGCGTCCGTCCAGCCAGTTCGAGCCTGTGGCTGGTGAGCGAATCCTTCGGCAGCTCGGCGAGCCGCATCGGTTCGGCGGCCCTGGCGTTCCTGGTGTCGCCATCCGTCGGCGCGGCCCCGTGCTGGGCCAGGGACGGCGAGGCGCACAGCAGCGCCAGTGCGGCCGTGGCGGTTCGAATGGTTCTGCCGCGCAACATGGGACGATCCGATTCTGATAAGCCGACGGCGATCATGCGCCGAGGCGCGAGCCTGCGCCAGAGCCGCGCAGGCTTAAGCGGCGCGCGCGCCGTTGCGCGCCGCCGGGGCGAGCGCTCCGGCGTCGAGCTTGGGCAGCGCGTTCATGACGCGCTCGGGCGGGAAGACGACGATGACCTCGGTGCCCTCGCGCACCTTCGAGCGCAGGGTGAACGTGCCGCCGTGCTGCTCGACGAGGCCCTTGACGATCGGCAGGCCGAGGCCGGTGCCTTCCTCGGCGTTTTTCTGCGCCAGCGAGCCGCGTCCGAACGACGACATGATGACCGGGATTTCCGCTTCCGGAATGCCGGGGCCGGTGTCGCGCACCGAGAAATATTGCCCGCCCGCCTGCGTCCAGCCGATCTTGATCGTCACCGTGCCGCTTTGCGGCGTGAACTTGATGGCGTTGGTCAGAAGGTTCAGCACGACCTGCCGCACGGCGCGCTCATCCGCCCACAGGCGGGGCAGGTCGGGCGCCGCGGCATAGGTCACGTTGATGTCGCGCTTCTTGGCGCGCAGGGTCAGCAGGTGGCGGCAATCCTCGACGACCGCCGCGAGCAGGATCGATTCTTCCTTGAGCTCGTAGCGCCCGGCCTCGATGCGCGACAGGTCGAGGATCTCGTTGATCAGCATCAGCAGGTGCTGGCCGCTGGAATGAATGTCGTTGGAATATTCGCGATAGGCGGCGACGGAATGCGGGCCGAACAGCTCGCCCTTCATCACTTCGGAAAAGCCGAGAATGGCGTTCAGCGGCGTGCGCAATTCATGGCTCATCGTCGCCAGAAAGCGCGACTTGGCCAGGCTCGCCTCCTCGGCGCGGCGGCGCGCTTCGTCGGAATTGGCCTTGGCCTGTTCGAGTTCGGCGATCAGGCCGTCCTTATCGGCCTGATAGGAGAGGTTTTCCAGCCAGGTGTCGTAAAGCCGCGTCGCCAGCACGATGAAATAGAGCAGCACCGCATAGGTGAGCGTCAGCAGCATCAGGTGATTGGCGTCGTCGAGCGTCGGCCAGACGGCGAGGGCGATGGCGATCGTGAAAGGGGCGAGCGCCGCATAGACCGCGCCCGGCACCGGCGCCGTGGTCATCGCGCTCATCGCCCCGAGCAGCAGCAGCACGATGAGCACGAAGGCGCGCGCGTTCGGATCGGGCGTCTGCAACACCAGCACGACGATGCCGGCCCACAGGCAACTCTGCAACGTCTCGGCGATGATGACCTGACGCCGCCATTTCTGCACGTTGACTTCGGCGGCCGGCAGCTCCAGCAGGCGCGAGGCCATCGGATAGATGAAGGCGAGGCCCGCGACGACGAGGCTCATCCAGATGAGAATGTTGCCGATCGACGTCCAGGCGATGGCGATGAGCGCGATGGCGAGGCAAGCCATCGACATCATCAGCCCGGAGGATTTGCGCCCCTTGGCGTAAAGGCGCAGCAATTCGACGTCGAAGGCGCGATGGCCCGAGCCGGAGGAGGTCAACGCCTCGCGCGCCTCGCGCACCTTATAGGCAAGTTTTCGCCGTTGAGCCGCGCTCTTCGGGTCGGCCGCGCCACGGCCTCTCTCGATCATTTCGGCGGTGATTTCACTCATACGCGACGCCAACTCAAACGCCTGCACGCGACACGCTGCAGCATCGGAGAATCCGTCAAATTAGTTAAGGAGTGGCTGACGCGCGCCTTTTCCGTTGCGTCGCGTTGACGCCGCCGCCGGGCGATGGTCTGTTCCTGATATCGTTCAGAACGCTGGGAAAGGCGCGCGATGAAGCTCTATGACACCAAATTGGCCCCGAATCCGCGCCGCGTGCGCGTTTTCCTTGCCGAAAAGGGCATTACGGTGCCGACCGAACAGGTCGACCTCGCCAAGATGGAACAGAAGGGCGAGGATTACAGCCGCATCAATCCGTTTCAGCGCACGCCGTCCCTGCTGCTCGACGACGGCACGATCCTGACCGAATCCGTCGCCATCTGCCTGTATTTCGAGGCGCTGCAACCCGATCCGCCACTGTTCGGGCAGGGGCCGCTCGGCCGGGCGCTGGTCGAAATGTGGCAGCGCCGCGCTGAATTCCATCTGCTGCTGCCGGTCGCCATGGCGTTCCGCCACAGCCATCCGGCCATGGCCGAGATGGAAAAGCCGCAATTCCCCGATTTCGCCGCCGCCAACCGGCCGCGCGTCATCGACGCCCTGCGCGTGCTCGATCAGGAATTGGCGACCCGCCGCTATCTCGCCGGCGACGCCTATTCGATCGCCGACATCACCGCGATGATTGCGATCGATTTCATGCGCCCCGCCAAGATCGAAATGCCGGCCGGCCTCGACAATGTCGCGCGCTGGTATGCCGACGTCTCGTCGCGCCCGAGCGCCAAGGCCTGAGGCGACGGCGATGCGGCTCACCATCGTCGGCTGTGGCGACGCCTTCGCCAGCGGGGCTCAGGGCAACGCCTGTTTCCGGCTGGAGGCGGGCGGCGCCGTGCTGGCGGTCGATTTCGGCGCCAGCGCGCTCGTCGGCTGGCGTCGGCTCGGCTTTTCGCCGTCCGAGATCGACGTCGTGGCCATCTCGCATCTGCATGGCGACCATTTCGGCGGCCTGCCGTTTTTGCTCATCGAGCGGCAATATGGCGGCGGCCCGTTGCGGCCGCTGACCATCGTCGGGCCGTGCGGCCTCGCGGTCAGGCTCGCCGCCGCGATGGAAGCGCTCTATCCGCGCCCCAGTCCGCGCGACTGGGCCTTCGAACTCGACATCCGCGAAATCGAGATCGGCGCGATGGTCGACGTCGCCGGCCTGCGCCTTGCCGCCTTCGGCATGGATCATCCCTCCGGCGCCGATTCCCTCGGCCTGCGCTTCGACGACGGCCAATCGGTTTTCGCCTATTCGGGCGACACCGGCTGGACGCCGGAACTGCTGGCGCTCGCCCGCGAGGCGGATCTCCTGCTGGTCGAATGTTCCGGCGGGCTGGAGCCCGTGCCGTATCATCTCGACTGGACGCGCTTGCGCGCCAACCTGCCCCTTCTCGCCGCCCGGCGCGTCGTCCTCACCCATATGGGCGATGATGCGCGCGCGCTCGCCGACGACATGCGCGCCCATGGCGTGGATCTGGCCGAAGAAGGCCATGTCTTCGACATCTGAAAACCTCGCGGACCTTGCGGCGCGCATCCGCGCCTGCCGCATTTGCCGCGACGCGCCGTTGGGCGCGCCGCTGCCGCACGAGCCGCGCCCGGTGCTGCGCGTCTCCACGACGGCGCGGCTGCTGATCGCCAGCCAGGCGCCCGGCGTGCGCGTTCACGCCAGCGGCCTGCCCTTCGACGACGCCTCGGGAGATCGTTTGCGCTTCTGGCTCGGCCTCGACCGCGCGACCTTTTACGACGAGAGTCGCATCGCCATCGCGCCGATGGGCTTCTGCTTCCCCGGCCACGACGCCAAGAAGGGCGATCTGCCGCCGCGCCGCGAATGCCGCGCGCATTGGCATGACCTGTTGTTCGCCGCCATGCCGCAGATCGAGACTGTTCTGGCGATCGGCCGTTACGCGCAGGATTATCATTTCGCCCGGCTCGGGCGGCCGCTGCCCGCAGGACAGAAACTCGACGACACGGTGCGCGGCTGGCGCGCGCTGGTGGGCGAGAGACCTCGTATTTTCGCCCTCCCGCATCCCTCATGGCGCAATACCGGCTGGCTGAAGCGCAATCCGTGGTTCGAGGCGGACGTCCTGCCTGTTCTGCGTGCGGAAGCGGCCCGGCTCACGCTCCGGTAGGAAAATTGGCGTTCAGCCTTCGTTCAGACGCAAAGGGGTGTGCTACTTTGCTCTATCGCCATTTCAGAATCGGTGACGAATGAAAGCGCTTTACAAGGCTTTTACAGCCTTTCTTCTCTGTCTGGGGCTGGCGTTGCCGGCCTTGGCGCAGACCTCCGAGCCGCGGCTCGCCCTCGTTCTCGGCAATGCCGAATATGCCGGCGGCGCCGTGCCGACTGCCGTCAATGACGCCGGCCTCGTCGCCGAATCGCTGCGTCAGGCCGGTTTCGACGTGACCGGCGCGGCCAATCTCGACCGCGAATCGCTGCGCGTCGCCATGCAGGAATTCGCCGCCAAGGTCGATGAATCCGGCCGCAACGGCGTCGTCTTCGTCTATCTGGCCGGCCGCGCCGTGCAATATGCCGGCGAGAACTATTTTCTGCCGGTCGACGCGCAGATCGCCCGCGACACCGACATCGCCATTCAGGGCGCGCGCGTGTCCGATCTGACCCGCGCGCTCGGCGGCATTCCGCTCAAGGCGCGCATCTTCGTGCTCGACGCCGCCCGCGCCACGCCGATGATCGGCGCCAAGGACATTGCCGGCGGCCTCGAACTGATGGACGCCGATCGCGGCTTCCTCATCGCCTATAACGCAGCGCCCGGCACGATCGCGCCGGAAGAGCCCGCGCCCTATGGCGCCTACGCCCGCGCGCTGGTTGAGATGATGCATGAAGGCGGCGCTCAGGCCGACGACGTGTTCACCCGCACCCGCCTGCGCGTCAACGAAGTGTCGAAGGGCGCTTTCATTCCCTGGCATTCGAGCGCGCTCGACACGCGCGTCGTCTTCTTCGAGGCCGAACAGGGCGCGACGCCTGCGGTGTCGCTCGAGCAGACAGCCAACATCCGCCGCCGCCCGATCCGCGACTTCTCGGCCGACGAGGCCTATTCGGTCGCCATCGAGCGCGACAACGTCGACGCCTATCAGGATTATCTCAACGCCTATCCGAACGCCGCGCAGGCGGCCCGCATCCGCGCCATGCTCGCGGCCCGGCGCGAGGCGCTGACGTGGCGGCGCACGGTGATCGCCGACACGCCCAACGCCTATTGGACGTATCTGCGTCGCTATCCGCGCGGTCCGCACGCCTATGACGCCCGCCGCCGTCTCGCCATTCTGCGCGCCGAACTCGAGCCGCCGGCCCAGTTCGAAGTCTATGGCTTCGGCGGACTGCCGCCGCCGCCGCCGGAGGAAATCGTTATCTTCGAGCGCAGCCCCGTCGTCGTGTTCGAGCCGCGTTACGGCTACCTGCCGCCGCCTCCGCCGCCGGCCTATTTCGTGCCGCCGCGCCGCGACGTCTTCTATGACCTTGCGCCGCCTCCGCCGCCGCCGAGCTACGGCTATCTGCCGCTCGTCGCCGCGCCGCTCGTCGCCGCTCCGCTGATCATGCGGGGCCTGCGTCCGGTGCGTCCGCAGGGCGTCTATGTCCAGCCGAACTTCGGTCAGGTGCGCGGCCCGCAGGGCGTGCGCCTGCCGGGGCAGGGCGGCCTTCAGGTAACGCCGGGCGGGCAGTTCTCGCCCCTCGCGCCGCAGCCGCGTCGCTTCGACCAGCGTCCGGGTCCCGACACCAACCGCCTGATCCCGGCCGAGCGTCCTGCGCCGCAGCCGCTGCCGGGCACGCAGCAGGGTCTGGTTCCGGGCGCCCGTCCGGGCGGCGCGCTGCCGCCGGGCGGCCTGCGTCCCGGCGTGCAGCCGCTTCCTGGCCAGCAGCCCGCGCCCTTCGGCCAGCGCCCCGGCGTGCAGCAGCCGCTGCCCGGCCAGGCGCCGGGAACGCAGGGTCTGGCGCCGCAAGGCCGTCCCGGCGCGCCGGCTGTCGGCCAGCCCGGCGCGCTGTCGCCGCGCGAGCAGCTGATGCAACAGCGCCGGCAGGAATTGCAGCTCAAGCAGCAGCGCCTGCAGGACATGAAGGCCCAGCAGCTCCAGCGCCAGCAGGAGATGAAGGCCCAGCAGCAGCAGCGCCTTCAGGACATGAAGGCCAAGCAGCAGGAAATGCAGCAACAGCGCCAGCAGCAGACGCAGCAGCGCCTGCAGCAGATGCAGCAGCAGCGTCAGAAGCAAATGGAGCAACGCCAGCAATTGCAGCAGCAGCGCGGTCAGCAGCTGCAGCAGATGCAGCAGCAGCGCCAGCAGCAAATGGAGCAACGCCAGCAATTGCAGCAGCAGCGCGGCCAGCAGCTGCAGCAGATGCAGCAGCAGCGCCAGCAGCAAATGGAGCAGCGTCAGCAATTGCAGCAGCAACGCGGCCAGCAGCTGCAGCAGATGCAACAACAGCGTCCGCAGCAAATGCAGCAGCGTCCGCAGCAAATGCAGCAGATGCAGCAGCAGCAGCGGCCCGGCGGCGGCAATCGCAACTGCGCCTTTCCGCCCTGCCGCTAAGGCCAGACTCGACCAAGAAGCAAAACGCGGACCCAAGGGCCCGCGTTTTTCATGTCAGCGGTCGTTGCAGCCGGCTTACTTTTCCAGTCGGGCGAACAGCGAGGACGTGTCCCAGCGCCCGCCGCCAAGCTTCTGCACTTCCGAGTAGAACTGGTCGACCAGCGCGGTGGCGGGCAGATGCGCGCCGTTGCGCCGCGCCTCGTTCAGGCAGATCGCCAGATCCTTGCGCATCCAGTCGACGGCGAAGCCGAAATTGAATTCGCCGGCGATCATCTGCTTGTAGCGGTTTTCCATCTGCCAGCTTTGCGCCGCGCCCTTGGAGATCACCTCGATGACGGCCGCCTGGTCGAGACCGGCCTTGCCGGCAAAATGCAGCCCCTCGGCCAGCGCCTGCACCAGTCCGCCGATGCAGATCTGGTTGACCATCTTGGTCAGCTGACCCGCGCCGGCCGGCCCCATCAGCCGGCATGCGCGCGCGAAGGCGGCGATGATCTCGCCGGCCTCGGCATAGGCCTCTTCGTCGCCGCCGCACATCACGGTCAGCACGCCGTTCTGTGCGCCGGCCTGTCCGCCCGACACCGGGGCGTCGATGAAATTGAGGCCCAAGGCCTTTGCCGCGGCATGCAGTTCGCGGGCGACTTCGGCCGAGGCTGTGGTGTGGTCGATGAAGGTCGCGCCCTTCTTCATGCCGGCGAAGGCGCCGTCGGGGCCGATCGTCACGGCGCGCAGGTCGTCGTCATTGCCGACGCAGGCGAGCACGAAATCCTGCCCCTCCGCCGCCGCGCGCGGCGTGGCGGCGGCATGCCCGCCATATTCCCTGACCCAGGCTTCGGCCTTGGCGGCGGTGCGGTTGTAAACCGTCACGTCGTGCCCGCCCTTGGTCTTGAGATGGCCGGCCATGGGATAGCCCATGACGCCGAGACCGAGAAAAGCGACTTTTGCCATAATTCCGTCCCTAGCTTGTTTGGTTGTGGGGTCGCCGCGGCGACCGGTCAGTAGATCTCGAAGTCAAAATATTTCGCCCTGATTTTCGCAAATGTGCCGTCGCCGACGACGTCGTCAATGGCCCGGTCGAAGGCCGCCTTCAGGGCCGCGTCGTCCTTGCGCAGGCCGATGCCGACGCCTTCGCCGAAATAAGCCGGATCGTGCGGCGCTTCGGCGAGCAGGCGGCAACATTGCGCCTCCTTGCGATTCTTCAGGAAGTCGCCGACGGCGTCGCGATCGCCGATGGCGGCGTCGATGCGCCCCTCCGCCAGGTCGAGGATCGCCTCCTCCAGCGAGGCGTAGGTCTTGATGGTCGAGTCCTTGTAGCGGTCCTCGAGAAAGGCCTGATGCGCGCCGCCGCTTTCGACGCCGATGGTCTTGCCCTTCAGTCCCTCCGGGCTTGAATCGTTGACGTCGCTGCCGGTCGCGACCATGAAGGCCGACTTCATCCGGACGTAAGGCTTCGAGAAAGCGATCTTTTCGCGCCGCTCGTCGGTGATGTCATAGGCGGCCATGATCGCGTCGTACTGGTTGGCGAGCAGGCCCGGAACCAGATTGTCCCAGTCTTGCGCGACGAAAACGCAGACGCGCTGCATGCGGACGCAAAGCTCGCGGCCAAGCTCGATCTCGAAGCCGGTCAGCTCGCTGCCCTCGAAATAATTGAAGGGCGGCCGGGCGCCTTCGCTGGCGATGCGCAGGGCGATCAGCGATTCGACAGCCTGCGCGCCGCCGCCCCATGTCAGGAGCAGCAGGCCGAATGCGAATGTGCGCCGCAGGCGGCGGAAGATCACTGGCTCAAACCTCATTTGCTCGCAGCGCATCGGAAACTATCGCCGCGCGCCGCACACTGCCTTATCTTTCCGTATGATGACAACCGTTTTGGTCAAGCGCCCGGTGCGGACGCCGCGGCGCGGGCCGGGCGCGCGCTCATTCGCATTGACCGACCCCGAGCGCGTCGATAAAGCCGCAAGACCTCGAACAAGGAGCCCAGCATGATCCGCGAACAAGACGTTCTCAACGCCCTTTCGCAGGTCAAGGGGCCGGATGGCGGGTCGTTGACCGCTTCCGGCGCGATCGGCGGCGTCTCGATCCATAACGGCAAGATCTACGTGTCCATCGCCGTTGATCCGGCCCGCTCGAACGAGATGGAGCCCGCGCGCCTCGCCGCCGAGGCCGCGCTGAAGGCGTTGCCCGGCGCGCAAGGCGCGCTCGTCACGCTGACGGCCGAGCGTCCGCAGGGCGCCGCCCCGGCGCAGGCCGCCCC
>ERZ1645187.4194-NODE-4194-length-11756-cov-12.730963_pt1 | contig 11756 bp, 12 predicted proteins | sample MGYA00575352_ERZ1645187 | MGnify/ENA primary metagenome ERZ1645187 (study PRJEB40837, sample SAMN11349314) | freshwater sediment metagenome | isolation source: river sediment | host: Sediment | place: India: Wazaribad , New Delhi | collected 2017-02-21 ... | reverse complement strand
GCGCCGCGATCATAACGCATCCTGCGCGACTTTCCACCGCAGATTTCGCAAGGCGTGCGGAATTTTCAAACCTTTCCGGCAGGGGGCGGTGGACACCCCACCCATATCTGACGGAGTTAGCAGGTATTTGACGGAAAGGACCGTAATCGACCGGGTGGCGACGGGTTTCCGGGGGGTGCGAAAGGGCTTGGGCGGTCATAGCAGGCCTGCCCTCTGCGCCGCTTTGACAAATCGGCAGATGGCGGAGCGGGAGGGCGAGCGTTGTTCGCCGAACTTGGCGACGCAGGCCGGTCGGATGGCTGACAGGATCATCCTCTCCCGGCATTCGAGGATGAAGGCCGCCAATTCGCTGTCGCGCCCGATCCGCGACTTCGTGACGGTGTAGAACGCCGGCCGCGCGGGGCGGCGGGCCGCGCGGTCCGGAACCGTTCGCGCCGCCGCCGAACCGATGGCCCGCAGCAACGCTTCGTGTTCCGCTACAGGGATGGTGACGGTCTCGCCGGACAGGGCAAGTCGGCCACAGAAGCGGCACACTTCCGTCGGAGCGCATTGCCGCGCCTCGGCTTCGGCGGCGTCACCGCACATTGCGCTTGGCCTTCGGAGGGAGTTTGCCTGCCAGTCGGGCCTTATTGCGGCGCACACTTCGCGTTGTGATGCGCAGTCGCCGGGCGATTTCCTCGTTCGGAACGCCCTCGGCGATCATGGCGCAAAGAGCGCGCCGGCGGGTGGCCGCCGCGCCGGTTTCGCCGAGCGGAATTTCGATGTTCTGGGAGTGATCGCCGGACGTGAAATGCCGTGCGATGGCCTTGGCTTTGTCCTCGCCGATGGCGCGCGCGAGCCACCAATCGGGCTTAACCTGCGTCGGGATGAACAGGCGCGCGCCGCCACACAATTCCGCGATGCGCACCGCCGCTTCCACGCCGACCACATCCGCGATTTCGCGCAGCACGCCGGGCAGAGCGCCGGGCGAAATCGGCGCGTCTGACGAACCTCTCAAAGGTCGCTCAGTGCGCTCCATGCGGTCACGCGCCGTCCAGCCACGCCGTCACGATAGGCTTGGCCGTGTTCGCCCACTCGTTCTGAACCGCGACCGGCGACGCGCCCGCCATTTCGATGCGCGTCCCGTTGTTGAGAAGGCGCATCGCGGCCCCTTCAAGCGCCGAGCCGCAGACAAGTGTGTCGGGCTTGACGCCGAGCGGGCGGCCTTCGTCGCCCCGCAGCGCCATCATCGACTGGCGAGCCGCCTCGTAGTTCTCGGCGGTGAGCGGTTGCCGCGAGGCGTGGGCAAGTTGCCACAGGCCGAAGCCCGCGTTGCAACGACCATCGCTGCCGTAAACGAACTCTTTGCGCCAGAACGCATTCTCGTCGTCGTCCTTGTCCTTGCGCACCAACCGCCCGAGCGCGCGCCGTTCCTGAAAGATCATCGGCTTGAGCGGGCGGCTGCAATCGAGCAGGAACCACGGATCGCCGGTCCCGCCCTGAAAATTGGAGACCGCGACGCTCTTCGAGCCGGAGCGCACCGGATGGTCGACGTCGAAGAAATACCGCCCGTCGTAGCAGACCGTCTCCAGGCCGCTCTTCAGCAGGCTGAAAACAAGTTCGTCGGGCATCTCCGCCGCCGAGCGACCCATTTCCTCGAACAGCGGGCCGAAGACGCCGTACTGGTCATCTTCGATATCGTTGCGCGGAACGGTGATGGTCTGTTCGAAATCGCGGTTGGCGATCTTGTAGGAGTGCGCGGCGAGGTTCTTGGCCACGCGGTCTCCCACCCATTCGCGCATTTTCGGAAACTGGCCGAGCCAGCCATAGGTCTCTTCGCGCGTGCTCGACGGGACGATGGTCGAAACCTGCCGATAGGCGGTCGGCGCGCCCGCAAACCCCTTGTTGAAAGACGCCTTGTAGCCGTTGAAAAGAGTGGCGAGACCGCCGCTGTTGATCAGCATGGGAAAAGCTCCGGACGATGTTCGGCGGTCAGTCGCGCGCGGCGGCGAAGGCGTCGTCGCTGTGGCCGAGACGGCTCGCGACGGATTTTTCCTCGTCCGTCAGCGCCTCCTTCGGGCGGCTTCCGGGAGCCTTCCACCCACGACTTTTCCCGTCTTCGATCTGCGCGCGCAGCAAATGGCTGAAGCCCGGCCCGACGCCATCCATGAATTTTTCGTAGGACGGCGCGCTGGTCATGCAAAGTTCGACCGCCCAATCCTTCATCCACGGCAGGATCAAGCCGTTGCGGATGTCGCTGGCGACGCGCTCTTCGGCGGCGTTGAGCGAGACGCCCTGTCGGAGCTTGTTGGCCTCGGCGACGGCGCGCTTGAAGTCTTCGATGGAGACCCACTTCGTGGGATCGGGACGGCCCGAAGAACCGTTCTCCGTCAACTGGGCGATAGCGGCGAGGATGGCTGCCTCGTCCGCGTCGGCGGGCAAGCCCAGGGCCTCGCGCAGCTTCGTCATGTCCATGGTGGTCTCCGGGAAAGATGCCCTTTGCGCCGCGTTGAGCGCGACAAGGTCCACAAAGTTCGGGTCGTTCACGACGCTCGCGCGAAGGATGCGCATCACGCGGTTTTGTGGATCGTGAAGGATAACCGGCGAGATATGCCGATAGGCGCGACTGGCGACCATCGCGCGCCCCTCGGGCGTCCACTCGACGCGGCCCCACACGCCATCCGCGCGCGCTTGCAATTCCACGATCCAGCCGCGCGCGGGTGAGGGTGCGCCGTTACGCGCCGCATGGTCCATCGAGTGGTTTTCGTCGAGCGGGAGCGGCGGGCTGCCTGCCGGAAGCGACCGCGCGATGACCGCAACCGGGTCAGTGAGGCGGTAGGGGCCGCGCCCGTCGCGGGTGCGGATGACGTTGGCCGGCAAGAGATGAACGAAGGCGGGCGCGTCTGCGCCGGAATTGGCCAAGGGTTGCGCGGCGCACAAGACGGGCGAGAGCGCCTGCGTTGCGTCCGGCGAACACTTGGACGAAGCGGAACGGGGCGTGAAATTTTCCGGCATGATCCGACTATCGGCGCCTATCGGCGCTCGATAAATGTGGACGCATGTCCACCTCTCCATGCGAAACGCCGCGCGGTCGAAAAGGAATTAAAGGAAAGCGCCCGGAGGGCCGGAAATGATCCCTCGCAGCTCTGGGCTGGCTATCCTTGCTCGGGCGTGTCCACAACTTAGGAGCCACACCGGAAAATGGCAAGCGCGTTCCCTTAATGCGCTGCGCGTTCTAAGAGGCTCGTAAGAGCGAATAAGAGCGCGTGGGCGGCGAAGTCGCCTCGGCAGGAAGGATTAGCCTTCCCGCCCGCGTGCGGCATCCTCGGCGATTTACGGCGACGCCTCGCTGGCCACGGTCATTTGCGCGTCACCATGGCTTTCAAGGCCGCAATCACCGGCTGCGCCTTCTCACGAGAGACGAAACGCAGCGCCGACACTTTGTGATATTTGGCGAGCCATGCATTCAGCGCCGCGTCGCGCTCATCTTTGCCCAACCCGGCTGCGTCGCGCCACGCGGCCCAAAGCTTGCGGATCAGATCGACCTGGGCCGGCGTGGCCATTTTGGGCCGGTCGCCATAGGTGCGCTTGGTCCAGCTTGAGCGGAAACCAAGCGCGGTGAGATAATTCATCACGCACTGAAAGCCGGGCTCGTCCAGATCGGCGGCGCTTTCGACGCCGCCATAGTCGGACAAGATGGCGCGATAATCGGCGTCCGCCAGACCGAGTTGTTTCTTGGCCACGTGTAGAAGAGCGATCTTCTTCGCCGGCAGGCCAGCGGACGCGGGCGCGAACTTACGCATGGCGACGGTCGCTCGTTTTCGGAGCGGCTTGCGGACTTTGCCTGTCGCTCCGGTCGCGCAAAATTTCGGCGATTTCCTCTGGAGAAATAAAACTGGCGTGCTTGTCGAAGGCATCTCTCAATACAGAGAGAATTTGTTCTTGGCTTATTACCATGTTGATGAACGCATCCACCATACTATTCAATTCATCGAAATCCTCTCTCGTGAAACGAACGGTTTCATTATAGGTTTTCATAGCGAGGCACACGAAACGAAGATCGCGGCAAAGATCGTGCAACGTGTGGCAGACCGCCTTTTCCTCCACAAAGGCGCGCAACGAAGAGTCAGGACCGGGCTGGTTGTGAACGCGCAAGGGGAAGTTCATTTCAGACCCTCATGAAACGGCTCACGCCGTGCCGTTGCTCGCCCGTCGCTCGGCGGCGGTTGGCCAATTGGAACGGAGGGGCGAAACTCAACGCCGCGCGTCGGCTAGGCCGGGCGCGAGGTACTGCAACGCTTGTTTCAACAGATCAGGGTTCAGGCGGTCGTCAGCGGCGAGCGACTGGCGCGCCAATTGCAAGAATTTTGAGACGGTGCGCAGGCTTTTATCTTTGCCGTAGGCCAGCACGATCTTCATGGACATGGCGTCATTGACGCCCCATTCTTTCGCCACTGCCGCGATGTCCGTCTGCGAAGTCTTTTCCAGATCGTAGAATTTCGTGATCCTGTCTTCGATCTGATCGAACGCGGCTGCGTTCGAGCTTGTGCGCTTGAGGGCGGCCATGTTGCCGACCAGCACGATGGGCAGGCCAGCGCGCTCGTTCAGCGACAGAAGCATACGAAGCCCGTTGGCGGCTGCGTTCTGCACCTCGTCCACGATGAGGCAGGGAACGGAGTTGCGCCCGTCGCTGATGCGTTCGATCATCGCCCCGAACGACGGCATGTCCCAGAAGGGCATCTCAAGCGCCGTCGCCACGTAGCGAAGCAGGCGCGAATTTGACCCGCCGGTCGCCGGGATTTCAAAGCCTTTCGCACCGAGCGCCTCGTCGGCCAAGAGCTTCGCGACGGTCGATGATTTGCCAATGCCCGCCGGGCCGCGCGCAACCGTGACGCCTCGGATTTTCATCGCGAAGGCGGCTGTTTCCTCGACCTGTTCAGTCACGGACGTTTGGGCAAATCGGGCGACCGGCTGCGGTTGAATGAGGGTCAGCATGCGCGTTTCCCTCCAAAGAGATTTTGGTAGGCTTCGCGCTCGATCCGACGCCTTGCGTCTCTCTCGGCCTGTTCCCGCTCGCGGCGGTGTTGTGGCGTTTCTTTCTGGGCGTCGAGAATGCGCCGCGCCTTGTCCGACGCGACGATGGTCGCGCCGATGGGAGCGACAGGAGCGGCGGGCGTGGTCTTCAGCCAAGCCTCGCGTTCCACAAGAAGATCGAGGTCGGGCGCGTTCCGCGCCAGTTTCAGAATTTCCTCCTCGTGCGCCTTGGCGACGGCGGCGGCTTCGCGGGCGCCGTCGCGGTCGAGCGGATGATAGGCGTTTTGGCGCGAGGCGAGGCCGATCAGGCGATCTTCGTCGTCCAGCAACGGCAGGCGGTCCCATTCCTCGTATTTCGGAACCAGCACGGAAATCTTCGGCTTCTGCCAGCGAGCAAGTTCCGGGCACGTCCATCTCTCGCCGCCCACGGAAACCGCATGTTGCCGCAAGGTCAGAACCCGCTTGTGCGAGAAGGCGAGTGCGAAGGCTTCGGCCTCGACCGTCGTCTTCATCCACCCCTGCGCGATGGCGCGCTGCATCGCCGCGTTCGGAGACACTTTCAGCTTGCCGCGTGTTTGCGGCATGGCATGATAAGCGGCGATCTGACGGGCGATGATCGTCCTGAATTCTTCGAAAGACCCATCGACCGGCGCGACCTTGCGTCCTACATTCGCAGTCTTCTTGTTCGTTCGGTCGCCGCCGATCCAGCCGGGAATGGCCTTGAAGTAGGTGTTTTCGAGAACCTTGAAGATGCGTCGCGCAAGCGCATGGCGTCCGTGATGAAATCGGCGAAGTTGTATTCCGCGCCGTTGTCGAGATAGAGCGTCTTGGGCAGGCCCCACGCACTCGCCATCGCGATGAAGCTGCGGATCACATGGGCGTTCGTGACGCCCTTGCCCTTTTCGAGCAGGACAAGGTCGATCCAGATGCGCCGCGTCGCGTCGTCAAGCCAGCCGATGGCGCGGGCGTGGACCTGCGAACCGTCGTCACGGAGAAGGACGATATCGACCGGGTGAACGTCGCCATAGACGACTTCCATCGGTTCGTCGGCGAGCTTGCGGAGAATGCGGGGCTTTTGGTCTTCGAAGGCCTTGCGGTCGCTCTTGAGCAAATGGACGCGACGATAGACCCGCTCGGCGTCGATCAGGTGAGAAGGAACGCGGCAGGCCGTCAACGCCGTCGCGCCAAGCTCGACGCCCGCCGCGCGCGTGAGCGCGGCGAGTTTGGTCGACGCGATTTCCGCCATGAGCGCCGCGCCCTCGCCCTTGACCTGAAGGCCGCGCACATAATCGCGCAGCGCCTTGGCGATGCGCTGCTTGTCGGCGTCGTCCAACGCGACGGCGCGGTCCCGGCGCCGCGACACGATCACCGCCTTCTGACCCGCGTCGGCGCGGCGGCGACGCGACAGACTGGCGAGGTCGCCGGTCGCCTCAAAAGCGTCGAGCTTGCGCTGGATCGTGCGCGCGGACACGCGGAATGCCGGGCGACCGGGGAGGAAACGCTCGATTTCCGCCGCCGCCGCGATGGCCTCGCCGCGCGCCCGCGACCCCTTGGGGTGGGCGAGGGCAGGGGCGATCACATGATGCCAAAAATCCCAGTCCGAACGGCCCCGTGCGCCGTCTGAGGCGACACCTAAGCCGTCTCTGAAAACCTCCTTAGCCCGGTTTTGGAGGGCGATTGGAAGGCTGTCGAGGCGGACCTGATAGACCTTGCCGGACTTGCCGCCGCGCCCGTGGACTATTCGAACGACCGGGCGAGAACCGTGCCAAGTTGCAGCTTCTGAGCCATCGACGCGCTTAAGCGCCCTCTGTAATGCCCTAGGTGTCAAGCCTATTGCATGCGCTACGTCAGGCAGAGCGGCAAATACCGGGAGTCTTAGTGTCATTTGTGGCGCGCCTCGGAAAGAAGCCGCCGACGAATTTCCCGAGCCTTTGGCCCGAATGACTTGCCTTTCAATGCATTGCTAACATATTGACGGCTCACTCCAGCGCGTTCGGCCCACTCTTTAATAGAAGAGCCGCGCGCCATGAGGGCCGCGCGGACCTCGCAGAACTCGGCCTCATATGCTGAGGCAGTATCGTGCAGCGATAAACCCATGCTACCCTCATGACGACAATTACATAACATTACGTTTTGTAATTTTTTGTCAAGGGCAACGCTATGCAAGAGCCAAAAGTCGAGGAACAAATTTGGCGCTTGAAGGAGGCTTCTGGTGCCGCAACAGACAGAGAATTGGCTGAGTTTCTAGGCGTAAACCCAAGTTCTGTCGCGGCATGGAGGCGGAGAAAAAAAGTCCCTGAAAAATATTTACTGAAAGCGGCTATTTCCCAAGCGCGCGACATATCCGAAATGCCGATAAATGACGAATTTGGAGTTCATGTCTTAGCATTTTTTATTGACATGATTTCACGAGAGACTAGCCTACGATTTTTGTCCGCATCTAACGATCTTAACTTTCTATATGTTGCTAGGATGTATTTCGCTCTGAACCAACGACTGATGCAGGATGTGGAAGTTAAGAAGGCGAAAACCCTCGAACAGCAGCTTGCTGTACTCGAACGGTTCCGTGAGCGCTACGCCGGGCGCAACCGGCTTGGAGACTTGGCACAGGTGCTCGACATGTGATGTTCGCCAATATGTTCGCCAATGGGCGACAGCGTCAGCGGCAACGCGCGCGATGTTCGCCAAACCACCGCATAGTTTCAATAAGTTCAGCGATATCTGTCGTTCTTCCGGATCGCGTCAGAAGAGCTTCCGATTGGGAACCATCTCGACGCATGTAAAAACAATGACTTAAGGCGAAACTTCGCCAAATAGCTCTGGGGATGCGCCGTCAAATAGCTTTCGCGCATCCAGCGGTACGGCTTGAGCGGCTCTTCTGAGTCGAAATTCGCATAAGGAATATTATGGAACTATCCTTGCCGTGGCCAAGCTGACCGGTTCGGCGTTCTGGCGGCTTGCCTTCATGACCCCATTTCCGGTGATGGCGCAAGTGACGGCGCGGTGATAAACACGGTCGTTCCGGGCGTCGATCCATGGAGCGAGACTGCGGCCGGGCCGCATCGCGACGGCGATTCTCTATCTGCGAGGCGACGCCGTCCGGCGCTGTCATAGCCGCCACCGGCGCACTCCTGTCCGTTGAGCAGCCCGAACGCCTCGCCGCCGCGCTGCTGGATTTCGTCGACGCGGATCGGGATCGCGCGCGCCCGAAATGACTATTCGAGCGCCGCGAGCAGGTCCACGACGGCGCAAGCCAGCGCCTCAGGGCGCTGCATCGGCAGATTATGCGTCCCTTCGAGCGCCGCGAAGCGCCGGTTGGCGCGTTGCGCCGCGACCGCCTCGACCTCGCCGCGCCGATCTTTCGAGAGGCCGTCGACGGCCCAGATCAGCGCCATCGGCGCGTCGATGCGATCGTAAACCTCCCGGGTGGGCCGGACGGCTCCGGCGGGCGGCGGCGCGCTGACGGTTCCGATCTCCTCCATCGTCGGGCGCCGCAGCCATTTTTCGCCGCAGGGTGCGAAGCAGCGCCGCAACGTCGCGCGCAGCAGCGCGGCGTCGATCCCCCGGTTCAATCCGTCGGACGGCGCCTTGGCGACTTCCTCCTCGATATAGGCGTCCCGCTCCGCCGTCGGCGCGATCCAACCGTAGCGAAACAGGCGAAACAGGTCGGTCTCGGGGATCGGCGTCGCGTGACGACGCGGGTCGTCGGCCGCGTCGAGCGTGAAGCCGTCGATGCAGACGAGCGCGGCGCAGCGCCCGCCCGACGCCGCATGGGCCGTCGCCGCCCAGGCGCCGGTCGAATGACCGATCAGCGTCGGCGCCGCGAAACCCAGCCCGTTGCAGACCGCGCCAATGTCGCGCCAGAACTGCGCCGCGTCGGCGGAGTCTTCCGGCGTCCGCCCGTGCCCGCGCAGATCGAAGGCGACGACGCGCCGCGTCCTCGCCAGCTTGGCCGCGAAGGCGCGCCAAGCCTCGACATTCTGTCCCGTTCCGTGAAGGAGCAGGCAGTCGCCGCCTTCCCCGCCGAAATCCATGCCGGCGAATCGCCCCGCCGGCGTCTGCACGTCGAATTGTCTCGTCATGCAGGATCAATGCATCGCGCGCGGCGTCGTTCCGCATTCGCTCAGAAGCCGAGCGACATCCCGTCATAGGCGGGCTCGACGCCCGGCGGCAGGCTGGAGGCCAGCGTGCGGTAGTCGAGATCGGTGTGGAGGTTGGTGAGAATGGCGCGCTTGGGCTTCATCCGGGCGATCCAGCCCAGCGCCTGTTCGACGGTGAGATGGCTCGGATGCGGGGCGTGGCGCAGCGCGTCGATGATCCACACGTCCAGCCCTTCGAGATGCGGCAGGCTCTCGGAGGGGATGTCGATCAGGTCGGGCGTGTAGGCGATGCCGCCGAAGCGGAAGCCGAGCGCGTCGATCTCGCCATGGGCGAGCCGGAACGGCGTCGCGACGACCGCGCCGCCGAGGCCGGCGATCTCCACCGTCTCGCCCGGCGTCAGGCGGTTCTCGATCAGCAGCGGCGGATAGTTCGATCCCGGCGGCGTCTCCAGAAGATAGCCGAAGCCTTGGCGCAGCTTGGCCGAGGTCGCCGCGTCCATGAAGGTCGGGAGGCGGCGGCGCGCGGTGATGACCAGCGGGCGCACGTCGTCGAGGCCGTGGATGTGGTCGGCATGGGCGTGGGTGAGCAGCAGCGCGTCGAGGCGCTCGACGGCGGCGTCGAGGAGTTGCTCGCGCAGATCGGGCCCGGCGTCCACGAGGACCGTCGTCAGGCCGCCCGGCCCTTCCCGCTCGATCAGAATCGCGCAGCGGCGGCGGCGGTTGCGCGGTTCGGACGGATCGCATTTTCCCCAGCCCGAGGGGCCGACGCGCGGCACGCCGCCCGACGAGCCGCAGCCCAATATGCGCAGCCGCGCGCTCACGCCGCCCCGGTCGCGCTCACGGGCGGCATCTTGTCGAACAGCGCCAGAACGTTGCGCGTCGTCGCGGCGGCGAAATCGGCCTCGCTCATGCCTTTCACCTCGGCAAGAACGCGCGCCGTATGCGCCGTGAAGGCCGGCTCGTTGCGCTTGCCGCGCATCGGGACCGGGGCGAGATAGGGCGCGTCCGTCTCCACCAGAATGCGGTCGCGCGGCACGTCGCGGGCGATGGCGCGCAGGTCATCCGAAGCCTTGAAGGTGACGACGCCGGAGAAGCTGATAGACAGCCCCATCTCCAGACCGGCCTCGGCGAGGCGGCGGGACGAGGTGAAGCAGTGGAGCAGGGCCTTGAAGGCCCCCTTCTCCATCTCGTCGCGCAGGATGCGCTCCATGTCGGCGTCGGCGTCGCGTGAATGGATGACGAGCGGCAATCCGGTCTCGCGCGCGGCCGCGATCTGCGTGCGGAACACGCGCTCGGCCACGTCGCGAGGGGCCTTGTCGTAATGATAGTCGAGCCCGCCCTCGCCGATGCCGATCACCTTGGGATGACGAGACAAAGCGACGAGACGTTCGACCGTCGCCTCCGGCGCGTCGACATGGGCGGAGTGCGGATGCGTGCCGACCGTGCACCAGACATTCTCATACGCCTCGGCGACGGCCAGCACCTGCGGGAATTTCGCGACCTGCGTGCAGATGGTGATCATCCGCCCGACGCCCGCCGCGACCGCGCGCGCGACCGCCGCGTCGCGCTCGGGCGCGAAGTCGGGGAAGTCGAGATGGCAATGGCTGTCGATCAGCATCAATCTTAACTCACAATCCTCGCGCGCGTCCTTCTCCCCGCCTGCGGGGAGAAGGTCCGGCGCAGCCGGGGATGAGGGGCGGCGCCAATTTTCGACGTCGGGGCGCGACAACCCTCGTCCTGAAACACCGCGCAACCCCTCATCCGGCGCTGCGCGCCACCTTCTCCCCGCAAGCGGGGAGAAGGACGCTCTTCACCCCGCCTTGCCGCCCTTCGCAGGCTTGGCGGCGGCTTCCTCGGGATCGACATAGCGCGGGAACACCGGCGCCGGCGGCGGCAGCGCCGCGCCTTCGGGAATCCGGAACGCCGGCGTCAGATGCGCGAAGTCGCGCTGGTCGGCGGGCGCGCCGAGCAGATCGAGCATCTTGCCCATCGCGGTCGGCATCACCGGCTGCGCGAGGATCGCGACGACGCGCAGAACCTCGATCGTCACCGACAGGATCGCCTGCATCCGCTCGGGGTCGGTCTTGCCCTTCTTCCACGGCTCCTCCGACGCGAAATAGCGGTTGGCGTCGGCGACGACCTTCCACACGTCGGCGAGATACTGATGCAGCGCGAAGTCCTTCATCGCCGCGCGCGCGGCGTCGAGCAGGTCGTAAGCCTGATCGAGGATCGCCGCATCCGCTTCCGTCGCCTCGCCGCGCTTCGGCGCCCTGCCCTCGCAATTCTTGGCGATCATCGACAGCGAGCGCTGCGCCAGATTGCCGAGGTCGTTGGCCAGATCCGCGTTCATCCGCTGCACGATGGCCTCGTGCGAATAATTGCCGTCCTGCCCGAACGGCACCTCGCGCAGGAAGAAATAGCGCAACTGATCGACGCCGTAGTGATCGGCCAGCGTCCGCGGCGAGATGACGTTGCCGACCGACTTCGACATCTTCTCGCCGCGGTTGAACAGGAAGCCGTGGACGACGACCTGTTTGGGCAGCGGCAGATCGGCGGACATCAGGAAGGCCGGCCAATAGATGGCGTGAAAGCGCGAAATGTCCTTGCCGATCACATGCGCGTCGGCGGGCCAGTAGCGATAGG
>ERZ1645187.4192-NODE-4192-length-11757-cov-6.475474_pt1 | contig 11757 bp, 12 predicted proteins | sample MGYA00575352_ERZ1645187 | MGnify/ENA primary metagenome ERZ1645187 (study PRJEB40837, sample SAMN11349314) | freshwater sediment metagenome | isolation source: river sediment | host: Sediment | place: India: Wazaribad , New Delhi | collected 2017-02-21 ... | reverse complement strand
CCATGTCGAAATTCAGCTGATCGGCGACAAGCACGGCAACGTCGTCTACCTCGGCGAGCGTGAGTGCTCGATCCAGCGCCGCAACCAGAAGGTGGTGGAAGAGGCGCCGTCGCCGCTGCTCGATGCCGCGACCCGCAAGGCGATGGGCGAGCAATCGGTCGCGCTGGCCAAGGCCGTGAACTACGATTCGGCCGGCACGGTGGAATTCGTTGCCGGACAGGACAAATCCTTCTTCTTCCTCGAGATGAATACCCGTCTTCAGGTTGAACATCCGGTGACCGAACTGATCACCGGCATCGATCTGGTCGAGGAAATGATCCGCGTTGCGGCCGGCGAGAAGCTGCGGTTCACCCAGAGTGATGTGAAACTCGACGGCTGGGCGGTGGAAAGCCGCGTCTATGCCGAGGATCCGACCCGCAACTTCCTGCCGTCCACCGGCCGGCTCATCAAGTATCGCCCGCCCAAGGAGGGCAAATCCGGCGATATCACGGTGCGCAATGATACCGGCGTGTTCGAGGGCGGGGAAATCTCGGTCTATTACGATCCGATGATCGCCAAGCTGGTGACCCATGCGCCGACGCGCGCCGCCGCTATCAAGGCGCAGGCCGAGGCGCTGGATGCCTTCGCGATCGAGGGTATCCGCCACAACATTCCGTTCGTCTCCGCGCTGATGCATCATCCGCGCTGGCAGGCGGGGGCGCTCTCCACCGGCTTCATCAAGGAAGAGTTCCCCAACGGCTTCGAGGCGCCGAAGCCGACGGGCCTCGTGGCCGAGCGGATGGCCGCCATCGCCGCGCTGACGGACCATATGCACAACCTGCGCCGCCGGCAGATCGACCATCAGATGGCGACCGGCAAGCGCTACACCTTTGCCCGCGAACGGTCGGTGATGGTGGGCGACGAACAGCTCGACATCGTTGTTCACGGCTCTTCGGAGGGAGTTGTGATCGAATTCGCCGGTTCGGGCCGCAAGGTCGAGGTCTCGGCCGAGACGGTGATCGGCGAGCCGGTGTGGCAGGGGCTGGTGGGCGGCGAGCGCGTGGCCGCGCAGGTCCGCGCCGTGCTCAACGGATACTGGATCGCCCATCAGGGCACGGAAGCAATCGTCCGGGTCTACACCCGCCGTGAGGCGGAGCTGGCCGCGCTGATGCCGGTGAAGGCGGCGGCGGATACCTCCAAGGTGTTGCTGTGCCCGATGCCGGGGCTGGTCAAGCAGATCGCGGTCAAGGACGGGCAGGAGGTCAAGGCCGGCGATATTCTCGCCGTGGTCGAGGCGATGAAAATGGAAAACGTGCTGCGCGCGGAGCGGGACGTGACCGTCAAGGCGATCAAGGCGAAGGAGGGCGACAGCCTCGCCGTCGATGCCGTGATCATGGAATTTGCCTGATTGATCAATCGGTTGGCGGCCAGGTGACAACCCTGTCCGCCAGCGGCTTCGTCGTCTCGATCAACGAAGCGTTGAGCGCATCGTTGGTGGCGATCCAGTCGCGCGCCGCCACCTCGCTGCGGCCGAAGTGCATGTGCCGGCCGATCAGCCGCTCCAGGCGATTTTCCTCTGTGATATCAATGTACCAGCAGTGATCGAGGAGGGGGTGCACGCGCCCCCACGCCCCCTGTTGCAGCAGCAGGTAGTTGCCTTCCGTGATGATCAGCCGATGATGCGGGGCGATGGGGATGGCGCCGGCAATCGGCTCCTCGATTTCCCGTTTGAAAACAGGGGCATAGATGATTTCGTCGGCCTCCGCCGTGCGGATGCGGGCGAGCAGGGCGGCAAAGCCGGCAGCATCGAAGGTGTGCGGCGCGCCCTTGCGGTCGGCATGGCCGAGGCGGGAAAGCTCAATGTTCGCAAGGTGATAGCCATCCATCGGCAGGACGGTGGCGAGGGGGCCGAAGGCTTGCGCCAGAACGGCGGCGAGGGTGGATTTGCCGGCGCCGGGCGTGCCGGCCAGCCCGAGGATCACGCGGTGCTGCCTGGTTAGCAGGCTCTCGATGTCATTCAGCCAAGCTACTGGAATCGCTTCTGTTTTCATTTTTGTCACCAGCCTCTTGCATCAGTGTGCCAAAGCCGGCAAAGCTTGGCTATGCCTCTTTACTTCGCCTATGGCTCCAACATGGATGCCGCCGCCATGCAGGCGCGCTGCCCGGCCTCGAAGCCGCTGGGGCCTGCGCGGTTGGTCAGGCATCATTTCCTCATAAATTCAGATGGTTACGCCACGGTCGTGCGGCACCCGAAGGCGACTGTGCACGGGGTTTTGTATGATCTTGCGTTGGCCGATGTCGCGGCGCTGGATCGTTATGAAGGGGTGCACAGGGGCCTCTACGGCAAGGCCGTGCAGCCGGTGCTGACTGCCAACGGGCCGCGTAAGGCCTTGATTTATATCGCACGTTCAGCTGTGCCGGGGGCGCCGCGGCCGGGCTATCTCGAAGGGGTGATTGCGGCAGCGCAGGCTGCGGGGCTGCCGCCGGCGTATATCGCGACACTGGCGGCGCCGTTTGCGCCTGAGCGGCCGCGCGCCGGGCGGCGACCGGGCTGACGCGCCGAATCGCTCGACGAATGGTGCGTCCTCACCGCCGAGCAGCGGGGGGAATACGATGAGCGCCCGATCCTCGGGGGTGGAGGAACGATGGTCGGCCCGGATGGTCCGGTCCGGGCCGATTTGGGCGGCATCATGCGGTAAAGCGGAGGGGGAGGCGATGATGCACAGGGTTCTTCTGGCCTTGGCTCTGGTGATGATGGCCGATGCCGCGCTGGCCCTGACGGCGGGCGAGACGGCGCGCCGCTCGGCCCGCCGCCACGGCTACACGGCGGCTGAGACCGCCTGCTTCGTGCCGGTGTTCAGGACCTATGCGAACAAGAACCGCTATGGCCGCTGGGTGGCGGGCGGGCGCTCGCGCCGGGCCGACCTTTACCGCCATGAGGCGCTGACGCGCTGCGGCGTCCAGCGCTGATCAGGCCGGGCGGCGGGCCTGCACGAAGGCCTCGATGGCCGCCCGATCCTCCAGCGCGGCCAGCGGCACCCAGACAAAGCCGAGGCCGAGGTATGGGATGACGAAATGCCGGCCGATGACTGCGGGTTGGCCGGTGGCCGACCACAGGACGGTGAGGTCATTCCTGTCCGTCGTGAACCGCAGGCCGTTGTCGTGCAGATCGAGCGCGACGGTCGCGGCGGTGAAGTTGACATTGTCGTGCCACGCGAACCCGATCATCCGCCGGATATTGCCGGTGAAGATCCATGCCATGGTCAGCATGCCGGCGATGAACAGGGCAAGGCCGGCGAGGGCGATGCCTCCCTCCCGCAGCTGTTGATGGAACCGCCCGTCCTCGCTCTCGATGTAGAGCGCCATCTCAAGGTTCAGGAGATGAAAGACGCTGGTGATGGCGAGGCCGATGGCCCCGCCGAGGACAAAGAACAGGAGAGGACGCAACCGGTTGCCGGTTCGTCTCGTCCACCGGGAAAGGACGCTTCTCGTGATCGTGCGGGAAATGTCGCCGTATTCCTTCGCGGTGATATCACCGGTGAAACGGAAGGAGTGGCGCAGCGCGCCGAGGTCCGGGTGTGTCATGTGGCAGGGTGTAACACGCGGTCTCTTGCCACCCGGTTGATGGCCAAGGGAGGATCAGACGGCGATCGTCGGGCCGAAAACTTCCTCGAACGCGCCGAGCAGCACGCTGTCCACCTCCGGCATGGTCACCGGCAGGCCGAGGTCAACAAGGCTGGTGACGCCGAAGGCGGGGTTGGCAATGCCGCAGGGTACGATGCCGCCGAAGTGGTTCAAATCCGGCTCGATGTTCAGCGAAATGCCATGCAGCGTCACCCAGCGGCGGACACGGATGCCGATGGCGGCGATCTTGTCCTCGTTTCCCGCGCCCTTGTCCGGCCGTTTGACCCAGACGCCGACGCGCCCCTCGCGGATTTCGCCCTTCAGGTTATAGGCGGCGAGGGTGGCGATCACCCACGCTTCCAGCGCGGCGACGAAGGCGCGGATGTCGCGCTTGCGGGCGTTGAGATCGAGCATCAGATAGGCCACGCGCTGGCCGGGGCCATGATAGGTATACTCGCCGCCGCGCCCGGTTTCATGCACGGCAAAGCGCGCGTCGATCAGATCCTCGGCCTTTGCGCTGGTGCCGGCGGTGTACAGCGGGGGGTGCTCGACCAGCCAGACGCATTCGCGCGCCGTGCCGGCGCTGATGGCGGCGGCCCGCGCATCCATGAAGGCGAGCGCCGCATCATACGGCGTCAGCCCCTCGCTGATCCGCCATTCGACCGGCTGGCCGTCTTCACGAAAAAACAACCTGAGGTGGTCCATTCTCATTGCTCAATCGAAGCGGGCGTTTGCGCCGCCCCAAGGGATCAGGAGAAGCACGGGTGATCGGGTTGGACAAGGTGTCCGTCGCGCTTTCGGCCGAATTGGGCGGGCGGATGTTTCCGCTGGGCGAGGTGCTGGGGTTCGGCCGCGGTGCGGTGATCGAGGTGGAGGCACCGGGACCGCAGATCGTGACGCTGCGCGCGGGGCGCGTGGCGGTGGCCGAGGGGCGGCTGATTCCCGGCGCGGACGGGGCCTTGCGCGTGGAAGTGACGCGGCTTCTCACCCGGCGGGCCACGGATTCACCGCTGGCGGCGTGAGGGAAACGATTTTTCCCGCGGGGTGGGCAAACTCACGTCTTTGCTCTTGTCAGGGGGCGAAGCGTTTGTTAGCTAGCGGCCCTCGGAACGGGGCGGAGACGCCCTTTGTTGCGGGCCGCGGCCATGGCGGAATTGGTAGACGCGCTAGCTTGAGGTGCTAGTGGGGAGACCCGTGGAGGTTCGAGTCCTCTTGGCCGCACCAAATCAACAAAGCCCCCGGCAACGGGGGCTTTTGTTTTTCGGGCTCTTGTTTTTCCAGTCTTGGCGCCTTGCCGCAGGGTGATCCGCGCGGCTCAACCGGTGACGTGGACGACGCGCCAGCCGCGCCCCTTCATCGCCCGGAGCAGGGCCGGCACCATTGCCGCCGTCTGCCCGCGCGTATCGTGGAACAGCACGATGCCTTTCTTCGCCTGCGCCATCCGGGCGAGGACGAGGGCCAGCTGCGCCTCCGGCGTCATGTCGTTCCAGTCCGACGCCCAGAGATCGGCGCCGAAAATGGCAATGTTGCGTTTGGTCATCTCCGCGCGCAGGGCCGGGGTTTCGACAAAGCCGGGGAAGCGCAGGAAGGGGGCGAGCTTGCCGCCGCTCGCCTTGCGGATGGCCTCGGCGCCGCTCTCCACCTCGGCAAGGCCCTTTTCCGCCGTCAGCCTGTCGATCGTCCAGGGGTGGGAAAAGGTGTGGTTGGCAATGGTGTGCCCCTCGCGCGCGGTGCGGGCGGCGAGCGCGGGCAGGCCGGCGGCGTTGCGCCCGATGAGGAAGAAGGTGGCGCGCACGCACTCGCGGGCCAGCGCATCGAGCACCTGAGGCGTCGTGCCGGCGGCGGGGCCGTCATCAAAGGTCAGCACAAACTCGCCATCACCGAGGGGCAGCGTGCCGGGATACTGCTTCGTGCCGTAGGCCGGGCCGCCGGCGGTGGGGACAGCCAGCGTGCGGTGGGTGCCGAGCGCATCCGCCCCGCAGGCGGCGGAGGCAGGGGCGGCGGCAAGCAGGAGCGCCACAAGGGTCATAAAATGTCGCATGGGAACAGGTGCCTTCGGTCTCATTGTCCTTGCCCCGCGATGCTTGCGGTGGCTAAGAGGGGAAACCGGTTCGCCCGTTCTGGCAAGCCGGAACTCTCACCGCCACCACCATTCACCGCCTGCACAGGTTTCCATCCATGATCGAACGGGATGAGACAGGAACCTTGCCGCTCGCACAGCCGGGAGAGCTGCGCGACGATGACGGGCGCGTGCGGCCGGAATTTGTCGCCTCCGTCCATACTGCGATCAGCACCGCGAATCGCGATGCGCTGGCCGCGCTGGTGGGCGATCTGCACGAGGCGGACCTCGGCGAACTGATCGAGGAACTCGAACCGGAAGACCGGCCGCTGCTGGTCACCCTGCTGGGCCGGGATTTCGACTTTGCCGCGCTGACCGAGATCGACGATGCGGTGCGCGAGGAAATCCTCGAGGAGGTGTCGAACGAGGCGATCGCCGAAGGCGTGCGCGACCTTGATTCGGACGATGCGGTCTACATTCTCGAAGACCTTGACGCCGAGGACCAGGAAGAGGTTCTGGCCAAGCTGCCGGCGCAGGATCGCGACACGCTGGAGCGCAGCCTCGACTTTCCCGAAGAATCGGCCGGCCGGCGCATGCAGGCCGATTTCATCGCCGTGCCGCCGTTCTGGACCGTGGGCCAGACGATCGACTTCATGCGCGATACGGAAGACCTGCCCGACCAGTTCTACCAGATCTTCGTGATCGATGCGGAGCGCAAGGTGCAGGGCAAGGTGGCGCTGGACCGGCTGCTGCGCGCCAAGCGCCCGGTGCGCATCGCCGACCTGATGGAGGATGTCGAGCACACCGCCCATGTGCTCGACGATCAGGAGGACGTGGCGGACGAATTCAAGCGCTACAACCTTGTCTCGATTCCCGTGGTGGACGACGAGGAGCGGATTGTCGGCGTGCTGACCTTCGACGATATCGTCGACGTGATCGAGCAGGAGGCGGACGAGGACATGCTGGCGCTCGGCGGTGTGCAGGCCGGCGAGGAAACCTCCGATCCGGTGCTTTCCATCGCGCGCGGGCGCATCCCGTGGCTGCTGGCCAACATGGTCACGGCGTTTCTCGCCTCCACCGTGATCAGCGGCTTTCAGGGCCAGATCGAGAAGATGGTGGTGCTGGCGGTGCTGGCGCCCATCGTCGCCAGCATCGGCGGCAATGCCGGCACGCAGACAATGACGGTGACGGTGCGTGCGCTGGCGGCGCGGGCGATGGACCGGGGCGATGCCTTCCGCGCCGTGGTGCGCGAGGCGGGCGTCGGCATCATCAACGGCGCGGTGATGGCGATTGCCGTCGGCATCGTCGCCGGGCTGTGGTTCCAGAACCGCGATGTCGGTTTTGTCATCGCCGCCGCGATGCAGATCGTGCTGGTGATGGCGGCGCTCGGCGGGGTTGCCGTGCCGGTGATCATCGACCGGCTGGGGATCGATCCGGCCGTCTCCTCCGGCCCGTTCGTGACGACGCTGACCGATATTGTCGGATTTTTTACCTTCCTTGGCGTTGCGACCCTGTGGTTCGGCCTCGCATAGGCCTGTTTGTTACCGCTTGATTAAGATTTTCGGTTCAAAGCTGGGCTTATGAAACGGGCCAAGACCAAACCCCTCCGCCGCACGACCAAGGTGCTGATCGGCCTCTGCCTGACGGCGCTGACGGCGTCCTGTTCCGTGCAGGAGAATTTTGACCGCTATCCGGCCAAGAGCGATATCAAGCCGCATCCGGGCGTGGCGCGGGCCACGCGCCTGCCGATCCAGGGCATCGATATTTCGCGCTGGCAGGGGATGATCGACTGGCAGGCGGTCAAATCCGCCGGCACGCGCTTTGTCTATATCAAGGCGACCGAGGGGGGCGACCATATCGACCCCAAGTTCCTCGATAACTGGAACGGGGCGAAGGCCGCCGGCGTGCCTCGCGGGGCGTATCACTTCGTCTACTGGTGCCGGCCGGCGCATGAGCAGGTGGTGTGGTTTACCCAGCATATTCCGCAGGAGCGCGATGCGCTGCCGCCGGTGCTCGATGTCGAATGGAACAGCCACTCGAAGACCTGCCCCAAGCGCATCTCGCGAGAGGACGCGATCGAGAAAATCCGGCTGATGCTGAAGGAACTGTAACAGCACACCGGAAAGCGGCCGGTGATCTACACCGATATTCCGTTCCATGAAGAGGTGCTGGAAGGCCAGTTCAACGACTATGTCTACTGGATCCGCTCGACCGCGGCGGAGCCGTCGGTGCGCTATCGCGACCGGGACTGGGGCTTCTGGCAGTTCACCACCACGGGGCGTGTGCCGGGCATTTCGGGCAATGTGGACCGCAACGCCTTCTTCGGCGGCGAGCGGGAATGGCAGCAGTTCGTCTCCGGCCAGCCGATGCGGATTTCCAACAGGTAATCGGCTGGTCCTCAGAATTGGCCTGTCGGTTTCCGGCGGGTCAGGTCAATGCCGGACCAGTCCTCCGCACAAGCCCGGCGGCGCATTCGCTCCGGACCTACAGGCCTCGGCCAAACGCGATGCCTGTTGGCATGAGGGCGGGCGCCTTACTCCGTCTCGGCGGGGGGCGCGGGCTTTTTGGTGCCGATCTGCTCTTTCACCCAGCCTTTCAGCCGGTTGAAGCTGCGCAGCAGGCTGGCCGTGTTCTCCACCCGCGCGGACGAGACGGTCTCGGAAACCGCGAAGGCCTGCGCGACGATCTCCTCGCGCTCGCGCCACAGCGCGCCGATGGGGTGGCCGGCAATGGCGCAGGAATCGATGCGGGTGTAGCGGTTCTTGTCGCGGGCGAGGTTGCCCAGCGCCCACAGATCCAGCCGCACGCCGGGGCTGAAGGCGGAGTAGGCCTCGTCGTAGGCGGTCTTGACCGAATAGAGCGCGCCATCGCGCACGATGTTGGCGACGGCGGCGATTGTCCGTCCGTCGAGCGTGAGAATATCGAACTCGCAGGAGGGCTGCATGAACACCTCCTCGGCCAGCGCGCGGGTGTGGGCGGCGCAGGCCATGGCGGTGCCGGCCTCGGCCTTCCAGCCCGAGGCCTCGATGCGCAGGAAATCATCGAACACGGCGAGCTTTTCCACCGGATCGCGCACGGTGCGCATCGCCACCTTGCCCTGCTCCGCCAGGCGGCGGGCGCGGCGGCGGATGTCCTTCTGCCGCTTGGTGCCGAACTCGGCGGCGTAGGAGTCGTAATCGACCAGCCCTTCCACGGCCGGGCGGGCGAAGCGCTCGATCTCCGCGGCGGTCAGGCCGCGCTTGGCCAGCACCTCTTTCAGCGCCATCGCCGCCGGGCGGCGGGCCGGCAACAGGTGGGTCAGCACGGTGCGCGGCAGATCCGGCGCATTGCTGAAGCTGTCGAAGAACGCCTCCCACACGCCGGCGGGGTCTTCCCGGTCGATCAGCGGCGTTGTCAGGCAGACAAAATCGTTGCGGTAGAACTCCATCGCCGGGAGGATCGCGCCCTCGAACATGCTGGCCCGCTGGAGCGGGAAGACGCCGATCAGATCGCTGTCGCGCGCGCCATCACGGAAGACCGCGAGGCAGCGGATGTCCCGTCCCTCGATATGCCGGGCCGAGGCGAGCAGGAATTCAGGCTCGTAGAACGGATTGGGCTCCACCGTGCGGCCGACCAGCGCGCGCCACGCCTCCACCCGGGCGATCAGCCGGGCGGTCGTCGTCCATTCGGTGACATAGCGGGAGGCGGGGCGGTATTGCCAGTGGTGGGCATAAGCCATCTGCGTCATGGGGTGTCATCCTTCAGGGCAGCGGGCGGAAAGGGGAGGGGCATCACGCCCGTCTGGCGGAGGCAGGCGAGCGCCAGTGCGAGCGTGGTCATCAGCAGGGCGGCGGCGTTGGCCATGGCGGCGCCCATCGGCCCGATGACCGGCACCAGCAGCGCGGCGAGAGCCACCAGCACGACCAGCCCGGCGGCCTGCGCGGCGAAGGCAGCGAGCGCATGGCCGCGCATGATCAGCAGTTCTTCCGCCGGGCCGATGGCGGCGCGGAAAACATAGCCGGCGGCGAGCACGGTGACGAGGGTGGAGCCGGCGGCATAGGCCGGGCCGAACAGCGCCAGCACAAAGGGCGCGAGGCTGGCCAGCGCCAGAGCGCCGAGCAGCGTGGGCCAGAAGGTGAGGTGGGCGGCGGTGCGCACCAGCCGGGCCAGCCCCGCGTCATCCGCCGTGGTGGCCGCACGGGCAAAGCGATGGCCCGCCGCGGCGCCGACGGCAAATTCCACCAGCCCAAGCAGGCTGGCGACGCGCGTTGCGGCAAAGTACAGCGCCAGCCGGTCGGCCGGGACAAAGCCCGCGAGGATCAGCACGTCGGCGTTCTGGCGTAAGAGTTGCACCATGTCCGAGGCGAGGACCGGTGCCGCCGCCTTCGCCCAGGTCGCGCCGCGATACTCCGGCACCGTGCCGGGCGGCACATCCGCCTTGACGAGACGCAGGACGAGAACCAGCTGCACCACTACCGTCAGCAGGGTGGCGGCCAGCGCGGCCAGCATGGCGAGGGAGGCGGTGGGCCTGACGCCGGCAAGGCTCATCAGCGGCAGCGCGGCGACCAGCAGCGCCGGACGCGCGAGATAGGCCGGGGCCAGTGCCAGCAGGCTGCGGCCATGGGCGCGGGCACAGCCCTCCATCAGGTCGCCCAGCGCGAAAACCGGGATGATCGCGGCCATCATCAGCATCGGCAGCCAGAACGCCGCCTCGACGAGGTGCGGAACGCGCCAGAGCAGTGCCGCAGTCGCCACCGCGACCAGCACCGATCCGCCGGCGACAACCGCAATGCTCCAGCGCAGGAAGCCGGCCGTGAGCGCCGGCTTGCCGCGCTCGTGATAATGGGCGAGCCAGCGCACCGAGGTCTGGCCAAGGCCAAGGGTGGCGGAAAAGCCGAGCACGGCCAGCCAGGCCCAGGCATAGGCAAAGGCGCCATAGTCCGCCGCGCCCATCAGGCGGGCGAGGGCGATCTGCATGGCATAGCCGAGGCCTGCGGCGCCGACGCGCACGGCCAGCGCTGTCAGCGCGCCGCCATGATCGGCCACAAGCCGCGCAAGCCGGCGCATTGCGCCTGCCGTGCTGCCGCCTGCCGTGTCGAGTGCCACCGTCATCCCCGTTGCCTGCGTTCCCGTGCCCGAGCGGCAGGATGGGCCGGCAACCCCTAAACGGCTGCTAAACCAGAGAAATGAACGGAAATCAGCCTTAAGGGAGGGTTAGGGCGGCGGCGATGGCCTGCGCCGCGTGGTGGCCGGTGGCAAAGGCCGCCTGCAACAGATAGCCGCCGGTCGGCGCATCAAAATCCAGCATCTCGCCCGCCGCATAGACGCCGGGCAGGGCCTTGAGTTGCAGGGTTTCGTCCAGCGCCGCGAAAGCGATGCCGCCGGCGGTGGAAATCGCCCGCTCGATGCCCTGAAGACCGGCGACGGCGAGCGGCACCGCCTTGAGCGCGCGGGCCAGCGCCGCAGGGTCGCGCGGCAGCGCGGCGCCATGCCCCTCGCGTGCGAGGCCGATGGCGGCGGGGGAGAGCCCGGCATGCTTGCGCAGCACGTTCGACAGGCTTTCGGACGACCGGGCTTTGGCAAGGCGGGAGGCGAGCGCCTCTTCGCCCAGGCCGGGCTTCAGATCGACTGTGAGGGAGGCGGCGCCGGTCGCCAGCGCGGCGCGCAGCGGGGCGGAGAGGGCGTAGAGCGCGCCGCCCTCCAGCCCCTGCCGGGTGATCACCGCCTCGGCCTGCGTGCGGGCCGGGCCGCAGGCAAAGACGCAGCCCTTGAGTGGCGCGCCGTGAAACCGCTCGGCGAACGCCGGCGACCAGGGCAGCGTGACCCCGACATTGGAGGCGGCGAGGGGCGTGATGGCGACGCCGTTTGCCGCCAGCAGCGGCACCCAGCCGCCATTGGCGCCGAGGCGCGGCCAGCTGGCGCCGCCGAGCGCCAGCAGGGTGGCGTCCGCCTGAACCATCCGCTCGCCGTCCGGCGTGGCAAAGCGCAGGGCTGTGCCGTCAAACCCCTGCCACTCATGCTGCACCGCGACGGTGAGGCCCAGCGCGGCGAGCCGCTTCAGCCACGCGCGCAGCAGCGGGGTCGCCTTGAAGCTTTTGGGAAACACCCGGCCGGAG
>ERZ1645187.4191-NODE-4191-length-11758-cov-19.608904_pt1 | contig 11758 bp, 11 predicted proteins | sample MGYA00575352_ERZ1645187 | MGnify/ENA primary metagenome ERZ1645187 (study PRJEB40837, sample SAMN11349314) | freshwater sediment metagenome | isolation source: river sediment | host: Sediment | place: India: Wazaribad , New Delhi | collected 2017-02-21 ... | reverse complement strand
ACCAGCAGCGGCATGCGCTGGGCCGGGGAGAGGTTCATCTCGCCGCGCAGGTTGCGGCAGGCGTAGGCAAGCGCCTTGAGGCGTTCGACCTTGGCTTCCGAAGCGGCGTCGATCTTGTATTCCTCGGCACGCGGGTAGGCGGCAAGCATGATCGAGTCGTGCGTCTTGCGCCCGGCAATCGGGGCCACCGTTTGCCACAGCTCTTCGGTGATGAAGGGAATCAGGGGGTGGGCGAGGCGCAGGATGGCTTCGAGCGTGCGCACCAGCGTGCGGCGGGCGCCGCGTTGCTGCGCATCGTTGCCGGTCTGGATTTCGACCTTGGCGATTTCCAGATACCAGTCGCAGAACTCGTCCCAGACAAACTTGTAAATGGCCTGGGCGATCAGGTCGAAACGGTAGTCGATGAAGTGACGCTCGACTTCCTGCTCGACGCGCTGCAACTGGCTGACGATCCAGCGATCCGCGAAGGAGAAGAAGAGCGGTGCGGAGCCGCCGCAGGTGGCACCATTCTGCTGGTGGTCGAGGGCCAGATCATGGCCTTCGACATTCATCAGCACAAAGCGCGTGGCGTTCCACAGCTTGTTGCAGAAATTGCGGTAGCCATCGCAGCGACCGAGGTCGAACTTGATGTCGCGGCCCGGCGAAGCCAGGCTGGCGAAGGTGAAGCGCAGGGCGTCGGTGCCGAAGGAGGCGATGCCTTCGGGGAATTCTTTCTTCGTCTTCTTGGCGATGCTTTCGGCCTGCTTGGGATTCATCAGGCCAGTCGTGCGCTTTTCGATCAGCTTTTCGAGGTCGATACCGTCGATCAGGTCAATCGGATCAAGCACATTGCCCTTGGACTTGGACATCTTCTGGCCTTCGCTGTCGCGGATCAGGCCATGCACGTAGACGTGCTTGAAGGGAATCTTGCCGGTGATGTGCTTGGTCATCATGACCATGCGCGCCACCCAGAAGAAGATGATGTCAAAACCCGTGACGAGTACGGTCGACGGCAAATATTGCTGCAAAACGGGATTGGCGGCGTCGAGTTCTTCGTCACCCGTCCAGTCGAGGGTGGAGAAGGGCCACAGGGCGGACGAGTACCAGGTGTCTAGCACGTCTTCGTCGCGGTTGAGCTGACCGGCGTAGCCGGCCTGATCGGCGAGGTGACGGGCTTCTTCCTCGTTCTGGGCGACAAAGACTTCGCCATTGACGCCGTACCAGGCGGGAATCTGGTGGCCCCACCACAGCTGGCGGGAAATACACCAATCCTGGATGTTGTTCAGCCACTGGTTGTAGGTATTGACCCAGTTTTCCGGATAGAACTTGATCTCCCCGGAATGGACGACTTCCAGCGCCTTTTCGGTGATCGACTTGCCATCCGCGCCCGGCTTGGACATGGCGACAAACCACTGGTCGGTGAGCATGGGCTCGATGACGACGCCGGTACGGTCGCCACGCGGCACCTTGAGCTTGTGCTTGTCGACCTTGACGAGAATGCCGGCGGCTTCGAGGTCGGCGACGATGGCCTTGCGCGCATCGAAGCGATCCATGCCGCGATATTTTTCCGGCGCGTGGTCGTTGATCTTGGCGTCCAGCGTCAGGATCGAGATCATCGGCAGGCCGTGGCGCTGGCCAACCGCGTAGTCGTTGAAGTCGTGCGCCGGCGTGACCTTGACGCAGCCGGTGCCGAATTCGAGATCGACGTAGCTGTCGGCGATGATCGGGATTTCGCGATCGGTCAGCGGCAGCTTCACCATCTTGCCGATCATGTGCTTGTAGCGTTCGTCTTCCGGATGCACCATCACGGCGGTGTCGCCGAGCATGGTTTCGGGACGGGTGGTGGCGACGACCAGGCTATCGCTGCCATCGGCCAGCGGATAGCGGATGTGCCACATCGAGCCATCTTCTTCCTCGGAAACCACTTCGAGGTCGGAAACGGCGGTGTGCAGCTTGGGATCCCAGTTGACCAGGCGCTTGCCGCGATAGATCAGGCCTTCGTTGTAAAGGCGGACGAAGGTTTCGGTGACGACCTTGTTGAGGCCGGCATCCATGGTGAAACGCTCGCGCTTCCAGTCCGGGCTGGTGCCCATGCGGCGCATCTGGCGGGTGATCGTGCCGCCGGAGTATTCCTTCCATTCCCAGACTTTTTCCAGGAACTTCTCGCGGCCGAGATCGTGGCGGCTGATGCCTTGCGCGTCGAGCTGGCGCTCAACGACGATTTGCGTGGCGATACCGGCGTGGTCGGTGCCCGGCTGCCAGAGGGTGTTGTGGCCGCGCATCCGGTAATAGCGGGTGAGCGCGTCCATGATCGTCTGGTTGAAACCGTGCCCCATGTGCAGGGTGCCGGTGACGTTGGGCGGCGGCAGGAGAATGCAGAAGTTGTCGGCCTTGCCGGCATCGACGCCCGCGGCGAAATAATTCTTGGATTCCCAGTCGGGATACCAGCGGCGTTCGATATCCGCGGGCTCAAATGCTTTGGCGAGTTCCATCTGTCTGGCAGAAAAGGGGAAAACTCGAAATTATACCGGAGCGCAGCTTTGCACCGTTGTCCGGTGTCGAATCACTCTGTTCAGTCCTTCGAGGGAAGGGCGTCCATCATCGCTTTTTCGGCCAGCAGGTCGCGCAGTGTTGACTCGATGAGACGCGGTAGTTCGGCGGTCAGGCGGAGTTCGACGCGTCGGGCGAGCTCGGTCAGGAGCTGCTCGGGCAAGGGGGCGGCCGCAGGCGGTGGCGGTGCGGCAGGTTTCACGGGCGCTGCCGGGAGGGCATCCAGCGATGTGTTTGCAATTGCAGGGGGGGGCGCGGGCGAGGGGACTTCGATCGGGAGTGCCAAGTCGGTCAACAACGGGATGTCGTCGTCCGACGATAGTATCGAATCGGTCAACACCGGAATGTCGTCGCTCTCGCCCGGCGATTGTCGGCGGCGTTGCATCAGGGCGTCGGCGCGGGCAAGAATCGGGCTGGGCACGCGGTGCTCCTTAACGGTTGCTGAGGTCGAAATAACGAACATCGTGGCCGAGTTCGCGATAGCGACGAACCCGCTCGCGGGCGGCATCTCGGTCATCCGGTTCTTGGCCGACGACCTCGATCAGGCTTTGATAGCGCTCGAAACCCTGAGGGATCTCACGGCCGAGGTTCATCAGCCGCTCGCCCGGTGGCAGGTGTTCAAGGCGGCCGGCAATCAGGATCGGCGTTTCTGATGCCAGCGGGGAGTCGGCGCGGCAGTGCGGGATGAAGCTGAGCTGGCTGCTGCTCCAGAGGCTGCGGTCGATCTGTTCGGCGATTTCACGATCGGGGGCAAATACCGCGACCGCCTTGCGCTTGGCGTAGGCGCCGCCGAGCAGGGCAGTTGCGGCGGCTATCCGGTCGGATGCGCCGTGATAGAAAAAAACCTCGGTCAATTCAGCTTGCCAGTACGCTGAAGAAAATAGTGGGTCAACAAGGGTACCGGACGACCGGTGGCGCCTTTGTCGGCACCGGATTTCCAGGCCGTGCCAGCGATGTCGAGGTGGGCCCAGTCTTGCTTCTTGGTGAAGCGGGAGAGGAAGCACGCGGCGGTGATCGCACCACCCCAACGACCGCCGATATTGCCCATGTCGGCAAAGGGGCTCTTCAGCAGCTCCTGATAGTCGTCCCAGAGCGGCATGTGCCAGGCACGGTCATGAGCCTCCTCTCCGGCATCGAGCAGGTCGCGGGCCAGTCCATCCCTGTTGGCAAAGAGGCCGGTGGCGATGTTGCCGAGTGCAACCACACAGGCGCCGGTCAATGTGGCGACGTCGATGATGGTTTCTGGATTGAAGCGCTCGGCATAGGTCAAGGCGTCACACAGGATCAATCGCCCCTCGGCATCGGTATTCAGGATTTCGATGGTTTGTCCGGACATCGCAGTGACGATGTCGCCCGGCCGTGTCGCATTGCCGCCGGGCATGTTTTCGGTGGCGGGGACAATGACCGTGAGGTTGATCGGCAAGGCCATGCGGGCAACGGCCTTGATGGTGCCGAGAACACTGGCAGCGCCGCACATGTCGTATTTCATCTCGTCCATTTCCGCCGCTGGCTTCAACGAAATACCACCGGTGTCGAATGTGACGCCCTTGCCAACAAGAATCACCGGCTTGTCGCTGGCTCGAGCGCCCTTGTAATGCAGGACAATCAGTTTCGGTGGTTGGTGGGCGCCACGCGCGACAGCGAGCAGGGCATTCATGCCCAAGGCTTCCATATCGCTGCGCTCAAGCACTTCACAGGTCAAGCCGAATTCAGCGGCCATCGCCTGTGCCTGTTCTGCAAGGTAGGTCGGGTGGCAGATGTTGGGCGGCAGATTGCCGAGCGTTTTGGTCAGCGCCATGCCGTCGGCAATGGCAATGCCCTGATTGAGGGCTTCTTCGGCAGCCGCAAGCTCATTGCGTCGTTCGACGCTCAGGGTCAGCTTGCGCAAGGGGCGCCGGACATCGTCCTTTTTGCTTTTGAACTGGTCGAATTTGTAAGTCGCGTCGAGGGCGATCATTGCCGTCTGGCGAATGCGCCAACCGATGCTGCGGCGACGGACGCCCAACTCGGTGAGGAAAATCGATGCATCGAAGGCTCCGGTCTCATTCAGCGTTTTGACTGCCGTGCGGATGGCGTTGCCGAATTCTTTTTCGCGGAAATCCTTTTCCTTGCCGAGACCGATCAAAAGGACGCGGTCGCATAATGTCCCGGGAACGTTGTGGAGGAGCAGGGTGCTGCCCGCCTTGCCTTCCATGTCGCCGCGGCGAACAATGTCGGACAGGTAGCCGCCGGCGGCCTTGTCGATCAATTCGGCAGGCAAGGTCAGCTTTCGGCAATCGAACACGCCGACAACAACGCAGGCGCTGCGCTGTTTTTCCGGGCTACCGCTTTTTATGCTAAATTCCACAGGCTGCTCCTGAACAGGGAAATATCAGTATCCGCGGGATTATCCCCGCATTTTTTTGGTTTCGTCAAAGCATGATATTCGAGCGCGCCGCCCGGCGCGAGTTTGCTCAGGCAGCGGCCGGCATTAGTGTCGCACTGCTGGCCATCCTGACCTCCACACAGTTGATCCGCCTGCTCAAGGATGCCGCAGGCGGCCGGATTGCGCCGGAAGCTGTGGCGTCGCTGCTCGGTTTTGCGGCACTGAATTTCATGCCAGTGCTGTTGTCTTTGACCCTGTTTGTCGCCATCCTGCTGAGCCTGTCACGCGCCTATCGTGATTCTGAAATGGTGGTCTGGTTTTCCTGCGGGCTGCCGCTAACCGCATTTTTGCGGCCGGTACTCAAGTTTTCCTTGCCCATCATTGTTGCCATTGCCGTTCTCGCAGGCTTTCTGTCGCCCTGGGCGAATTACAGCACGGCGGAGTACCGGCAGAAGCTGTCGGCGCGAAGCGAGTTGTCTCAGGTATCGCCCGGCGCATTCCGTGAGGTCAAGAAAGGGCAGCGGGTATTTTTTGTGGAAGCGCTGGCCGACGATGCCAGTTCGGTTGGTAATGTGTTTGTTGCCTCGGTGCAGGAAGGCAAGCTTGGTGTGGTGATGTCCGATGCCGGACGCCAGGAACTGGCACAGAACGGTGACCGCTTTGTTGTGCTTGAGCAGGGCCGTCGCTACGAGGTTGAGCCGGGAACGCCGGCGTTCCGCATCATGGAATTCGAGCGGTACAAGATCAAGATGGAAGATGGTGAGGCTCGACCGGCGGAGCGTTCCCCGAATCGCCTGCCGATTCACGAGCTGGTGCTCGATACCAGCAATCAGGCACGCGGCGAGTTGCTGTGGCGTATCGGCGTGCCGGTCTCGGCTCTGGTGCTGGCCTGTCTGGCGATTCCGCTCTCCTTCGTCAATCCGCGTGCCGGCCGTTCGGCCAACATGCTGGTGGCCATCCTGATATACGCCATCTACAGCAACCTGTTGTCTGTCAGCCAGGCTTGGGTGGCGCAGGGCAAGTTGTCCTTCTGGGTCGGGGTATGGGCGGTGCATGCTTTGATGCTGCTACCGCTGGTCTGGCTCTTCTATCGGCGCATGGCAGTTCGTTTTCCGTGGCAGCGGAGGGCTGCCTGATGTTTTCAGTAAAGCTCTACGAACGCTACCTGATGCGCGAGGTGTTCGCGGCTGTGTTCTTGGTGCTTGCGGCCTTTCTCGCGCTATTCAGCTTTTTCGATCTGATCAATGAGTTGCGTAATGTCGGCAAGGCGGGTTACCAGTTGGGGCATGCGCTGCTATTCGTCACGCTGAGTGTGCCGGGGCTGGTTTATGAACTGATCCCGATTGCGACCCTGATCGGAGCGCTGTATGCGTTGTCGACGCTGGCGCGCCATTCTGAAATCACCGTATTGCGTGCCTCAGGATTGGCGACCGGTGATTTGCTGATGACCTTGTTTCGGGTCGCCGGGCTACTGGCAATCCTCACGTTTTTTGTCGGTGAAGGACTTGTGCCGTTTTCCGAACGTCTTGCTCAGGAAATCCGTGCCAAGGCACTGAGCCGGGTGATTGCCCAGCAGGGCTTCGACAGCGGTCTCTGGGTCAAGGACGGGCGCAGCTTTGTCAATATACGCAAGGCGACACCGGATGCCCAATTGGAAGGCATCCGCATCTATCGTTTCAACGAGAAGAACGCGCTTGAATCGGTGACGGATGCTGCCGAGGCGACCTTTCAGCCGCCGGAGCACTGGCAGCTGAAACAGGTTGTGCGTACCGTGCTGGACGGGGATGTGGCTCGCGTCGAGCGCAGTGAGACCGGTACGTGGCAATCTGCGGTGAACCCGGATTTATTGGCTGTTTTGATGGTTACGCCGGAACGCATGTCCCTGCTCGGGCTGGTGAACTACACCCAGCATCTGGCGGAGAACCGTCAGAAAACTGAGCGTTACGAGATTGCCTTGTGGAAGAAAGTAGTCTATCCCTTGGCGACCTTGGTCATGGTTGCCCTCGCTTTGCCGTTTGGTTACTCCCACAACCGTGTGGGTGGTGCCAGCTTGAAGATTTTCGCCGGCGTGATGATGGGTATTCTCTTCTACGCCCTGAACGGCTTGTTCTCCAATCTTGGAGTGATCAATGCGTGGCCACCGTTCGCAAGCGCGACCGCACCCTCGGGGATGTTCCTGATGGCTGCCGTGGCGATGATCTGGTGGGTCGAGCGCCGTTGACGATCAGTTGCTGGCGCTGACGATGCGGGTGCCGGCGATGCGGTCATGCAGAAATTGACGGTCGCGGTCGAACAACGCCCAAAGTACACCGACGCCAAAAAACAGCATGCTCGGCCAGGCCAGGCAATAGCGAAACACTGCTTGTAACGGGCGCAATGGACGCCCATCGGCGTTAACGACCCGGAGTTTCCAGGTCTTCATTGGTAGGGTCTGGCCACCGTTGAGCCAGCACCAGACGAAATATGCCATCAGCAGCAGCACGACGTGCACCCACATCAGCTTTGGGGAAATCATCATGCCAAAACCGGAAAGCACGATTTCGGGCATCAGGAAGCCGATCAACAAAATGGAAAAGACAACCAAGCTCTCGTAGAGCAGGCTGACCAGACGCCGGCGAAAGCTGGGCTCGGCCGACGTCATTGCTGAAGCGGTGTGGCTTCGGAAGCCGCTGGCGCACTACTGATATCGGTGGCTGAATGTGCTGGAGGAGGAGCAAGCAGTCGGGAGGATTTTCCGGATTCGCGTGCGCGTTGCTTCTCTTCTTCGCTCAGGCTGGAGTACGCCTCCCACTTTTGTTTCACAGTTTGTTTTTGCTCCGGAGGCAACTGGTTGAAATCCTTGTAGGTATCCCTGACCTTGGCTCGTTGTTCTGGAGTCAGGCGCGCCCATTCCCGCATGCGCACCTGTTCTTCGGGCTTCATCGTTGGGTAGCGCTCGGCAATGCCCAGCCATTTTTTGCGGCGCACGTTTTCCATGTTATCCCAGTCCTTGACCAAAGGTGCCAGGGCAGATTTTTGCTGCGGGGTCAGTTGCGACCACGTAGGCTGCGGCGGCGTGCCAATGATGACCGAGGTCGGTGGTGCAGCGTATACCGGGGCGGCGAGTGCCAGGCAGAGAACTATTCGTCGGGCGAGTCGTCGGTTAGCCATGAAATGAAATCGTCATCAAGGAATGCGTCAGGGGGCAAGTCGTCGGCCAGCAGTGCGCTGTCCACTTCTTCCAGTTCGGTAACATACTGCACGCTGTGCCAGTAGAAGGATAGCCACATGCCCAGCAGCAAGGCCACTACAGCCAGAATCTGGCGTAGGTAGGGTGAGTGCTGGTCGATGTCGCCCTTGCTGATGCCGGCAGTGGCCGGTACGAGGACAGCTGCTGGCTGCTTCTGGCGCGATAACGCCAGATGGCGGGCCGCTGCCAAGCGCCGGGACGCCGTGGGCGGAACATCCTTCAGTCCGTGGTTCAGCGCTTGCCGAACGCGATATCCAATGCGATCTTCGTTCATAACTTGATTCCTTTTGCCGACAGGGCGGCTGCCAGCGCGTGGGTTGCGCGCGAGCAATGGGTTTTTACGCTGCCTTCTGAGCAGCCCATCGCCGCTGCGGTTTCAGCGACGTCCATGTCTTCCCAGTAACGCATGAGAAAGGCTTCTCGTTGACGCGTCGGCAGCTTTTTTATTTCATCCTCGATGACAGCCAGTGTCTGGGTCTGCAACAGCGCACTTTCCGGTGTGCGTGGGCCCGTATCGTCCTCGTCGGCGGCGAGCGTTTCCAACGGGTCGTGGTCGTCGTCATCGTCTGACGAAAACGCGGAAAGGAGCGTGGTCCACATCGAGCGAACCTTGCTGCGTCGGTAAAAATCCCGGATCGTATTTTGCAGAATGCGCTGGAAAAGCATGGGGAACTCTTCCTCAGGCCGGTCGCCGTACTTTTCGGCGAGTTTCATCATGGCATCCTGAACGATGTCCAGCGCTGCTTCTTCCTCGTGCACAGCAAACATGGCCTGTTTGAAGGCTCTTCGTTCGATGGATTCGAGAAAGTTGGAAAGTTGGAAAGGTGTGGCCAGAATTGTCTCTTCCGAATGGCCTTGAGTCGCCTGGGTTTGCCAGCAAACCTTGACCGATAAGGGGCGGTCGATTAAGGTTACGCCCTTTTAGGCAACAGCTTTTTTGGGCTCAAGAATGATGATCAGCGGTGCAGAAATTGTAATCAGGTGCCTGCAAGAAGAAAAGGTCGATTGTGTGTTCGGTTACCCTGGCGGTTCCGTGCTGCACATCTATGACGCGCTTTTCAAGCAGGATCAGGTCAAGCACATTCTGGTTCGCCACGAGCAGGCCGCAGTTCATGCCGCAGATGCATATTCGCGTTCCTCTCAGCGCGTTGGGGTGGCACTGGTGACGTCTGGTCCGGGTGTGACCAATACCGTCACCGGCATTGCAACCGCCTACATGGACTCGATTCCGATGGTCGTGATCACTGGTCAGGTGCCAACCCAGTATATCGGCCAGGATGCTTTCCAAGAATGTGATACCGTCGGTATTACCCGTCCGTGTGTCAAGCACAATTTTCTGGTCAAGGACGTCAAGGATCTTGCGCTGACCATCAAGAAAGCCTTCCATATTGCCGCGACCGGTCGTCCAGGTCCGGTTGTCGTCGATATCCCGAAGGACATCACGGCGCAAATGTGCGAGTTCGACTATCCGAAGACGATCCAGATGCGTTCGTACAATCCGGTGGTCAAGGGGCATCTCGGTCAGATCAAGAAGGCCGTGCAGATCCTGCAGGAGGCAAAGCGGCCGATCATTTATACGGGTGGCGGCGTCATTCTTTCCGATGCTGCAGAGAAGCTGACACAACTGGCGCGTAAGCTGAATTTCCCGGTCACCAACACCTTGATGGGCCTTGGGGGCTACCCTGCGACCGATCGTCAGTTTGTTGGTATGCTCGGAATGCACGGCACATTCGAAGCCAACAATGCGATGCATTACGCCGATGTGATTTTGGCGGTGGGTGCGCGTTTTGATGATCGAGTCATTGGTAATCCCGAGCATTTCAGCGGAGAGAAGCGCCGCGTTATTCATATCGATATCGATCCGTCCTCGATCTCCAAGCGTGTCAAGGTTGATGTCCCGATTGTCGGCAACGTTGGCGATGTCGTCGATGAGATGCTCAAACTGCTCGACAGTGGCTTCAAGACCGATCCGGAAGTCGCTGACTGGTGGAAGCAGATTGATGCCTGGCGTGCGCGTCAGTCCCTGAGCTACAAGCAGACCAATCACATCATGCCGCAGTACGTGGTGGAGAAGCTCTATGAGGTGACAGGCGGCGAGGCGTTCGTGACCTCGGACGTTGGTCAGCACCAGATGTTTGCCGCTCAGTACTACAAGTTTGATAGACCGCGTCGCTGGATCAATTCTGGTGGCCTCGGCACCATGGGTGTCGGTCTCCCTTACGGCATGGGCGTCCTGATGGCGAACCCGGATGCACAGGTGGCCTGTATTACCGGTGAAGGCTCGATCCAGATGTGCATTCAGGAGATGTCCACCTGCAAGCAATATGGCTTGCCGGTGAAAATCATCAACCTGAACAACGGTATGCTCGGCATGGTGCGTCAGTGGCAGGAGATGTTCTATTCCAAGCGCTACTCGCAGTCCTACGTGACTTCGCTGCCCGACTTCGTGAAACTCGCCGAAGCCTATGGTCATGTCGGCATGCGCATCGAGAAGCCGGAGGACGTTGAACCGGCCTTGCGCAAGGCTTTCACCGAGCACAAGGATGATCTGGTGTTCATGGACTTCATCATTGATCCGGGTGCCAATGTTTTCCCGATGGTCGCCGCTGGCAAGGGCCTGACCGAAATGATCCTCGCTGAAGATCTGTAAGCGGGGGAGGAATAAAAATGCGTCATATCATTTCCATCCTGATCGAAAACGAGTCGGGTGCGCTTTCCCGTGTTGCCGGGCTGTTCTCGGCACGTGGCTACAACATTGAATCCCTGACCGTGGCACCGACGGAAGATCCCTCGCTGTCGCGGATGACCATCCTGACCTCCGGCTCCGACGAGGTGCTTGAGCAGATCACCAAGCAGCTCAACAAGCTGGTTGATGTGGTCAAGGTGGTTGACCTCTCCGAAGCGGCTCATGTCGAGCGCGAACTGATGTTGATCAAGGTTCGTGCGACCGGCAAGGATCGTGACGAGATGAAGCGGATGGCCGATATCTTCCGTGGTCGCATCATCGACGTTACGGAATCGACCTTTGTCATCGAACTGACCGGTTCCAGCGCCAAGCTGGATTCCTTCATCGCAGCGCTCGATGCCGGCCTGATTCTCGAAACCGTCCGTACCGGTGTCTGTGGCATCGGTCGCGGCGATCGTATTCTTAAAGTTTAACTATCTGTAATTAAAGAGGATTTCATGAAAGTTTATTACGACAAGGACGCCGATCTCTCCCTGATCAAGGGCAAGAACGTCACTATCGTTGGCTACGGTTCGCAAGGCCATGCCCACGCTCAGAACCTGCGTGACTCTGGCGTCAACGTCACCGTTGGTCTGCGCAAGAGCGGTGCTTCCTGGGCAAAGGCAGAAGGCGCTGGCCTGAAGGTTGCCGAAGTCAAGGATGCCGTCGCTGCTGCCGACGTGGTCATGATTCTCCTGCCGGACGAAAACATTCCTGAGGTTTACAAGAACGACGTCGAACCGAACATCAAGAAGGGTGCCACCCTGGCGTTCGCTCACGGCTTCAACGTTCACTACAATCAGGTTGTGCCGCGTGCTGACCTTGATGTGATCATGGTTGCTCCGAAGGGGCCGGGCCACACCGTGCGTTCCGAGTACCTGAAGGGTGGCGGCGTGCCGTCCCTGATCGC
>ERZ1645187.4190-NODE-4190-length-11758-cov-39.315816_pt1 | contig 11758 bp, 9 predicted proteins | sample MGYA00575352_ERZ1645187 | MGnify/ENA primary metagenome ERZ1645187 (study PRJEB40837, sample SAMN11349314) | freshwater sediment metagenome | isolation source: river sediment | host: Sediment | place: India: Wazaribad , New Delhi | collected 2017-02-21 ... | reverse complement strand
CCGCCTGCTGGTCGTCATCGGTCCCTGCTCGATTCACGACTACGACGCCGCGATGGAATACGCCAAGCTGCTGACGAGAGAGGCGGAAAAGTACGCTGAAGACCTCGTCATCCTGATGCGCGTCTATTTCGAAAAGCCGCGCACCACCGTTGGCTGGAAAGGTCTGATCAACGATCCGCGTCTCGACAACACCTTCCGCATAAACGAAGGCATCCGTCTGGCGCGCCGCATTCTGCTCGAAATCAATGAACTCGACCTGCCTTGCGCCACCGAGTTCCTCGACACCATCACCCCGCAATACACCGCCGACCTCATCTCCTGGGGCGCCATCGGCGCCCGTACTACCGAATCCCAAGTCCATCGCGAACTAGCCTCCGGGCTCTCATGCCCCGTCGGCTTCAAGAACGGCACTGACGGCAACATGCGCATTGCGGTCGATGCCATCCGCTCGGCCAATTCGCCGCACCACTTCCTGTCGGTGACCAAATCCGGCCACACCGCCATTGTGTCGACGATGGGCAACGAGGACTGCCACGTCATCCTGCGCGGCGGCAAGGAGCCCAATTTTGACCCGGCCAGCGTCGACGCCGCCTGCACCGAAATCGCCAAGGCCGGCCTCGCTGCCCGTCTGATGGTCGACTTTTCGCACGGCAACAGCCGCAAGCAATACAAGCTGCAGATGGAAGTCAGCGACAGCGTCGCCGCCCAACTCGCCGCAGGCGAAGAGCGCATCGTCGGCGTCATGGTCGAATCCCACCTCGTCGAAGGCCGTCAGGACATCGTGCCGGACAAAGTGCTGACCTACGGCCAGAGCGTCACCGACGCCTGCATTGGCTGGGACGATAGCTTGAAAGTGCTAGATCAGCTGGCGGCAGCAGTACGCGCGCGGCGGGTGGCGGAAGCAGCAGAGTAAAAGTACGAACAGCTTTCCCCAAATGCCGGAGGCCCGACAGTTGAATCTGTCGGGCCTCCGGCATTTGGGATGATCGATCTTTGCTTGCTGTCAGGGGCGAGAAATCGAAGGCTTTATTTTTTGGGGCCGCAGATTCCATGATCTGGCTACGAAGCCTTGAGGGCGCTATGCGCGGCGTAGCTCGCCGACAGGTTCCAGCCAGCGCCCGGCGTCGCGCTCCAGCCACTCGATCGCAGTTGGTTCCTTCTTTACGACGGCATCGAGGAAGCCCAGGGTGAGATGTTGCATGGCTACGGTATGGGCTATTTCTGGAGCCGATCCATGCCCGCTGCTATTTTTGTCGGGGAGCGGGTGGCTGGAATACCGAAACGTACTTTCCTCGTTTCCTTCTGTTGGGACGAAGATTGCAAGGTCGCCACACGGTGAAACCTTGTTGTCGGGCGCTTTGGTCAAGTTGTCGGTATGCGCCTCCTGAACGACGAGCGCGTATCGTGAAATTGTCTCGGTAGTCGAGTGCGTACCCCTACTGTAAGCAGCGGCAAGTGCCTGTGCCGTACGTGAACGAGATCCGCATCCGGCGAACGCGATAGTTTCAAAGTTGATGCGGTCGAATGGTTGCGCATCTCGCTTGGACAAACGACAAAGAGTATCCGTTATGCATAGGGCGTAGTCCTTGTCGGATGTTGCCGAGGAATGGCCATGGGACAACGAAGCGTGCTGTACCTGCGAAATTTCAATGACAGCGTATCCGGCCTCGATCCAGAAGCGACACAAGTCCTTGGTGCAGGCGGTTGATTGCGTCGCGGCTCCCAGAAAGACGACCAACGGAAAGCTTCCTGGCGTGCGTGGCGTACTTACAGTGATGGAGAAATCGGCGGGTACTGCGGGATCGTTGGCTGGCAAAATTTCTGCGAATGTCTCTACCGCATATTGTCGAGATGAACGATAGACGAAGAGCGGGTTGCGACGTAGTGAAGGTCCCCCGCCGGTGAATATCTGAAAACTGATGGCGCCGACCAACAGGATGAACAGAAGTAGCAAGTAGGGGTCGGAGGAATAGGTCGGGTAAATGATGTGCTCGTGCATTGATTGATTTAACCCGAGAGGGGCAGGCTTGGTATTCCGGCGAAGGGATGGATGGCGATAATTCCGATGTCTGCTCGCGGGCTGACGAGCACTTGATTGCGGAGACATCATCGCCTCGACGCATGTTAAGTGCCGATAGGGGGTGTAAAGCTTTGTATAGGCGGCGAGAAGCTGCCCATTGCCGGGAGCGGCGATGGTCGCCGGGCCGAGGTGGGCGAGCCTTTGGCAACCTGTGTCAATCGTGGGTTGGTGGGCTATGGCGGCCAGCGTTCCAGGGAGGCGAGCATGATGATTTCCTTGGATGGGTCGAATACCGCTTAACCAAGAGAAGTCCCATGGAGTGTCAGACTCTGAGTAATGGGTAATGAGTTTGTTATGGCCATTCGGGTGCTGTCATCAATCTGAAACGTGTCTGTCACGCAATGGGCGTAGCGTGCTTGAGGAACTATCAGGAGCGGATCGAATGCCTGACCCTTCGTTACCTCTCGCGTCACCCAGACAGCCTATGAAATCCCCAGTGTTGGAGGCGCCAGGTGCCGATACTTGGGATGGCAGTGTCTGCAAGACGCTGATCGGGCAGCTGTGGGCCTTGCGTCAAAGCATGCTGGATTACGAACGGGGGGCGGGTTCGTTGTTGCAGGGGGTGGCGCCGGCGTTTTGTGCGAGTGCGCGCAACCTGGCGCACTATCTGGCGCTGCGCGAGACCGACCATCGTCAGTTGCAGGAGGCGCTAGCCCGGCTTGGGTTGTCTTCGCTCGGGCACGCCGAGTCGCATGTGCTGGCCAATCTGGACAAGGTGCTGGGCATCCTGCATCGGCTTACCGGGCTGCCGTGGCAGGCGCAGTCGCAGGACGAGCCGGTGGGCATCGTCAGCAGCCGCAAGCTGCTGGAGCGGAACACCACTGCGCTGCTGGGACGGCAGCGGCCGGATAGGCCGGTGCGCATCATGGTGACCTTGCCGGCCGAGGCTGCCGACGACTATGGACTGGTTCGCCAACTGGTCGTTTCGGGCATGGACGTTGCCAGGATCAACTGCGCCCACGATGGCCCGGATGCCTGGCAGCGCATGGCTGCCCATGTACGGCGGGCGGCCAGGGCCGAGGGCGCGAGCGTCCGCATTCTGACCGACCTCGGCGGGCCCAAGTTGCGAACCGGCCCGATTGCGCCGGGCCCTGCGGTGCTCAAGATTCGCCCGCTGCGCGACGATTTCGGCCGCGCGATTGAGGCGGCACGCATCGGTCTCAGGCCGTCGGGATCGACTCTGCCGGTCGCCGGGGCGTCGGCGCATGTTGGGGTCGACGCATCTTGGCTCGGCCGGGTCGAGGCCGGCGACCATCTCGATTTTGTCGATGCACGGGGCGCCGGGCGCAGTCTGCTGGTGGTGCATCGCGATGAGCACGGCGTGCTTGCCGAATGCGCGCAGACGGCTTATCTGCTGGCGGAGACCCGCCTCAAGCGGCGTGGCAAGGGACGGCGGCCGCGCATGACGAGCCTGAGCGACCTGCCCGCCCGGCCTGGAACGCTCCAGCTGGAAAGCGGCGACACCCTGCGCCTGACGCGGGATGGCACCGGGCAGGCGACGCCGGCTGTACGGGACAGGGCGCATCGTCTCCCGCCCAGTGTGGCGTGCACCCTGCCGGAAATCTTTGGTCAGGTGTCGGTCGGTGAACGTATCTGGTTCGACGACGGCCGAATTGGCGGCATCATCCGCAGCGTCGAAGCTGACTGGATTGAGGTCGAGATTACCCAGGCCCGGGAAGGTGGCGAAAAACTGGCGGGCGACAAGGGAATCAATCTCCCGGACAGCCAGCTTGATCTGCCTGCCTTGACCGCAAAGGACATCGAGGATCTGGCGGTGGTCGCCGGGGAAACCGACCTGATCGGTTTGTCGTTCGTGCAGCGGGGGGCCGATGTCGAGACCTTGCGTGCCCGTCTGCTGGCGCTCGGACGGCCGGAGATCGGGATTGTCCTCAAGATCGAAACCCGGTGTGCTTTCGAGAATCTTCCCGAACTGCTCTTCTCGGCCATGGCGAGCCAGGCGGCCGGGGTGATGATCGCCCGGGGCGATCTGGCGGTCGAATGTGGCTATGAGCGACTGGCGGAGGTGCAGGAGGAAATTCTCTGGGCCGCTGAAGCAGCGCACATGCCCGTGATCTGGGCCACCCAGGTGCTGGAGACGCTGGCCAGGACGGGGCAGCCGTCGCGTGCCGAAATTACCGATGCCGCCATGAGCGTTCGCGCCGAATGCGTGATGCTCAACAAGGGGCCGCACATCATCGAAGCCATGCGGACGCTTGACGACATTTTGCAGCGCATGCAGGCACATCAGGCCAAAAAGCGTCCGCTGCTGCGCGCCCTGCATGCCTGGGATGCCGCCCGCGCCAGCCTGGGCGCTTGAGGCCGGAAAGGAGGAACGCGATGGCATTCGCCACGGCTTCGTCTCCCGGCACCGGAGCGGAAAGCGCGGACGGGCCGTCGTTGACGCTGTGCCGAGGCGGCGAGCTGGCGCTGGAATGTACGGTCGGTGAGTTGTTCTGCCACGACTGCACGCTTACGCTCGCAGCCAATGGGCAGGAGGTCGACGAATTGTTTCGCGAACGGCCGGAGTTGCCCGGGGTCATCATTTCCGATGGTGCCGCCGTGGTCGCCGTGATCGCCCGCCAGCACTGGCTGGAAGAGCTTTCCCAGCCTTTTCGCGCCGAGCTGTACCTGAATCACGGGGTGGAGCGGGCCATCCTCACCATGAGTACCGACTGGCTGACGCTGGATTCGGCCATGCCCGTACATGAAGCGGCCGACCGCGCACTGGCACGCAGCCGGAATTGCCTGTTCGACCCGATCATGGTCGACTTTCCCGATACCCGGCACCAGCTGCTCGATTCACATGTCCTGTTCATGGCGCAGTCGCGCATTTTCGCACTCTCCCGGGAACGCTCGGAGTCGTTGCGCCGGGATGTCGAGGCTTACGCGCGCGAACTGGAACAGACCCTGAGCCACCTCCGCGACACCCAGAACGACCTTGTCGAAGCCAAGCGCATGGCGGCGCTGGCGCGCATGGTGGCCGGCATGTCGCACGAGATCAACACGCCCGTGGGCATCGCCCTGACAGCGGTCACCCATCTGGAAGAAGCCATCGCTGCCTTGCGCCAGTCGGTGCAGGAAGGTCGGCTGCGCCGTTCCGACATGGAGCGCTTTCTCGACAACGCGGGCGAGAGCATCGTCCTGGCGCGCAGCAATGTACAACGGGCCGGCGAGCTGGTGCGCAGCTTCAAGCGGGTGGCCGTGGACGAATCGAGTGAAGCACGGCGTCAGTTCGATCTCGCCAATTACCTGGCGGAGGTCATCCTGAGCCTGCGCCCCCTGCTCAAGCGCCTGCCGCATCGGGTGGAAGTGGATTGCCCGGCCGGCATCGTGCTCGACAGCTACCCCGGCGCGCTGGCGCAGGTGCTTTCCAACCTGATGATGAACGCCGTCGAACATGCCTATGGCGAAGGGCAGGCGGGCACCATCGGCATCGCCTGCCGGGCCGTCGGCGACAGTGTCGAGCTCTGCTTTAGCGACGATGGCAAGGGAATTTCCGAGGCCGATCAGGAGCATCTGTTCGAGCCATTTTTTACCACCCGTGGCAATGCCGGCGGTTCCGGTCTGGGGTTGCACATCGTCTTCAACCTGGTCAGCAAGGTGCTCAAGGGCAGCATTGGCTGCACCAGCCGGGTGGGCCACGGCACATCGTTCACAATTCGCATTCCCCTTGCGGTGACCTCATGAACATTCCTGAAATGCAGGCGGGTATCGCCCCGTCACGCCTGTCCCCGTTGCCTGAGTCGCCCGTTTCCGGCGACGATGATTTCCTTTTTGCGGAAGACGAACCCGTCGCTTTCGAAGAGCCACCCGAACGCGCCTGGAAACTTCTGGTCGTCGACGACGAACCGGATGTCCATGCGATCACCAAGGTGGTGCTTGCCGACCTGCGTTACGACGGCAGCCGTCTTGAGATACTCAGTGCCTATTCGCGGGCCGAGGCCGAGCAGGCGCTCGGTCGGCATCCGGACGTTGCGCTGGTGCTGCTCGATGTGGTGATGGAGGAAACCGATTCCGGCTTGCGTCTGGTGCACTTCCTGCGCGAAGAACTCAACAACGCCCTGATCCGCATTGTCCTGCGCACCGGTCAGCCCGGCTATGCGCCGGAGCGCGATGTCGTCATTCGCTACGACATCAACGACTACAAGGAAAAGACCGAACTGACGACGCAGAAGCTGTTCACGACGGTGATTGCTTCGCTCCGCTCGTACCAGCATCTGGCCCGGCTTGAACACCAGCGCCTCGGGCTGGCGCAGATCGTCGCAGCCAACCGCGCGTTGGCCCGGCGCCTGAGCCTGGGCGATTACGGTGGCGGCGCGCTGGCCTATCTGGCCGCACTGGTCGGCGCGCGTGGCGGCCTGATGTTCAAGTGCTCGGCCGATGCATGCGAAGTGCTGGCGACGCTGGCGGAGGAGCCGGATGCCACGGCAGCGATGGCGTTGGCGAGAAGGCACGTCGGAGAAAAAGTGATCAGGGAGGGGGGGCTGGTTCTTGTTCCGATCCCCTCGCGCACCGGGCTGCCGGTTTTTGCCTGTTTGGGGGGCGTGCCGGCCCTGACCGAAGGCGATGCCACCCTGGCCGGCATTCTCGCCGAAGGGGTGGGCGCCGGGCTCGATACCGTCCTGCTGCTGGGCCGGCTGAAGGATGCGCAGAAGGCGATGGTCTATGCATTGGCGCGCATGGCGGAATTTCGCGATGCCGATACCGGGCGCCATGTGCGCCGGGTCGAGCAATTGGTTCGTGCGATGGCGGTGCACCTGCGCGAACGTGACGATTTCGCCAGCCTGCGGGATGACGACTACCTGGAGCAATTGACGCTGGCGTCGATCCTGCACGATGTCGGCAAGGTCGGCGTGCCGGACGCCGTGCTCAACAAGCCAGGTGCGCTGGATAGCAACGAACGCGTGCTGATGCACGACCACGCGGCGATTGGCGCCGAAATCCTCAACGAGGCGGCACGCATGGTTCCCGGGATGAACTACATTTCACTGGCGGCCGAAATCGCCGCCAACCATCACGAAAGCGCCGACGGCAGCGGCTACCCCAAACACAAGATCCTAGAGCAGATTCCGCTGTCGGCCAGGATAGTCGGCGTTGCCGATGTTTATGACGCACTGGTCTCGAAACGCCCCTACAAGGAAGCTTGGCCCAAGGAGACGGCGATTGCCTGGCTGCGCGAAATGTCCGGAAAGCGCTTCGACGCGCGGGTCGTCGAAGCGCTGTCGGCGGTCGTACTGGAAGGCCGGGAGACGGCGGATTCCTCGCGGCCGATGTGAAGGGTGGAGACCGGAGATCAGTCCGGAAAGACGGGGGGCCGCCGTTCGTGCTGGGCGCTCAGGCATTCGCCGAGATCGCCTGACAGCAGCAGTGCAGAGTTCCATGTCGCAACGAAATTGAGGCCGTCGGCAACCGAGTGGTCGCGGCTGTAGTTCATCACTTCCTTCAGCCCACGCACGGCGAGGGGGGATTTGGCGGCGATGGTCTGGGCGATTTCACGGACGGTTGCGGTCAACGCCTCTGGAGAGGCAAAAACGCGATTGACCAGGCCAATCGCTGCGGCTTCTTCGGCGCCGACGTTGCGCCCGGTGTAGGCCAGTTCGCGGGTCATGCCCTGGCCGATCAGGTGCGGCAGGCGTTGCAGGGTGCCGACGTCGGTGACCATGGCGAGGTCGATTTCCTTGACCGAGAAAACGGCATCCGGCGCGGCGTAACGCATGTCGCAGCAGGTGACGAGGTCGAGCGCGCCGCCGACGCAGGCGCCCTGGATGGCGGCGAGCACCGGCTTGCGGCAGCGTTCGATGGCGCTGAGGCAGTCTTGCAGATCAAGGATCAGGCGGCGCAGCATTTCGCGGCTGCGGGCGGCGTCGGGGTGGGCGATACGTTGCTGAATGCTGCCGAGCATGGCGAGGTCGATGCCGGCGCAGAAGTTGCGGCCTTCGCCGCTGAGAATGGCGACGCGTGCTTCCGGCGTGGCGTCGATCCAATCGGCGGCCTGGCGGATTTCCTGCCACATGGCGTCGTTCATCGCGTTTGATTTGTCCGGCCGGTTGAGGCGGATTTCGGCGATGCCCTGATCGAGACTGAGCGACAGGGTGGTCAAGCTGAGTGGATTCATCGGGCGGCTCCGGGTAGGCGTGCCGGAGAGCTTACCCGGGGCGGCGCTATCGCGGGTAGAGGGCGCCGCCCAAACGGCGTTTCAATCGCTGAAGACGACGAGGTCGAGGTCGGCGGCCTGCTGGCGCAGCGGGATCAGTGCCTGATATGCCGGGGAGTTGAACCAGGCGTCGACGGTGTCGGCATCGGGAAAGCGGATGACGACGGTGTCGAGGTGGGTGTGAGTGCCGGCGAGGATGTCGGTACGCTGCCCGCGAAACAGCAGTTCGGCGCCCCACGGGGCGAGCGTTGCCGGCACCTGGGCGCGGTATTGCGCCCATTTTTCTTCATCCTTGACGGTGATGTGACCGATGACACAGGCGCTCATGCTGCGGTCTTTCCTTTTTGCCACAGCACGTCGCCACGGCCACCGGCGCGGTTGAGGACGCGGCCGAGGATGAACAGCAGGTCGGACAGGCGGTTGATGTAGCGGCGGGCGGCGTCGGAGACGGGCTCGGCAGCGTGCAGCTTGACCATGGCGCGCTCAGCGCGGCGGCAGACGGTGCGGCTGAGGTGGGCGAGCGCGGCGGGACGGGTGCCGCCGGGCAGGATGAATTCCTTGAGCATCGGCAGGTTGGCGTTGAATTCCTCGGCCAGGGCTTCGAGCCGGTTGACCTGCACATCTTTCATCACCGCCATGCCCGGCAGGCAGAGTTCGCCGCCGAGGTCGAAAAGGTCGTTCTGGATGTCGAGCAGCGCAACCTGTACCGAGTGCGGCAGGTCTTCGCAGAGCAGCACGCCGAGGCCGGAGTTCAGTTCGTCGACTTCGCCCATGGCATCGATGCGCAGGCTGTCCTTGGTGGTGCGGCTGCCGTCGCCGAGGCCGGTGGTGCCGGCGTCGCCGGTGCGGGTGACGATCTTCGAAAGGCGGTTGCCCTTGCGTTCGCTGTCGTTGCTGTTGTCGTTGTCTTGTTGAGTTTCGCTCATGCTGCTCTCCTCGTTGTAGTGCGCGGATTATACTGACGGGCTCGCCCAACAGACTGTCGTCGCCATGCCAAAGTTCGCCGCCAATCTCAGTTTTCTGTTTACCGAGGTGCCGTTTCCCGAGCGCTTCGAGCGGGCGGCGAGGGCCGGGTTCGCCGGGGTCGAATATCTTTTTCCGTATGAATATGCGGCCTCGGACATCGCCGAGTGGCTGCGCGCCAACGATCTCGAACAGGTTCTGTTCAATCTGTCGGCGGGCGACTGGGCGGCCGGCGAGCGCGGCCTGGCCTGCTTGCCGCAGCGTCAGGGCGAGTTCGCCGAGAGCGTCGAGCAGGCGCTGGGCTACGCGATGGTGCTCGACTGTGAGCGCGTGCATTGCCTGTCCGGGCTGCGGCCGGCGGGTGTCGATGAGGCGGAACTGGAGGCGACCTACATCGCCAACCTGCGCTTTGCCGCCGACCGCTTCGCCACCATCGGCGCGACGGTGATGATTGAGCCGATCAACAGCCGTATCGACATGCCGGGCTACTGGCTGGACGACGTGGCCAAGGGTTTTCGCCTGCTGGCTGCGGTCGACCGTAGCAATGTGAAATTGCAATACGACATCTACCACGCGCAGATCATTGCCGGCGATCTGGCGCGCACGCTCGAGGCCAACATCCACCGCATCGGCCACATCCAGATTGCCGATAACCCAGGTCGTCACGAGCCGGGAACCGGCGAAATCAATTACCCGTTTCTCTTCGATCTGCTCGACCGGTTGGGTTACGACGGCTGGGTTGGCTGCGAATACAAGCCGATGACGACGACTGAGGCCGGCCTCGGCTGGCTGCCGAGATGAATCCGCGCGCGGTGCTGCGCTGCCTGTTCGACGCCGCCATCGCCGCCGCCGATCCGGCCTTGTGCGTGCCGCCGCATCTGCCGCCGGACGATGGCGGGCGGTTGATCGTGATCGGCGCCGGCAAGGCCTCGGCGGCAATGGCGCGAGCGGTCGAGGATCATTGGTCGGGGCCGCTCGACGGGCTGGTTGTCACGCGCTACGGCCACGGCGTTCCGTGCGAACGCATCGAAGTCATCGAGGCGGCGCACCCGGTGCCCGATGCCGCAGGCGCGGCGGCGGCCAATTTGATTTTGGGCAAAATTTCGGGGTTGACCGCAACAGACCGGGTTTTGGCGCTGATTTCCGGCGGTGGCTCGGCCTTGCTGGCGGCGCCGGCCGATGGGGTCACGCTGGCCGAAAAGCGGGCGCTCACCTCGGCGCTGCTGCGCTCGGGGGCGAGCATCGGTGAGATCAACTGCGTGCGCAAACACTTGTCGGCGATCAAGGGCGGCCGGCTGGCATCTGCCGCCTGGCCGGCTTCGGTGCTGACGCTGGCAATCTCGGACGTGCCGGGCGACGACCCGGCGGTCATCGCCTCCGGCCCGACCGTCGCCGACCCGACAACGGCGGTCGATGCGCTGAAGGTTCTCGATTTCTACCACATCGCCATCCCTGAGGCGCTGCGTGCGCGGCTGCTTTCCGGCGAACTGGAAACGCCGAAGCCAGGCGACCCGCGTCTGGCGAACAGCGAATTCCGCCTGGTCGCCAGCCCGCGCCAAATGCTCGAAGCGGCGGCGGCCGAAGCCACCCGACTCGGCATCGCACCGCTGATCCTTGGCGACGCCATCGAAGGCGAAGCGCGTGAAGTCGGCAAGGTGCTGGCTGGCATGGCGATCAGTTGCGGTCGACACGGTTTTCCGGCCCCAAAGCCTTGCGTGCTGCTCTCCGGCGGCGAGACGACGGTGACGCTGAAAGGCGAGGGCCGTGGCGGGCGCAATACGGAATTCCTCCTTGGCCTGGCGCTGGCGCTCGACGGCACGCCGGGCATTCATGCGCTGGCGGCGGATACCGACGGCATCGACGGTTCCGAAGACAATGCCGGCGCTTTCGTAACGCCGGACAGCCTGCGCCGGGCGCGCGAACTGGGCCTCGATATCCGGCAGTCTATGACCACCAACGACGCCTGGGGCTATTTCTCGGCGCTCGGCGATCTGCTGGTTACCGGCCCGACGCGAACCAATGTTAACGACTTCCGCGCCATCCTCGTCGGATTAGAATGAAGGCCATCATGACGACACCCGACCCCGAATTCCGCACCGACCGCCAGGCACTGACCACGCGCCTCCGGCTGATCCTCCCGGCCCACTGCCTGCTGATTGATGACGAAGATCTGCGTCCCTACGAGTGCGACGGCCTCACTGCGTACCGCGAACTGCCGCTGGCCGTCTGCCTGCCGGAAAACGAGGGGCAGGTGATCGACGTGCTGCGCACCTGCCACCAGCTCGGCGTGCCGGTGGTGGCGCGCGGGGCCGGCACCGGGCTGTCGGGCGGCGCGATGCCGCACGCGCAGGGTGTGGTTTTGTCGCTGGCCCGTTTTAACCGTATTTTGAAGGTCGACCGCAACAGCTGCACGGCCATCGTCCAGCCTGGCGTGCGCAACCTGGCGGTGTCGGAGGCGGCGGCGCCCTTCGGCCTGTATTACGCGCCCGATCCCTCGTCGCAGATTGCCTGCACGCTGGGCGGCAACGTCGCCGAAAACTCGGGCGGCGTGCATTGCCTGA
>ERZ1645187.4189-NODE-4189-length-11761-cov-5.731249_pt1 | contig 11761 bp, 10 predicted proteins | sample MGYA00575352_ERZ1645187 | MGnify/ENA primary metagenome ERZ1645187 (study PRJEB40837, sample SAMN11349314) | freshwater sediment metagenome | isolation source: river sediment | host: Sediment | place: India: Wazaribad , New Delhi | collected 2017-02-21 ... | reverse complement strand
CCTACACGACGCGCTGCCGATCGCATCCGGGGCCTCGGCGGGAACAGCCGGGGCCGTCTGGGCAGCAGCCCCGCCGCCCCATGCCAGCCCCAGCGCCAGACCCAGCGCAAGCGTAAGCCCGGCAAGGGCCGATCGCGGCAAAGCCATGTTACTGATCCTGATAGACTTCCGGCAGCGCCCGCCCTGCACGATCCAGCCATGCCGGCACCGGCAGGCCCTTCAGATGCAGGAACTCCGGGTTGAACAGCTTGGACTGATAGCGCGTGCCGTAATCGCACAGGATGGTGACAATGGTATGGCCCGGCCCCAGGTCGCGCGCCATGCGGATCGCGCCGGCGATGTTGACGCCCGACGAGCCGCCCAGACACAGCCCTTCCTCGGCCAGCAGGTCAAAGACGATCGGCAGCGCCTCGGAATCCGGGATGCGCCAGCTGAAATCGGGGCGGAACCCCTCGAGATTGGCGGTGATCCGGCCCTGACCGATGCCCTCGGTGATCGAGGTGCCGGGCGCGTCAAAGGTGCCTTGGGTGTAATAGCTGTGCAGCGCCGCCCCCTCGGGGTCGGCCAGACCGATCTTCACGCCCTTGGGCTGCAGCGCCATCGCCACACCTGCCAGCGTCCCGCCCGACCCCACGGCCGCCACAAACCCGTCCACCTTGCCGCCGGTCTGCTGCCAGATCTCGGGGCCGGTGGTTTCGATATGGGCCTGCCGGTTGGCGGTATTGTCGAACTGGTTGGCCCAGATCGCGCCATTGGGCTCGGTCTTGGCCAGCGCCTCGGCCAGACGGCCGGAATAGCGCACATAGTTGTTGGGGTTCTTGTAGGGTGCGGCCGGCACCTGCACCAGTTCGGCCCCTGCCAGACGCAGCATGTCCTTCTTTTCCTGGCTCTGCGTCTCGGGGATCACGATCACGGTCTTGAAGCCCATCGAGGCGCCCACCAGCGCCAGACCGATGCCGGTATTGCCGGCCGTCCCCTCGACGATCGTGCCGCCGGGTTTCAGCAGGCCCTTCGCCACCGCATCCTTGATGATGTAAAGCGCCGCACGGTCCTTGACCGATTGACCCGGATTGAGAAATTCGGCCTTGCCGAGGATCTCGCAGCCGGTGAGTTCAGAGGCCTTGCGCAACCGGATCAGGGGCGTGTTGCCCACCGCCGCCGCGAGGTCTTGCTTGATGGCCATAAGTGCCTCCCCTGTCCCGGTCTGAAAAGCGTTACCGTCCAAGGTTTAGGCGTCACCGGGGCAGAACTCAACCCCGCGCCCGCCGCGCCCCCACCGCCGCGCCGTATCGACGTTTTGCCGCGTGGTCGCTCTTGGTTTCGGCGCGATTTTCCGCCAAGGTTGCGAAACCTGCGGGCAGTCACCCAAGCGGGGAAAACAATCAAGGCCCGTGCGGCAAACGCACGGGGCCGCGCCTGGCGCGGGGCAGAAAGGGGAAAGCATGCGAGGATTGCTGGCACTATCCGCCGGGATAGACCGGGTCACCTCAATGATCGGCCGGGGTGTGATGTGGCTGATTTTTCTGGCGGTAATCATCAGCGCCACCAACGCCGTGATCCGCAAGGTCTTCAGCGTGTCGTCCAACGCCTGGCTTGAGGCGCAGTGGTATCTGTTCGGCGCGGCCTTTCTGGGCGCCGCCGCCTATACGCTGCAACAGAACGAGCATGTGCGCATCGACATCATCTATGGCATGTGGTCGCGGCGCACCCAGCACTGGATCGACCTGTTCGGACACCTGGTGTTCCTGATGCCGTTTGTCACGCTGATGATCTGGTATTTCGTGCCATGGGTCACGCGCTCTGTCTATTCCGGCGAGGTTTCAACCAACTCCGGCGGGTTGATCATCTGGCCGGCCAAGGCGCTGCTGCTGGCAGGGTTCAGCCTGCTGTGGTTGCAGGGGATCAGCGAGATCATCAAGAAGATTGCGGTCATGCGCGGGCTGATCGCGGACCCTCACCCCTTCATCTCGGCCCATGAGGCCGCCGAAGCCGAGGGCGCGGCGCTGAAAGAGGAACTGACCAAATGATCGAGTTCATCGCGCTGAACCTCGCGCCCATCATCTTCGTCTCGCTGGTGGTGTTTCTGCTGCTGGGCTATCCGGTGGCGTTCTCGCTGGCCGCCAACGGCCTGATGTTCTTCGTCATCGGCGTCTGGCTGGCGCCCTATTCCGATGCCATCAACCTCAGCTGGCCCTTGCTCAACACCATGCCCAACCGGCTGTGGGGGGTATTGTCGAACGAGACCTTGCTGGCGATCCCGTTCTTTACCTTCATGGGGATCATATTGGAACGGTCGGGCATGGCCGAGGACCTGCTCGACACCATCGGTCAGCTGTTCGGGCCGATCCGCGGCGGTCTGGCCTATGCGGTGATCATCGTGGGGGCGCTGCTGGCGGCCACGACCGGCGTGGTCGCGGCCTCGGTGATCGCGATGGGGCTGATCTCGCTGCCGATCATGCTGCGCTATGGCTATGACCGGCGCATTGCCTCGGGGGTGATCGCGGCCTCGGGCACGCTGGCGCAGATCATCCCGCCTTCGCTGGTGCTGATCGTGCTGGCCGACCAGTTGGGACGGTCGGTCGGTGACATGTATGCTGGCGCCCTGATCCCCGGCCTGGTGCTGACCGGCATCTACATGGGGTATGTGCTGGTGATGTCGATCATCCGCCCCAACTCGATGCCGGCCCTGCCGCTTGAGGCGCGGACGCTGGGCTCGGGTGTGACCTCGCTGTTTGTGGCGCTGGCTGCCTGTGCCGCAATTTCCTATGGCGCGCATGTCTGGCTTTATCCCAGCCAGGGCGCCAATGCCGACATCCTGGGCCTGACGGTCGGTGTCGCGGTGATCTATCTGGCGGCGGTGCTGGACAAGCGGCTGAAGACCGGGCTGATGTCGCGGCTGGCACAAGAGGTGATCATCGTGCTGATCCCGCCGCTGGCGCTGATCTTCCTGGTGCTGGGCACGATCTTCCTCGGCATTGCCACCCCCACCGAGGGCGGCGCGATGGGCGCGGTCGGCGCGATGGCACTGGCGGCGCTGAAGGGGCGGCTGAACCTGGGCGTCGTGACGCAGGCCCTGCATTCAACCACCAAGCTGTCGGCCTTCGTGATGTTCATCCTGCTGGGGGCGCGGGTCTTCTCGCTGACCTTCTATGGCGTGAACGGGCATCTGTGGGTCGAGCATCTGCTGACCTCGCTGCCCGGCGGCGAGATTGGCTTCCTGATCGTGGTGTCGCTGCTGGTGTTCCTGCTGGCCTTCTTTCTCGATTTCTTCGAGCTGGCCTTCATCATCGTGCCGCTGCTGGTCGCCCCGGCCGAGGCGCTGGGCATCGACCTGGTCTGGCTGGGCATCATCCTTGCGGTGAACATGCAGACCTCGTTCATGCACCCGCCCTTCGGCTTTTCGCTGTTCTTCCTGCGCTCGGTCGCGCCGCGGCAAAGCTATGTCGACAAGGTGACGGGCCTGACCACCGCGCCGGTCACGACCGGGCAGATCTACTGGGGGGCAGTGCCCTTCGTGGTGATCCAGATGGTGATGGTGGGGGTGGTGATCGCCTTCCCGCAACTGGTGATGCATTACAAGGGGGCACCGGTCGACACCTCCAATGTCACCATCACCCTGCCGCAAATGCCGGGTGGCGGTTTGGGCGGCGGTATCGGCGGCGGATTGGGCGGCGGTCTGGGCGCACCGGGCGGCATTGGCGGGCTGGGGGGCGCACCTGCGCCCGCAACACCGGCACCGGGCGCTGCCGCGCCGGGGATCGGATCGCCCAATCTGGGCACGCCCAATCTCGGCACACCCAGTCTGGGCACACCCAACCTCGGGGCGCCTTCCCTGGGCACACCCACTCCGGGCGCACCGGCCATCGGCCAGCCGAACCTCGGGGCCCCGGCACCGGCCAACTGACCGGGCCCGCGCCGCAACATCCAACCAAAACGCCAAAGGCCCCTCCCGACCGGAGGGGCCTTTTCATTCAGCCCAGCAGCGCCAAGACCCACCCGGCCATCGCGGCCGCCAGCACCACCAGCCAGGGGCGCGCGCCAAACAAGGTCAGCGCCACAAATCCCGCCAGCGCCAGTGCCAGATCCTGCAAGCCATGGATCGCCGTGCTGAACACCGGATCATAAAGTGCCGCGCCAAGGATGCCGACCACCGCGGCATTGGCGCCCTGCAAGGCCGATTGCGCCCTTGGATCGGCCCGCAACCGGCTCCAGAACGGCAGGGCGGCAATCAGGATCAGGAAACCGGGCAGAAACAGACCCAAAAGCGCCAGCATGCCCCCCGTCAGCCCATTGGGCGAAGGCCCCAGAACCGCACCCAGATAGGCAGCCACGCTGAACAGCGGGCCGGGCATCGCCTGCGCCGCGCCATAACCGGCCATGAAACTGTCGGCCGAAATCCAGCCCGGCGCCACGACCTCGGCCTGCAACAGCGGCAGCACGACATGCCCGCCGCCGAAGACCAGCGCGCCCGCCCGGTAAAACCCATCCAGCACCGCGATGCCCTGCCACTGCCCCGCCAGCAACGGCAGCCCCACCAACAGCACGCCAAATGCGGCAAGGGCCAGCCAGGCCTGCCCGTGGCTGACCGGCACCGCCAGATCCGCCGCAGCCCCCCGCGCGGCACCGCGGCCCAGCCACAGCCCTGCCACGGCCCCCGCAAAAATTGCCCCGGCCATCCCCGCCCAGCCCGGCAGCACCGCCAGCAGCGCCACCGCACCCACGGCCATCGCCGCCCGCGGCCCGTCCGGGCAAAGGGTGCGCGCCATGCCCCAGACCGCCTGCGCGACAATCGCCACGGCGACAATCTTCAGCCCCTGCACCGCCCCCGAAAACCCCACGCCCGACACAGAGGCCGCCGTCAGCGCCAACCCCATAATCGCCAGGGCCGACGGCAAGGTGAAAGCCACAAAGGCCGCCAGCGCCCCCAGCCACCCTGCCCGCATCAATCCCAGCGCAAAGCCCACCTGCGACGAGGCCGGCCCCGGCAGAAACTGGCACAGCGCCACCAGATCGGCATAGGCGGCATCCGACAGCCAACCGCGCCGGGTGACAAACTCGTCACGGAAATAGCCCAGATGCGCCACCGGCCCGCCAAAGCCGGTCAGCCCCATCTTGAGAAAGGCCGCAAACACCTCGACGGGCGTGCCCTTGGCCCCATGCACTGCGTGTCGCTGCATTCGCTGCCCCTCTTGCCTGCGCGTTTTACTTATGCCCCGCGCCATAAAAGAAAACCCCCGGCCCTTGCGGACCGGGGGCAATCCGTCGCGAAACGCCCTGCCTTACAGTTTGGCGGCGTTTTGCTGCATCATCATGAAGGCGTCGTAGTTATACTCTGCGATCTGCGACCAGATGTAATACTCGGACCGGAACGCCTTGATCGAGCCCCAGATCTTGGCGAACATCGGGTTCGAGGCTTCCATCTCGGCATAGACCTCGTTGGCGGCGTCAAAGCAGGCGGCCAGCACCTCGGCCGAGAACGGCCGCAACTGCGCGCCATTGGCTACCAGCGACTTGATCGCGGCCGGGTTGCGGGCGTCATACTTCTGCAGCATGTCCGCATCGACCCCCTGCGCGACCGAGCGCAGCAGCGACTGATACGCCTTCGGCAGTTCTTCGTATTTGGCCTTGTTGAACATGAAGTGGACCGTCGGGCCACCTTCCCACCAGCCGGGGTAGTAGTAGTAGGGCGCGACCTTGTAGAAACCGAGCTTTTCATCGTCATAAGGCACGGTCCATTCGGCGGCGTCGATGGTGCCCTTTTCCAGTGCCGGGTAAATATCGCCACCGGCGATCTGCTGCGGCACGACGCCCAGTTTTTCCAGCACCTTGCCGGCAAAGCCGCCGACGCGCATCTTCAGACCCTTCAGGTCTTCCACAGTGTTGATTTCCTTGCGGAACCAGCCACCCATCTGCACGCCGGTATTGCCGCCCGGCAGGGCATAGATGTTATGCTGGGCCAGGAACTCGTTATAAAGGTCGATCCCGCCGCCGTGATACTGCCAGGCGTTGATGCCCCGCGCCGAAAGCGAGAACGGCACCGCCGCGGCCAGCGCCCAGGTCGGATCCTTGCCCCAATAGTAATAGCCGACCGTGTGGCAGGCCTCGATATTGCCGGCGGTCACCTCATCGGCGGCCTGCAGGCCCGGCACGAGTTCACCCGCCGGAAACACCTGGATCTGGAAATTGCCGTCGGTCGCTTCCGACAGGCGCTGCGACAGAACTTCGGCGCCGCCATAGATCGTGTCCAGCGACTTGGGGAAGGACGAGGTCAGGCGCCACGTTACCTTGGGGGCCGCCTGGGCGACCACAGGTGCTGCGAGAACGCTGGCACCCGCGGCCCCAAGCGCGGTTTTGGTCAGAAACTTGCGGCGATCCATCAGATCCTCCCTGAAGGTTGATTCCGACTGGAAGTCTACACATGCGGTGTGACGGCGCCACCAAGAGTTTCGATCAGCACGGGTTTTATGCTGACGATTCACGGGTTTGACTGGCAGCAGGAACGATGACGTAGCGTCACGAACCTGCGGCCTAGCGGCGCGGCCACTCAGCAAGACATGTTAAGGCGATGCATTAACCTCGACGGTCAATGCTATGTTTTAAAAATGAAATCTTCAAATCTCTACGAGAGACTCCATCCGCACATCCCGGAACGCCGCGCACAGGCTGCGGGCCTCGACTTCATCCCCTGTCAGGCAGATCGCGGTCGATAGCGCATCGGCCAGGGCCGCCGTGGGGGCCGAGACGCTGACCGCCTGCCAAACGCCCGCCACCGGACGCCCGCTGCGCGGATCGAGGATATGGCCCATCCGGCCCGCCTGATCGAAGGTGGTGCCCAGCGGGGCCGAGGTCGCCAGAGCCCGACCACGCAGCGCCACCGTGCCGCCTTGCGCCAGCCTGACCGGCCAGGCGCCCCCCTGCGGATGGCTGCCCAGGGCCCGGAACTCGCCGGTGTCGATCAACAGATTGCCCAGACCCTCGGCCTCCAGCAGCGCAGCGACACGGTCGGCGATATAGCCCTGCGCGATGCCGTTCAGGGTCAGTGCCATGCCGGGCGCAAGGGTGATCCGGGCCGGGTCCAGCGTGACCCGCCCCCATCCCACCTGCGCGCGGGCGGCGGCCAGCGCCTCGGGGGTGACCTCCTGCCCGGCAATCGCCGCCGCGGCATGCAGCGCCCAAAGGGGCTGCACCGTCGGATCAAACCGTCCGTCGCTGGCGGCATGGACGGCACCGGCCAGCGAAAGGCATTCCAGCAACTCGAAAGGCGGGGTGTCCAGCGTGCCGGCCGCATTCAGCCGCATCAGGGCGGATCCCTCGCGATACAGGCTGAAGATGTCTTCCAGCCGGGCGATCTCGGCCATGGCGCGGGCAGCGATGGCCGGCGCGTCGGGATGGGCCAGCCGCAGCGTGACCTTGGCCCCCAGCGCCTGCCCGGTCTCGGTATGCAGGGCGGCCGCGGCGGGCAGTGGCGCCATCAGGGCGGCGGAAATGGCGATGAAACGACGTCTGTTCAGCATGGCTCAGCCTCCGGCCTGACGCGACAGGGCGCGCAAGCGTGCATTGAAATCTTCATCCTCGCCCCCGGCGCCGTTGACCGGTGCCAGCACCTGATCATCGGGGATATCATCCAGCGCCATCACCACGCCGCCATGTTCTGCGGCAAAGGCGCGGGCGCGCCCGGGGTCGGAAAACGGCACCAGTTCCGGCGCGCCCATGCCGCCCTCGACGGCGGCGCCCACGACGTAATGGGCGGTTTTTGCGTCGATCCAGTTGACCGCGCCGGGGTTTTCCCAGGTCACGCCATCGGCGCCCATGTCATTGACCCAGATCGCCAGGATCGGGTGGCTTTGCTCTGGCAGGCGGGCATAGGCCACGGCATCGCGCACCTGACTGAAGAACAGCGGCGCCCCCGGCAGCCCTTCAAGATGCACCTGCGCCTTGGGGCCCGGATGCTCCAACAGGTTCATCTGGCAGAAATGGCCGATCGACTCGGCGGTCAGCCCCACGGGGTCGGTGGTTTGCACCACCTCCTCCTTGCAGGCGGCCAGCGCCAGCAGCGACAGCGACAGGATCAGGGCGCGTTTCATGGCGTTACCTTTCCAAATGCGGCCGTGGCAAGGCCGAGGGCTGCCAGCGGCCACAGCAGGACCGAGGCCAGCGATTGCCACAGCGGGATGGCGTTTGCAGCCCCGCCCACGCCCGCCGCGGCGGCCGTGGCCTGGGAGGCCGACAGATTGTAAAGCCGGAACGCATCGGCCGGATTGGCCAGCAGCGCCGCCGGGAACACGTCGGTCGTGAACCAGCCGCCACTATCGGCCACGACAGCCGCCAGCAGCCCCAGATCGTAAAGCACCACAAGGCCCAGCCAGACCCCCACCGCCAGACCGGCCGCCCCCGAGGGGCGCCGCGCCAGCGCCGACAGCGCATAGCCCACACCGATGAAGGTGGCCCCCAGCGCGATCGACGACCAGGTCAGCCGCCACAGCGCCGGAAGACCCGAGGCCGAGGCAGGGTCTACCAGCAGCGCCGCCCCGGCGGCCAGCCCATAGCCCACCACCACCGCCAGCGACAGCACCGCCAGATGCGCGATCAGCTTGCCCAGCAGCACCTCCCACCGCGCCACCGGATAGGTCAGCAGCAGGGGCAGCGTGCCGCGCTCGACCTCGCCGGCGATGGCGTCAAAGCTCATCAACAGCGCCAGCAGCGGCACCAGATAGACCGACAGAGAGGTCAGCGAGGCCACCGTCACCGACAGCCGGTCCACCCCCAGCCCGCCCGACGGGGCCGACCCCGCCGCAGACAGCACCAGCGAAAACAGCGCCATCAGCGCCACGGCGATCGCCACCCAACGGTTGCGCAGCGCGATGCGGAACTCGGTCCCGGCGGTGGCAAGGATGCGGTTCATTGCCCGTCCCTCCGGCTGAAATGGCTGTAGATATCCTCAAGGCTGGGGGGCAGCACGTCGAGATCCGCGACCTGCCCGCCCAAGCCGGCAATCCGGGCCAGCGCCGCCAGCTTGTCGCCCTGGGCCACCGACAGCGTCAGCAGATCACCCTGCGCCACCGCCCCCGGCAGCGCCTGCGCCAAGGCCGCGGCCTGCCCCGGCGCGGGCGTCACGCTCAGCGCCACCGGCAGCGCGGCTTGGCGGCGCAGCGCGGCCAGACTGCCCTCGGCCACCATCCGCCCCTTGGACAGGATCAGGATGCGGTCGGTGCGGGCCTCGACCTCGGTCAGGGCATGGCTGGACAGCAGGATCGACGCGCCGCGCGCGGCCAGCCCATCCAGCAACTCGTAAAAGTCGCGGCGCGACACCGGATCGAGACCCGAGGTCGGCTCGTCCAGAACCAACAGCCGCGGCGTGCCGATCAGCGTCTGCGCCAGACCGACGCGCTGCCGCATCCCCTTGGAATAGGTGCCGATGCGGCGGCGGGCGGCATGGCCCAGCCCCACCTGCTCCAACAGACCCATCGCCTGCGCCGGGTTTTCGCCCCGCAGGCTGAGATATTGGCGGATCTGCTCCAGCCCGGTCAGCGCCGGATGGAAGGCGGCGTTTTCCGGCAGATAGGCCACCTGTCGCCGCGCCTCGGCCGAGCCCGGCGCCGCCCCGCAAACCTCGACCCGGCCCGAGGTTGCCGCGATCAGCCCCAGCATGATCTTCATCATCGTCGACTTGCCGGCACCATTATGGCCCAGGAGCGCCACGCGCTCTCCGGCCGCGACCGAGAAGGTCACGTCGGTCAGCGCCGCCACCGCCTCGAAACGCTTAGTGAGAGCCGAGATCGTCAAGGTCGAATTCATCGTAACTGCCTTTCGTCCAGCGCCCTGCCGCTTCGGTCTCGAAGGGCAGGATCTCTGCCGGAACGGGTATTTCAAGAGGGGCCATCAAGGGATGGCTGTCCAGCACGCCGCCGGGCAGCGTGGCCGGGAATGAGGATTGCGACCAGCGGATCAACTGCACCGCCGGCGCCCCGATCAGCAGCGCCGCCGCGGGCTGCGACCACAGGATATGGTCCATCAGGTCATTGGGCCGAAACACCCCATCCGCGACCCCGTCGCCGTTCAGATCGAAGGCCGGATGGTCGGACCAGAAATTGCCGCGCCCCTCGAAGCTCCATTCAACATGGCGGGTGCCCACGTATTTCACCTGTTCCTGATTGCCGATAAAGGCATTTCCAGTCAGCACGTTACGCTCTGATCCTGCGGTAAAGTGTATGCCGATCCCGCAATCCTGAAAGCGGTTGTCGAAGATCAGGTTCTTGTGGGCGTTGTAGATGAACAGGCATTTCTTGGTGCCGCCCCGCACCAGATTGCCCGAGACATCGGCGCTGTTGGCATAGTTCAGCATCACGCCGTGTTCGCGGTCGCCAAGGCTGAGGTTGTTCTTAACCACCACCCGGTCGGAAAACATGATCGCAAAGCCAAGATGGTTGCCGACCGAAATGTTGCCCGACACTTCGGAGTCGTTGGTATACATGTAATGGACCGCAAACCGCAGGTCGCGGAACAGGTTGTTGCGGTAGGTGCCCTTGCGCGAGGCGTTGGAGAAGATGCCGTCGCGGCCCCAGCGGATCGTGTTGCCCTCGACCACCGTGCCGGGGCTGTTCCAGACATAGATGCCATTGCCGCGTTCGTTCATGCGCGGGTTCTGCGTGCCCTCGATCTGATTGTTCCTGACCAAGGCATCAAGTCCGCCATGCACGTCGATGCCGTGCATGTTGCCGGTCAGATAAAGCCCCTCGATCCGGGCGCGATCGGCCCCTTTCAGGATCTTGACCCCGGCATCGAGGGTCTTGTTCACATGGCTCGAGCCGGTGACGGTAAAACCTTCCAGCGTGACGTCGGGCGCGGCGATGGTCATCACCGTGCCCTGCCCCTGCCCGTCCACCACCGCGCCGCGCGGGCCGGTCACGGTCAGTGGGCGGTCGATGGTGACGGGGCCCGGATAGGCCCCGTCGGACAGGATCAGCACATCGCCGGGGCTGGCCCCGGCGATGGCTGCGGCCAACGCGCCCGGACCGGGCGTGACCGCAACCTCGGCTGCCCGCAGGGGCAGCGCGGTCAGGGTCAACGCAGCGATCAGAACGGCCAGCCGCTTCATCCTCATGCGCCTTTCGGTTCCACGAACATCCGGCCGCGCATCTCCATGTGCAGCGCGTGGCAGAACCACTGGCAGTAATACCAGAAGACGCCCGGTTGCGCCGCGACGAAAGTGACCGACGAGGTCTGCTGCGGGCCGATCTCCATCGCCACGCCATGGTTGCCCAGGGTGAAGCCGTGGGTCAGGTCGTCGATATCGTCGAGGTTGGTGACAATCACCGTCACCTCGTCGCCTTCGGTGACCGTGAACTCCTCAAGCGCGAATTGCGGCGCCTGGCTGGACATGTAGACCCGCACCTTGTTGCCGTCGCGGATGACCGTGTCCTGATAGCCGTCCAGGTCCACGCCATCGGCCACGGCCTGCTCGCGCGTCTTGGCCCACATCGGATCGTTGCGATCCCAGACCGACTTGATGTTGGTCATCTTGCTGGCATGGACCGCGATCGCATCGTGGGGTTCGGCGAAGGTCGGGCCATCATGGACCAGAACCATCTTGTCGCCCGAGATGTCGAACAACTGGTCATTTTCAGGCTTCAGCGGGCCCACGTTCAGGAAGCGGTCCTTCGAGAACTTGCACAGCACCACCATCCACTTGGCTTCGGCGTCCAGCGTCTCGCCATGCGAGGTCTTGATGTGGCCGGGCTGATAGTGGACGTCCACCTTCTCG
>ERZ1645187.4187-NODE-4187-length-11765-cov-6.656960_pt1 | contig 11765 bp, 9 predicted proteins | sample MGYA00575352_ERZ1645187 | MGnify/ENA primary metagenome ERZ1645187 (study PRJEB40837, sample SAMN11349314) | freshwater sediment metagenome | isolation source: river sediment | host: Sediment | place: India: Wazaribad , New Delhi | collected 2017-02-21 ... | reverse complement strand
CCGCAGTTGCCGATCTATGCTGCGCTGGTCAATGACGACGTCGCCGCGGTGGTTTTCGCCAAGGTGCTGCTCGACAAGCCGGGCTTTGCCGGGGTGGCCGAGGAAAAGGACATCCTGCCCGGCGTTCAGGGCGTCGGCGACGACAAGCAGAAGCTCTTCGACCCCGCCGTCTTTCCGACCTGGGAGGCCGTCGTCGCCCACTGGCGGACGCGCCTGCAGGCCATTGCGCAGGAAGTGCGGGCGGGCGAGGCCGGGGTGGTTTTCGCCGACGAGAAGGCCTTGCAGTACTGCGAGGTACTGCCGCTGCTGCGCCTCGCCGAGCGGCGCCGCTTGCTGGCCGAGGCCTCGGGCACGGACGGGGTGTCCGCATGAGGCCAGGGCCGATGTCCGACGGTCAACCGGAAAAAACGGCCAAAATCGACAGGTCGTGCAATTCGCTGGAACGTCAGGAATGCTGGGTGCGCACGCCGGATGGCCTGCGCCTGTGGTCGGAGCGCATCGGCCCGGCTGACGGCCGGCCGCTGTTGCTGATCATGGGGGCGATGAATCCCGGCCTGGTCTGGCCCGAGGGCTTCTGTGCCCGCTTGGTGGCGGCCGGCCATGCGGTGATCCGTTACGACGCCCGCGATACCGGCTGGTCGTCCAGCATCGATTTCGCCGTCCATCCCTACACGCTTGACGAGATGGCGGCGGACGCCCTGGCCGTCTTGCAGGCCCACGGGGTGGCGCGGGCGGCGGTCGTGGGGCTGTCGATGGGCGGCTATGTCGCCCAGTTGCTGGCGCTGGCCCATCCCGAGCGCTTGTCGGCGCTGGTGCTGCTATCCACCTCGGCAGATCACCGCCCCTACATGGCCGCGACCCTCGGCGGGGATCTGCCGGATTCGCCGTTGCCGGGGCCGGAATCGATGTTCATCGACCATGTCCGGCGCACCGTCAGCCAGCCACCGCAGACGCCAGCCGCGCTCGTGGCGGCGCAACGTGAAGGGTGGGCGCTCACCTACGGCGGCTCGGCCGGTGTGCCGTGGCAGCACATCGATACGATGCTGGCGGCGGTGGCAGGGCGCAACCGCGAGCCGCTGGCGGCGTTCAACCATGCCCGGGCCGTCGCCGCCTCGCCGGATCGCCTCGCTGCCGTATGCCATATCGCGCTGCCGACGCTGGTCATGCATGGCCTGCACGACGCGTTATTGCCGATTGCCCATGGTCGCGACCTGGCGCAGCGCATCCCGGGGGCACGCTTGCTCGAGCTGGATATGGGGCATTCTTTCATGGGCGCTTGCGATGAGGCCGTGCTGGCTGCGATCATAGGGTTTGTCGCCGGACAGGCGGCGCAACAATAATTTCAGGGAGAGCATCGTGCAGATTCAGGCAACGCAGCACAACGACACGGCAAACTTGCGCCTCAACGGGCGTTTCCAGTTCGACTCGCACCGTGAATTCCGTGCTGCCTACGAACAGGTGCTGAGCGAACCGGCCGTGCGCACGCTGGTGCTGGATTTCAGCGGTGTCGACTATCTCGACAGTTCGGCACTGGGCATGTTGTTGCTGCTCAAGGAAAAGGCGGGTGCCGTTGGCAAGAGTGTCGAGCTGGCCGGCACCCATGGAGCCGTGCGGCAGGTGCTCGATGTGGCCAGCTTTGCCCGTCTCTTCAAGATTTCCTGATGGCGGCCGCTTGCGCCGTCGCCGTCGGTCGGTACCGGGGCAGCGGGCCAGGCTTTCCGGGGGGTGGTGATTTGCGGCTGCTGCCGCCGGCAAACTGAGGGCTGAAACGTGCGGGGCAAGCTCCTCCTGCTGTTCCAGCGCCTCAAGGGCTGGCGGCTGTCCAGCCTGTTCGCGGCGGCAGTCATCGTTACCGTCGAAGGCATCGTCGCCGCGATGAGCCTGCTGCTCGAAGGGCGCATCGAGCGCAACTATCTGCTGACCGGCTTTGTCGCCGCGGTGCTGGTGGCCCCGCCGAGCCTGTTGCTGCTTGGCTACCTGCTGGATGAAATCGCGCGCCAGCGCCAGTTGGCGCTCGAGGAAAACCTCAGCCGCGTCGAGACCCATCTGAAGTCGGCGCTGCAGGCGGCGCAAATGCTGTGCTGGGAATACGACATCGCCAGCGGCGCCTTGCGCTACGACCGCGAAGGCCTGGCGTTGCTCGGCATGCAGCCGGAACAGGCGCCAGCCAATCTTGACGCCTGGCTGGCGGTGATTCATCCCGACGATCGGCTTGCTTTCGTGGCGGGTGTGCAGCGGACACTGACCTGTCCGGGCGCTCATTTTGAGCACGAATACCGGACGATGACGGAATCCGGTGACTGGGCGTGGGTGTTGACGCAGGGCGCGGTCGCCCAGGCTGACGCTCAGGGCGTGCCGTTGCTGGCCGTCGGCGTATCGATGAACATCGGCCGACGGAAGGCTGCCGAGGCCGAAGTGTTGCGTTACCGGGAGCATCTGGAAAGCCTCGTCGCGCAGCGCACGGCCGATCTGGAAATGGCCCACGCGCAGCTGGTCGACACTGGTTTTGCGATGGATAGCGTCGGGATCGCCATCCTCTGGTCGGATACCGACGACGGGCGCCTGATCGAAGCCAACCGGGGTGCGGCCACCATGCTCGGTCACGAGCCCGATGTCCTGCGCGCCCTGCACGTTTGGGACATCGAGCCGGATCTCGGGCCGGAAAGCTGGAGGCAGCAGGTGGGCAAACTGTGCCAGCAAGCCGTACTGCGTGGCGAATCGCTTTTCAGGACGGCCGATGGTCGCATGATTCCGGTCGAAGTCACCCGCTACCATCTGCCGGCCAATGTGCGCCGGCCGGGGCGGATCATCTTTTTTGCCATCGATATCAGTGAACGCAAGGCGGCCGAGGCGGCCTTGCTCGATGCCAAGGCTGCTGCCGAGGCAGCGAATCGCGCCAAGAGCGCCTTCCTGGCCAACATGTCGCACGAAATCCGCACACCGCTCAACGCGATCGCCGGCATGACCTTCATCATGCGGCGGACCGGCCTGCCACCGGAGCAGGTCGAGCGGCTGGATCGCATCGAGGCGGCCGGAGAGCATCTGCTGCAGATTGTCAATTCGGTGCTCGACCTGTCCAAGATCGAGGCGGGCAAGTTCATTCTCGAGCAACAACCGGTCAGCATCACGGCATTGATCGCCAACGTGCTGGCCATGGTCGGCCAGTCGGTCGCCGCCAAGCACCTGGCAGTGAGCAGCGAGACCCAGGGTATCTCGGGAAAGCTGCTCGGCGATGCGACCCGTCTGCAACAGGCACTGCTCAACTACGTGGTCAACGCCGTAAAGTTCACCGAAAGTGGCACGATCCAGGTGCGGGCGCGTGGCGAACAGGAAACGTCGGCCGATGTGCTGGTTCGTTTCGAGGTCGAGGACAGTGGCGTCGGCATCGCGCCGGAAGCGCTTGCCCGTCTGTTCCAGCCGTTCGAGCAGGCGGACAACTCGACCACCCGCGAACACGGCGGGACGGGGCTGGGACTGACGATCACGCGCAAGCTGGCCGAACTGATGGGGGGTGACGCAGGGGTGCTCAGCAAGCCAGGCCACGGCTCGCTTTTCTGGTTCACCGCACGCCTGAAGAAGGATGTGTCGATGGCGGCGCCGGTGACGGTGAGCGAGCCGTCGGCATGGGCCGAAGAGGTGCTGCGGCGCGATTATGCCGGGCACCGTATCCTGCTGGTCGAGGACGAGCCGGTCAATCGCGATCTGGCCGAGGCGCTGCTGATGGGGGTCGGACAACTGGTGGACCTTGCGGTCGACGGCCTTGAGGCGGTCAAGGCGGCGACCCGTTCCCGTTATGACCTGATCCTGATGGACATGCAGATGCCCAACCTGAACGGCGTGGATGCGACGCGCCGGATACGCTCACTGCCCGGCTATGCCGAGGTGCCGATCGTGGCGATGACGGCCAATGCCTTCGATGAGGATCGGGCCGCTTGCTTTGCGGCCGGCATGACGGGTTTTCTCGCCAAACCGACCAACCCGCTGCTGCTCTTCGAAACTGTCCTGCAGGCGCTCTCGGGTGCCGGTGCAGCCCGGCGGGGCCGAGAGTCGAGATGCTGAGCAGCGACCATCAGCGCCGCCTCGAACAGGATGCCGTGGCCCGCCTGCGGGCGCTGGACGTCGCCTCTTTCATCGTCGAGGCGCCGGCCGGGGCGGGCAAGACCGAACTGCTGACTCAGCGCTACCTGCGCCTGCTCACCACGGTCGAGCATCCCGAGGAAGTGCTGGCGCTGACCTTCACCAACAAGGCGGCGACCGAGATGCGTGACCGCATCCTCGGCAGCCTCGAAGCCGCAGTGCGGGCAGCCGAGCCCATCGAATCGCTGCCGCCACACAAGCGCCAGACGCGCGAACTGGCGCTCGCGGTGCTGGCCCATGATGCGGTGCGCGGCTGGTCGCTGCTCGCCCATCCTGGCCGGCTGCGCATCACCACGCTCGATGCCCTGTCAGCCAGCCTGGCGCGCCAGATGCCCTACCTTAGCCGTTTCGGCGGCCAGCCGGCGGTCACCGACGATGCCGACCCGCACTACGCCACAGCGGCCCGTCGCACGCTGGAGCTGGTCGAGTCGGCGACGCCGGATGCCGAGGTCGTCGCCACGGCGCTGGCTTTCATGGACAACAACGCCGGTCGGCTCGAGCGCCTGCTTGTCGCCATGCTCGGCAAGCGCGACCAGTGGCTGGAACACAGCGCCCGCGTCGGCGATGCGGCGCTGCGCGAGGAAGTCGAGGCCGGCTTCGCGGCACTGATCGGCCGTGAGATCGAGGCAGCTGCCGAACGGCTCGACGCCCGCTGGCAAGGCCGCTTGATGCCGCTCGCCCGCTTTGCCGCCGCCAACGCGCCCGGTTTCTGCGATGCGCTGGCCGACTGGCAGGCGCCGCTCGCCGCCACGCTGGCCGACCTGCCGCGCTGGCAGGCACTGGCTGGCCTGCTGCTGACGGCACAGGGAACACTGCGCAAGCAACTTACCAAGAACAACGGCTTCCCGGCCGGCAAGGAATTCGCCGAGCAGAAGGCAGCGATGCTGGCACTGCTCGACGAACTGGCCGGCGTCGCGGGCCTCGAAGCCGCGCTGGCGGCGCTGGTCGATCTGCCGGTGCCGGTCTTCGGTGACGACGAATGGGGCACCATCGCCTGTTTCGCCCGCCTGCTCATCCTGGCCACCGCGCAACTCTGGCTGGCTTTCCAGGAACGCGGCGAGGTCGATTTCATCGCCGTCGCAGAGCGGGCCGGCCAGGCGCTGGGCGACGACGAGGCGCCGACGGACGTCGCGCTGGCCCTCGATTACCGCCTGCGCCACCTGCTGGTCGACGAATTCCAGGACACCAGCCCGAGCCAGGTGCGCCTGCTGGAAAAGCTGATGCGCGGCTGGCAGCCGGGCGATGGCCGGACACTGTTCGTCGTCGGCGATCCGATGCAGTCGATCTACCGCTTCCGCAAGGCTGACGTCGGCTTGTTCCTGCAGGTGCGCGCCCAGGGCATGGGCGGCCTGGCGCTCGAACACCTGCGCCTGTTCCGCAACAACCGCTCGTACCCGGCCGTCGTCGATTGGGTCAATGCCACCTTTCCCGGTATTTTCCCGGCGGACGACGATCGCGGGCAGGGGGCGGTGCGTTATGCCGAATCCGCCGCCAGCCGGCCGGCACGCGACGATGCCGGTGTCAGCGTGCATCCGCTGGTCGTTGCCGACGGCGAAGAGGGTGACGATCGCGAAGCCCTGGAGGTGCTGGACCTGATCCGCGCGGCGCGGCGCAGCCATCCCGAGGAGCGGGTCGCCGTGCTGGTCCGGGCGCGCAGCCACCTCGATGCGCTGGTCGCGGCCATCCGCCGCCACGAGCCGGGGCTGCGCTTCCAGGCTGTCGATATCGAAGGGCTGGCGGCACGCCAGCATGTGCAGGACCTGCTGATCCTTTTCCGCGCCCTGCATCACCGGGCCGACCGCGTGCACTGGCTCGCCCTGCTGCGCGCTCCGTGGTGCGGCCTGACGCTGGCCGATCTGCACGCGCTGGCGGCTGACGATCGCCGCAGGACGATCTGGCAGCTGATGCATGACGATGCGCGTCTGGCGCGCCTGTCCGCCGACGGCCGGCAGCGCCTGCTGGCCGTGCGGGCAACGCTGGCAACTGCCTTCGCCGGCCGTGGCCGCCAGCATCCGCGCCGCTGGCTGGAGGCCGTCTGGCTGATGCTCGGTGGGCCGCGTTGTCTGGAATCGCCGGCGGCACTGGCCGACGTCGAAGCCTTCTTCGCCCTGGTCGACCGTCTGGCGGCCAGCCGGCAGCTCGATGCCGAGACGCTGGCGGCCAAGGCCGTGGACCTGTTCGCGCCGGTCGACCCGCAAGGCGAGATGGTGCAGATGATGACCATCCACAAGTCCAAGGGGCTGGAGTTCGAGACGGTGATCCTGCCAGGCCTGCACCGCGAAACCGGCATGAACGAATCGAGCCTGCTGCTCTGGGATGAGGTGGCGACCGCCGATGGCCGGGAGCACCTGCTGGTCGCGCCGATGCGTCAGAAGGGCGGCGAGAACAACGGGCCGACGCTCTACGACTACCTGCGTGGCCTGGAGGCGCGGCGCTCGGCGCACGAGGACGAGCGCCTGCTCTACGTTGCAGCGACCCGGGCGATCCGCCGCCTGCATCTGGTCGGCGTGGCGACGGCCGACGACGGCAAGGAACACGGCGTCAAGGAGCCGAAGGCCGGGACGCTGCTCAAGCTGTTGTGGCCTGTCGGCGCGGCGCCACTGTTTGCCGCGGCGGCCAGCGGGGAGCTGGGCGAGGCGCCGGCGGCGAGCGATGCGAGCGTCTTCGTGCCGCCGCTGTTGCGTTTACGTGATACCGGGCTACCGCAAGCCCTGCAGGCGGATTCGCCAGCACGTCCGGCGGACAATCCTCTGGAACTGGATGCGGCGGATGAGGGGCTGTCGCTCGAAGCCTCGGTCGGCACCCTGGTGCACCGCTGCCTGGAATTGATCGCCCGGCAAGGCATCGACGCCTGGCCGGCGGCACGGCTGGCTGCGGCGCTGCCGGGTTGGCGGCGCTGGCTGGGGCAGCGTGGCCATGGTGAGGCCGACGCGGCGAGCGGTGCGCAGGATGTGATGCAGGCCCTGACCAACACGCTGGCCTCGCCGACCGGGCGCTGGCTGCTTGCCGAACATCCCGGGTCAGGGGCCGAGCAGGGCTGGACTAGCCTGGCCGGCGACGGCGTTGCGCATCACGTCATCGACCGCGTCTTCGTCGAGGATGGCTGCCGCTGGATCGTCGATTACAAGACGGTCCGGGCGGCGGACGGCGAACTGGCGCAACGCGCCGAAGCCTACCGGGCGCAGCTCGAACGTTACGCCGGACTGTTTGCCGACGATCCACTGCCGACGCGGCTGGCCATTTATTTCCCGTTGCAGGCGCGGTTGGTCGAGTTGCCTCTCGGGTAAGGACGAGGTGGCTGGTCCGGCGAGGATTCCTATAATCGGCCTGTCATGACATTTCTGCCTCGCCTGGCGTCCTGTTTCAGCCTGCTGGTTGGCCTGCTGCTCTGTCCGGTCCCGACCGGCGCGGCTGCCGGCGATCCAGTGCTACGCGTCGCCGTACTCGACAACTCGCCGCCCATGGCATTCATTGATGCCCAAGGGCAGCGCAATGGGTTCAGCGTCAGCCTGATGCGAGCGCTGTGCGAGGAGATGCGGGTTACCTGCCAATTCTCGTCGACGACCCTCGAGCGGGTGGTCGAGGTCGTGGCAGCCGGGCAAGTTGATGTCGCCGCCGTCAATCTGCTCGATACGCCGGAGCGGCGGGCCAGGGTGTTGTTTTCCCGGCCAGTCTTCCGGTCGCGTTCGATCTGGCTGGCGCCGGTCGCCCTCGGGCCGGAATCGGCGGGCATCACCGTGGCGGTGGTGCAGGGCTCGGCACAGGCGGCCTACGCCCAGACGCAGTCCTGGCGAATCGTTCCGGTCAAGGCTAACGGCGAGTTGACCAAGGCATTGCTGGCTGGCGACGCCCAGGCCGCCCTGGCGCCCATGCCGACCGTGCTCGGGATGCTGCAGCAGCCGGGCTTCGAGCGCCTCGGGCTGGTTCCCCGGGTGCTTCCGGTCGCCGAGTTGGGCGGCAATGTCGGATTCGCGGTCTCACCCGAGCGACCGGCCGTTAAGGTGCAAATCGATGCAGCGCTCGATCGCGTCAAGCGTGATGGGCGGTATGATCGAATCAATTCGGAATTCCTGCCTTTCAGGATCGATTGATGCAGACTGACGAAAAACCCGCCAAGCAAGGTATACGGGCCGACCGGGCGATGGCGCTCGTGCTGGCTGTCTTTTCGCTTGCCTTTGCCCTCGCGGTTGGCATGCTGGCGCTCGACCAGCAGCGTGTGCTCGACGCCAACAGTCACCTGCAGGGGGAAACGGTTCCCAAGGTCATCAGCACGCAGCGTCTGGCGCGCAATCTGGAGCAGTTGCGCCAGGAGGGCGAACGCATCTTTGCCAACAATTCACCGGCGGCGCGCCAGCAGTCGATGTTCGTCGTGACCTTGATCGCCAGTCACCCGAGCATCCTCGACAATGCGCCGGCGGCACGGCTGGCCGGGGAAGCCGAGGCTTTTCTTGGCGAGGTGGTCCGGCTTGCTGCCCAGGATCAACAGGCCTTGCGGCAGCGCTATGAAGTCTGGAAAGCCTTGTCCGGCCGACTGGGCAACCAGGTCGACGACATGTCGACCCGTGGTGTTGATCTGATCAGCAACGATCTCGTTGTCGCCAACCTGGCCATGGAGACCGCGCGCTACAAGCTGATGGCGGTGCTTATCCTGCTGGGTCTGTTCGTCATCGTGGTCATGCTGCTGGTTCGTCGCCACCTGATCGCTCCACTGCAGCGCAGCGTCAGCGCCTTGTCCAGCCTTGACGCCGGGGAGGCGCTGCCAGCCCTCGGGCCGTCGCGCCTGATCGAGATCCAGGCGATCGAGGAAGCCGTGCGGGAATTGCACGAACAGATCAGCCAGAACGAGGCGGTACGCCAGGAACTCGAGAAACTGGCCAACAAGGATGGCCTGACCGGACTGACCAATCGGCGGCATTTCATGCTGACGGCCGAAATCGAATTGCAGCGTGCCCAGCGCTATCGGCGACCGGTCACGGTGGGCATGGCCGACCTCGATTATTTCAAGAAACTCAACGACACCTACGGCCACGCGGCTGGCGATGCCGTGCTCAAGGCTTTTGCCGGAATGGTCAGCGAGGCCTTGCGGCAGTCCGATCTGGTCTGCCGCTACGGCGGCGAAGAGTTCGCCTTCCTGTTTCCCGAGATTGCGCCGTCCGAAGCGATAGCCTTGGCGGAGCGGTTGCGTCGGCGTTGTGCCGACGCCGATGTCACGCTGCCAGATGGCCGGAAAGTTCGTGTTACGGCCAGTCTTGGCCTGGCCGATGCCAGCGAGTGCCCGATCGAGATCGCACTGAAGCACGCCGATGAGGCGCTGTACGAAGCCAAACGGCAGGGGCGCAATCGGGTGGTCGTGGCGGGTATCCCCGTGACGGCCGGCGCTTCGGCCTGAACCTCGGTCGGTGCCGCCCCTCGCAGCCCCCTTTTAGACCAGCCCGGCAATCAGTGCCAGGCCGATGGCGAACATGGCCGCTGCGACGATGCGCTGGACCGTGCCCAGCGTCACCTTGGCGAGAACTTTCTTGCCCAGCCAGGCGCCGGCGAAAGCCGCCAGGGTGCCGCAGGCGACGGCCGGCAACAGCCCCTCGACGCTGGCGAAGTGGCGGCCGAGCACGCTGCTGCCATACACCGTCAGGCGCGAGGCATCGACGATGACCGCGCAGACGGCGCCGGTGGCGACGAAGGCTTCCTTGCCCAGGCCCGCCTTGATCAGGAAGGCCGAACGCAGCGCGCCCTGGTTGCCCGACAGGCCGCCGAAGAAACCGGAAAGCAGGCCGCCAAGCGGCAGCCAGCGGGCGGGAAAGGCGAGGGCATTGAAACGCGGCGACAACTCCAGCAGCGCAAAGATGGCGATCAGGCTGCCGATGGCCAGCTTCACCGGCGTGACGTCGTGCTGCGCGCCGGCCAGTTCGTAGCGGGCCAAGGGCGCCAGGTGGTCGAGGCTGCCGAGCAGGAGGGCGCCGGCGAAGGCGGCGAGTGCCGCCGGCAAGCCGAAGCGGGCGACGACCCGCCAGTCGGCATCGCGCGCCAGCAGGCCGAGCTTGAACAGGTTGTTGGCGCCATGCACGATGGCCGTTGCCGCAATGGCGACCGGGACCGGGAAGAAGAGCGCGAAGACCGGCGTCAGCAAGGTGCCGAGGCCGAAGCCGGAAAACAGCGTGAGCAGCGAGGCGCCAGCCGCGGCCAGCGCGATGAAGATCAGTTCCATGTCACAGCAGTATGCACAGCCAGATGACCGCCGCGTTAAGCAGCGCCAGCAGCACGGCGGCGCTGCCCATGTCCTTGGCGCGCTTGGCCAGTTCGTTCTTTTCCGGCGAGGCCTTGTCGACGATGGCCTCGACCGCCGAGTTGAGAATCTCGACGATCAGGATCAGCAGCACGCTGCCGATCATCAGCGCCCGTTCGACCCCGTTGTGGGCGAGCACGACAGCGAGCGGGATGGCGATGGCGGCAAGCAACAGCTCTTCGCGGAAGGCGGCCTCGTTCCGCCAGGCGGCGCGCAGGCCGTCGCGCGAATAGCCGAGGGCGTTGATCAGCCGCGTTAGGCCCTGCTTGCCCTTGAATTCTTCAAAGCCGCTCATGGGCCAATTTTCTCAGCGGTTTTCGGTTTTTGGCCCTTTTTTCCAGTTGACCGTAACTGCAGGTGATTATGGTTGTCGCGGCGCAGTTCGAAGAGTTCGCTGGCGATGACCAGGTCGCCGAGTTTGGCGTAGCCGTAATTGCGCTGGTCGAAGGCGGACCAGTTCTTGGTGATGTGTGTGTCGACTTTTTGTAACGCCGCCCAACCTTCTTCGTCAGATACTGCGTCGACTGCATTGCGCAAGGCATTCACCAAACGAGTATCGCAACGAAGTTCAGTGGTTGTCTTGCGTTGTGGCATGGCCGGTGCGATCGTCGGCGTCGTTTCAACTGCTGAAGTTTGCCCCAGGCTTTCGAGAAACAGGAACTTGGTGCAGGCGTTGACGAAAGGCGTCGGTGTCTTTTTCTCGCCGAAACCGAAAACCTTGTGGCCGGCCGCCCGCAAGCGCATGGCGAGCGGGGTGAAGTCGGAATCGCTGGAGGCAATGCCGAAGGCGGTCAATTTTTGGCCGTGCAGCAGATCCATCGCGTCGATAATGATGGCGCTATCGGTGGCATTCTTCCCCTTGGTGTACGCGAACTGCTGGATCGGCTGGATGGCGTGATCGTGCAGAATTTCGGCCCAGCCATTCAGTGTCTGGCTTTTCCAGTCGCCATAGGCGCGGCGGATATTGATCACGCCATACTTGGAAAGCTCATCGAGAATTGCAGTGATCTTGCTAGCGGGGCAATTGTCGGCATCGATCAGCAGCGCAATACCGTTGTTTTCCATGGCTTACCCCTAACGCTTCGCCAGCATCGGTTTGAGGAAGCGGCCGGTGTGGCTGGCCTTGCATTTGGCGACTTCCTCCGGCGGGCCGGCGACCAGGATGCGGCCACCGCCGCCGCCGCCTTCGGGGCCGAGGTCGACGATCCAGTCGGCGGTCTTGATGACGTCGAGGTTGTGCTCGATGACGACGATGGTGTTGCCGTGGTCGGCCAGGCGGTGCAGCACGGCGAGCAGCATTTCGATGTCCTGGAAGTGCAGGCCGGTGGTCGGCTCGTCGAGGATG
>ERZ1645187.4186-NODE-4186-length-11767-cov-17.560878_pt1 | contig 11767 bp, 10 predicted proteins | sample MGYA00575352_ERZ1645187 | MGnify/ENA primary metagenome ERZ1645187 (study PRJEB40837, sample SAMN11349314) | freshwater sediment metagenome | isolation source: river sediment | host: Sediment | place: India: Wazaribad , New Delhi | collected 2017-02-21 ... | reverse complement strand
AGGCGCTGGCGCGACGCCTGCACCATGTCGGCGATGAGCAGCGTGATCATGCGCCGCGTCACCTCGTAGAAATGCCGGCCATCGGCGCGCCCCTCCGCTCCCGCCGGCAGCAGCCCGCGCACGACGCCGCCCGCCAGCGGTGCATCCGCCAACGCGGGCAACGTCAGCAGGCCGGCGCGCAGCGCGTCGTCGATGTCGTGCGAGACGTAGGCGATGTCGTCGGCGAGGCTCGCCACCTGCGCTTCGGCCGAGGCGTGATCTGTGGGCCGCAAGTCCTGCCAGGCCGACAGCCGCGCCACGACCTTGGCGACCGCGTGGTCCTTCGAGCTGAGCGGGCCGTTGTGCTTGGCCAGCCCTTCGAGGCTTTCCCAGGTCAGGTTGAGACCGTCGAATTGCAGATACTTCCGTTCGAGGCGGGTGACGACGCGCAGCGATTGCGCATTGTGGTCGAAGCCGCCGTGGTCCTGCATGGCCGCGTCGAGCGCGCGCTCCCCGGCGTGCCCGAACGGCGAGTGGCCGAGATCGTGGGCCAGCGCCAGCACCTCGGCGAGATCCTCGTCGAGGCGCAACTGCCGCGCCACCGTGCGCGCGATCTGCGCCACCTCGAGGGAGTGCGTCAGCCGGGTCCGGTAATGATCGCCCTCGTGATACAGGAACACCTGCGTCTTGTGCGTGAGGCGGCGGAACGGCGTCGAATGCAGCACGCGGTCGCGATCGCGCTGGAACGGCGAGCGCGTCGTGCATTCCGGCTCGGCGTGCTGGCGGCCACGGCTCGGAATGCCGCTCGCGGCATAGCCCGCCGGCGCGCGCTCGCCGGGCTTCAGGGCTTCACCGTAGTTGCCGGGCGTCGCCGCCTTGTCGGCCGGACGCAGATGTATCGCCATGGCTTTTCGCACCCGACTGGCGCCGACCGGCGTGGTTTGACTTGCCCCGCCGGCACCCTATGTTCGGGGCAGGACATATCACGCCGGCCGCGATTGCGCACATCGATCGCCGCCCGCCGGAGCAAGGCAAGGCCATGACGACGACAACCCTGCCCGATACGACGCTTCCCGTTACGCTGACCGAGAGCGCCGCACGGCGCATCGTCGAGATCGTCGCCGACGAGACCGACAACAAGCTGCTGCGCATTTCCGTCGAGGGCGGCGGCTGCTCCGGCTTCCAGTACAAGTTCGATCTGGTACCGGAAGCGGCGGCCGACGATCTGGTGCTGGAGCGTGCCGGCGCCCGCGTGCTGATCGATCCCGTCTCGCTGAACTATCTGTCGGGCTCGGAGATCGACTTCATCGACGACCTGATGGGCTCGCAGTTCCGCATCAACAATCCGCAGGCCACCGCCTCGTGCGGCTGCGGCACCAGCTTCTCGCTGTGAGCCGCATGAAAATCGCGACGTGGAACATCAACGGCGTCAAGGCGCGGCTCGATAATGCCTTGACCTGGCTGAAGGAGGCCGAGCCGGACGTCGTCTGCCTGCAGGAGATCAAGAGCGTCGACGAGGGCTTCCCGCGCGGCGCCTTCGAGGACCTCGGTTACAACGTCGAGACGCACGGCCAGAAGGGCTTCAACGGCGTCGCCATCCTGTCGAAGCGCAAGCCGGACGAGGTGCGCCGCGGCCTTCCCGGCAACGACGGGGACGAGCACGCGCGCTACATCGAGGCCGACATCGCCGGGAGCAACGGCGTCGTCACCGTCGCTTCGATCTACCTGCCGAACGGCAATCCCATCGGCACCGAGAAGTTCTCCTACAAGCTCGCGTGGATGCAGCGGCTCGAAGCGCACGCGCGCGCCCGTCTCGCCCACGAAATGCCATTGGTGCTGGCAGGCGATTTCAACGTCATCCCCGAGCCGATGGACGCGCGCCGACCCGAAGCCTGGGTGAGCGACGCGCTGTTCCAGCCCGAAAGCCGCGCGGCGTGGCGCGCCCTCGTGGCGCTCGGCTTCACCGACGCGACGCGCGCCTGCTACCCGCTCGACGACCTCTACACGTTCTGGGACTATCAGGCCGGCGCCTGGCAGAAGAACCACGGCATCCGCATCGACCACATGCTGCTCTCGCCGCAGGCGGCCGACCGATTGCGTGCCAGCGGCATCGACAAGGATGTGCGCGCCCGCGAGAAGCCCTCGGACCACGTTCCCGTGTGGGCGGAGATCAGCGTGTGATGGTCGGTGCGGACGCTGTTGTGTGACACAGCAGCCTCTCCCATACTGCCCGCGTCGCAAACCATCGGTCGTTGAATGCTGAAGCCGAAACTCCAACCTGTCACATATGCCGATCTCGAAGCGCTGCCACCCAACATGGTGGGCCAGATCATCTATGGCGCGCTGCACGCTCACCCTCGGCCAGCACCGCGGCACGCCGTCGTGGCCCACGAACTCGACGTGGAACTCGGGCCGCCCTTCGGGCGTGGAAGGGGAGGGCCTGGCGGTTGGCGCTTCATGGTCGAGCCGGAGTTGCATCTCGGCCCCCATGTTATCGTACCGGATATTGCCGGCTGGCGCGTCGAGCGGCTGACGCCTTTTCCCGAAACGGCATGGATCGAAACGCCCCCCGACTGGCTGGCGGAAATCCTCTCGCCGTCGACACAGGCGCTCGACCGCACCGACAAGCTCTCGGTCTATGCCGAGTTCGGCGTCAAGCATTGCTGGTACGTAGACCCGCTCGCGCGCACGCTCGAAGTGCTGGAATTGACCGGCAGCAAGTGGCTTCTGGCGGCGACGTTCAAGGATGCCGATGCCGTCACCGCGCCGCCGTTCGAGGTGCACACCTTTGCACTCGACGTGCTGTGGGTGCCCGACGCTCCCGCATCAGAATAGAGGCGACGGATGGCGACCGCAGCGCGCGCGTTGACTGGAGTGCTGCTCGGCTACGTCGCGGGTGCTGCTACCGGGGCCGTGCTGATCGCGCTGCTGTCGACCAACACACATGACAAGAGCCTCGAGATGGCTATGACCTCGGCGTTCGTCACCGGACCGATCGGCGCCGGGGTCGGGCTCATCATCGGATTGATGTGGCGCCGAGCCGCGCGCTGACCCGAGGCGTCTGGCGACTCAGCGCACGCTGCGGTCGGTTTCGCCGGCGTCACGCAGACCGGCCGCCGGCGGCACCGGGCTTGCGGGCGGCGCCAGACGCGGACCACCGAGCCCGCTCGACGAGCCGAGGTCGTTGGGGACGATCCCCATCGGGGGAGCCGTGCGGATCGCAGGATCGACGGCGATCTGCGGCCCCGTCACCTTGCCCTGCTTGTCGCCCTCGAAGTCGAGCGGCACCAGTTCGCCGTTCTCGCAGGTCCGCGTCGCGGCGGCGCGCAGCGGATCGAGACCGGTGTGGTCCTCGGCCTGCGGGCGACGGCCATAGCGGCTGTCCCATTCAGCGACCATGCCGCCGACCTGCTTGCGGACACCCTGCGAGGCACCGCAGTAGATGTTCTGGTAGATGTCCTCGATCCACACCTTCTCGGCGCCCGGTGCGTTCTTCACCGAGACCGAGATGAGGGCGAGAGCCCGCACCTGGTCCTTCGGCATGTGCAGGCCGCGCCAGTAGAGATCGGCGAGAAACGCCTGCGCGCCGGCATGGCCCTTCTGCGACAGGATCGCCAGCCAGTGCTTGCCCTGCGCAACGTCGCTCGGCACGCCCTCGCCCTTGAGCTGCAGCTTGGCCAGCTCGAACTGCGCATCCTCGTCGTTGAAGAAGATCGCCGCGTGGTGGAGATAATCGGCCGCGCGCTCGGCATCGGCCTCGAGGCTGACCTCGGGCAGGCCGCGGCGCACATAGCCCGCGAGCGCCGTCAGCGCCTTCGCCACGAACGGTGCACGCCGGTCGTCGTCGGGATCGACGTCGGCGTAGTCGTTGGCGATCTTCTGATAGAACATGTACGCCTTGGCGTGGTCGGTATGCGCGCTCTGATTGTCGGAATAAATGCGCGCCAGATAGTACTGGGCGAAGAAGTTGTTCTGCGCTGCCGCCACCTCGAGAGCCGGTATGGCCATCTCGTAATAGCCGCCCGAATAGGCGCCGATACCCTGCTGCAAAGCTTCTTCCGCCGAGCGGAACTGCCCGGCGACGCCGGCACCGGCCGAAACCGGTGCCGCCGTCGACAGCAGCGCAAGCGTCAGAGCGAGGATACGCCTAGATGTCCGCATAACAGTGAACTTCAGCCTTTCCGCCGGGGTGCGTTACGGCGCCGAAGCGTGCGGGACCCACTTGATCCGCATACTTGCGCAGCACACCGCTACGATGAGGATTATCCGGTGCCTTCCAGACCTTTTTGCGGCGGGCCAGCTCTTCTGGTTCAACTTCCAGATCGAGCGTGCCTTTTTCCGCGTCGATGCTGATCATGTCGCCATTCTGCACCAGCGCGATCGGACCGCCGACCGCCGCCTCCGGCCCGACATGGCCGATGCAGAAGCCTCGCGTCGCGCCCGAAAAACGCCCGTCCGTAATCAACGCGACCTTATCTCCCGCGCCCTGGCCGTAGAGCGCCGCGGTGGTCGACAGCATCTCGCGCATGCCGGGACCGCCTTTCGGCCCCTCGTAGCGGATGATGAAGACGTCGCCGTCCTTGTACTTGCCCTGCTCGACGGCGGCGAAGGCGTCCTCCTCGCAGTCGAAAACGATCGCAGGCCCGCGGAAAGTAAGCTTCTTCATGCCGGCGACCTTCACCATCGCGCCGTCGGGTGCGAGGCTGCCCTGCAGGCCGACCACGCCACCCGTGGGCGACAGCGGATCGGTGACCGGATAGACGACCTTCTGCTCGGTGTTGAACTTCACCTCGCGCAGGTTCTCCTCCATGGTCTTGCCGGTGACGGTCATGCAGTCACCATGCAGGAAGCCGCCTTCGAGCAGCGCCTTCATCACCTGCGGCACGCCGCCGATGTCGTAGACGTCCTTGGCCACGTACTGGCCGCCGGGCTTGAGGTCGGCGATGTAGGGTGTGCGCTTGAAGATACGCGCCACGTCGAACAGATCGAAATCGATGCCGCACTCGTGCGCCATGGCCGGAAGATGCAGCGCGGCGTTGGTCGAGCCGCCGGTTGCGGCGACCACGGTCGCGGCGTTCTCGAAAGCCTTCAACGTGCAGATATCGCGCGGGCGGATGCCGTCGGCGAGCAGGTTCATGACGGCGATACCGCTCGCCACCGCATAGGCGTCACGCGATTCGTAGGGTGCAGGCGCACCGGCAGACCCCGGCAGCGCAAGGCCGATGGCTTCCGAAACCATGGCCATGGTGTTGGCGGTGTACTGGCCGCCACAGGCGCCCGCGCTCGGGCAGGCGACGCATTCCAGTTCGTGCAGGTCGTCGGCGCTCATTTTGCCGGCCGAGTGCATGCCGACGCCCTCGAACACGTCCTGAACGGTAACGTCCTTGCCGCGGAAACGGCCGGGCAGGATGGAGCCGCCGTACATGAACACGCTCGCCACGTTGAGGCGCAGCATGGCCATCATGGTGCCGGGCAGGCTCTTGTCGCAGCCGGCGATGCCGACCAGCGCGTCATAGCAATGGCCGCGCATGGTGAGTTCGATCGAATCGGCGATCACGTCGCGCGACACGAGGCTGGACTTCATGCCCTGGTGGCCCATGGCGATGCCGTCGGTGACGGTGATGGTGCAGAACTCGCGCGGCGTGCCGCCCGCTTCGTCGACGCCCTTCTTGGCGGACTGGGCCTGACGCATCAGCGCGATGTTGCAGGGTGCGGCCTCGTTCCATGCCGAGACGACGCCGACCAGCGGACGCATGATCTGCTCTTCGGTGAGCCCCATCGCGTAATAGTACGAGCGATGCGGCGCACGCGACGGGCCGAGGCTCACGTGGCGGCTCGGCAGCTTCGACTTGTCGAACGTCCTTTTTTCGTTCGCAGACCCGGTCATTGCGTCCTTTTCCTTTCGGCTTCGTCGAGTACGTCTGGTGTGTTTCGCCACCGCTCCCGCGCTTGTGGGCAGGCGGCACGCGGCGCGCACTCTATGGTGCCCGCCCGCCGCACTCAACGAAGCTCGTCATGGCATCTCGGCCGCACCGGTAAAGGAGTCGCTGCCGGGAGTCGTGACGGGAGGGAACGTGGTGATCGTTTGTGGCTCAAACGAGGCACCCGCTGTGCGATTGCGTGACTTTTGCGGCACAGTTAACGGCGGCAGCGCGGCAGAAAGCGGGCGCCCCCGGCGACCGCGGGGATAGTTAAATCCGGGTGTGCATGGTTCTGCTTCGGTCGCCGCGACGACAAGTTGCGGTCGCACTGACGGGATAGATGAAGTAAGCGGATAAAGTCCCGATGAGATCGCGCACCGATGCGGTCGCGATGCCGTGGAGGGCCGCCAGGATGACAAGCAACCTCGAGCCTTCGCCGTCACTCGCGGCATTGGATACGGCAACGGCACCGCCGCCGTCCGGGCAACTCGAACCGGTGCGCCTGTCGTGGCTGCACCCGATCGGACTGACAGAACTCTCGGTCTACAACTTCGTGGTTCGCATCCTGACGCTCGGCATCTATCATTTCTGGGGCAAGACGGAGGTCCGCCGCCGCATCTGGTCGGCGACCCGCCTCAACGGCGAGCCGCTCGAGTACACGGGCACCGGGGCGGAGCTGTTCAAGGGCTTCCTCGTCATTTTCGGCGTCATCGTCGTGCCGACCATGATCGTAACGCTTGGCGCTGCCGTACTGCTCGGCCCGCAGTCGGCGGCGTTTCGCGGCTTCCAGGTCCTGCTCTACGCCGGCTTCCTGTTCCTCACCGGTATCGCCATCTACCGGGCGCAGCGCTTCCGCCTGTCGCGCACGCGCTGGCGGGGCATCCGCGCCGGCCTCGCCGGCAGCTCCCTCGCCTACGGCTGGACCCACTTCTGGACGCTGCTGACGCTGCCGCTGACGCTCGGCTGGTCGGCGCCGTGGCGCTCGACCAAGTTGCAGCGGATCATCACCAACGACATGCGCTTCGGCACGCGCGCGTTCACGTTCTCGGCGTCCTCGAAGCCGCTCTATCTCACGTTCGCGGTCTACTGGTTGCTGATGACCCTGCTGGCCGTTCTCGTCACCTCGGTGATCGTCGGCAGCACCACGGCGCTGGTTCTGGGCGGGCAGCAGGCTGACGGCAAATTTGCGCCGCCCGATCCCGGCAAGATGGCGGCCCTCATCGTCATCGTTTACGGCCTGCTGTTCCTTGCGGGCCTCGTCTACATGATGCTGAGCGCCTGGTATCGCGCCACCATGACCCGCCACTTCGCCGCACACACCCATCTCGACGGCCTCGCCTTCGAGAGCCGCGTGACCGGACGGGGGCTGTTGTGGATCTCGGTCAGCAACTATCTGATCCTCGTGCTCGGCGCGACGATCGTGACCTTGCTGCTGACAGCATTGGCGCTGCTGGCGTGGCAGTCGTTCGGAACGGGCATGGTCGATCCGCGCCGCTCTGCGGCGATCGTCACCGGCCTCGGCTTCGTGTTCCTGCTCTCGATGGGCATGCTGCTGCCGGTGACACAGGCGCGCACGACCGGTTACATGATGCGCAATCTCGTGCTCGCAGGCGGCCTCGACATGGCGAGCATCGCCGCCGGCGCCGAGCCGGCGGGCACTCGCGGAGAAGGGTTGGCGCAAGCCTTCGACATCGATGCCCTATGACGGCGGCAACAGCGGCGGCGCCCTGTTCGAGGCCCGCTTCGGCGACGGCAAGACGGCCGCCGCGCGCGACATCCGTGTGTCGATCGGCGAGCGCGGCCTGCTGCTGTATCTCGGTGACGCCGAGCCGATGATCTGGCCCTACGGCGCGCTTTCGACCGCCGAGCCGATCTCCTCGCACGCGGTCGACGCGCTCGTCGCCTACAAGCACATGCCCGGCGCCAGCCTGTTCGTGCCGAGCGGCCTCTTTGCCCGCCAGCTCGCCGAGGCGGCGCCGCACCTCACCACGCGCGCGGCGCGGCGGCGCTCTGCGACACCATGGCTGGTCGCAGCCGGCATCGTGGTCGTCATCGCCGCCGGCGTCTCGCTGCTGCAGCTTTCGCCGGCCCGCGCCGTCGCATCGCTGATGCCGGACAAGGCGCGCAAGGCGCTCGGCGACAGCACCATCCGCTCCATGACTGCCGGAAAAAAGGTTTGCAGCACGCCCGCTGGCCGCATCGCTGTCGACAGGCTGGCCTCCCGCCTCACGGATGCCGCCCCCGCGGGCACGCGCTTCGACGTCGTCGTGGTGGACTGGGGGCTGGTCAATGCTTTCGCCGCGCCCGGCAACCGCATCGTACTGACGCGCGGCCTCATCAACGAAGCCGGCGGGCCGGATGAAGTGGCGGGCGTGCTGGCGCACGAGATGGGCCACGGCATCGGCCTGCATCCCGAGACCGGCGTCGTGCGCGCCATCGGCCTCAGCGCGGCGGTGGAACTGATGCTCGGGGGTGGCGGCGGCACGCTGTCGAACATCGGCTTGCTGCTCGCACAATTGAGCTACACGCGCGCGGCCGAAGCGGAAGCCGACGAAACCGGCCTCGCCCTGCTCAAGGACGCCGGCATCTCGCCCGCCGGTATCGCCTCGTTTTTCCGCCGCATGGAGAAGAAGTTCGAAGGCGACGGCAATGATCGAAAGCCGGGCGAGAACATCTCGTCTGACAGCGGCGCGAGCGGCGGTTTCGCCGGCATGCTGCGCACACATCCTGCGACCCGCGACCGCATCCGCCGCATCGAGGCCGCCGACAAGTATCCCGTGACGCCCGCCCTCGCCGCGGGCGAATGGGCGGCGCTGAAAGCCATCTGCGGGGCGCCGAAGCCGGCCGAGTAACCTGGTGGCGTCGGCCCGTGGAGCAGCGGAATAGTTTTGCCCGGCCAGCAATAGCGCTTTGCCGTTTGCGCCGTGATCGCGCCCGGCGCGGGCCGCAATTTCCGGCGAGCATCTGGAACGAGACGAGTCGCATGCGCATATGCAGGCGTGCATACGCAAGTTCCGGCGGCGGGTCAGTGCGGAACGCGGACGAGAGGTGACATGAGCGCAGGCGGCGGCACTCCGGCAGACGTCCCCCGGCCACGACCGATGGCAGCGACGTCGGCATCGCGTGCAGACATCGCCGCCCGCGCCGCGATCGGCGCCAGGGTTGCTCGCCCGGCACGCCCGCATCGCGATCCCCGGGCCAGACTGTTCGGCAAGATCGTCCTGTTCCTGATGCTGGCCTCTGGCGTCGCCGGCTACCTCGCCTCGCCGCTGATCGCCGCGCATTCGATCCGCGATGCCGTAGCACGCGGGCATTCGGACTATCTGCGCGACCGCATCGACTGGCCGCAGATCCAGCAGACGCTGAAGTCTTCAATGACGACCTATGCGCTAGGATCCGCCGATGCATCGTCCGGCTCCGCTGTGAATACGGCCGAGGTCGAGCCGCCGTCGAAACCGTCGTTCTGGCAGCGTCTCAAGCAGGGCTACGGACGCCGCGTCGTGCACGGTATGGTCGACAGCTACGTCACGCCGGAGTCGTTGCCGAAGCTGTTCGCGTATCGCGAGAGCTATCACGAGACCGTCGGCAGCGTGCCGGTCGAGCCCGAGGCGACGACGTGGAGCGGCAAAATCGCGCGCGAGTGGCGGCGGCTGAAGCGCGCCGAGTTCCTGTCACCGACGCGCTTCGCCGTCGAGGTGCAGGATCGCTTCACGCCGGGCAAGAGCATCGCGGGAGAACTCGAACTGCGCGCGTCGGGTGCCGGCATCGGCTGGCATCTCGTCAGCCTCGAGGTGAAGGGCAAGCGCGAGGCCGTCAGCATGCCGCGCGCGATGTCAGGCGCCTGGTCGCGGATGAAGCAGGCGGCGCTGCCGGCGACGGCGCGGACGAGCGCGACGGACTGAGCGGCGGCAGACACATGCCGCCATCAGCGCTCAGTTCAATCTGATTTCTTCTTCGCAGTCTTGCGAGATGCGGCGCTCTTGCTCGACGACTTGCTCTCGTTCGCAGCCTTGCGCGCGGGAAGTCCCTTGCGCTTGGTCTCGGCGAACTCCTCGAGTTGGTCTTCGGTCATCGACTCGTACATCGAGCGCGAGGCGCCCTGAAGCTTCGACTTCGGCGTCTCGCCGCGCTTGGCGGCGAGCGCTGCTCCCGCCGCCTTCTGCTGTGCTTTCGATTTCGCCGGCATGACTATCGCTCCACTCGTTTGGTTCCGAGCGGGCAACGCGAGCGGACGGCGCGCGTTCCAGCGGGCGCCGTCTCCTGCTTGCTGAAATCAGGCTTCGAGGCGCTTCAACGCGGCGGCGAGCTTTTTCACGATACCGGCGAGTTCGGCCTTGCGCTCCTGCGCTTCCTCGATCGCCTCGGGCTTGGCCCGCTCCATGAAGCTCGGGTTGGAGAGCTTGGCGTCCATCTTGCCGATATCGACCTCGGCCTTCTCGATCTCGCGGGCGAGGCGCTTCTTCTCGGCGTCCATGTCGATGATGCCGGCGAGCGGCAGCGCCGCCGTCGTCTCACCGACCACGATGATCGCCGCGCCCTTCGGCGCGGCCTTGGCGAGCGTGACGTCGTCGATGCGCGCCAGCCGCTTCAGCGTATCGCCGTGCGTGGCGAGCCGCTCGCGCAGCAGCTTGCCGCCCTCGACGATGACCAGCGGAATTTTCGCGCCCGCCGGCACGTTCATTTCGCTGCGCACCGAGCGGATTTCAGAGACGAGGCTCACCAGCCAGCCGATCTCGGCGTCCGCCTGCTCCGAGGCGAGACCCTTCGGCTCCGGCCATTGCGAGAGGGTGAGCAGGCTCTGGCGCTTCTCGCCGTGCTCGACCATGTGCGCCCACAGCTCCTCCGTGATGAAGGGCATGAACGGGTGCAGGATTTTCAGGATCTGATCGAGCACCCAGGCGGTGGTGGCGCGCGTCTCGGACTTGGCCGGGCTTTCGTCACCCATCAGCACCGGCTTGATGAGCTCGAGATACCAGTCGCAGAAGATGCCCCAGACGAACTCGTAGGCCGCGCCCGCTGCCTCGTTGAAGCGATAGGCTTCGAGCGCCTCGGTCACGGCGCTCGCGGCGCGCTCGGTCTCGCCGACGATCCAGCGGTTGACGGTCTCCTGCACCCTGGCGGGATCGAAATCACGCTGGCGCACGCACTCGTTCATCTCGGCGAAGCGCGAGGCGTTCCAGAGCTTGGTCGCGAAGTTGCGATAACCCTCGACGCGCGATGTCGCGAGCTTGATGTCGCGGCCCTGCGCGGCCATGGCGGCGAGCGTGAAGCGCAGCGCGTCGGCGCCGTACTGGTCGATCAGTACCAGCGGGTCGATGACGTTGCCCTTCGACTTCGACATCTTCTGCCCCTTCTCGTCGCGCACGAGGGCATGGATGTAGACGTCGCGGAACGGCACCTCCTTCATGAAGTGCAGGCCCATCATCATCATGCGGGCGACCCAGAAGAAGATGATGTCGAAGCCGGTGACGAGCACGCTCGTCGGATAGTAGCGCTTCACCTCGGGCGTCGCGTCCGGCCAGCCGAGCGTCGAGAACGGCCACAGCGCGGACGAGAACCACGTGTCGAGCACGTCCTCGTCGCGCCAGATGCCGAACCCCTCTCCGCCCTTGTCGAGATCTTCGAGATACTCGCGCTCAGTCGCGTACACACGAATATGCTTTTGACCGTAGTGGGCTCTCGCCTGCGCAAGCGCGTCGTCTTCTGTTGGTGCAACGAATGTAGCTATGCCGGCGATGCGCCGCTTCCCGCTTGCATCCCGAAGTATCTCAAGCGACGCACCAACCTCGCCAAGTCCCTTCGAATCAAGCCGCGGGCCGTACCACGCCGGGATCTGGTGGCCCCACCAGAGCTGGCGCGAGATGCAC
>ERZ1645187.4184-NODE-4184-length-11768-cov-173.577820_pt1 | contig 11768 bp, 6 predicted proteins | sample MGYA00575352_ERZ1645187 | MGnify/ENA primary metagenome ERZ1645187 (study PRJEB40837, sample SAMN11349314) | freshwater sediment metagenome | isolation source: river sediment | host: Sediment | place: India: Wazaribad , New Delhi | collected 2017-02-21 ... | reverse complement strand
CAGCCACCCATGCCGCGCCTGGATTGAGGCAGGCCAGGTGAGCTGAATAGATACGTGAAGTCAACCAAGGCTATACCACTAGCCACGAAATTGTTGATGGTCGCAGTAGCTGTATTTGTGCGCGTGGACGCATCCGGCAGACTGGCGCTGTAGCCGCAGGTTGCCGACCCGGCAGCAGGCACGTTCAAGCTGCCACCGCAGTCGAGGGATGCCGGTATACCATCAATGTTGTCACTAAGGGCGACCGTCATCGCTCCAACTGGGTTCGGGTTTTGCACCGTGATGGTGCCAGCCACCGCAAAGCCGCTGTCTTCCGCACTCTTCGTGAGGGTGACCGTGTAGGTCGAAGTGCCAGTTTCGCCAGCGTTTAAGTCATACTTGTCGATGTCAACGGACTTGGCGATTGTCCAATCGTAGGTACGCATAAAGGACGGCACGGCATCCTTGCTAACCAAGGGTGCATAGCAGTTGAGCGTTACCTCGGCATTGGCGTCCTCAGTTGTTTCAACGATTGTGGCGGTATTCGGGAAGCTCTGGGTATATATGCCATTCGTGTAGTCCCCCGATTCGGTGGAGCAGACACGATTCACGTCGTAGGTCCAGAGGTAACTCGCGGCCGTCGTCGCGGACATCCCGTTCGTGTCGCTAACGGTGATCGATTCAGGCTCCGAATCCTCGGTCAGAATCGGGGAACCGAAGCTGTAGGGAGCGCTTGCCCAAGCTCCACCGACGCCAGGAGTGGTGCTGGTGATGGTCACCGTATTGGTACCATTTGTTGCCGCATCAAGCTCGGCGCTGTAGGTGCAAACAACGCTTTCGCCCGGAACAAGGCTATTCTGTGGACAGCTCACCGTCGCAGCAACACCTCCGACGGAGTCGGTCACCGTGAAACCAGCGGTGATAGCGCTCTCGTTGGTGATAGTGATCTCGCCTTCGACAAAGTACGGGCCGGGGGTCTCTTCCTTGGTCACCGCGACCTCGTAACCGAAAATTGCCCCCTCGCCGGCATTGGCGGATGCCGCTAACGGGGCAGCGGTCTTCGTGATGTTCCATTCGATCTTCTTGTACCACGTCGCCTCGGCAGTCTTCTCAGCCCTGAGTTCATTGTCGTAGCAAAAGTAGAGGTGGCTTAAGCCAGCGGGTTGACCACTGGCATTTATTGGGGCAGCCAGACCTTGATCGAATTTGTATTCGTTGTAGAGGTATATATTTGTGAGATCACCACCCTTGATAATAACGGCATCAACGCCGATAGTGGAGCTCCAATCCACCATCTTCGTATCACCATCGTATATAACGGTGAAAGGACCATAAGTGCCACTGCCTGTAATTTCTCCCGATGCACTCCCGAAGCCGATGTCCGCACAATCGGGATTACCGGACCATTCTTCTGGGGTGATCCCCCGAACGCTTGTAGGCTCACCGAGCCTGATAAATACAGGATCCTGTGGGGCAGCAAGCGCAGCGTTGGAACCTGCAAGCACGACAAAGAGCACCACTGTCGCTGAGAAAATGGCAACATTTGGCGCACCCCGTGCATGCGGTTGCGTTATGAATGTTCGTTTCATTGCCTTTACCTTTTCTCTTATAGAGTGTGTGACAAAACGTCTCTCGTTCCCGATGCCGGTCATCCGCGGCATTCCCACGGAAGACCCTTACCGGTCCGGCGCCGGCGATGAGGTCGGCCCAATCGGCCCGTCCCGTCCCTGATAGATCCTGCTTAAAGAGGGGTGGCCGGTCCCTCTCACATTCATCCTGCTGCGATCTTCCATCCTTGAGCTTTTCAGCTACTGTCCTGGCATCCTCATGCCTCGGGCGTCCATGTCGTTCTTCTCGTCCCTCGCTGTGTTGGTTTGCTTGAAATCCTGGCACTTGAGCCCCTTAGCTGAGCCCTTATGCCTCCCTCACATCATCCAGACCACCAGCTCAGGGTGGTCGGAGCCCGTCTGATGCACGATCTGCTGGTCAGGCGACCCGGCCTTGGAGATCTCCAGGGTGTGCGGCCCGGCACCGAGACGGTCGAACAGGAAGTAGCCCTGAGCGTCGGCGACGGCATTGCGGCTGGACTGGGTCTGGAGCTGGCCCTGACTGGCGGACCAGACCAACTGGAGGCGCGAGCCGGCGGCGGGTGCGCCGGCGGCGTCCAGCACCTGGCCGTAGAGTTCGTAGCCGCCCCAGTCCAGGTTGATCTGGACGGTCTCGACGGCCCCCGTCACTAGCGTGAGCCCGCTGGCCAGGAATTCCGATCCGGTGTTGCTGCGGAACAGCACCTGACCGGCCGGCACCTGGTCTAGAGCGAAGTAGCCGTTGGCGTTGGTTTGCACCTGGCGGCGCCAACCCGAGACATCGTCGCTGACGAGCTCGAAGCGGTAATAACTCATCGCACGGCCATCGGCGTCGAAGACGTAGCCGTCGACTTCGGCGTAGGGCACTGGCTCCAGCGTGATGTTAACCAGCCGGCCCTCGAGGTCCGGGCTCACTCTGAACTGGTCGTCCAGGTATTCGCGGTAGGGTCCGGTCGGAGTGACGGAGAGCTGGTAGTCGAGGCCGCTCTCCACCGCCGCGAACGCGAACCAGCCACCGGCGTCGCTGCGGGCGACATACTGTTTGCCTAGGGTCGGGGATTGCAGCCGGACCACCTCATCGACCACCGGCTTGCCACCCGTGGTCAGCAACTGGCCCTGGATGTAGACGGGCAATGCCTCGGGTGTGAGATAGACGGTCAGGGGTTCACCCGGATCGCCTGCATTGGCGCTAACGTAGCGGGTGCGGTAATCCTCGGCGTCGAACCGCAGCAGGGGCGAGGTGGAGGTATGCGCGGCATAGGCGAGTTCGAAACGGCCATCCGGGCCGGTGACCGCGGACTGACCTGTGGTGGTCACCCGCGCCCCCCGCAGCGGTAGGTCGTTCTCCTCGTCCAGGACGTAGCCGGTGATGCTGGTTGGCTCGCCGTTCTTCAGGATCAGGTCCACCGTGCCCACGCCGGCCCGGACGACCTTGCGGGCCTCGATGTAGGGCTCGCCGGCCCTGGTCTCGAGGGCGTATTCGCCATCGGGCAGGTCCTCCGCCATGAAATAGCCGTAGTCGTCACTGACGACTTGGATGGCAACCGGGCCAAGGGGGGCCGTCGCGCCGTCACCGCCGAAGATGCGCTGCGATCGTATGCTCACGGCGATGCCGGGGAGACCCTCGCGGTGCTCGTCGAGGACGCGGCCGGAGACGCTTTCATAGACGACAGGGGGCTCGTCCTCGGCCGGTTCCTCCTGGTCCTGATTGGAATCCTCGTAGGGATCTCGGCGATTCTGATTTTGCGCGGTGTCCTCCGCCTTGTCCGCGGGCTGCTTGCCCGATTTGGCCGATGCGGCGCTCGAAGTGCCTGCGGCTTTACTGGCACTACTGCCTGCCGCGTGCGCACCCGCGCTGACGAGGTCGCCTTGTTTCTGCCAGGGGGACAGGGTATCCGGCTGCCCCGATGCCCCGTTGTGCGCTAGGCCTGACCGGACTGTAGGGCCTGCTCCAGAAGCCACCGTGGCAGGCGATGCCGCGGCGAGGTCTTGACTGGAAGGTGTGTCTGCCGACCACCCCAGCAGCAGACTCAGAGCGGTTACGCAACAAAGGAGCACCGCCCCCAAGATGCCGAGTGACCATTTGTGCGGGTGTCGTTTCATGGCGGCTGTCAGATAGTGCTACAAGCGCTATCTGCCTCGGATTCAGCGCCCGGGAGCGCCATCGCCGGCTGAGCCGCAAGAACGACCCATGTGCCAGAGGCGTTCGTCGTGCGAATGATGTTCATGGTGTTCACCTCTGTATCCTTCCGTGACAGGATGGTTTTTTAGCCATTCTGTCCGTGTCTATGAGCAACTGATATAACCTGGGATGTATGATTTCAAATGAAGTCGCTGATGGGTTTTCAGGATCATGCATTGGCAACGTCGACGATACTTAGCCCTGATAACATCATTGATCAGAATGCAGGCAGTGTCATTGGATAAAAGTACGCTATCTATTGCGTAACCTGACGGGTAATTGTATAGGTATATTTACCTATTCCTTCGTGATATGGTTACCTAGGTTTCTCTACTGAATAAGTCATTATTTTTACATGGTTAAGTAATATCGGCAGGTCTCGTAAGTAGTTTTTCGGAAATGGGTTCCGTAGATGTTCCAATTGAGATAACAATGGATGTCCTTCTATCCTTATGAGGCGTCGGCATGGCTGTATTCATAGATGTCGGCACGGATTTATTCATAACGCATTGAGGAGAAATCGCATGAAATACCTACGATCTGCATTGGTGTACTGCGCGCCTTTTGTAATGATTGGGGGACTTGCGCCAGCTCAGGAATTCGGTGCTGTAGGCACCATCTCATTGGATGACGTAAGCACAAAAAGTCTATCGGTCAATAATATGTCACTTCAGAACCGCACTTTCTTTTGTGGCGGTAAGGCACAAGCCGGAACACCGATCAGTGCCCTCGCGGATACCAGTGGCACGGTAACCATATCGGCTATTCCGGTAACCGCAAAAGTGCTCAAGGCGACGCTTTTTTGGACGGTGCTCGTGGACGACCAGAATTCGTCCATTGGGCAGAATATTTATTTCGAGGGAATCGGCGTCGCGGGTTCCAAAATTGGAACCGCGTCAGAGAGTCCATGCTTCCCCCAGCCCGAATCAATAGCCTACAAGGCTGATGTCACCCATTCTGTCGTGAGCCCGGGAAATGGAGCTTATCGTGTGAGCGGCTTTCCGGTCGGCGGTGGCAGTGGTTCCCCCTTTGTCGAGGGTGTTACCCTGCAAGTTCTGTGGTCCGATGCCAATGGCGCTCTGATGGAAGACGTTCTCTATCACACCAATGAAGGTGGCACGTTGGCAGTGACACAAGGAGATCACTTTAGCCAAGAAATGAGTTTTAAGACCAATGCAAGCGGTCCAGTCTCAGGGACTCTGTTTGAGGTGATTGGCAATGGTCAAATTGCCCCAGAGAACCTTCGCTTTGATGGCCCCGCTGATGACGAGATCAATCTGGATGACACCCTAGACGGAAGCACGGTAGCCTTTGCGGCGGGGACCTGCCCTAACTCGCCTGTTGCCGCCCCTCAATGTTTCTGGGACGATGATATCTGGGATGTTTCAGCGCAACTTACTAACGGCGCCACATCGGCGACGCTCAGTAGCGGCGGCGGCAGCGATTGCTTAACCTGGCCCGCGCTAAACCTGATGGTGAGCACCGATGAGGAGCGGGTGTGTGAGGAAGGCGGTGAATATGTTGACGCCGTGTGCCCAGAGGAGGGCGAATATCGGAATCACGGCCAATACGTTTCATGCGTGGCACATGCGGCTGAGGTATTCCTGGCCGGCTTGCCTTGGGAGGGATCTTGCCCGCGGGATGAGATCCAGAGCTGCATCGTTAATCCGCGTGCACGAAGCGACGTAGGCAAAAAACAATAGCGATAAGGGATACCGCGCTTGTTATATGTGCCGATCCCTGGTGGGTCGGCATCATCTTGTAATAAAAAAACCCGCCGTCACTTACGGCGGGTTTTAATTTACTTTCGACCTGTGGAAAAGAATTATTCTGAAGGGCTTTAATGGTTATGAATTGAACCCTGTGTGATTAATTTTTAACTTATGGCTTAATGGTTAAATGGTATGTAACTGCGTTCTCAAAGAGGATTTCTCCATCGGGACCGCAGCCAGCTCCATGAAGTTTCAATAGATGTTCGCCATTCTCTAAAGGCGGTAGCATTACCCAATGCCCTTCCGAAACCGCTCGCCCTGTGTTCCCTGAAGGCATAGGAACTAGGTAATCCGGTTGAGGACAGGCTTCGCTCATGAGGCTATTTTCTGGTAGGTAGGCACTAAATACTGGGGATTGCGTGCGAATGGCGGGTTTTCGCAAAGCTGAGAGCGGCATATCGAATTCATCCCCGAAATTTGGCGCCAGAAAGGTATCAAGCGTCGATGTTAATTGACACGCAGAATCTCCCGGCGGTTGGAAGTTAGCCAATATCCAGCCAACCTCATCGTCAGTTAAATCCTCGTCAGTGGATTCTGGACAATCGATCCAGACAATATTGATCAAAGGGTAGAAGATCGCTTTACCCGCGGGGATCTTACAGGTTCGCTCTAACGATTCTCCTAGAGTCCCCGCCAGGAACCAAACCGGTCCTGATTGTCCTTTATCGCAAAATTCCCCCGTTTTATCCGTTATGGGATTTGAATCAATGGGAAATGAAAGCGCCCATTTCCACCACTCCGCGGTCCATTCCGCGTAGGTTTTCCCATAGATCCTGGGGTCGGCTGTTCCATTGCCATTGGATGCAAAGGTATTATTTTGCAGGGACTCTGGCTTGGCGAGGGCTTGCATTTCCAAAGATCTAATTGTTGGAATTCCTGGAAGGCCCACACCCCCACCTATGACGCCTGCGGTAACGGATGATGATGCCAGTACAAGCGCCAATGCGTTGGCAAGCGATTTGGAAATTTTGGACATTTCATTATTCACCTCTGCAAGGTTGCTCGCCTGTTAAAATGTGGTGCGTAACCCCGGTATAACACAGCTTTCCCTGGGTTAACTCAAAACATAGAACATCCTGAGATTTACTGCAACCACGTAAAAATACTCAGGGTATTGGCATTACTCCTTAGCGTCTAAGTATAAGTCTCAATCTATCATTTCGATTTCATCTCATCTTCTTGTTTGTAATATATAATTGAATTTATTGATCTTTTAGCCTTCTATCATGCCATGCTTGATGGATCGGATTACGCTTCAGGAGTTAATTAAAATGCCCGTATTAATGCGGATTGACATTCTGATAGTTCCGGTTAGATTAGTTGCTAGTCGAGGCTTGATTTATGCAAGGATCAATGACCCAAAATAAAATCATGAGTGATACGACAGATCTGGATTAAGCTACTTTGCGAAAGTAAATAGTGGCCATTGCCTGACATTAGCACCAGTCCATCCGCCAGGACCACGTCCAGGTGCGTGTGAGTGGCAGCAGTTTGGTGCAAGTTCAATCGGCTGGTGCCCCCTCAGGTCCATTTGACCAGCAGAGCGGTCATCTCCGGAAACCTGATCGGCTTGGGCAGCACATCGTTCATCCCCGCGTCCAGGGCCTCTTGTCGTTGATGCGGCAAGACCCCCGCGGTCAGGGCGATGATCGGCAGCTCAGTCAGACCGAGTTCATTCCGAATCAAGCGCGTCGCGGTCAGGCCATCCAGGTCTGGCATCTGCACGTCCATCAGGACGGCGTCATAGGCGTCGGGCTGCTGGCGCAACAGAGTGAGCGCCTGGCGGCCCTCCTCAGCCAGGGTGACCACGACCCCCTCCAGTTCCAGGGCTTGTTTGACCACCTCCCGGTTGATCTCGCTGTCGTCCACCACCAGCACCTGGCGGCCCGCCAAGCCGGACACCGGGGGCGGCGGGTCGGCGGCAGTGGCCGGTGGCGGGGCGGCGCAGCGCCGGACCGGCAGTTCGAACCAGAAGGTGCTGCCCTGGCCAGGCGCGCTCTCGGCGCCGATCCGTCCCCCCATCAGTTCCACCAGGCGTTTGCAGATGGACAGGCCCAGCCCGGTACCGCCATAGCGGCGCTGGTGAGGATGCCCCGCTTGGTAAAAAGGTTCGAACAAGTGCGCCAGGTCAGTGGCGGCGATGCCGATACCGCTATCCCGGACCTCGCAGCGCACCCATGCCGCCTGCTGGGGCAATACCTCAAGGCACATCCGCACCTCCACCTGGCCCTGGGGGGTGAACTTGAGGGCATTGCTGATCAGGTTGATCAGGATCTGCTCCAGGCGCAGGCCATCGACCTCGACGGGCGCCCCCGCCAGATCAACCGGAATCTCCAGGTGCAAGCGCACCCCCTTCTTCGCCGCCGAGGGGGCAAAGAAACCGTACACCTTGTCCAGCAGGGCCGTCAGGTCGCAGGGCTGGGGGGCGATGACCAGTTGGCCGGCTTCGATCTTGGACAGGTCGAGGATGTCGTTGAGGATGAAGAGCAGGGTCTCACCGGCCTGTTCGATGCGGCTCACCATGCCCTGCTGGCGGTCGTCCAGGGGCTCGTGCGCCAGCAACTGGGTCAGGCCGAGCACCCCGTTGAGGGGGGTGCGGATCTCATGGCTCATCTGGGCCAGAAATTCGCTTTTGGCAGCGTTGGCGGTCTGGGCCTCGGCGGTGCGGGCGGCGACCTCGCGCTCCAGATCCTCATTGAGATCCCGATAGCGTTGTTCGCTGGCGCGCAACTGCGCTTCGGTGCGTTGATGCTCAGCGATCTCGGCGGTCAAGGCGGCGGTTCGTTCCGCTACTTTAAGTTCCAGGGTGCCATTGAGGTGCTGAAGGGCTGCTTCGGCCTGCTTGCGCCTGGTGATGTCGCGGGCGAGGACGATGAATTCGCGGTCCGTGGCGTCGGCGGGCCCCAGCGCGGCGATGGACAGCTCAAACCAGGAAACGCTCCCCGGGGGAAAGGGTAAGGAATAGAGGGCGCCCCGGTGGTGACCCTGGACGGCGGCCTCGGCCAAGGCAGCCTGAAAGACCGCGGCGGCCGGCGCGGGCAGCACCTCGGTCACCTTTTTGCCCAGGAACAGCGGGGGTGGGAGGAAAAAAATCCCTGGGTCTTGGGGATGAGCTTCGACAATCCGGTGGTCGCGATCCACCCGGAACATCAGGTCGGGCAGGGCGTTGAGCATGGCCTCCAGGCGTTGCGTGGTGTCGCGCAGGGCGAGCTCGGCCCGCTTGCGGTCATTGATATCGCGCGTGACGCCGAGGATTTCCTTGAACTGGCCGTCCGTGTCTATCAAGGGGGACGCCACGATATCGGTCCAGATGGCGTGGCCGTCCCGATGGGTCTGGGTCAACTCCAGATGGAGTGGTTCCAGCGGCTCGCCGCGCTGAAGCCGGCCGAGAAAGTCCTGGAATTCGGCTTGCACCACGGCCAGGGAGTCCGGGGGAAAGATGTCGGCCCAGGGTTGGGCCATGACCTCCGCCACGGAGTAGCCCCTTAGTTTGGCCACGGAAGGACTGACGAAGGTGAAGCGCCCATCGAGCCCCATGGTCCAGATGACGTCATTCGCGTTCTTGGCGATCAGGCGGTGCCGTGCTTCACTGAGGCGCAGTTGTGCCTCCGTGTGCTGACGGGCGCGGCTGTGGGCCTGGCGTTGCAGATGCTGGCGGAGGCGGGCGCGGATGACCTCGGGCGGCCCCGGCCAGGGGATGAAGTCACTGCATCCTGCCTGGAAGGCCAGCATTTCCATCTCCGGCCGGCCGGTCGTGTAGAGGAACACAATCGGCAGGTCCAGGTCCTCGCGCACTTGCCGCAGGGCGAGACAGGTGGCGAAACCCTCCTCTGGCGCCAACCCCGGGGAGATGAGGACCAGATCAACGGGCTGGTGGGCGATGAGGTCCACCGCCTGAGCGCGGGTGGAGAGCGGATGGATGTCACACAGGCCGTCCAGGACCGCAGCGAGGTCAGTGGACACGTCTGGGGAGGGGGCAAGGAGTAACAGCAGCGGACCGGCCGCCGCGGAGGAAGAGGGGCCGGTGGCGGGCGGCAGGGGGGCCGCTGGCGTACCGTTAAGGTCGTTGTCGGTCTGGGTCGAGGTCCCGGGTGCGTTTGGCAACGGCGGACGGGATGCTGGGTTGCTGGTAGGCACGGTAAAGCCCCTTTGGTTTATTCCATGAAGTTATTGATTTCCATGCAGCGGCTTGCGGCCGCTTCCTAGCCGTATGGCCTGCGGGCCCACTCACCGACAAATTTTTCGCGCGCTCACCCACAGTCGCGGGGCTGGCCGTCGCGTTTTGAAACAATCGTCTTAATTAATTTAATTTTAATCCCACCATCTCGCCCGCGCTATTAGCGCTAGGGCGAATTTTGCACCCTCCGATCTCATGGTTCAGGGGCTGACGGGGCCAAAGGCTCAGGAGGGCTTTGGCCGCTTGGCCTCGCACCGGAAATCACAACCCCGCGCCCAGAAGCGCTCTTCGGCCTCAATACCGGCCCCGCCGTTGGTCAGGTGGATGACCATTCCGCGGACGAGCTTCATGCCACCATCCAACTGGGGAATCCAAATCGTCACGAATTGATGGCGGCGCAAGGGCGCCTGGGTTACGACGAACAGCCCACCCATGCTGTAGTTGCGAATGCGGCAGGGTTGGGGGAGGGGACAACCATTGAAAGCGATGCTCGCGGCGACATTCACCTTGTAACGTTTGTGCCAGCGCCGCTCCATGGCCCGGATATCCAGCCGCTGCTCGGGTAGTTGTTCGCCAAGTCTGTTCATAACCACACCTCCGTTATTCTGTTTTTTATAGGGAAGTCCAATCAGTGACGCCTCTTCAATCGCGTCAGATCTGGCCCCTCGGGGGGCTGGAAATGTAGCTTAGGCGCCTGGGGCGGGATCTGCTATTCGTGAAATTCCCCAATGGACTAGGTAATTTAGCGGAGGATTTCGGGGGAATGTCCTGATAGGCGAGTAAGGCAAGACTTTCTAAGCTGAATCCATCGCGATAAGGGATCAGGAGTCGGACTTGTAGGGTGGGGCATGAGTGTGCCTACAGCACTGGCAATTAACGGATGACCCGGGTCAGGGACCGACCCGACGGGGAAAATGCAGGGTAGCGCCGCAAGGCGCTGCCCGTTGTATCCACCATTGATTAGTCTCTGGAGAAAGAAGATGAGACGTAAAACATTATCCGCTTTGGTGGTCGGACTCTGTGGTGTGAGTGTCTTGAGCGGGGCAATGGCATTGACACAGCAGGAACAGTTGGGAAAGGAACTCTTCTTCGACGAGAACCTCTCTGTGCGGACCAATCAGTCCTGCGCCGCCTGTCATGCGCCTAATGTCGGCTGGACTGGACCCGATACGTTGATCAATGCCCACGGTGCTGTGTACGAGGGGTCGATACCCGGCGCCTTCGGCAACCGCAAGCCGCCAAGCGCCGCCTATGCCGGCGACAGCCCGGTCTTGTATCTACACGATGGTCTCTGGACGGGAGGCATGTTCTGGGACGGGCGGGCCACCGGTTGGACATTGGGTGATCCACTGGCTGAACAGGCCCTGGGACCCTTCCTGAATCCCAAGGAGCAGGCCGTTGCCGATGTGGCAACCCTGATCACCAAGGTCCAGGTATCGGCCTACAAGGAACTCTTCGCAAGCGAATGTCCGGGTAGCGACATGGTGGAACTCTACAACTGCATCGGACGCGCTATCGCCGCCTATGAGCGCTCGGCCGAGGTTAGCGCCTTCACGTCCAAGTATGATTACTTCTTAAAAGGAGAGGCCAGGTTAACGGGCCAGGAAATGCAGGGCCTGCTGCTCTTCCGGGGCAAGGGCCAGTGCATTGCATGTCATGCCGAGCCTTTGTTCACTGACTTCACCTATGACAATCTGGGAATCCCCAAAAATCCCGAGAACCCGGCGACCATGGAGAACCCAAATTGGGCTGATCCCGGGTTGGGAGGGTTCCTGAACATTATCGGCCAAGCCGAAGAAACCTGGTTGGCGGAAATGGGCAAGCAGAAGGTCCCGACCCTGCGTAATGTCGCCCTCAAGCCCACTAATAAGTTTGTCAAGGCGTATGGCCACAACGGTTACTTCAAATCGCTGGAAGGCATCGTGCGTTTCTACAATACCAGGGATGTCTGGCCTACCTGCCCCGGAAATTACCCGGAGGCCGAGGCACTCAAAGCCAAGTGTTGGCCTCTCCCGGAGGCAGGGCGAGCGCGCATAACTCACGCCCCAAACAGGATCTTAGCGCGGTAATCA
>ERZ1645187.4183-NODE-4183-length-11769-cov-6.940925_pt1 | contig 11769 bp, 10 predicted proteins | sample MGYA00575352_ERZ1645187 | MGnify/ENA primary metagenome ERZ1645187 (study PRJEB40837, sample SAMN11349314) | freshwater sediment metagenome | isolation source: river sediment | host: Sediment | place: India: Wazaribad , New Delhi | collected 2017-02-21 ... | reverse complement strand
GGCCTGACCCGCGCCCTGCTGCGCGCCGGGGCGAAAGTGACGGCCATCGAAATGGACCGTCGCTGCATGCCCGCTCTGGCTGAATTGGCCGAGGCTTTTCCGGGCCAGCTACGGGTGATCGAAGGCGACGCGACCAAGGTCGATCACGGCCTTGAAGGGCCGTTCCACGTGGTGGCCAACCTGCCCTACAATGTTGGCACTGCGCTGTTCACGGGCTGGCTTTCCGGACAGGACTGGCCGCCGCAGTGGGCTTCGCTCACCCTGATGTTCCAGCTTGAAGTGGCGCAGCGGATCGTGGCTGAAAGCGGCAGCGATGCCTTTGGCCGCCTTGCCGTGCTGGCGCAGTGGCGCTCTCACGCCAAGATCGCGATGAAGGTCCACCGCAGCGCCTTCACCCCGCCTCCGAAAGTGATGAGCGCGGTAGTTCACGTGACCCCTGCCGACATGCCGGAAGGCGTTTCCGCGCGCATGCTGGAACGCGTGACCGAAGCCGCCTTTGGCCAGCGCCGCAAGATGCTGCGGCAGAGCCTGAAAGGCCTGCCCGGCGCGCTTGGTGCGCTCGATCAGCTTGGCATCGACCCGCAGCGCCGCGCAGAAACGCTGACCGTCAGCGAATTCGTGTCGATTGCAAAAGTGCTTAGCGCCTAGCCCTTCCACGTCATCCCCGCACAAGCGGGGATCGCTGGCCGGCTAGCAGGAACTTCGCCGCACGCGGTCCCCGGTTAAGCTAGGGACGACGATGGCGAAAGTCGGGTTCAGCGAACTCGTACAGTCGCCGCTGGATTGCTTCGCTTTGCTCGCAATGACGAACTGGCGGCCTCCCGCTATCGTCATTGCGAGGAGCATCGCGACGAAGCAATCCAGGGCGGCTTGCACCGCCCCGATGCGATCAGCCTGCCTTCTTCACCTGCCGCCAGTGGTGCAGCAGCGGCTCGGTATAGCCGCTCGGCTGTTCTACGCCCTTGAACACCAGATCGCAGGCCGCGCGGAAGGCCGGAGCGTCTTCGTTGCCAACCAGCGGCTCATAGAGCGGATCGCCGGCATTCTGGGCATCCACCTTGGCCGCCATGCGGCGCAGCGAATCCATCACCTGTTCACGCGTGCAAACCCCGTGGAGCAGCCAGTTGGCCATGTGCTGGCTGGAAATGCGCAGCGTTGCGCGGTCTTCCATCAGGCCGATATCGTTGATGTCCGGCACCTTGGAGCAGCCGACGCCCTGATCGATCCAGCGCACGACATAGCCGAGCAGGCCCTGGGCATTGTTGTCCAGTTCCTCACGCACTTCTTCTTCCGACCAGTTGGTGCCTTCAGCCAGGGGTACGGTCAGCAGCGGCTCCAGCGCCGGAGTCGGCTGACCGGCCAGTTCCTGCTGCACGGCAAACACGTCCACCGCGTGGTAATGCATTGCGTGGAGCGTGGCAGCGGTCGGCGAAGGCACCCAGGCCGTATTGGCGCCCGACTTGGGATGGCCGATCTTCTGCACGATCATGTCGCCCATCAGGTCCGGCGCGGCCCACATGCCCTTGCCGATCTGCGCCTTGCCGGAAAGCCCGCAGGCCAGACCGATCTGGACGTTGCGCGCCTCATAGGCAGAGATCCACGCGCTCTTCTTCATGTCGCCCTTGCGGACCACGGCCCCTGCCCGCATCGAGGTGTGAATTTCATCCCCGGTGCGGTCGAGGAAGCCGGTGTTGATGAAGACGATCCGGTCCTTCACCGCATGGATGCAGGCGGCCAGATTGGCGCTGGTGCGGCGCTCTTCATCCATCACCCCAACCTTCAGGGTGTTGCGCGTCAGGCCCAGCAGGTCTTCAACCGCATCGAACAGGCTGTTGGTGAAAGCGACTTCTTCCGGCCCATGCATCTTGGGCTTCACGATGTAGATTGAACCGCAGCGGCTGTTGGCATGTTGGCCCAGCCCCTTGATCCCGATCGCGCCGATTGCGCTGGTGATCACGCCGTCCATCACGCCTTCTGGAATTTCCGAACCATCGGCCAGCAGAATCGCCGAGTTGGTCATCAGGTGGCCGACATTGCGCACGAACAGCAGCGAGCGGCCCGGCAGGGTCAGTCTGGACCCGTCCAACGCGGTATACTCACGGTCGCCGTTGAGCGCGCGGGTCATGGTCTTGCCGCCCTTCTCGAACGTGTCGGTCAGGTCGCCGCGGATCAGGCCCAGCCAGTTTGAATAGGCCAGCAGCTTGTCCTCAGCATCGACGGCAGCAACGGAATCTTCCATGTCGCAGATCGTGGTCAGCGCGCTTTCCAGCAGGACATCGGCAATGCCCAGCGGATCGTCCTGGCCCACCGGATGCTGCGGATCGACGATAACTTCGATATGCAGGCCGTTGTTACGGAACAGGAAAGCGCCTTCACGCCTGGCCACCAGATGCTCGCTATTGCCGCCTTCCAGCGCGGCCTGCCAGCCGGGGATCGCGCCGTCGAGGAACGCGCGGGCGGCCTTGATCACCGCTGCGCCGCGATCCTTGTCGTACCCGCCCGGACGGGCCGGCGGCGCATCCAGCGCATCGGTGCCATAGTAGGCGTCATACAGGCTGCCCCAGCGCGCATTGGCGGCGTTGAGCAGGAAGCGGGCGTTGAGCACCGGCACCACCAGCTGCGGCCCAGCCATAGTCGCGATTTCGGCATCGACGTTCTGGGTGCCGATCTTGAACGGTGCCGGTTCGTCGACCAGGTAGCCGATCTGACGCAGGAAGGCCTGATATTCGCCCTGATCCAGCGGCTTGCCAGCGCGGGCCAGATGCCATGCGTCGATCTGCGCCTGCAAGTCGTCGCGCTTGGCCAGAAGGGCGCGGTTCTGCGGCACGAAGCGATCGAGCAGGGCGGCGAATCCACTCCAGAACTTTTCGGCATCATTGCCCAGCGGGGTCAGCACCTCACGCTCGACAAAGGCGGCCAGCGCCGCATCGACCTTAAGACCTGCCTTTTCAACCCGTTCGCTCATGGATCCTCGCATGCAAAATTGAGCACCGGCACGAAATGCCAGCGCAACACCATCGACGATCCCGGGGAGGAATGCCAGTGCTATGCCGCAAGTGCGAAGGGAACGCAACGGGCAGAGCAGCCCTGCCGACCAAGACTTTGGTCGGAGCGGGTGTGAGATGGAGGCATCACCCATCCAGCCTGACTGCTTAGAATGCATCCCCTGCCGCCCGTCGTAATTGCGAGCGACGCGAGGTAATCCAGCGCAGCGCCTCGCTGGATTGCTTCGCCGCTCCGCGCCTCGCAATGACGAGAGCATTTACCATCCCGCTTTCGCGGGGATGACGAGAGCCGGGGGTTGGAGAGTCACCTTTGCTCGGCTAGAAGGTTTCAGATGCAACATTTTACCCGCCTTGAAACTGCGCTGCTGGATCAGGTCGATGCGGCCCCGATGCTGGATCAGGTCCAGGCGTGGAGCGCGATCAATACCGGCACCGGCAATCTGGCCGGTCTGGCCGAGCAGGCGGCTGAACTGGCGGATGCCTTTGCCGCCCTGCCCGGCGAAGTGCGGTTGCAAGAACCTGCCGCAGTCAGCGCGATCACTTCGGCCGGAGAGGAGGCGCCGGTCGCCTATGGCAAGCACCTTGTCCTGCGGGTCCGCCCAGAGGCACAGCGGCGCTTTCTGCTAACCGGCCACATGGATACGGTCTTTCCCGCCAGCCACCCCTTCCAGCAGCAGACCTGGCTGGACAAGCAGACCCTGAACGGCCCCGGCGTGGCCGACATGAAGGGCGGCATCGCAGTGATCCTCGCCGCGCTGAAAGCGTTTGAAAGCACCGAAGCCGCCGCCAGCGTAGGCTATGACGTAATGATCAATTCCGACGAGGAAACCGGCAGCCTGTCCTCCGCACCGCTGATCGCGCAACTGGCGCGCGGCAAGGCGGCAGCGCTGACCTATGAACCCTCGGCCCTGCCCGATGGCACGCTGGCCGGAGCGCGGGCCGGCAGCGGCAACTGGAGCCTGACGGTACGCGGGCGCTCGGCCCATGCGGGTCGCAACCCGGACGATGGCCGCAATGCGCTGGTCGCGGCGGCAGCTCTCGCGCTTGGCCTGAAGGCGCTGCACCGCGATGGCCTTTCGGTAAACCCGGCCAGGATAGACGGCGGCAGCGCCAACAATGTCGTGCCTGATCTCGCCATCCTGCGCTTTAACATCCGCCCTCGGCATGAGCACGATGCCGCCGAATTTCTGCAAAATCTGAATGCCTTGATCAGGACTGTCGAGACTGAGCACGAAGTCTTGGTCCATATGCACGGCGGGATCAGCCGCCCGCCCAAGCCGCTCGACGCCAAGGCAGAAAAGCTGTTCACCATCGTCGAGGAATGCAGCACCCTGCTCGGCCAGCCGATCAGCCGCAAGGCCTCTGGCGGGGTCTGCGATGGCAACAATATCGCGGCCTGCGGTGTGCCGGTGGTGGATACCATGGGCGTGCGCGGCGGCGCGATCCACTCGCCAGACGAATTCCTGATCGTTCCCAGCCTTGCGGAACGCGCGAAACTTTCGGCGCTGGTTCTCCACCGCCTTGCCACCGGAGCCCCGCTTTGACCTTCGTAATCCGCGCCGCAAACCACGACGATCTGCAGCACATCTACGAGATGGCGAAACGCACTGGCGGCGGCTTCACCAACCTGCCGCCGGATCGCAAGGCCCTTATCGCCAAGCTCGACCGTGCCCACGCAGGGTTCACCCGCGACGGGGACGACATTGGCGATGACCTGTTCTTCTTCGTGCTGGAAAACACGGCAACTGGCGAAGTGCGCGGCACCTGCCAGATATTCTCCGCAGTCGGGCAGAAATGGCCGTTCTACTCCTACCGGATCGGCGCGCTGACCCAGCATAGCGAGGAACTGGGCCGCACTTTCCGGGCCGATATTCTGAACTTGTCGACCGATCTTGAGGGCGCGACGGAAGTCGGCGGCCTGTTCCTTCACCCCGGCGAGCGCGCGGGCGGCCTGGGCATGTTGATCGCCCGCAGCCGCTATCTGTTCATCCGAAACCACCGCAATCGGTTTGCCGACCGCACCCTGGCAGAACTGCGCGGGGTGATTGACGAAGCGGGCGGTTCCCCATTCTGGGACGGAGTTGCGGGCCGCTTTTTCGGAATGAATTTCCAGGACGCAGACGAATTCAATGCCAAGTACGGCAACCAGTTCATCGCCGACCTGATGCCCAAGCACCCGGTCTACATCGCGATGCTGTCCGAAGCGGCGCGTCATGTGATCGGTATTCCCCACCCCACCGGCCGCGCGGCGATGCGGATGCTGGAGAACGAGGGCTTTGCCTGGGAAAACTACATCGACATCTTCGACGGTGGCCCGACCATGACGGTCCGCACGGACCAGATCCGCTCGATCCGCGAAGCCAGCGATGCGCCTATCGTGGTGCTCGACAAGAACCTCGGTGAGCATGAAGGCGGCGAGAAGATGCTGGTCGCCCATGGTCAGATGGCTGAATTCCGCTGCACCTATGGCTGGGTCCAGCCACGCGACGGCGGCATCGCCATTGATCCGGAATGCGCCGAAGTGCTGGGCGTCGCCCCCGGAGCAACGGTTACCACCGTGGCGCGCTGGTAGGGCCATGGCGCTGGCGGAAATCAACTTCGACGGGATTATAGGCCCCTCGCACAATTATGCAGGCCTCAGCCTCGGCAATCTCGCTTCGGCCAGTCATGCGGGCGATCTGGCCTACCCGCGCGCCGCTGCCTTGCAGGGCTTGGCCAAGATGCGGCACAATATGGCGCTGGGTCTGGTTCAGGGCTTTTTCCTGCCCCTCCCTCGCCCCAATGCCACTTTCCTTTCGGCAATCGGCGCGGACGGGACCGAAGACCGCCGACTGAATGCAGCGGCCTGGTCTGCCAGTTCGATGTGGACCGCCAATGCGGCGACCGTCTCCCCCGCGCCCGATACGGCTGATGGTCGCTGCCATCTGACTGCCGCCAATCTGGTCACCATGCCGCACCGCAGCCAGGAATGGCCCGATACGGTGCGGCAATTGCGGCTCGCTTTTGCCGACTCTGCCCACTTCGCCGTGCATGACGCCGTGCCGCCGTGTTTTGGCGATGAGGGCGCGGCAAACCACATGCGCATGGGAACCGGTCACGACGCGCCGGGGCTGGAGATTTTCGTCTATGGCACCAGCGGCGGTGCCTTTCCCGCGCGCCAGCATCTGGAGGCCAGCCGCGCCGTTGCCCGGCTGCACCGGCTTGATCCGGCCCGCACCCTGTTTGTCGAGCAGAACCCCGAAGCGATTGCTGCCGGAGCCTTTCACAACGACGTGGTCGCGGTGGCGAATGAACGGGTGCTGTTTACCCACGAACAGGCCTTTGCCGATCCGGCCGGCACCTATGCCGCGATCCGTGAACGTCTGCCCGAAGCGGACTTCGTCGTCGTTCCGGCGGCCGAGGTCAGCCTGGCCGATGCGATCCAGTCCTATCTGTTCAACGCCCAGCTGCTGACCCTGCCTTCGGGCGAGATGGCGCTGGTCGTGCCGAGTGAGGCGGTCGAGCATCCCCGCGTCCGGCCCTACCTTGACCGGATGCTGGCCGGGAACGGGCCAATTCGCACTGTCCTGCCGGTCGATGTGCGCCAGTCCATGGCCAATGGCGGCGGCCCGGCCTGCCTGCGCCTGCGGGTGGTCTGCGATCCGGCCACGGTCGATCCGCGCTTCCTGATGGACGAGGCCAAGGCCGCAAAGATCGAAGCATTGATCCAGCGCGAGTGGCCGGAATCGATTGCGCCCGAACAGGTCGGATCGGCACCGCTGGCCGAACGCGTGATTGCCGCGCGGCTCTCGCTGCTGGATGCGCTGGACCTGTCCGAACTCGCCTGAGCCTCGCCCGCGTCCCAATTCGGGACGAATTGGTTACTGCTGCTTTAACCACCCACTTGCGCAGGGCGCCTTGAGGTTGTCTGGTAAGTCTGAAGAGTCGCACCAAAGTATGAACGAGGGATCGTATGTTTGCGAAGCTAGTCCGGCTGTTCGTGATCAAGACCCGGGTTGAAGCCTACATGATCATCTATGCCCTCGCCACAGGCGCCGTTCAGCGCGGCACGGTCTATCTGCACCAGTTCCCCGGATTTGGCGGCAAGATGCTGTTCGTGGCCTGCACTGGCGCCGTCTTCATGGCCGGAGCGAAGATGCTGGACTGCCTGCGCCACGAACAGCGGCTTGCAGCGGATTCCGAACAGGGCGCCTGACGCATCCCTCTTGCTCACCCGCTCATGCCGGGCTTGTCAAAGCATGTTCACGCCTCGCAACACGTCGTTCGACTAGCTCAGGACGAGCGAGGTGCGACTGAAACCGCGATGTCATGAAGGTGGGGTGATTCTGTTGCTAGGCTCACCCCGGGCCCCCGGTTTCCGATTCTGTTACCCGGTTCGGTCCGAACCGTGCTTTCGCTTTGTAAGATCTGGCCGTTAGGCCGTCAGATTACGCGGCGAGAGCAAGTGCTTCGTTGTCGTTGGCACTTGTGAGTTTTGAGCCTTGAACGGGTTACTCAGCCCGGGCGAAAACACCGCTTTTCAACACACGTCGATCCTAGTTCGGCCCCGTCATATCCTCCGCCGTGGCGAAGGAGGTGGTGGAGCCGCCGGGTACCGCCCCCGGGTCCGCTGCATCTATTGCACGCCGCAATTTATCGCCATAGCCGGCCTAGACCGGCAAAAAGCAATATAGAGCCAATGCTGCGGATTTAAAGGGGGCTCTCGCGAAGATCGCTATTTGCGCAGCGCGTCGCGGATTTCCGTCAGCAATTCCACTTCGCTCGGCCCTGCCGGTGCTGCGTCAGGCTTGGGCATGAGGCGGTTGGCCTGGCGCACGATCAGAAAGATCACAAAGGCCAGAATCACAAAATTGACCACCGCGGTGATGAAGCTGCCCCAGGCCAGCACCGTTGCCCCGGCTGCGCGCGCGGCAGCAAGGCTGGCGCCTGCCGGAACTTCTCCGGCAATCACCGTGTACTGGTTGGAAAAGTCCACACCCCCGGTAATCAATCCGATCACCGGCATCAGCACATCATCCGTCAGCGAGGACACGATCTTGCCGAATGCCGCGCCGATGATGACGCCAACGGCCAGATCCAGCACGTTACCGCGCGCAATAAACGCCCTGAATTCACCCAGCATGAAACCTCCATATCGCCCAGGCATCCTCGCCTGTTTGTCAGCCTGCCATGCCGGCCAAATGGCTGCAATCCCAATCGCTCCGGTTAAGCTTGAACGATGGCCGGGTACCATTACATTGATCACGGCCCGCATCTGGCGGGCGCTAAAAGGATTTTACCCGATGCCGACTTCGTTTGACCGCCTGGGAACTTTCGGACGCTTTGCGCTGGTTTCGGTGGCCGCCGCTTCCGTGGCTGGCTGCGGGATCAATTCCGTGCCGACGGCAGAGGAACAGGCCAAGGCCAAATGGGCCGACGTGCAGGCCGCCTTTCAGGAACGCGCCAACCTGGTGCCGAACCTGGCCGCAGTCGCCAAGGGCGCGGCAGAACAGGAGCGTGGCATCCTGACCGGCGTGATGGAAGCCCGCGCCAAGGCGACAAGCATCCAGCTGAGCCCCGAAGACATTACCGACCCGGCCAAGATGAAGGCATTCCAGGACGCGCAGAATCAGCTTTCGGGCACGCTGGGCGGATTTGGCCGCCTGCTCGCCAATGTCGAAGCCTATCCCGAGCTGAAGAGCATCACCAATTACCAGATGCTGCAAAGCCAGCTGGAAGGTCAGGAAAACCGCATCCGCATCACGATCCGCGACTACAACGAAGCGGTGCGCGTTTATAACACCACGATCCGCACCTTCCCTGACGCGATCGGCGCCAAGGTAATCTATGGCGCCAAGCCGATGGTCCCCTATCAGGCGACCACGCCGGGTGCGGAAGTAGCCCCCAGCCTTGAAGGCAAGCTCTGATCCGGCAGGGAGGAGATAACGCCATGCTCGGCCGCGCCGGGCTCAGCCCCACCGCCAATCGCAGCACCCTTGCCCTTGCGGCAAGCGCGCTGCTGGCCCTCGCCCTGATCCTGCTGCCGAGCCTTGCCCGCGCGCAGACATTCCCGCAGCTGACCGGTCCGGTCGTCGATCAGGCCAATATCATTCCGGCAGACGTCGAGACCCGGCTGGCTGAGAAGCTGACCGCGCTCAAGGCGCAGTCGCAGCGCGAGCTGGTGGTCGTCACTCTGCCTGACCTGCAGGGCTATGAGATTTCCGACTATGGCTATCAGCTGGGGCGGCACTGGCAGCTGGGGACCAAGGACAAAAACGAAGGGGCAATGCTGATCATCGCCCCCAAGGAACGCAAGGTGCGGATCGAGGTCGGCTATGGCCTGGAACCCGTGCTGACCGATGGCCTCTCCAGCCTGATCATCAACCAGCAGATCGTGCCCAGGTTCAAGGCTGGCGACATGCCGGGCGGGATCGAAGCGGGTACCGATGCGATCATCAAGCAGCTGACCCTTCCCGCCGATCAGGCCGCGCAGATCGCGGCCAAGGCGCAGAAGAAGGACAAGCCGGAAGGCGTGCCGTTTGGCGTGGTAATCTGGCTGATCATCTTTTTCCTGGTCTTCGTTCTGCCCATGCTGCGCCGGATGGGCGGCGGACGGCACTATCGCGGCAGCGGGCTTGGCCCGGTGATTGTCTGGGAAGTGCTGAATGCCGCAGCCCATGCCAGCCGCGGCGGCGGAGATGGCTGGGGCGGCGGCGGCGGCAGTTGGGGCGGCGGTGGCGGCTCCTTCGGCGGCGGCGGCGCATCGGGCAACTGGTAGGAGAGGGAAATGGTTCACCAACCAGTTCACATTAGCGAAGCCGACCATAAGGCTGTCAGCGCCGCAGTGGCCGCAGCGGAAGGCAAAAGCGCGGGCGAGATCGTGACGATTATCGCGACCGAGTCCAATTCGTTCCACGACATTGCCGTGCTGTGGTCGGCCCTGGTCGCCTTCCTCTCACTAACAGTGCTGGCGCTGTTCCCGGACTTTTACCTGCCACTGGTCGACCGCGTGCTGGGCCGCTGGGCCACTGAATGGAGCCCGCAACACGTCCTTGCCCTCGCCCTGACCATGGCAACGGCCAAGTTCCTCGCCATGTGGCTGCTGCAATTGTGGCGTCCCTTGCGCATGGCGCTGGTTCCTGCCGCGCTCAAAAGCGCGCGGGTCCGCGACCGCGCGGTACGTTACTTCAAGGTCGGTGCCGAGCGCCGCACCCATGGCCGCACCGGCATCCTGATCTACCTCAGCCTCGCCGAACACCGCGCCGAGATCGTCGCCGACGTCGCAATTGCCAGCAAGGTCGCACCTGAAGTCTGGGGCGATGCTATGGCGGCGCTGATCTCGGAAATCCGCGCTGGACGCCCCGGCGCAGGCATGGTTGCCGCAATCGAGCAGGTCGGCAATGTCCTCGCCCAGCACTTCCCCCGCGCCCACGATGACCGCAACGAACTGCCGGACCGGCTGATCGAACTCTAGACCCCCAGCGCAAGTAAACCCTTCATCGTCATTGCGAGGAGCGAAGCGACGAAGCAATCCAGAGCCTCGAAAGCCGCTCTGGATTGCTTCGCTTCGCTCGCAATGACGATAACCATCGCAAGCCTGTTCTTTCTCGTCCAACCCGATACAAACCTCCCAATGAGCGAAGAAGCAGAACAGGTCGTCTGGGCGGGGAAGTTCATCACCGCCAAGGTCAAGGGCAAGTGGGAGTACGTCGCGCGCAGCCGCGGCATTCGTGCAGCCGTCATTCTGGCAATTGACGAAGATGACCACGTCCTGCTGGTCGAGCAGTACCGTGTCCCGCTCGGCAGGTCCTGCCTCGAACTGCCCGCCGGTCTGGTCGGCGACGACGACAGCGCGCCAGGCGAAGACGCGACCGCCGCAGCCGCCCGCGAGCTTGAAGAGGAAACCGGCTACCGCGCTGCCCGCATGGAAGTGCTGGGTGAGTTCTACTCCTCCCCCGGCATGGTCAGCGAGAGTTTCACCCTGCTGCGCGCACATGGGCTGGAGCGGGTCGGCCCCGGCGGCGGGACCGATAGCGAGGACATTACCGTGCATCGCGTGCCGTTGGGCGAACTGGCCAGCTTCATCGAAAGCGCCCGCCAGCGCGGTTTGGGGATTGACGTGCGGCTGCTGATGCTGCTCGGTCCGGGGATATTGGAAGGACAATGACAATGGCAGGACGGGTTCAAGGCAAGAAGGCGATGGTCACCGGCGCGGCGCAGGGTCTGGGCGCGGCCCAGGCGGCGATGCTGGCGCGCGAGGGGGCGAAGGTCCTGCTGGCCGACATCAACGCCGAAGGCGCGGCGGAGCAGGCGGCGAAGATCAACGCCGAACTGGGCGCAGGCACCGCCTTTTCCGTCAAGCTCGACGTGACGCAGGAAGACCAGTGGGTCGCGGCGGTCGAGTATGCGGCGGACAAGCTGGGCGGCCTGTCCGTGCTGGTCAACAACGCCGGGGTTGGCGTGCGCGGCAATATCGAAACCTGCACGCTGGAAGACTGGCACCGCGGCTTTGCCACCAACGTCGATTCGGTCTTCCTTGGCTGCCAGAAGGCGCTGCCCCTGCTGAAGGACAACCAGCCCGGCTCGATCATCAACATCTCGTCCATCGCGGGCCTGATCGCCAGCGACACCATGCCCGGCTACAACGCCAGCAAAGCGGCGGTGTGGATGCTGACCAAGTCGGTCGCGCTGTACTGCGCCAAGATGGGCTGGGACATCCGCTGCAATTCGGTCCACCCGACCTTTATCGACACCCCCATCCTTGACGGCATCGTCGCCAGCTCGG
>ERZ1645187.4182-NODE-4182-length-11769-cov-10.208981_pt1 | contig 11769 bp, 11 predicted proteins | sample MGYA00575352_ERZ1645187 | MGnify/ENA primary metagenome ERZ1645187 (study PRJEB40837, sample SAMN11349314) | freshwater sediment metagenome | isolation source: river sediment | host: Sediment | place: India: Wazaribad , New Delhi | collected 2017-02-21 ... | reverse complement strand
ATTATTAAAATGTAAAATACTCAATATCAATATGTTAGAATATCGTTAGTCAGAATCAATTGGTAGGTCACGATAAAATCGTCACCAACTTTTTCAACCTCTTGACTTTTATGAAGCGGTTTGGTCAGCAGATAGGGCATGCGGTGGCTACTCACCTTTATAACGATGTCTTCTACAATTCCTTGCTCCGGTACCGAAACTCCAATCACATGATCGTATTGGCCTTGAATATCTATAGAATTTGTCAAAGCAGCCTCATCCAAAAGCAAGATATTCTCAATGCGATCAATACCAAAAACGCTAATGCCTTCCCTGTGATTGGAAGTACCAATCAAAAACCACCTGTTATTATATTCCCTGATAAGATAAGGCGATACTACATACAACTGGGGAAGCCGCTCTTGAAAAGGTTTGTATTGCACTTGCAACTGCATACCTTGCCGGACGGCCTGATATATCTCCGGAAGCATTTCGAGACCGCGCAATTGTTTATTCACCTCAAAATGCACGATCTCCTTCGCTTTAAAAGTATCAAAATTCCCCAGCATCAACTTGTCATACAAAGCTCGCAGCATCTTGTGATGAGGCAAAAAATCAAACTGTTGCATCAACTGGCTTATTTCAATCAAAGCCTGCATATCCCTTACGTTCAACGGCGCGTTTTGAATGCTGAAGCCTTCGTCTTCATAAAAATAAAACCCGTCATCACAAATGATGGGCGCTCCAAAACCGCGTGGCGGCATACTGCGCATGATGTGAATGTCTGCTTGAATGGTACGTCTGCACACCCCTTTTTTGTTTCCGAAATGTTCATACATCAATTCAGACACGGTTTCCACAAGGTCGGAGAGCGTGTAGCGTCTGTAGTGATTCCCAAAACATTGATCAAGAATCCGATATCGAAAGCTCGCGTTTTTATTGATCGGCATCAAATCAAATTTTTCGAACACAAAGTAATGCAATTTGCACCTAAAGGCAATGGCCTCCTTTCTGTATTGATGCCAATCACACAAAAAATAAAATAAAAATGATAAACATCCCTATATAATGAAAAAAATCAGATTTCTGGAAGTTAAATTTGAAAACGACATCGAGCCGTGGGAAGTTCCCGCTTTTCGGGGTGCTGTCATTGCCACTGCAGGAAAAGAACATGTACTTTTTCACAACCATGATGACGACAAGTTCAGATACAGCTACCCTTTGATTCAGTACAAACAAATCCACAAAAAACCGGTCATTATCAGCCTAGATCAGGGTATCGAAGAAATTCACCACTTCTTCGAAAACATGCAATTGGGTCTCCTTTTGGGCGAAAGACCTTACGAATTGAAGATTGCAGGTTTGCACATGAATCAAATCACGTTGCAGGTTTGGGATCATCATTGGGATTACCGGATTTCAAACTGGGTAGCGCTCAACCAGGAAAACTACCCGACTTACAATGCTACAGAAGCTCTCACCGATAAAATCAGCATGCTTGAAAATATTTTAAAAGCAAATATCCTCTCCTTTGCCAAAGGTATTGGCTGGGTGATAGAAAAACCTGTTGAGGTCAAAATCAAACAATTAAGCGAGCCTCGATGGGTCAGCCTTAAAGGCAAAAAAGTCCTTGGCTTCAATGCTGTCTTCTCCTCCAATGTCTTCCTTCCTCGTAATATGGGCCTCGGAAAAAGCGTCTCTGTGGGCTTCGGACTTGTTTATCCAATTAAAAATCAATAAAATATACTTTTATGGATCAAGTAACACAAAAATTACTCTTAGCTGGTTTATTACACCATATTAGAAAATTTTATCAAATAATAAAGAAGAGTCCAAAGCTCGAACTAATAGATTTAACTTTTGAACAAACAGAATATCGTAAAAATATAAAATCAAAATAACATGACGAAATATCTTTTTGGAGCCTCGGTACAAGGCATACAGAGCTTTATTTTCAAGACAAATAAGCTCAAAGAAATTATTGGTGCAAGTGAAATGATTGAACAAATTTGCACTGATTTGTTTTACAAAACTGCTAATATCAAATCTGATGATAGTAATATAATTCTCAGTGCAGCTGGAAATATTAAGTACATTTTTGAGAATGAGCAAGACTGCAAAGCACTCGTTAAAATATTTCCGAAAACGGTAATGGATTATGCCCCTGGTATAACTCTAAGTCAAGCTGTTGTAAAAATTGAAGGAGAAGACTACTCCAGAGAGTTACAAGATTTGGAAAATTTATTGAAAGCACAAAGAAATAAAACACCACTTACAAATGAAATCGGGTTTATTGGATTGGAGCGATCAAGGAGAACAGGTGGTGTTGCGTATGCTTATGTTAAAAATGAAGCTATTGATAAGGCAACTTTTAACAAACTCAATTCTGTCGAAAATGAACGGCTCTTTGAAAAAATGGCAGGATTAAAACTCAAAGCCGCAGAGCTATCATTTGACACAGAAGACATTACGAAGTCTGGTAAAAATACTTGGATTGCTGTTATTCATGCCGATGGGAATGGAATTGGCAAAATTATTCAAAATAAAGGAAAGGAATTAACTCGATCAGGTAATTTTGCCAACTTCTCCAGAGCTATCGAAGTTGCTACCAAAAATGCGATTAAAAATGCATTTGAAGAAGTTGTCCTTCGTAAACATGATCCCAGATTCAGATACCCAATTAGGCCAATTGTTCTTGGGGGAGATGATATTACAATAATTATAAGGGCTGATTTAGCTTTTGAATTCACACAGGTTTTTTTAGATAAATTTGAGTTGCAATCTAAGATTCTCCTTGAAAGATTTAGATTGGATGGGTTTGAAAATGGTCTGACTGCCTGCGCCGGAATCGCATTCATTAAAGAGTCATACCCATTGCATTATGGTCTTAACTTAGCAGAGCAGCTTTGCACTGATGCAAAAAAAGCAGTTAAAGAATCAAATGCAGATGGGAAATTATTGAATCCTAAATACAATCAAATGCCAAATTCTGCTCTGTCATTCTACAAAGTACAAGAGTCCTTTATTAACGACTTTAATACACTGAAAGACAGAACACTTACAACGCCCGATAAATTAAGCTATTATGGTGGCCCTTATACATTAATACAGGCCAAAGCGGTGTCTGACAAATTAGAAAAAATAAAAAAAGAGGCAGAGCAAAATGACAAATCAAAGGCCGTGAGTAAAATCAGACAAATAATTTCTGAGTCTTATAAAGACAAATCGAGAGCCATTTTCATGATGGAAAGGATGAAAGAGGTGAATAGATCCTTCTATAATGATTTGAACCTTGATGAAGAACTGATTGCAATGAAACATAATTCTAAATCTCAATTACTCGATTTAATCACTTTACACAGTTTTAATTATGGAAACAAATCAAATTAAATACAAGATTACATTTCTCAGCGATTGGCATGCCGGATCTGGCTTAAGCTCAGGTGCAGATGCCGATGCCGTGGTAATAAAGGACAATCAAAATTTACCTTATTTGCCCGGTAAAACCATTAAAGGCTTAATTAAAAATGTCTTCATCGATTTTAAAGAAATGCAGCCCAACTTATTGCAAGCAGATTTTATTAAAACCTATTTTGGTGAATATATCGAGACAGAAAAAAAATCTATAATGGGCAGCTTGTTCTTCTCAAATGCAGAATTAATCCAGAAAGAGAAAAGTGTGATATCAAGGGAGATGTCTGCTTTTCTTTACCGCAATATCGCTTCCACCGCTATTGGAGAAAAAGGAGTTGCCAAAAATAACTCGCTAAGAAATATGCAGGTATGTATTCCGGTCATTTTGTATGGATACATTGATGGTGTTAGTTCAATTGACTTACATCATTTCGAAGCAGCATTCAAATATTTACGACATATAGGTAGTAATCGAAACCGAGGTTTAGGTCGCTGTATTTGTGAAATCATAAAAAATTAGTTATGAAAGAAATATTTTTTAAAGTTAGCCTGATATCCGATTTGGTTATCAATAGCAATCTGGCTACTGAAGGCAATATGACAAGCCTTGATTATTTACCAGGTAGTAATTTTCTCGGAATTACAGCCGGAAAGTTATACAAAAACCTTAGCAACAATGAAAATTACACCATATTTCATTCAGGGAAGGTTCGATTTGGAAATGCTTACATTTCAATTGATGACCTGCTTTGCTACCCAATTCCCTCGATGTATTTCACCGATAAACTTAATAAGGATTTGATTAACAATCCGATTTATTTAGAACATCTAATTGACAAAGATTCTCCTCCAACCGACGGCAACGGAAATCGTTTACAATTGAAGCAGGTAAGACGTGGGTATTTACTGAGTGATTACACATTCATAAATGATGTTGAAAAATCATTTGCTATAAAGTCAGCGATGAACAGACTTAATCGCACCTCTAAAGACGGTGCTATGTTTGGCTTTGAATCACTAAAAAAAGGATTGGAATTTATTTTTTCTGTTCAATTTGATGATGAATTTTTCGTGTCCATAGTCACAAACGCTTTAGAGGGTACTCACCGAATTGGTAAATCTAGAAACGCTGAATTTGGTCAGGTCGTAATAACAAAATTGCAAAACCAACCAACGGCAATTGATTCATTCGATACGCATGGATATGTATTGGTTTATGCCCAAAGTAATTTATGTTTTACTGATAATTTTGGAATGCCGACATTTCAGCCAAGCGCCGTACAACTTGGACTTGAACACGGAGAGGTTGATTATTTTAAATCACAAATCAGAACACAATCATATTCACCCTGGAATTTTAAACGTAACACCTCAAACACGCAAAGAAATTGCATTTCAGCAGGTTCGATCTTTTTTGTTAAAAATGCCGTTAAAAGTGTTGATACAAAAACAGTGGGCATCTACCAAACCGAAGGCTTAGGAAAAGTGATATACAATCCTGTATTTTTAAAAGGTAACAAAGATGCTTCGCTCTTAATTAATTTAAGAAAATCATCAATCAAAGAAGTTCCTGTTCAAAAATTTGTGCCTAATACACCGTTAACAAAATTTTTGGTTTCCAAACTTGAAGAAAAAAACGCAGAAAAAGACATTTCATCTGCGGTACAAAAGCTTGTTTACTCTGACACCGGTGAAATTAAAAGCTTGATTAAAATAAGTTCAAGTCAATGGGGTGGAATACGCGCCTATGCAACTAAAACTGATAATTATCAACAACTTATGACAGAACTTTTCGATGAAAGAATCGGCTATCTAACCCACGGGATAGCAGATGAAAAGTATTGGGGTAAAAACAGAGGCAGAAACCGAAATGCGTTGAAAAATATATTTATTAAACACGAATTGCTTGGCAATCAGTTCATAGCCAAGTTTGCAGCTGAAATGTCCAAGGAAAGTCGTAAACATAAAACTAATTGATTATGAATACACATAGGTATATAGCACGGTTTATAATTGAAGCAGAAACTCCATTATTTGTGGGTTCTGGTCAATCTTCATTACTCAAGGATGCATTGGTTCAAAAAGATTGCAACGGATTACCAATGATTAACGGCACCTCTTTAGCTGGCGTTTTTCGTCATGCGTTAGCATCAAATGATTGGATAAACCAAGTCTTTGGGTTTGCTGATGGCAATGAAGGTACAGGTTCACTTTTAAGAGTGAGTTCAGCTTATTTGATGCTAAACGAAACAATGGTCTCTGAGGGCATCTTAGATCACATAGATGATGGCCTTTTAAATCGATTCAACAATTTGCCTACACGTCAACATGTTAGAATAACCCATAAAGGAGTTGCTGCTGACAAAGGTTTATTCGACAACGAAATTGTTTTTAAAGGAACCCGCTTTATTTTTGAGCTTGAATTAAGCGGAACAGAAAGAGATTCAACACATTGGAATAGCATTATTAACCTGGTTCAAGGACCTGATTTTAGAATTGGTTCTGGTACACGTAATGGTTATGGTTGTCTTAAAGTGTTATATTTTTACGACAAAACATTTAATCTCAAGTTGAAAAGTGATTTTGATTCTTATGTAAATTTCAATCCCTCTTTTAACGTCCATATTGATTGGAAAAAGCCTGATTTTTTAATGTCATCCAACAAGTTATTTACACATTACTCACTTGTCCTTCAGCCGGATTCATTTTTTATTTTTAGTGAAGGCTTTGGTGATGATGAAGCAGATAATCGCCCTTTGGAAGAAGAAATTGCTGTATACCACAATAACAAAATCACATTCGAAATGCAAACTGTTATCCCTGCAAGTTCGATAAAAGGTGCCATTTCACATAGGGTCGCTTATCATTATAATAGAATGACTGAACAATTTGCAGATAAAGAAATGGGGAAAACTGGATTTGAAAATATAGCCGTTGCTACTTTAATGGGTAAAGCTGGTCATGACGACCATAAGAAAACAATAGAACCTCAAGCAGGGATTGTGTATCTGAATGATTTCTATTTTTCAAATGACAAAGTTGCCAATAATAAAGTGTTTAATCACTTGGCAATTGATCGTTTTACCGGTGGAGCAATGGACGGGGCATTATTCAGTGAGAAAGTAACAAATTTATTAGGTAGCAACTTCGAATTCGATGTTTTCGTAAAGTATACCGAAAATGATACGATACTTAAATCGCTTGAAAGCGCACTTCTTGACATTTGTAAAGGTCTTTTGCCTTTAGGCGGTATGACTACAAAAGGACATGGTGTGTTTACTGGCAGTTTATTCAAAAACGGTAGTGAAATTTATAATTACAACACACAAAATTGAAATCATGAAGCCAATTACAAAACATCAAACATTGGATACCTTACCAAACTTGAATTATCAAGGATACATCTGGTTGTCAGATGCTGATAAACCAATAGTTCTTAAAAATGAGCCTTTCGATTTTTCAGCAATTGATATCAACCCTTTTATTATTGAGGCTTTGCTTTATAATGAACAAAAGGAAGTATCAGTTCATATCCATCATACTGATAAATACCAAATTACTGAATATCAGTTGAATCAATTTGATTATGCAGAAGTTGTTGAAACCGAATACTTGCCCCATCGATTGGATGGCGTTAGTAAAGTAAAGTTTAAACAGATTTGGTTATCTCAGACAGAAGATAATTGTCAGGGCATGGAAGTTCTGAATTTGAAAGCGATAATTTTTTGTGGATTTAAAAATTTGTAATTATGAAATCACCCTATAATTTTGTGCCGGCACCCAAAGAATCTGAAGTATTTAAACCTGATTGGGCCAAACAAGTCAGTCATGACATCCCTTTTTCTGATAGCGAAAGCGGAGAAATTGAAATTAGAATTACAGCACAAACTCCTGTCTTTATAAGAAATGGACATGCTAAAGACGATCAAACCAATGAATTCTCACATTTTTATGATAAAAACGGCCAAAAACACTATTTCATTCCAGGAACTTCCATTAAAGGTATGTTAAGGAATGTGTTGGAAATAATTAGTTTTTCGAGGCTAAACCCTAATTTGGTAAATAACGATCGCTATGCTTATCGCGATTTGACCAAGGATAGTTTATATTTAAAAAAATACAAAGCCCAGGAGATATTAGGTGGGTGGCTTTTAGAAAATCCTGACGGCAGCTGGCAAATTGAAGAATGTGAAAACATGGTATTTATCCATCATTCTGAATTAAAAAAGAAAGGCTTCCCCTTTAGAGATGAATTTCTAAATAAAAATCCTTCAGACAAATCAGCACAGTATAAATATATTAAAGCAAAACAACTTAATTTGGAACTTAACTGGACTTTTGCGCAGACCAGCAAACAACTCTTTGGCAATGTCACACGGAATATGGCTCATTTCGATGACAATGGTAAGCCGGGGACACTGGTTTTTAGCGGGCAGTCTGGCAGAAGGAATGAATATGATGATCCGCATTCAGGTAAAGTGCACGAGTTTGTGTTCTTTGATGCACCAAATCCAAAATCTTACGTCATTTCAAAAGAAATGCAAAGAGATTTTAAATTCATTTATTATAACGACGATAAAAATAACATCTCAAAGGACTGGAAATTCTGGCGCAACGATTTCCTAGAAAAGGGGAAAAAAGTACCTGTCTTCTTTTCTAAGAGCTCCGATGGTAAAATAAATCATTTTGGTTTGGCCTATATGTACAAATTACCTTACACTAACTCAGTGCACCAGATGCAACCATTAAACGAATATAACATTCTACAGATGGACTTGGCAACCACAATGTTTGGAATGACGGGAAGTAAACAGGTTGCATCATTAAAAGGCAGGGTAATCTTTGGGCATGCACTTGCAAGTAAAAGCGCAGCACTGATTCAAGAACAAAAAGAAATCATGGCAAATCCGAAAGCTTCTTTTTTCCCTTATTACATTACACAAGATTCTAAAAACACAAATACGTATGAAAATATTTCGACCTTAAGGGGTTTTAAGCGCTACCCCGTCCACAGTGTAACATCTACAGGAAATTATGATGAGCAGCAAAGAACCAACCCTAACATTTTTTCTTCTTTTAAGCCCTTGGATAAGGATACGGTTTTTACATGCAAGATTAGATTCAATAATTTAAAAGAACAAGAAATTGGGGCACTCATTTCGGCTTTAACTTTTAATGGTAATAAAAACTGTTACCATACAATTGGTGGTGCTAAAGCTTTTGGGTATGGAAAAGTTAAAATTGAAATTCAAGGCTTGAAACATCTAGTAAATGAAGAATCACACTATCTCAGATCTTTTCAGAATTTAATGAAATCTATAGTAAATGACTGGGAAAAATCGCCACAATTGAAAGAACTCTTTGCCATAGCATCAAATAAAGCGGATACTTTGTTGGTATATCCTTCTATAAAGGAGTTTGTTCAGATTAAAAAAGATAAAAATGCATTGCATAAATTTTCTGATGTTATTCAGCCAAAACCTCAGACTCAAACAAACTTACCACAAAAAGGGACAGCTGAAGTAACAGTTATTTCCGGTCAACTTATTCAGGCAAAATTAATTGAAATCAACGTTCTTGGAAACTTTACTCTGGTAATACCACAAAGCAAACTCAATAAAAAACCGAGAAAAAAGGGCGAAATTATCAATGTTAAAATCATTTATAAGGGAAATAAGATTGATAAACTGGAACTTGAATAAAATCTCAATCAGAAATATTGATGACTTTAAGATTATTTGGCAATTCAATCGCAACTCTGATCTCAACACGCTTGGTAAACTGTTTATGTTGTACGAAAACCACATTTATGATACAATTCTGTTGTTTCCGCACAACAATTAGAGACCTGTTATTTCTGATTCTAATCCTATGCAAATGTCAATCAATTTAGCACGCTTACTTGTGGCAAATTTTTCAAGAGTAAAATCAGGCAACCTTTTCAACAGCTTGACTGGTTTCAAAGGCTTATTTGCAGCTAATGTATTTTGGCTCCATTGTGGCATTATTGCCTTATATCTGAAAGAATTATGAAATCTGCCATCATTTCCATCGTCTCTGAACAAACTATCCCCAATGTATTGTTCATAAAGGAGAAACAACAACTTGTTGAGTTCTTTCTCTTCATCACTACTCCCGGCATGGAAAGAAATGCCAAAACAGATGCCATTATCAGGGCTTGCCACTTGCCGGTAGCGAAAACCAGTCGCATCGTCGTGGATGAAACAAAACCGGCTGAAATGTCGCAGCTGATCAAAGCGTGGATCGATTTTAAATTCTCCACCTTTCACCTCTTTGTCAACCTTACAGGTGGCACCAAGCTCATGACCCTTGCCATTCATTCTTTGTTGAAGGAGTACAATGCCTCATTCTGGTACCTGCCCATCGGGCTGAATACAATTTCCGAAGTCCGCGATGATTTTACCGAAACGCTTACCGCTATTAAACACCAATTAAGCTTGCATGAATACCTGAAAGCAAATGGTCTTCAATACTCTGTTAAAGTAGGAATGGTTTATACACCTGAATCCTGCTCGATCATCTTCCACGAATGGAGAAAACATCATTTCGTGCTCGAACATTTCCCCCTGCAACTGGCTGATAAACTGACCGGTTTAGCTTTGGAACCCCAAAATGCGCCTGGTGAATGGTTTGAGGAATTTATGTATTATCATATAAAGGAGAGGTATCAATTAACGAAAGACAAAATTTCGATCTCGGTAATGATTTATACAGAATTTGACTCTCCTTTCAATGACAATGAATTTGATCTCATGTGGGTCAAGAATAATGAATTATTTGTGTCTGAATGCAAGGTTCTATTGGGTAAAACACCTTCAGTTTCAATTCTCAATCCTTTATACAAATTATCTGCTCTTTCAAATAATTTTGGTTTAAAAACAAATTCTTCTTTATTGACATTATCAAAAATTAAACCTTTTTCAACTAGTTTGAAAAGGAAATTGAAAATTTTAAATATTTCATATATTATTGATTATGAATACTTTAAATTAAATGTAATATGAGTAGAAATGTATTTATTTCAATACTTGGCACAAATTGCTATCAAAAATGTAACTACTTCTATAAAGATGCTACAAATATCATACATGACGTTCACTTTGTCCAGGAAGCTAGTATCCAGTTATTTGATATTCAATGGAAAAAACAAGATGTGATATTCATTCTATTGACAAATTCTGCAAGAGAATTAAATTGGGACGATGGTGGACAACTTAGTAATTCTAAATGCCAAAGCCCATATTTTGAGGGTTTACGAACAAGATTAAGCAACCTTAACTTAGAAGCATCAATAAGTGGGATTTCTATCTGTGACGGAAATAACGAAGAAGAAATATGGGATCAATTTAGCATCATTTATGAATTGTTACATGAAAATGATAATTTGTTCTTTGATATAACACATAGTTTTCGATCGATACCGATGCTATTAATGGTTTTATTAAATTATGCCAAATTTCTTAAAAAGATAAATGTTAAAGCAATTACATATGGCAATTTTGAAGGGAGAAATAAAGTAAGTAACAATTCAGAAATTATTGATTTGACAAGTTTTTCATTGCTTCAAGACTGGACAAGTGGAGCAAATGATTTTATTACTTTTGGAAATGTTAAAAAGATAGCTAGCCTTAGTCTTAAAGAGATTGAACCACTGCTAATAATAGCAAAAGGTGATGATAAAAATCTTACAAGTCTAAGAAAACTGAGCAAATTACTTCCTAAATTCGTAGCTAAGATACAATCAAATCGTGGTGTACTCATTATTGAGAATAAAGATGGTAAACAAATTGTAGACTATCTTGACCAAATTAAGGAGATTAGCATCAAGCCTTTAATCCCCTTATTGGAAGTTATTTCAAAAAAAATGCACCATTTTAGGAGCGTCGATGACATTAATAATGGAATTCAAGCAGTTAATTGGTGCATAGAACATGGATTAACCCAACAGGGAATTACAATTCTAAAAGAAACGATTACAACTCTTGTATGTAATGAAATGGAACTTAATTACAGAATTGAGTTGCATAGAAATATTGTTGATAAATGTTTCTATGTAATGCATAAAAAAATTGAGAAAAAAGAATGGGATCCCTATTTATTGGAAAATTCCGTTTTGGCAAATTCAATTCTCCAAAAATCGTTACTTATTCCAATGCTTATTGACGAGTTTAATACTATCTCGCAAATAAGAAATGATATAAATCATGCAGGCTTTAAATCAAATTTCATAAGAGACCCCGAAGTTTTCAACAAAAAACTTGAAGAAATTTTAAAGAGTGTTTGTTTAAAAATCTCAATTTATGCTCATTAACCTCTCCAACCACCCGCTTACCGATTGGCAACCCGATCAACTGG
>ERZ1645187.4181-NODE-4181-length-11772-cov-5.787659_pt1 | contig 11772 bp, 10 predicted proteins | sample MGYA00575352_ERZ1645187 | MGnify/ENA primary metagenome ERZ1645187 (study PRJEB40837, sample SAMN11349314) | freshwater sediment metagenome | isolation source: river sediment | host: Sediment | place: India: Wazaribad , New Delhi | collected 2017-02-21 ... | reverse complement strand
CGCTGATCGGGGACTACTGGGACGACAAGGGCCGCAAGAACTGGCTGTTCCTGCAAGGCCTGCTGGGGCCGTTCCTGGCCGGGTTCGTCGCGCTGATCGTGGGCTATGCCACCAAGGTGCAATGGAACGGGGTGTTCTATGTCTATCTCGTCGCCTTCCCGATCTGGGCGGCGATGTTCGTCTGGCTGTTCGAGCCCGGGGCACAGGCTGCCCGGCAGGGCGGTCCGGAACCGGACGCGGCGAAACCCGCCAAGGGTCCGTTCCCCTGGGCCGCAGCGGCGACGATCGTGACGGTAACGCTATTCTGCTCGCTGCTCTACTATGTCTTCATCATCAACGGCTCACTCGCCTTTGCCGAGGTCGGAGTGACCGCACCCCAGCAGTACGCCGGCCTGATCTTCGTGCCGCAGCTGTTCATCCTGGCGGGGGCGGGCCTGTTCCGTCTGCCGGCCAGCCGCAGCAGTTCGGTGCAGCTGGGGGCCTTCCTGCTGCTGATGGGACTGGGGCTGGGCGGAATGGGCCTTGCCACCACGGCAACGACGATGGCCGTCGCGCTGATCCTTCAGCAGACTGCCGCCGGAATGACCGTGCCGACCCTGATCGCCTGGACCCAGACCAAATTCGATTTCGACCACCGGGGCACCGGCATGGGCCTGTGGACCGCCGCCTTTTTCCTTGGCCAGTCGCAATCGCCGCGCCTGGTTCACCTGATCGACGCGCAGACCGGATCGATGCAGGGCGCCTTTGCCTTGGCCGGGGCGGCGGGCCTGGCGGGGGCGCTCCTGGCTTTCGGCGCCGCCGCGGTGCGCAGGCGCGCCTGACCTTGTCGCGCCGGGGAGGCGGCAACGATGAACAGTTTCGGCTCGATACCCGGTTTACCTAAGGCGAAACGTGGCGCAAAGGCGAACTGACAAGCCCTTTGACGCAAAGCGCAGGTGCCATTCGAATGCCTTCAAAGACGAAGCCCAGGCAGGACACCCCCGCCCTCGCAGTTGCCAATGTCAGCCGCAAGCCGCAGCAGGGCCGCTCCAAGGCCTCGCTTGAACGGATGCTGGCTGCGGCGGGCGAACTGATGCTGGAGCGCGGCAGCGAGGAATTCACGCTGCAGGAAGTCAGCGAACGCGGGCAGGTTTCGATCGGTTCGATCTACCTGCGCTTCGAAAGCAAGGACAACCTGGTGCGCGGCGTGATTGCCGAGGCGCTGGATGCCCTGGCCGCGGAAGAAGGCGCGCTGATGGACCGGCTGCGGCGCGACTGCCCGACGCTGGCCCAGTTCGTGCCAGCCTATGTCGATGGCTATGCGGAAATCCTGCGCCGCCATGCCCCGCTGCTGCGCCTGACCATGGAACGCGCGACGTTCGATCCGCTGGTCTCCGCGCCCGGCAAGGAGAACGCCCTGCGCGCCGAGACGCTCTCGACCGAGGCGATGCTGGCCCATGCCGGCGAATTCGGCGGCAGCGATCACAAGGTGAAGGCCCAGTCGGCCTATCACATCATCTTCGCGACGCTGGCCCGCCAGCTCAGCCTTGGCTCCTCGGGCGAGGCGGCGCACGATTACGACTGGAGCCTGCTGAAGCGCGAACTGGCGAGGATGTGCCTGGCCTACCTGCGCGCGGATTGACAAGCGCCGCCGACCTACTAAGAATTTCGATTCTAATTTGAGGCAGGGCGGTCGACGCCTGCCCGGTGGGAGTCGGAACCTTGGCCTCAGCCCCCAGTGCAGCATCGCCCCGACCCGCCCTGCCCGCGCGGCTGACCTGGCCCGAGCGGCTCGCCTGGATGGTCTGCGCCATGCCGGAGCTGCTCAAAAGCTTCGCCTGGGACGCCTTCGTGCTGTTCTTCTATGCGCAGGTCGTCGGCCTGAGCGGCTGGCTGCTGGGCGTGGCGATCGCGGTGATCATCCTGTTCGACACGGTGGTCGATCCCTGGATCGGCGCGCTGTCCGACCGGCTGGAGGGGCGGCGGCTGGGGCGGCGCCACACGCTGATGTTCGCCGCCGTGCTGCCCTTTGCCATCGGCATCGCCATGGTCTTTGCCCCGCCCGCCGGGATGGGGCAGCTCCAGATCCTGGCCTGGCTGCTCGGCTGGGGGCTGCTGGCCCGCTGCGGGATCTCGCTGTGGACGGTCCCGGCCTATGCGCTGGGCGGAGACCTTTCGGTGAACACGGTCGAGCGGCGGCTGATCGCGGTGATGCGCAACATGGGCAACCAGGTGATCATCCTGACCGTTCCGGCGGTCGCCTTCGGGGTGTTCTTCATCCACGACGCAGCGTTTCCCAAGCCGCAGCTCAATCCGGCGCCTTACGCGCCCTTCGGTGTCTTTGTGGCGCTGCTAGGTGCCGTTCTGATGCTGGTCGGCGGCCTTGGCACATTGCGCCGCGCACGGGCGGTGGAGGCCACCATCTCGACCGGGGAAACGGCGGAAAACCAGGGGTCGAGCCCCCTCGCCGTGCTGCGGGACATGATCAGGGCGATCCGCATCACGCCCAACATCGCCCGGCTGCTGTGCGTCGCCTTCCTGGTCCTGTTCACCAATTCGGTGATCAACCAGCTCTCGCTCCACCTCGCCACCTACTTCTGGAAACTTGATGCCGCCTGGACCCCGCGCCTGTTGATGGGCGCGACCTTCGGCTCGATCCTGGCCATGGCGCTGGCCCCCCTGTTCCTGCGGCTGTTCAGCACCCGCCAGGCCATGACGCTGGGCCTTGGCGCATTCTTCCTGGCCCAGGCCCTGGCAATCATCCTGCCCCTGTCCGGCGCGGCCCCGGCGGCGGGAACGGCGGCGATCGGCGCGCTGATCTTTGCCCTGCGCTTTGCCGGAGGACTGGCCTACGGGCTCTACGTTGTGCCCTTCAATGTCGTCACCTACGACATCGGCGACGAACACGAGGCCAATACCGGCCGTCCCGCACAGGGCATGGTCGCCAGCTTCATGTTCATCGGCCTCCAGCTGGGCAGCGGCGCGGTGGCTTTGCTGGCAGGATCGTTCCTGGGGCTGATCGCCTTTCCGGTCGGACTTTCTCCCGAACAGATGCCGGCCGACAAGGTTAGCGCGCTCGCCTGGTTCGTGCTCGCGCTGATCGTGCTGGCGGGCGGAGCGATGGCCTGGCTGGTCGGCACGTTCCGCATTGACAGCGAAAAACTGGCCCGGGTCCGTACCCGGCGCGACCGAGACTGAATGAACAGCGGCGGCGCGCTCACTTGAAGGCGCGCGCCGCCCGCATGCCGTTGTCAGGCCGCCAGGATCTTGCGGCACATCGCCTGATGGCGTTCGACCTGAAGGAAGGCATCGCGCGTATCGTAGGCGTGGCCTTCCCATTCGCTGACGATCGTGCCGGTGAACCCGCCGTCGCGAAACAGCGGCAGGATCGTGGCATAGTCGATCGCTTCCTCGACCAGATCCTCGCCCACGCCATAGAACTTGCCGTGGATGTGGATAGTGCGGTCGACCAGCGCGGCCCAGCTCCTGGGATCGTTGTTCGAGAGGATGAAGAACGCCAGGCTGGCGGCCTGGATATGGAGCGGAGCGTGACCCTCGGCCAAGGCCCATTCGCGCAGGCGCCCGGCCTTTTCGTGGCTCATGCCCGGCTCCAGCCAGACTTCCTTGAGCTTGTCGAGCAGGCTCTCCGCAGCGCCCGCCGCACGCGCCGCGTTCAGCATCGATTCCGGGATGCGGCTGGCCGTGCCGCCGAAGTCGGGAATCCAGCCCAGCACCGGCGTGTTCAGCTTGTCATACATCTCGCCATAGGCCTGCACCGCCGGATGCCCGGCCCACATCGGCGCGTGGACTTCCACGCCCATGCGGATGTCCAGTTCCTCGGCATAGGGAGCGATCTCAGGCAGCAGCTCAACCGGCAGGGCGAACTGGTAACGCACCAGGCTGAAGCCCATCTTCTTAGCGCTGCGCAGCTGGCGCTTGTGATATTCGACCAAGCTGGCATCGTCGATCGGCTGCTGCCCGGGCTTCAGGAAGCGGTCGGAATTGATCGCACAGGACACCGGGTTGAGGCCGGTTTCCGCAACCAGATCGCGGAACCGCGCGGCGAAATCGTCGGAAACATCCGGAAATTCCTTGAAGTTCTGGAAACCGATGATCTCGATGTTCGGGCCCAGTCCGCGGCGGGCGACCTCGTGCATCAGGCTTGGCAAATCGAACTGGCGGGTCAGCCATTCGTTGGTGAAGGAATAGAGCGTAACGCCCACCTGGGGGCCGCTGGCAGTGGTCATGTCGGGTATCCTCTCTCGCTCAGGCGGCGACAAGCGTTGCGGTCTGCGGGTTGGTGCGCGTCATGCCCGGAATGTAGGGTGGGCTCACATTGACGGTCAGCGCCACCTGATGGCTTTCGCCCGGGGCGATGCTCACGTCCGGCAGGACCAGGAACGCACTGTCGCGCACGAACCAGAACTCGTTCACCTGCTCGCCGTTTTCGGCCAGCGGCCAGCTCTTTCCGTCATACTCGATCCGGGCGCCAGACAGGTCGATCGCCCGGCCATCGATCGCCAGCGCGCCCACCTCGACCGTGGAGAACGGGAGCGAACGATACCACGGCAAGCGCATGGCAAGCCGCGCGCCCTCAGGGCCGGCAGCCAGCCCTTCTTCCCCGATGACCCGTTCGACTGGCAACATAGCACTCTCCCTCCGGAATAATTAGAACACGCGTTCTACTTATGGCTTGACAAAGGGTCAAGCCTCGTGCTGAAAAAATTCGAACATCTATTCTAGAACGATTGCATGGATCGGGGGAGCCTAGCTTGGGCAGGTTTGACTATATAATCGTCGGCGCAGGTTCGGCGGGCTGTGTGCTGGCCAACCGGCTGAGCGCCGATCCCGCTGCCCGGGTGCTGCTGATCGAGGATGGCGGCACCAACCAGCACCCGTTCATCAAGATGGCCGGCGGCTTCGTGAAGATCATGGGCAATCCCGCCTATTTCCGCGCCTTTCCGGTTGCCCAGCAGCCGGGACGGCGCAAGGAAATGCAGACCTATGGCCGGGGCCTGGGTGGCAGTTCGGCAATCAACGGCACCTGGTACCTGCCGGGAATGCCTGCCGACTATGATGGCTGGGCGGCACAGGGGCTGAGCGGCTGGGGCTGGGACGAGATGTCCCGCTGCATCCGCGCAATCGAGGACTATCGCGCGCCCGGAGCCCATCCGGGGCGCGGGCGCGGCGGTGAGCAGCAGGTCACGCCTTCGGACTACAAAGGCCCGGTATTCGAAGCGCTGATGACTGCGTTCGAACAGGGCGGAATGCCCCGGGTGGAAGACATCACCGCTCCCGGAATCATCGGGGTCGGTCGTTCACAGTACACGGTCGACCGGATGGGCCAGCGCCAATCGACCTATGAAGCCTTCGTCAAGCCGGTCCGGCGGCGCCCCAACCTGACCATCCTGGCCCCGGCAGCCGTCCGCAGGATCGTGATCGCAGACGGGCGCGCAACGGGAGTCGAAGTCGAACGCGATGGCCAGGTGGAAACGATCCCTGCGGCGCGTGAAGTGATCCTGTCAGCCGGAGTCTATGGTTCGCCGCAGCTGCTCCAGTTGTCCGGCGTCGGGCCGGGCGCGGCGCTGCAGGCACTGGGCATTGCGGTGGTGCAGGACCTGCCGGCAGTCGGGCAGAACCTCGCCGATCACCAGAAGATGGGCGTATCCTTCGACTTGCGCAATCACCCCGGTACGAACCGCGAATTCATCGGCTGGCGGCTTTATCGCAATGCGATCCGCTATTTCCTGACCCGCAGCGGCCCCTTGGCGCGCGTCGGTATGCCGCTGACCGGCCTCACCTCGACTGAGGGGCTGGACAGCTGGCCTGAATTCCAGGTCGCCGCCGCGCCCTTCGCGATGCGGACGATCAACGAGATGGCGGAAAAGCCCGGCAGTCCGCTGACCGACCGGCCGGGCCTGACCTTCTCGGGCTATCACCTGCGCCCGCGCAGCCGCGGCAATGTGACGCTGGTCTCGCCCGATTTCCGCGATGCGCCGCTGGTCGATCCCAGGATGTGGAGCGATCCCTACGACCAGACCAAGGCGATGGAGCTGTTCCGCCTGTTCCGCAGGCTTGCGGCGATGCCCGCGCTTGCCCCCTACATCGGCGCCGAGCGGATGCCCGGCGCCGGGGTACAGGACGAGGCTGCCCTGGTCGAGGAAGTGCGCAAGATGACCGAAAGCGGGCTCCATGGCACAGGCACCTGTTCGATGGGGCTCGATCCCGCGAGCTCGGTCGTCGATGCGCGCTGCCGGGTGCATGGGGTTGCCGCACTGCGGGTGGTCGACTGCTCGATCATGCCGACGCCGGTTTCGGGCAACACCAACGGCCCGGCAATCGCGGTGGCGCAGCGCGCTTCCGAACTGATCCTGGCCGACGCGCGGGGCTGATCCGTGTTCCTGGGGATCGACATCGGCACATCGGGGGTCAAGGCGGTCCTGATCGGCGAAGACGGCGGCGTTGCCGCGCAGGCAACGGCGCCGCTGGCGGTCAGCCGCCCGCACCCGCTGTGGTCCGAACAGGTCCCGGACGACTGGTGCACGGCGACCGATGCGGCGGTCAGCACATTGCCGGTAGCGCTGCGCCACAAGGTGCGCGGGATCGGTCTAGCCGGGCAGATGCACGGCGCCACCCTGCTCGGAATGGACGACCGGCCGCTGCGCCCCGCGATCCTGTGGAACGACGGACGCGCATTTGCCGAATGCGCCGAAATGGAAACGGCCCTGCCCGCATCGCGCGCAATCAGCGGCAACATCGCAATGCCCGGCTTCACCGCGCCGAAGCTCGCCTGGGTACGCCGCCACGAGCCCGCCCTGTTCGAACAGATCCGCACCGTACTGCTGCCCAAGGACTATGTCCGCCTCTGGCTGAGCGGCGACAAGGCCAGCGACCTTTCCGACAGCGCGGGCACCCTTTGGCTCGATGTCGAACGCAGGGATTGGTCGGACGAACTGCTCGGCAACACCGGCCTGACCCGAGATGCGATGCCGCGCCTGTTCGAAGGGACCGAGGTAACCGGCCAGCTGCGGGCAGAGATAGCCGCGCGCTGGGGCATGGAGCGCGTTCCCGTGGCCGCCGGCGGGGGTGACAATGCAGCCGGAGCGGCAGGCGTCGGCGTGGTGCGCGATGGCGACGCCCTGCTCTCGCTGGGAACTTCCGGCGTGATCTTCGTGGCGGGCGACCGGTTCCGGCCCAACCCGGCAGGTGCCGTCCATGCCTTCTGCCACTGCCTGCCGGGCCTTTGGCACCAGATGAGCGTCCACCTGTCTGCCGCCAGCTGCCTCGACTGGGCGGCGCAGGCAACCGGAATGGACGTTCCCGCCCTGCTCGCCACCGCCGAGGCCGAAGGCGCTGCGTCCGGGCCGGAGCTGTTTCTCCCCTACCTGTCCGGGGAACGCACCCCGCACAACGATCCGCACGTTCGCGCTGCGCTGCTGGGCCTGTCGAACGAGACCACGCCCGGGCGGATCGCGGCGGCCGTGCTGGAAGGGGTCGCCTTTGCCCATGCCGATGGACTGGCCGCCCTGCGCGCGGCAGGGACAGAGATCGAGGCGCTGTCGGTGATCGGCGGCGGCTCGCGCTCGCGCCACTGGGGCAGGATCATTGCCAGCGTGCTGGGAGTGCGGCTTGATTATCTCGATGGCGGCGAGGTCGGCCCGGCGCTCGGCGCGGCGCGGCTGGCAGAGGTTGCGGTGACCGGCGTCGATCCCGCGCAGGTCTGCATCCGCCCGCCGGTGCGCGAGAGCATCACGTCCGATCCCGATCTGGCCGCACGCCTGGCCCCCGGGCTTGAGAAATTCCGCGCGGCCTACCCCGCGCTCAAGAACATCTGAGAGGAACCGTCATGTCCGCAGACTATTTCGCCGAATTTGCCACGGTCCGATATGAAGGTCCGGACAGCTCCAATGACCTAGCCTATCGCTGGTATGACAAGGACCGCATGGTGATGGGCAAGCGCATGGAAGATCACCTGCGCTTCGCTGTCTGCATGTGGCATACCTTCTGCTGGCCAGGCAGCGATGTGTTCGGCGCGGGCACGTTCCAGCGGCCATGGTTGCAGGGACCGATGGACGCGGCGAACGCGGCTGCCAAGCGCGAGGCGGCCCTGGCCTTCGTCGAGAAGCTCGACGTGCCGTTCTACTGCTTCCACGATGTCGACGTGATGGCCGATGCGGACGGCATCGGCGAATTCCGCAGGAGCTTTGCCGAGGCGGTCGACCATCTGGAGGAACTGCAGGCCCGCCACGGTCGCAAGCTGCTGTGGGGCACGGCCAACCTGTTCGGCCACCCCCGCTACATGGCAGGCGCTGCGACCAACCCTGACCCGGAAGTCTATGCCTGGGCCGCCAGCCAGGTGCGCGATGCGCTGGAGGCAACGCACCGGCTGGGCGGCGCCAATTATGTCCTGTGGGGCGGACGCGAGGGCTATGATTCGATTCTCAACACCGAAATCGGGATCGAGCAGGAAAACTTTGGCCGGTTCCTCAGCCTGGTGGTCGATCACAAGCACCGCATCGGCTTTGCCGGCACGATCCTGATCGAGCCCAAGCCGCACGAACCGACCAAGCACCAGTACGATTTCGACACCCAGACGGTCTATGCTTTCCTCAAGCGGTTTGGCCTCGAGAACGAGGTCAAGGTCAACATCGAGGCCAACCACGCTACCCTGTCGGGCCATACTTTCGAACACGAGATCGCCATGGCTCGTGCACTGGGCATCCTGGGGTCGATCGACGCGAATCGCGGCGATCCGCAGAATGGGTGGGATACCGACCAGTTCCCCAACTCGGTCGAGGAACTGACGCTTGCCATGCTCGAAGTGCTGCGCGCCGGAGGGCTGGGCAATGGCGGCTGGAACTTTGATGCAAAGGTGCGCCGTCAGTCGATCGACGCGGTCGATCTGCTGCACGGCCATATCGGCGGGATCGACACCATCGCCCGCGCCCTGCTGCGCGCCGCCGCCGTAATCGAGGACGGCACACTCGAACGCTTCCGCACCGAGCGCTATGCCAGCTGGCAGGGCGAGCTTGGCCGGATGATCCATGCCGAAGGCACGACCCTGGCCCAGGTGGCCGACCGCGCCGTGCAGAGCAACAGCGCTCCCCGGCCGCGCTCCGGACGGCAGGAGTGGTGCGAGAATCTGCTTAACCGCTTCTGATACACCGTCGCAAGACTGGCCCATCCTTGGTTCCCGAAGCCTGGCCCTGACCCGCACAGGGCCGAACCATCAAGCCTGCACGGATGCCGCGCGCCGGAGCTGGCCGTGATGGCGATCGAGGTCGGCCCCGCAATCGCCCTGCGCATCGCATTGCTCCGCGAATCACCCTTTTGCTTGCGGGATAGAGCAACGGGGAGGGCGACCGATCAGACTTTGGGGCGGGCGCCATGACGAGAAATGAAGCTTGAATGGCGCCAACGGTGCGCGGGATCGCCGCAAACCGCCCCGAGGGCGGCAAAATGGTGCTGCTGGGGAGGATTGAACTCCCGACCTCACCCTTACCAAGGGTGCGCTCTACCACTGAGCTACAGCAGCAACCGGTGCCGGAGGGGCGACGAAGCGCCCCGGCAGGCGCGGGCTATTGGTCTGCATGGGAAGGATTGTCAAGCGAGGCTTGAGCTTTCCCTGCAAGCGCGGCAAGGAATTGTGCATGGGCAAGGCAACGGGCAAGGATCAGACCGCACTTTCGCGCGAGGAGCGGCTGGCCGCCAAGCTGCGCGAGAACCTGCGCCGCCGCAAGGAGCAGGCCCGCGCCCAGGCCTGCGGCGATCAGAAAGGCGATGGACCTCTCACCCTTTCCAAAGACGAGGCGAGCGGCTAGGCGCAGCACGTCCGATACAGGGAGCCTTCGAGTGCCGCGTCTGATTCTCGTTCGTCATGGCCAGAGCCAGTGGAATCTTGAAAACCGCTTCACCGGCTGGTGGGATGTCGACCTGACCGCCAAGGGCGAGGAAGAGGCCCGCGCCGCCGGCGTCCTGCTGCGGGAGAAGGGCATGCTGCCGACGGTGGCCTTCACCAGCTTCCAGACCCGCGCGATCAAGACGCTGCACCTCGCCCTGGAAGCTGCCGGACGGCTGTGGATCCCCGAAACGAAGGACTGGCGGCTCAACGAGCGGCACTATGGCGGTCTGACCGGGCTCGACAAGGCCGAGACGGCCGCCAGGCACGGCGACGAGCAGGTCAGGATATGGCGCCGCAGCTTTGACACCCCCCCGCCGGTGCTGGATGCGGGCAGCGAATTCGACCTGGGCAAGGACGCCCGCTACGCGGGGATTGCGATCCCCTCGACCGAAAGCCTCAAGGATACCATCGCCCGCGTCCTGCCCTATTACGAGGCGGCCATCGTTCCCGCGCTGAAGGCGGGGGAGACCGTGCTGGTTGCCGCTCACGGCAATTCGCTTCGCGCGCTGGTCAAGCACCTGTCGGGCATTTCCGACGCCGAGATCACCGGGCTGGAGATTCCGACCGGCCAGCCGATCGTCTACGAACTCGATGACAGCCTAGCCGCGCTTGAGCGGTACTACCTCTCGGAGCGGTAAGGTGAGCCAACCCCTCGTTGCCATCGTCATGGGCAGCCAGTCCGACTGGCCGACGATGCGCTGCGCGGCCGATGCGCTCGACAAGCTGGGCGTGGCTTACGACGCGCGGATCGTCTCGGCCCACCGCACTCCGGCCCGTCTGGTGGCGTTCGCGCAGGGCGCGGCGGACGAGGGCTTTCAGGTGATCATTGCCGGGGCGGGTGGCGCGGCCCACCTTCCGGGCATGGTCGCCAGCATGACCCACCTGCCGGTGCTGGGCGTTCCGGTCCAGTCGCGGGCGCTGTCAGGGCAGGACAGCCTGCTGTCGATCGTCCAGATGCCTGCCGGGATACCGGTCGGTACGCTGGCCATCGGCGAGGCCGGAGCGACCAACGCGGGGCTGCTGGCGGCATCGATCCTCGCCCTGCACGATCCCGCGCTGAGCCAGCGGCTGCAGGCCTACCGCGCCGCGCAAACCGCCAGCGTCGCCGAGCGACCGAGTTGAGCCGGTGATCCCCCCGGGCGAGACCATCGGCATCCTGGGCGGCGGCCAGCTTGGCCGGATGATCGCCATGGCCGCAGCGCAGCTGGGCTATCGCTGCCACGTCTTCGCGCCCGAGGCCGATTCCATCGCGGCGGAGGTCTGCGCGGCGTTCACCTGCGCCCGCTATGATGACCGCGCCGCGCTGACCGCCTTTGCCGCCGACTGCGCGGTGGTCACCTACGAATTCGAGAATGTTCCGGTTGCGCCGCTGGCCGCGATCGCGCCGGTTCCGCTGCTGCCCAGCGCCCGCGCGCTGGAAGTTGCGCAGGACCGGGTCAGCGAGAAGCGCTTCATCGAGGAACTGGGCGGGCGCCCCGCGCCATGGCTGGCCATCGACACCGCCGAGGACCTGGCCCGCGCACTTGACACCATCGGTTCGCCCGGAATCCTGAAGACCCGCCGCGATGGCTATGACGGCAAGGGCCAGTGGCGGATCATGACCGACCGCGACGCCGATGGGATCGTGGTGGGCGACCAGCCGCTGGTCTATGAAGGCTTCGTCGATTTCGCGGCAGAGTTCAGTGTGATCCTGTGCCGTGGTGGCGATGGTGGCATCGTGTTCTGGGACAGCGCCGAGAACGTGCACGAGGGCGGAATTCTCGCCACGTCCACCCTCCCCGCCTCGGACATGGTGCGTCAGCAGGTGCCCGCCGCGCGCGAACTGGCCGCGCGGGTTGCCGATGCGCTGGGCCATGTCGGGGTGCTGACGCTGGAATTCTTCGCGACGCATG
>ERZ1645187.4179-NODE-4179-length-11774-cov-6.975595_pt1 | contig 11774 bp, 11 predicted proteins | sample MGYA00575352_ERZ1645187 | MGnify/ENA primary metagenome ERZ1645187 (study PRJEB40837, sample SAMN11349314) | freshwater sediment metagenome | isolation source: river sediment | host: Sediment | place: India: Wazaribad , New Delhi | collected 2017-02-21 ... | reverse complement strand
GCGTTGTGGTCAAAAAGAGTAACGTGCGCGCCGCTTCGGGCAGCAGTGAGGGCGGCGAAAATGCCGGAGGCACCTGCTCCGATAATGCCAATATCCATAGCAAAATTATACCCGCTCAGCCAAGTTCTCCTCGGCTCGGCTGGAATTAACGCACTTGCCCCTCTTTTGAGGGGTAAGCTGGTTCGATATCGAGAAAACAGGAAAATGCGATTACTTTTGGTCACTCTCCGGCGTGTTTGTAGGCTCAGAAGAACTAACCGGTGCCTCAGTAACGACCGTTTCGGTAGCTGCCGGAGAAACGGTTGCTTCAGCCGGCTTGGGCTTGTGATCGCCGCCGTTCCAAGCAGCTTTGGCTACCTTCACAACCAGCCAGACCACTAAGAGCAGCCCGGCTAACCCCAACAGCAAGTGCAATGGGAAGAGGAAGAAGTAGCCGATAAAAGCTGCCGGCCGGCGGATGATCAACCCATCGCGCATCCCGGGCATCAACTGGCGGGGATAAGGCGTACTCTCATCGCCTTTGAGTGCCAGCGCATTCGCATTGCGTAAACCCATCTGATAGCCGAGCGCTCCTGCTCCGGCAATTAGACCTAACAGTAGAATCACGGATAAGGTGATCCAAATCCATTTATTTTTCATAGGTGCTTCCTTTTTGTAATTTGAATATTACTTTATAGGTTCATTTTATATGAAACCTAACCTTATATTAAGCATATAAGAAACGTGTGACAGCTTTCATAGCATACATTAAGAATTGTTTTACGGCTAAATTTGGTACAATGTCCTTGATGAGTAGCGTAAAAAACGGGAGCAGCATGAGTGCTAATACTTCAGATGATTCCAGAGACCCTCTCTGCGCCAACCCTCAACAGCAGCGTGAAAAACTGACCCAGCTGGACTTCCTGACGCTGGAGATGATGGGCACCAGCCTCGAGGAGCTGCGCGAACTGCTGGATGAGGAAGAGTTGCAAGCGTATTTTGCCTTCCTGCGCCGGCAATCCAGCGATCTGGATACCACCAGTCCGTAATAACCTAGGATTTCATACGCAAATCAAAATACTTTGCGTTTAAAAAACAGGGTACCTTCACTGATAGGATACCCTGTTGTCTCCTCCGTAAACAGGCGAAGACACAATCTCTTATGCGAGTGGTTCTTGAGGCTTGCTTTCTTCCGGCTGGGCAGGAGGCTCAGGGGTGAAAGATTCGCTAGGTTTCACTTCCTCCACAACAACAGGATTAGCAGGCGAGGTTGGCTCTGGCTTCTTCGGGGGTTTCTGCCCACGGATGATTTCGAGCTCTCTCTGTTTTTCCTCTTTTTGAGCATACAAGCTCTTGATTTTCTCGCAGGTAGGGCGGATGGCTTCATCTACCAATGCGCCATCCATGAACAGCTTGTAGGTAAGATCGCCTAAGATGCTCTTTTGGATGCCGATTTGGCTCTCCAGTTCATGAATTTGACCTTGCAGGTTGACAATTTGTCCTTGTTGTTTGAGCTTCCATGAAACTACGGAAGCGTAATGGGAAACATCATCTGAAAATGGCATCTTAACCTCCTTTACATTTGGCTACTATGTATCCATTTGATACGCAATAGTTTATACCATTACGTATATTATACCCTATGGAAATATTAATCCAGTAACGCGCTTCCTTCCAGATTTTTTCCAGTTCTCCTCCCTTTTATCTTGTTCGTTCATAAAGCCTGTTTTTATCAATCATCCTCACCAGGGCTGCAAGGCGGGTTACCCAGTATTTGCATCTGATAGACATCTCCATTTACCTGAATAGCTATTACGTAATAGTTGATAAACCAATTATTCCGTTCCACATGGCCAGCTCCCGCATGCCAATGAGAGGGCTGATCAGGAGGCGTTTGTATTGAAATCAGCGCATCCACAATCGACTTGGCGTTGTACTTTGATCGACACTTCCATGTGTCAGAGATGGCTACACTATCGATGTGATAATCGGTAAGTCTAAAGCGCGGGTCAGTGTCCTCAGCCAGAAAAGGATCTATCCATTTGGTTAGCAAGGCGTGCGCGACTTCTTCTTGTGAGGCAAGTTTATATTCCTCGTAGGGGATGGTCGGCATTTCGGTTAAGTTAGTTGGTGTTGGCCATAAGGTCGGTGAAGGCTGCTCTTGAGGCACTTCAGAAGCGGAATGGGTTTCCACCGTCTGGGCATGACCGCAGGCGCTAAGGCAAAGCGCAACCACCAGACATAGAAACAAAACAAATTTTCTGTCTTTCATGGGTATCTCCTTTCCTTTCAGAAATTATACATCCCTGCTTAATAGCTTATAATTACCCTGTTTGTAAAAACTAGCATCTAGCAGTCCGTTTATGCTACAGTACCTAACAATCCTTGGAGGAATAAACATGGCTCTTTTGCGTATCGATCACACTTCCGAGTGTGTCAAAGTAAGCCTTCCCCTTTACATGATTATGCCCAGCCCCTATCATTTGAAAGATAAGCCGCTGGAAAGCTACAAGGTCTTGTATTTGCTGCATGGTCTCTCTGATGATGCCAGCGCTTGGCAGCGCTATACCAATATCGAAATCTTAGCGCGTGAACGCGACCTTGTGGTGGTGATGCCGGATGGCGGCCGCAGCATGTACGCCGATATGCAGAACGGTCAAGCATACTTTACATATCTGACCGAAGAGCTGCCTGCATATCTCAAGGCGGTTTTTCACCTCAACTTAGCCCGCGAAAACACGCTCATTGCCGGCCTCTCTATGGGTGGATATGGCGCTTTTAAGGCGGCTTTTCTGCGCCCTGATCTCTACTCTGTGGCAGGCAGTTTTTCCGGGGCGCTGGCGCTCAGTTTTGAGGGTGAATTTGTAGATAAAGAGCGGTTGAAAGAGTTTAGCCTGGTGTTTGGGGATCTAAGCAAGTTTCCTGGTAGCAGCAATGATCCGCTTACCTGGCCGGAAATGGCTGCCAAAGACCCTGAACGTTATCCTGAGCTCTATGCCGCCTGCGGATTGCAGGATTTCCTCTTAGAAGCGAACCGCGCATTTGTCAGTAAAGCCAGAGCTCTCGGCATCCCGTTGGCTTATGTGGAGGAACCTGGGATTCATGATTGGCACTTCTGGAACAGCCAGATTGCTACCTTTTTGGATCTTTATGTTAAACCCGCTAACCATCCCCAGGCATAGATAGCGTACCAACTACACTTCCAGGCTCAGTTTCAGGTAAAATTTGAGTATGACTGAAACTGACCTGCCCAACTCGGGCAAACAGATTCGGCTAACGGCGCTCTCCAGCTGCGCTGGTTGAGCGTCTAAGCTGAACGCGGAGACGCTGGCGCAGGTGCTGCGCCCCCTTGCCTCGATATTCCGACCAGAAGATTACCCAGACCTTCTGGTAGGTTTAGATTCTGCTGATGATGCCGCCATTTGGCGCTTAAACGAGCACCAAGCACTCGTGGCAACCACGGATTTCTTCACCCCAGTGGTGGATGATCCTTATGACTACGGCGCTATTGCTGCTGCTAACAGCCTCTCAGATGTTTACGCCATGGGCGGCAAGCCTTTCCTCGCGCTTAATATTGCTGCCTTACCACCTCATTTGCCCACCGAGGTATCGACTGCTATCGTGCGCGGGGCTGCAGAAAAAGCCAAGGAAGCTGGTGTGGTCATTGCTGGCGGCCATACCATTCAAGATAAAGAACCAAAATTTGGCTTGGTCGTGCTCGGCATCGTTGATCCAGACGCGATGCTGACGAAAGGCGGATTGCAGCCTGGGGATCAACTGTTTTTGTCAAAGCCATTAGGTTTTGGTGTGGCTACCACAGCGCATAAACGCGAGCTGCTCACCCCGGAGGAGCTTGAAGAAGTCACTGGTTGGATGAAGCAGCTTAATCGCGATGCTTCCGAACTTGCTATAAAATTTGGTTTACACGGCGGAACGGATGTGACCGGCTTCAGCTTACTGGGGCATGCTTCAGAAATGGCTGAAGCTTCTGGCTGCGGAATTACTTTTTACTGGCACGCACTCCCGTTCATCCGCAGCGCCCTAAAATATGCCCAGGCTGGCACCTTCCCTGGTGGTGCTTTTGACAATCGAAGCTATTTTGAACACTATGTCAGCTTCGACCCCGCGATTAGTGAGATCGAGCGCATGCTGCTTTTTGACCCGCAAACAAGTGGCGGCTTGCTTTTAGCAGCTCCAACAGATTAGGCAGCCGCCTTCGCGGAAGCCGCCCAGGTTGCTAAAATCGCTTTGTGGCAAGTAGGCGAAGTTAATGCCGAAAATGGCATAAAAGTCGCGGTGTAAATTTCTAAGCTTGATTAATCGTTTTTTTCCTTTCAGATTCATTAAACAATTGTCCCAAAATGGGTAAATAGTCGGAGAAAATGGTATTGACTCTCATTTGAATATGTTATAATTTCATTGCCGTTTAACGCGTGTTAATAATCTCTTTACAAAGGCGTTCCGTGAACAACAAAAGAGTAACTAGTTTCGATGTCGCAGAATTAGCAGGGGTTTCACGCTCTACAGTGTCGTTTGTCTTCAGCGAGGACAAGCAATCCCTAATCCGACCAGAGACACGCCAAAAGGTCAGAGAGGCAGCCGAAAAGTTAGGTTATTATCCCAACGCTTCCGCAAGAGCCTTAGCTTCAAATCAATCTAATACCATTGGGCTAATTATGACGCGGAGCCCCCGTTATATAGCTTCAGATAACTTCCTCCCCCAAATTATTGGCGGGCTGCTCGATATTGTCAATCAAGCGCAACTCGGACTTTTAATCGAGTGGGTTGAACCCGGTCAGCAAATCGAAACCTACTTACAACTTACTCGTGCAAAGCACATTGATGGGATGATTATCCTCACCCCCCGCTTTGATGACCCGGGGTTGACCGCCCTCGAACAGATAGACATCCCTTGCGTACTCATGGGGCAGATCCCTGAATGTGATCTTCCCTATGTGGATATCGACAACCGTGCAAGCGCAAAGCTGGCAGTTGATTATCTCATTGAGTTGGGTCATCGCCAGATTGCCTGTATTACCAATGCAGCCACAGCTTACAGTTCTGCAAGCCAGCGTTTGGAAGGCTATCGCGATGCACTTAAAGCGGCTGACATTGCCTTAGATGAGAGCCTGATCCGCATAGCTGACTTTGATGCTGCCAGCGGCTATACCCAAATGAAAGACCTTTTGACAGAATACCCCCGTTTTTCTGCGATTTTCGTGGCTAGTGATAACGTCGCCCTTGGGGCATTAGCTGCCATCCATGATGCAGGGCTTTCAGTCCCTGAGGATATCTCGCTTGTGGGGTTTGATGATATCCCCGAAGCTGCATTTTATTATCCCAAACTGACCACTGTGCATACCCCCGCAAAGGAGATCGCTGAAGAAAGTTGCCATCTCCTGATGCAGTTGTTGAAGGGAGAAACTCCCTTTAGCCGTACGATCAACATTCCAACGCAATTAATCATCCGAGATTCAACGCGGATGATAGAAAGGAGCCATATCACGACCTATTGAAGAGAAAAGCGTCCTATTTTGTATTTAACCTAAAAAATAGTAAAAGGAGAAACTATGAAAACAAAGAAAAGTGTAATTTGGACTAGCATTGCTGTGCTGCTTGTTGCCAGTGTAGTGTTGGCAGCTTGCGGTGGTGGTGCTACCCCGACGTCAGCCCCTGAGGAAACCGGCGGTGAAGCAGTTGCTCCCTTGCCACAAGGTCAGGAATTAGCAAATGCATACGCTGGTATGTATAAAGGGACTGTGGTTACCATGGCAGGACCTTTCACCGATCAAGACGAGGTCGTGTTCAATGATTCTATCAAACCTTTCGAAGACAAAACCGGTATTGATATTCAATACACGGGCTCCAAGGAATTTGAAGCGAACATTAACATTCGTCTGGATGGTGGTGACCGACCTGATATCGTGGACTACCCCCAACCTGGCTTGCTTAAATATGCTGTGGAAAAGGGTTATGCCATTGATATGAACACCTTAATTAATCCTGACTGGATTAAACAAAACTATAGCGATGCCTGGCAAGAACTGGCTATGATGACCGGCCCGGATGGTGAAATTGTGGCTGGTATTTGGGCTCGTGCCAATGGCAAGTCCTTCGTCTTCTATCCCAAAAAGGCATTTGACGCTGCTGGTTACGTCGTGCCAACTACCTGGGATGAGATGATGGCTCTCACGCAGGAAATTGCTGACGATGGCGATACCCCCTGGTGCATTGGTATTGAATCTGGGGCAGCCACAGGCTGGACAATGACCGACTGGATCGAAGATGTAATGCTGCGGGTTACCTCCCCAGAGAATTATGACGCCTGGGTAGCCGGTGAATTGAAATTCAATTCACCCGAAGTTAACTTAGCCTTAGACTACATCGAGCAGATTTGGTTTAACGATGCCTACGTCTATGGCGGTCGCAAAGCTATACCCTCGATCAACTTTGGTGATGCCCCTAAACCTATGTTTGAAGATCCGCCTAAGTGCTGGTTCAACCGTCAAGGTAACTTCATCACCACCTTCTTCCCTGAGGAAGCCGTTCCCGGTGTGGATTACAGCTTCTTCTACTTCCCGCCCATCGACGAAGAATACGGCAAACCCGTTCTCGGTGCCGGGGATATTTATGCAGTATTCAATGACCGCCCCGAAGTACGTGCTGTCATTCAATACTTCTCCACTGGTGAATCCCTCAAGGTTTGGATCGAAAGTGGTGGAGCCATTTCAGCTCATAATGACGCTGATCTCAATTGGTACGCAGACCCTGTAACCCGCGGCGTCGCAGAGACAATTCGCAATGCAACGACCTTCCGCTTTGACGGGTCAGATATGATGCCGGGCGCAGTAGGTGCTGGTACATTCTGGAAATATATGACCGACTACGTCAGCGGCTCTATTACGCGCCAAGAAGCCTTGGATGCTATTGATGCTTCCTGGCCGCGGTAAACCTTGTGTAGATAGGGTAAATTAACCCAAAGGAGAGCAGGCTGCCAAGACAGCTTGCTCTCCAACCCCTTATTCGTACGGCTTAAGGAGGCAATTATGAACTTAGCTCAAGCTAACACTCCTTCTCCAAATAACAATAATCTATTTGCTAAGATTGTTAACTGGTTTGGATCTACTCTAGGAAAAATCCTTGTTTCTATTTTGGTACCTGCTGTAACATTTATCGTTTTGTGGCAGGGATATCTTTTTTTGAGCGCAGCCAATGCTCCCCAGATTTTACAGGTGATCGTCGCTATTGTTTGGGGCGTCGGTGGAGTTGCGCTACTTTATCTGGTAACCAACTGGCTGGTGATGAAGTTGCCCGCTAAGGCTGCTCGGACTCTGCAACCTTTCGTATTTGTCGGTCCAGCGATTGCTATCATGGGATGGTTCTTGGCTATTCCAGTTGTACGCTCGCTTATAGCCAGTTTTCGCAATGCACTCGGTACGGAATGGATTGGTCTGGATAATTATATCTATGCCTTCACTAACCCGCGCATGTTGGAAACCTTCCGGAATAATGCCTTGTGGATGGTTTTTGGCACCAGTTTCAGTGTTGGTTTAGGTTTACTAATCGCCTTCTTGGCTGACCGCACTAAAGCGGAGGTGGTTTATAAATCGATCATCTTCACGCCAATGGCTATCTCCTTTGTGGGTGCCGGCGTCATCTGGAAATTCGTTTACACCTATAAAGGCATCGGCGTTGGAATTCAGGAAATTGGTCTTTTAAACGCCATTGTTTCTGCTTTAGGAGGAACGCCACAACCATGGCTAAATATTCCTCCTTGGAACAACTTTTTCCTAATCGTAATAATGATTTGGCTACAAACCGGTTACGCGATGGTGATTCTTTCAAGTGCTATCAAGGGTGTGCCAGCAGAATTACTGGAAGCAGCCCGCATTGATGGTGCTACAGAAACAAGAGTGTTTTTCAATATCATCATCCCTTATATCAAAGGTACGCTTCTGACAGTTACAACCACGATTGTAATTTTCAGCCTTAAAACCTTCGATATTGTACGCGTGATGACTGGAGGAAACTACGGTACGAATGTGATTGCTAATGAGTTTTACCTGCAAAGCTTCACATATAACGACGCTGGTAAAGCTTCCGCAATCGCGATTGTGCTGTTATTACTGGTAACCCCGGTCATCGTTAATAACATCCGTTCGTTTAATGAGCAAAGAAAGGGGTTCTAAATGGCTAAGGGACAGAAAACAACAAAGAGAACCCAGAGTTTTTGGACAAACTTCGTCTTGATCTTAATTTGCGTGATTTGGATGGTTCCAGTTATCGGCATTTTAATTACATCTTTCCTACCCAGTGAAGACATATTCAAAACTGGCTGGTGGACCGTCTTCCCACATAAAGAAGACATAGAAATTGATCGTGTGGTCTTACCTGAAGATGTAGACGTTAACGGGCCGATAACCTATGGCGGAAAAACGGCCATGTTCGAAGAATGGCAAAGGGGCATTGAGTTAGATGATGGCACCAAAGCCACCTGGTATGGTAACAAACGCACCCGCACTCTCGTCATCTCCAAAAACCAATGGGTTGGATTTACAACGAAACTAACCCTTGAAAACTATAAAGACGTTTTGACGGGTAAGACCATTACTTATAAGGATGCCCAAGGCAATACGATTACGCGTGTTGGTAATGATCTGAGTGGTGCGTTCCTCAATTCCTTGGCAGTTTCCATCCCAGGGACGATTATCCCTATCTTAATCGCTGCATTTGCCGCATTTGGTTTCGCCTGGCTGGAATTTCCGGGCCGCAATATATTTTTCACCATCATTGTGGCTTTGCTTGTGGTACCCTTACAGATTGCCCTTGTCCCTATCTTACAAGACTATGTGAGCCTGGGTTTGAATGGTACCTTCTTGGGCATCTGGCTTGCCCACACTGGCTTTGGATTGCCTTTGGCAACTTACCTGTTATTTAACTACATCAGCACATTGCCTCGTGAACTGCTCGAGTCCGCCTACATTGACGGTGCATCTAACCTCACGATTTTCACTAACTTGATTCTGCCGCTTTCTGTGCCAGCATTAGCTTCTTTTGCCATCTTCCAATTCCTCTGGCTATGGAATGACTATTTGGTTGCATTAGTTTTCTTAGGCGAAAAGAATCAGACTGTCACCATCGCTGTCGCACGGCTCGTCGGCGAAAAAGGACAAGACTGGCACCTGATGACCGCTGCTGCCTTCGTCAGCATGATTTTGCCTTTGATCGTCTTCCTGGCACTGCAGCGGTACTTCGTCCGCGGATTGATGGCGGGTTCGGTCAAGGGGTAATAATTAATCTACCTTGAAATTAGCACTTTAGAAAAGCCGAACTTCATGCAAATCTATGGGGTTCGGCTTTTCAAAACCTAATACATCTGCAAAGATACGATAAGGAAGGCTGGTAATGAATACATCGCAATACTGGTATAAAAGCGCTATTTTTTACGAACTCTATGTGCGTGCATTCAAAGATAGTAACGCGGATGGATGGGGAGACTTAAAAGGCGTCACCGAGAAGTTAGATTACCTGCAAGATCTTGGCGTGGATGCAATCTGGTTGCTGCCAATCTCGCCTTCCCCCCTGCGGGATGACGGTTACGATGTGAGTGATTACTACGGAATTCTTCCGCAATATGGGAACATGGACGATTTTCGTGAGCTTGTCCGCCTGGCACACGAGCGCAGCCTTAAGATGATCGTAGAGCTTGTCCCTAACCATACTTCTGACCAGCATCCTTGGTTCCAAGCCTCACGGGATCCTAACCATGCGGAGCACAAAAAATATAAAGACTATTACGTCTGGAGCGATACCGACCAGCGCTACAAAGAAGCCCGCATCATTTTCCTGGATACCGAAAAGTCCAACTGGACCTTTGATCCCGTGCGTAAGCAGTTTTATTGGCACCGTTTTTTCTCGCATCAACCCGATTTGAACTACGATAACCCTGAGGTGCAACGCGAAATGCTGCGCGTGGTTCAATTCTGGATCGACCAGGGCGCTGATGGTATTCGTGTGGATGCACCCCCCTACCTCTTCGAGCGTGAGGGCACCAATTGCGAAAACTTGCCAGAGACGCATGCTTTCCTCAAGCGCCTGCGTGCTTTTGTGGATGCATATGCGCCAGGCACCATGCTCCTCTCCGAAGCGAACCAATGGCCAGAAGATGTCATCCAGTATTTTGGCGATGGCGATGAAATGCACATGAATTTCCACTTCCCCCTTATGCCTCGCCTGTATATGGCATTAGCTAAAGCCGACCGCACACCAATCGTCGAGATTTTAGCGCGCACGCCCCCACTGCCGGAGATCTGCCAATGGGGTACCTTCTTACGTTGCCATGATGAGCTAACCCTTGAGATGGTTACCCCTGAGGAGCGCCAATGGATGTGGGAAACTTATGCCCCGCAGCCGCGCATGCGCCTCAATCTGGGCATTCGCCGGCGTTTAGCTCCATTGATGGGTAATGACCAGCGCAAGATTTTGCTGATGCACTCGCTGCTGCTTACCATGGGGGGCTCCCCCTTCTTGTACTACGGAGATGAGATTGGCATGGGCGATAACATCTGGTTGGAGGACCGCAATGGCTTGCGTACGCCGATGCAATGGGATAACAGCCTCAATGCCGGTTTCTCTTCTGCTCCTCCAGAGAAGCTCTATGCGCCCGTAATATCGGATGATATTTATGGCTATGCGCAAGTTAACGTGGCAGCTCAAAGAGCTGACCCTAATTCATTGCTCAATCGCGTGCGACGGATGCTTTCCATCCGCAAGCAGCACCCCGCTTTTGGCTGGGGTACGTTTGATTGGGAGGATACGGGTAACAATGCCATTGCAGCCTATCGGCGGACAACTGAAGAAGAAGCCCTGCTCATCTTCAACAATTTGTCCGACCAGACCATCAGCTTGAGCCTGCCAGAGGATTTTTGGGGAGCCGAGGATGTCCTTACGGGGCAACAATTCACCGAGGCGCATATCCAATTGGAACCTTATCGGTTTATTTGGCTGAGCCAACTCTCTTAATGGAAAACTGGCAATCCTATAATCCTTATCTACTTAAAGGAAAATACTATGACGAATGATTTATTTGGAGCAATCGAAGGCGGAGGCACAAAATTCGTTTGCGCAGTGGGCAAAGCTGATGGCCAAATCTTATCTGAGACGCGCTTCCCGACCACCACCCCAGATGAGACATTGGGACGTGCAATTCAATTTTTCCAAGAGCAGAGCACTACCTTGGGCAAGCTGAGCAGCTTGGGTATCGCTTGCTTTGGACCGCTCGACCCAAACCCCTCCTCCCCCACTTTTGGGCAGATATTGCCGACTCCTAAACCTGGCTGGACCGGTACAAATGTGGTCGGACAACTGCAAGCTGCACTTGGAATCCCCATCGGTTTCGATACCGATGTAAACGGCGCTGCCTTAGGCGAGGCACGCTGGGGCGCAGCCCAAGGGCTTTCTACCTTCCTGTACTTCACCATTGGGACCGGTATCGGCGGTGGCGCAATGGTTGAAGGGAAGCTCTTGCACGGCTTGATCCACCCGGAAATGGGGCATGTGCTCCTGCCGCATGACACTGCCCGTGATCCCTTCCCTGGGATTTGCCCCTTCCATGGAGATTGCTTCGAAGGGCTTGCCAGCGGGCCGGCTTTGGAAAAGCGCTGGGGGCAGCGCGCGGAGACCCTACCCGCTGATCACCCTGCTTGGGAGTTGGAGGCAGACTACATAGCCAGAGCAATGGAAGGATTTATTTGTGCCTTTTCGCCACAACGGATAATTTTGGGTGGTGGCGTACC
>ERZ1645187.4178-NODE-4178-length-11780-cov-7.226866_pt1 | contig 11780 bp, 10 predicted proteins | sample MGYA00575352_ERZ1645187 | MGnify/ENA primary metagenome ERZ1645187 (study PRJEB40837, sample SAMN11349314) | freshwater sediment metagenome | isolation source: river sediment | host: Sediment | place: India: Wazaribad , New Delhi | collected 2017-02-21 ... | reverse complement strand
CAGGCAACCCGGCGCGACCGACACCCCCCCCACCACGCCCGATTGCCACGCTGCCCAGCGCCTGCTGACCAAGCAGGGCGCGGCTTTCACCGAGATCGACGTCAGCCGGGATCCCGATTTGCGGCAGGCGATGATGCAGCGCGCCCATGGCCGCCGCACCGTGCCGCAGATCTTCATCGGCGGCCAGCATGTGGGCGGCAGCGATGACATCCACGCGCTGGATGATGCCGGCAAGCTCGACGCTCTGCTGGCGGATTGAGCGATGCGTGTCGGGCTTGTGCAACTGACCGTCGGCGATGATCCGGAAGAAAACCTGCCCGAGACGCTGGCCCTGGTGCGGGCTGCGGCAGAGGGTGGTGCGAAACTGGTGCTGACGCCAGAATGCACCAACATGCTCAGCTCAAGCCGCGAGCGTCAGCGCGCTCTGCTGTGTCACGAGGAGGAGGATCCCACGCTGGCCGCCCTGCGGGACGAAGCGGCGCGTGCAGGGATCTGGCTGCTGATCGGCAGCCTGGGGGTCAAGACCCATGATGCCGATGGGCGCTTTGCCAATCGCAGTTTCCTGATCGGTCCCGATGGGACCATCGCCGCACGCTATGACAAGATCCACATGTTCGATGTGAACGTGTCGGACACCGAGGTTTATCGTGAATCGTCGGCCTATCGCCCGGGCGACCGTGCGGTTCTGGCCGAGACACCGCTGGGCCGGATCGGCATGACCATCTGCTATGATCTGCGTTTTCCGCATCTGTTCCGCCGTCTGGCGCAGGCCGGCGCGCAGATCCTGACGGTGCCGGCAGCCTTCAACCACCTGACGGGGCAGGCGCATTGGCAGACGTTGCTGCGCGCGCGGGCGATCGAGACGGGATGTTTTGTGCTGGCACCGGCGCAGACCGGCTTTCACCCCGAGCGAGACGGCAAGGGCCGCCGCACCCACGGCCACAGTCTGGTGATCGCCCCTTGGGGCGAGGTATTGGCGGATGCCGGAGATGAGCCGGGCGTGACTTTTGCCGAGATTGATCTTGCGGAGGTGGATCGCGCGCGGGGGCGGGTGCCATCGCTGACCCATGACCGCGACTTTGCGGGGCCATGATGTCTGACCGGGTAGAGGACATCGCTATCGCCCTGTTCGGAGAGTTGTTCATGGCCGATCAATTGGCCAGAAACCGGCTGTCCAAAGTCCTACCGAAGGGGATGGAGCTGTCGCATTTCGGCGTGCTGAACCATCTGGCGCGGATCAACGAAGAGCGGACGCCGGCGCAGTTGGCCAAGGCCTTTCATGTTACCCGCGGGGCGATGACCAATACGCTGGGCCGGTTGGAATGGGCGGGCCATATCCATATCCGCCCCGATTGGGATGACGCGCGCCGCAAGTTCGTGGCGATCAGCCCGGCTGGTCGATCCGCACGGGATGCGGCGGTGCAGGCCATCTTGCCGCTGATCGCGGATGTGGTCAGCGCGCTGGGCGCCGAGCGCGCGCGCGCCGCGTTGCCGGTGCTGCGCGAGCTGCGGCTGCGGTTGGAAGACGCGGACTGACGCGCCGGCTCAGTTGGTCAACTGATCGGCGCGGATCCCGATGCCGAAGGCCTCATACAGCAGGCGGATGGTGTTCTGCGTGCCCATGATCGCGCTTTCGGTGACAAGCACCAGATCGCCGTCATGCACCGCGAACTTGCCGGCGCTGAACAGCCCGTCTGCCGAGGTCAGGTCGATGGCAAAGACCATCCGCTGCTTGTCCGGCCCGGTGCCATCGCTGCGCACGGCGCTTGCCGGGTAGTCGCGCAGCACCAGAACGCCTTTGGGGTCGCCGCGCTGGTCATTGACGCCGCCCACCAGCGACAGCGCGTCCAATGCGGTGATGGTGTCGGTGGGGAAGGGGATCTGCGCTTCCTTGCCGGCAGCACCCAACGCCAGGAAATAGCGTTTGTCCGTCTCGACATAGATCTTGTCACCGCCCCGCAACGTCGTGTCGAGCGAAGGGTTGGCCAGCAGTTTGTCGCGCGATATGCCGAACAGCTTGCCGTCGCGCATCAGGCGGATCTGCGGGTTCACGATTGACTCCGGGATGCCGCCACCCTGCGCGATCAGGCTGAGAACGGTGAAATCGCGGTCCGGCATGACGTAGCTGCCGGGCTTTGCCACGCCCGAGACCAGATCGACTGAGTTCAGACGTCCGGCAACATGGTTCAGCTGCACCTGCGCCGAGGGGATGATCGAAACAAACTTTTCCTGGATGGCGACGCGGGCCTCGTCGGGCGTCATCTTCGCCACATAGACCTCGTCCACATAGGGCAGGAATACCGTTCCCCTGGGCGAGACCTGAACGCCGGCCATCGACACCACCTTCTGCTGCGGTTGGGCCAGCAGCGAGGTTTCCTCGTTGTCCCAGATCGACAGGTCGATCTTGTCACCCGCGGCGATGATCTGCGAGGCCGGACCGCGGCTGCGGGTGATCCACCCTCCAACCTGTTGCCGGCCGGTGGCGGGCCATTGCGCCAGTTGCCCAAGCGTATCGCGTGTGACCGGCACGATGGTGAAATCGGCGTTCTCGGCCTTGGCTTCAGAGATGATCTGTCCGGCAGAACCGGCGCCCCCGGGCGCGTCACAGGCGGAAAGCGGCAACAGTGCCGCAGTGACAAGCAGAAACGCCCTTGAAAGGTAGGCCATGCAGATACTCCCAGTCGTCCGGCACCTGGCAGGGTAGACATCGGACGCTGTGGCAAGATACTGGGGCGGCTCATGGGGTTCAACCGTTCAATTTGCGATGGCATATGGCAGTTTTTCGGAAATCGGTGCTTGTGACGGGGGCGGCCGGTCGCATCGGCGGAATTCTGCGGGCTGCTTGGGGCGATGATGCCGCAATCTGGCAGTCTCGCCGTTCCCGTCCCGGTTATTTTGAATGGGACATGTTGGCACGGCCGTGGTCGGGCCCTTCGCTTTCCGGCAGTGTGATCGTGAACCTTGCTGGTGTAACCTCTGGGGCCGCGCTGGATGACAACATTGCGCTGGCTCGGGCGGCACTGGATCTGGGCGCGGCGCAGGGGGCGGCGCATCTGTTCCTGTTGTCATCGGCCGCGGTCTATGGCCGGGGCGATGGTGGTCCGCTGCGCGAGGACGGCCCGGTCCATCCTGCCAACCCCTACGGCCTTTCCAAGCTGGGGATGGAGGCGCTGGCCGCCGGGCAGTCGCATGTCACCGTGTTGCGTCTGGGCAATGTGGCCGGTGCGGACGCGCTTTTGGGGCGGGCGGTGCCGGATCGGGTGGTGCAACTGGATCCCGTGCCGGGGCGGCCGGGCGGGCCGGCGCGGTCTTACATCGGGCCGCTGACGCTGGCGCGGGTGGTGGCGCGGCTTTGCGATCTGGCTTTTGCCGGCGCGGCGCTGCCGCCGATCCTCAATCTGGCCCAACCGGGGGGCGTGACGATGGCGGCGCTTCTGGATGCGGCTGGCCTGCCCTGGCACTATGGGCCGGAAAACCCGCAGGTCGTGCCCAGCGTTGTGCTGGACACGACCCGGCTGGAGTCGCTGATGGAGGTGCCGGTGGCCGATGCTACGGCAATGGTGGCCGAATGGCGGGAATTGCAGCGGATGAGGCAGGCATGACGCCGTCCAAAAGGATCTTCGACATCACGCTGGCCTTGTTGTTGGCGGCCGTTCTGGCGGTGCCATTTGTCGTGCTGGTTCTGGTGCTGCTGGTGACGCAGGGCAGGCCGGTGTTCTATGTGGCCGAGAGGATGCGCGCGCCCGGCCGGTCGTTCCACCTGTGGAAGCTGCGCACGATGACGGTCGCACGAGAGGACAGCGGCGTTTCGGGGGGCGACAAGGCTGCCCGCATCACGCCGGCCGGCCGGTTTCTGCGCCGCACGCGCCTCGATGAGATCCCGCAATTGTGGAACGTGCTGAAGGGCGACATGAGCTTTGTCGGCCCCCGGCCCCCGCTGCGGCAATATGTCGAGCGGTTTCCCGATATATATGCCCAGGTGTTGCGTTCGCGCCCCGGCATTACCGGCCTTGCGACCCTGGAATATCACGCACATGAAGAGCGGCTTCTCGCCCCGTGCCGCAGCATTGAAGAGACCGATGCCGTCTATTGCCGCGCCTGCATCCCGCGCAAGGCACGGCTGGACTTGATTTATCAGCGCCATCAGTCGCTGTGTTTCGATCTTGTGTTGCTTGGCCGAACGGCGGGACGGGTGCTCTTGCGCAGGCTGTTTGGGGCGCGGGCGGATTGATGCCCAGTTGTGGCGGCGTTATGCGGCGGTGCTTGTTGAAATGGCCTTTCTCGGCTAGGATAAGCGCCCACATGATGCCGACACAGAAGCGGAAGGGACACCGTCGGTTCGGGCAGATGGCCGACGAGGGGATAGAATGATAACGCTACGCGCCGCGCTGTTCCAGGTCTTGGGGCTGCTGACCCGTCGGCATAAGCATCTGACGCTTTTGCTGATAGATGCGGTATTGCCGGTGCTGATCCTGGGCTTTGCCGTTCTGGTGATCGGCGGCGATTCACGCACGCTGTTCCGCGGGGTGGCGCTTTGGGTGACGCTGCCGCTGATGATCGGCGTCGCGGCGGTCATTTCGCACAAGCTGGGCATCAGCCGGGTGCAACTGAAATCCTATGAATCGACCGCGATCCAGCTGACGGCTGTCTATGCCGCTGCGATGACCGGCCTGGTGGTGGCGATGGGCGTGGCCACACCGCCCGGCCTGCCGCTGGAAGGTGTGGTGATCTACGGCCTGGCGCTGTTTGTGTCGGCGGTGGCGATCCGCGTGGCGATGCTGCATGTTTTGCTATGGGTGCTGCGCCACGGGCAGCCCAAACGTCGGGTGTTGATCTATGGCGCGGGGATGACCGGCGCCCAACTGGCCGCAGCCTTGCGTTCGCATGAGCGGATCGTGCCGGTCGGATTTGTCGACGACAATATTGCGCTGCACAACATGACCGTGGCCGGGCTTCGCGTCTACCCGGCGGCGGGGCTGGCCGAACTCGTCGGTCGTCTTGATGTCCAACGGATCATCCTGGCCATGCCGTCGCTGTCGGCGCCGAAGGTGGGGGCGCTGACCCGCCGGCTGCGGCAGATCGGCCTCAATGTGCAGGTCCTGCCGTCATTCGCGCAGCTGGTGGGTGAGGAGGAGTTGATCGACACGCTGGCGCCGGTGGCCCCTGCGCAACTTCTCGGGCGCGATCAGTTGGGCGACAGCCTGCCCCATGCTGCCGAGGTCTATGCCGGGCGCACCATCATGGTATCCGGCGCGGGCGGATCGGTCGGGTCCGAGCTGTGTCGCCAATTGCTGTCCTGCCGGCCGTCGCGGCTGGTGCTTTATGAAGTGTCAGAGGCGGCGCTTTACCTGATCGACAAGGAATTGGCCGAGCTGGCCGAGGGCAGTGGGGTCGAGATCGTGCCGGTCCTGGGGTCGGTTACCGACTCGCGCCTCACGCGGATGGTGATCCGGCAGCACGGCGTTCACGTCATCTTCCATGCCGCCGCCTACAAACATGTGCCGCTGGTCGAGATGAACCCGATCCCAGGCCTTGCCAACAACGTGCTTGGCACCCGCACCCTGGCCGATGCGGCCAATGATCTGGGGGTCAAGCGGTTCATCCTGATCTCCTCCGACAAGGCGGTTCGGCCGACAAATGTCATGGGCGCCTCGAAACGGCTGGCCGAGCTGGTCGTGCAGGATATGGCCAAGCGGTCGAAAGGCACGATCTTTTCGATGGTGCGCTTTGGCAATGTGCTGGGGTCGTCCGGCTCGGTCATTCCGCTGTTCAAGGAACAGATCGCCCGCGGTGGTCCGGTCACGCTGACCCATGCCGACGTCACCCGGTTTTTCATGACCATCACCGAGGCGGCCCGGCTGGTGCTGCTGGCGGGGTCTTTTTCGGATCCGGCGAAGGCGCGCGGTGGGGATGTGTTCGTGCTGGACATGGGTCAGCCGGTGCGCATCCGCGATCTGGCCGTGCAGCTGATCCATGCGGCGGGCTATACCGTGCGTGACGCGGGCAACCCGGATGGCGACATAGACATCGTGGTGACCGGCCTGCGCCCCGGCGAGAAACTGCACGAAGAACTGCTGATCGGCGAAGGGCTGTTGACCACGCCCCATCCCAAGATCCTGCGTGCGCAAGAGGCCAGTCTGACCGAACTGGAGATGGCGGGCGCCCTGCGGCACCTCCGCTCTGCCGTGGCGGTCGGCGATGCCGCGGCGGCGATCGAGTTGATCCGTGCCACGGTCGAAGGGTATTGCCCTGCGCACGAGATTGCTGCGCAATAACCTGCGCTGCGGTCTACGCGAAACTGGAAATGGATTGTTGCCGCAGAGGCCATGCCCTACACTGCCGCGACTGGGTGATGAGGCGAGGATAATGCAGTCAAGACGTTCTCTGGCGCGGGGATGGATGCTGGCCAGCACGGGATTGGTTGCGATTGCAGCCACGCCGCTTGGGGCGCAGGATGGGCCAAGCCTCAATATGTATGGTGCGACCGGTCTGATCGACATGCCGTCGGCAGAGTCTCAGCCGGACGGGATCCTGAACACATCGACGGCACATTTCGGTCCGATCAGCCGCACGACGCTGAGCTTCCAGTTGACGCCGCGGATTTCCGGCAGCTTCCGGTTTCTGGGTATCCGCGATTTCGACAAGGCTGTGCCGTCGATCTGGGGGACATATTACGACCGCAGTTTCGACCTGCGCTATCAGATCCTTGACGAGGGTCAGTATACGCCGGCCTTGGCGATTGGCCTGCAGGATCTTGTGGGCACCGGCATCCTCTCGGGCGAATATATCGTGGCCACCAAGAGCATTGGCCAGCAGGTGAAAGTGACGGCCGGTCTGGGTTGGGGGCGCCTGGGATCGTATCAGGATATCGGCTCGCCCTTCGGTGACCGCACGCCGATCGATACCGAAGACAGCGCCGAGGTGGAGTTTGGCAATTGGTTCAAGGGGCCGATGGCGCCCTTTGCCGGCATCGAATACAGCCCGACCGATCGCTGGACGCTGAAGGCCGAATATTCTTCGGACATCTATGATCTAGAGGCCGGCACCCGCAAGACCTTCGACCGCAAGAGTCCGTTCAACTTCGGCGCCGAATACAAGGTGATGAGCGGCCTGCGCGTCGGCGGCTATTACATGTATGGCAGCGAGTTCGGTCTTGCCGCCCATATCACCATGAACCCCAAGCAGCGGCCGATGGGCGGGATCACCGATGGTGCCCCCGATCCGGTCAAGCCGCGCCCGTCGCGCGCCGCCGATCCGGACGCCTGGTCGTCCGAATGGGTGACCCAGCCCGATGCCGCGCCGCTGCTGATCACCAACCTCAACAAGCGGCTGGAAGGTGACGGCATCCGTGTCGAGGCGCTGGGCTATGACGGCACCACCGCACAGGTCCGCATCCGCAATGATCGCTATGACGCCGAGGCGCAGGCGATCGGTCGCACGGCGCGGGCGATGGCCAATGCGATGCCGGCCTCCATCGAAGTGTTCGAGATCGTGCCCGTAGAAAACGGCATCCGCGCCTCCAAGGTCACGATCCGCCGCTCGGACGTGGAGCGGCTGGAACATGCGCCGGATGGCGAGGCGCAAATGCGCGCCCGCACCGCGATCAGCCCGGCTGGCGCAGCGATGCCCGGATCGGTGATGAACCCGGATCTCTATCCGCGACTGTCCTGGTCGGTCAGCCCCTATACCCGCATCCGCCTGTTCGACCAGTTGGACCCGTTCAAGGTCGACCTCGGGTTGCGGGCTGCGGGCACCTATGAGCTGGCGCCGGGGCTTAGCCTGCGCGGCAGTGTCACCAAGAAACTGGTCGGCAATCTGGACGACCGGCCGCCCATGCCTGAGCGGGCGCTGCAGCCGGTCCGGTCTGGCAACTATTATTACGACGCGGATGGCGACCCCGCGATCGAGCAGCTGGCGTTCCATTGGAACACCAATCTGGCGCCCGAGGTTTATGGCCGTGTTTCGCTGGGCTATCTGGAGCGGATGTTCGGCGGGATTTCGACCGAGGTCCTCTACAAGCCCGTCAACCGTCGCTGGGCCGTTGGGGCAGAGTTGAACTATGTCGCGCAGCGCAGCCCCGAGCAGGATCTGGGCTTTGACCTGCCGCAGCGCCTGTATCAGACCGATGGTGCCGGAACCGAGACCGGGCCGGACAGCTACAAGGTGCTGACCGGTCATGTTTCGGGCTATTACGCCTTCGAGAACGGCCTGCATGTTCAGGTCGATGTAGGCAAGTATCTGGCCGGCGATGTGGGTGCGACGCTGTCGCTCAACCGCGAGTTTGCCAATGGCTGGCGGGTGGGCGCCTTTGCCACCAAGACCGATGTCTCGGCCGACGACTTCGGCGCCGGATCCTTCGACAAGGGTATCCGGCTGGAAATCCCGTTTGCCTGGGCCACGGGTGCGCCAAGCCGCAAGTCGGCGGTGGCGACCATCCGTCCGTTCGGGCGCGATGGCGGTCAGCGGCTTGAGGTCGATGGGCGCCTGTATGAAACGCTGCGCGATTACGATGAAAACGGCATTGATTCGCAGTGGGGGAGATTCTGGAAATGACCAACCACCCCTTGCGGGCGACCGCCGCAATCCTGTGTGCGGCGCTGGCCTTGGCCGGCTGCAGCTCCGAGAAAGATCCCGCATCCGGCGGGCAGATGGTCAAGGCCGCGGCAAGCGCCGTCCTTTCGGGCCGCAAGGCCGGCGAGGCCAAACCGATCACGCGGGCCGAGTTGAACGCCTACAAGACCCCGATGATCGAGATAAAGGTGCCGCAAACAGGGCTGACCGCCTATGTGGTGCCAATCTCGAATGCCAACGGAGTTGAGACCTGGGCTTCTGCCTCGGATCAATCGGTTTCGTTCCGCGACGGAATCATGGTTGCAACCCGCGGTTTCGGCCCGGACCTGATGCGTTCGGAAGGACCCTCGCTGGCGCGGATCGCACAAGGCACGGGCACAGTCACGCGACGCATGACCTGGCTGGATGGCAGCGATGCCGTGCAGCAGTTTGATTTTGTGTGCGAATTGTCCGTAGCCGGGTCCGAATCCATCACTGTTGTTGACCGGCAACACTCGACCCGTCATGTGCTTGAGCATTGCACCGGAAAACATGGTGGATTCACCAATGAATACTGGTTGGAGGGTGGCAATTTCCTGAGGAAATCCAAGCAGTTGCTGGTGATCAGCTGGGAGCCTGCGACGCTTTCGAGAGTTATAGACTGAGGGTCAGATAGTTCTTCCTTCAACCGCGACCCTATGCTATCGAAAACCCAATCTGATTATCCAAGTCACGGAGAGACAAATGAAAAAGTTCGCTGCTATCGCCCTGGTCGCCTCGCTGGCTTCGACCGCTGCCTTCGCTGGTGGCCCGGTTGTTGTCGCTGAAGAGCCCGTCGTTGCCGTTGCCGGCCCGTCGTCGTCGGCTCCGGGCATCGTCCTGCCGCTGGTCGGCCTGGCCGCCGTCGCCGCTCTGGCTTCGTCGTCCTCGGGCAGCCACTAAGCTTTTCGCCTTCGGGCGAGGCGCTTGGCGCAAAGGATCGGGTCCGCCTCGTGCGGACCCTTTTCTTTTTTCGGATGATAAAACTGGTTCCCAGATTTCTGCGGCGTCCGGCCGTGTTTCTGTTGCGGCTGTCTGAGCGGACCAGCCGCGCCAATCTGGGCATGTCGGCCGCTGCGGTGGCGTTTTTCGGCTTTCTGGCGGTGTTTCCCGGTTTGGCGGCGATCGTGACGATCTGGGGCTATGCCGCCGATCCGGTCGTGATCCAGCAGGAATTGCAGCTTTGGGCGGATGTTCTGCCTGAACAGGCCTATGATCTTCTGTCCACACAGGTTGAGTCGCTTCTGTCGGCGGGCCGCAGCGCGCTGGGCTGGGCCAGCGTTTTGTCCACGGCATTGGCGCTGTGGTCGGTGCGCTCGGGCGTGGCGGCGTTGATTTCCGGCATCAATGGTGTCCATCACTGGCCCGAGCGGCATGGGCTGCGGCATCTGGTGGTGGCGCTGGTGCTGACGCTGGCGTTGGTGACGCTGGCATTGGCGGCGCTGCTCGCGGCAGTCGCTGTGCCCATCGTGCTGAAACTTGTGCCACTGGGCACCACCGAGACCATGGTCCTCGAGGGTGCCAATACCGTGCTGGCGCTGGGTTTGGTGACGCTGGGCGTCGGGCTTGCCTATCGCTATGGGCCCAACTGGCCAAAGGGGCACCGGGTGCGGCTGTTGACGCCGGGCCTTGCGGTGGCCCTGACGCTTTGGGCCCTGGTGTCGCGGGGGTTCGTGATTTATCTGGCCAATTTCAACAGCTACAACCAGATCTACGGCTCCATCGGGGCCGTCGCCGTGCTGTTGATCTGGCTGTATCTGTCCTCTTATGCGCTGCTGCTGGGCGCGGCGGTGGATGCAGAACTGGGGCGCAGCTGAGCGCCCTCAGTAATCCTTTTCGAAAAAGATCCCCAGGCCGGTCTGACCGTCTGACCCGGTCGACCCGCGCAGGGTGATGCTGTCGGTCAGATCGAGGTTCAGGTCTATCTCCGATGTCCCGTCATCGCCCACGGTCACCTCAGTATACAGGTTGCGGGACAGGTATTTGCCCGCCGTGACCGAGGTGCCACCGCTCTCGCCGGTCTGCACGTCCAGATCATCGAGACCCACGCCCTTGCGCAGCTTGGAAATGATCCCCTTGCCGCCGCGACCTGCCAGCGTTGCCACAGCCGAGGCCAGTTGCGCCGCCTGAAACGCCGACAGCTGTGTCAGATCACGACCGAACAGAAGCTGTGCCAGCACCTCTTCCTGCGGCAGTTGGGGGCTGGACTCGAAAGTGACCTGGGGCTGGTTGGCCGGGCCGGCAATCCGCACGGACGCAGTCACCGTGTCGGTCCGGGTCGAGGCCAGGATATCCAGGTCCGGCATCAAGTCGCCCTCCATCGTCAGGTCTGCCTGGGTCAACGTCAGACGTTTGCCCAGGATGTCCAATCGGCCCCGAATCAGTTCCAGCGCGCCCGAGGGTTGGAGGTTGGTCGTGGTTCCGCCAATGCGGAAACTACCCCCAATTTCTGCATCGAGGCCCCGGCCGCGCAGGAACAGACGGTTTGGCGCATCAATTTGCACGTCCAGCCGGAAAGGCCGCGCGCTTGCGCCCGACGGGGTGCTGCCCGCCCCATCGGCATTGGCACGCTGCCGGGTGGCCCGCACCTCGGCGCTGTCTCCAACATGGGCCAGTGGCTCCAGCATATCCGCCCCTAACAGGCCGGTTGAGGGCACCCGCAAATTGGCCTCCAGAATGTTTATCCGCCCGCCGATCACTGCGCCGCCGGTCAGCGGGCCGTTCACGGTCAGCCCACCATTCAGTCGCGCTTCGAACAGGCGTGCATCGCGGATGGTCAGGTTGCCCAGATCGGCCCGCAGATCAGCGTCAAACGGCGCGGAAAGACCGAGGCTGCCCGTCACCGCCACCGCCCCGCCCGAGGAAAGGTTGGCGCGCCCGTCGATGCTGGCCCTCCCGCCCGACAGGCGCGCATTGGCGCCGATGCCTTCCAGCGTGAAGGGCAGCTCGGTCGCGGCAAATCGGCCATCGGACAAGGCCACGTTACCAGACAGGCTTTGGACGGCCAGAGGGCCGTTCACCGTCAGGTCAAACCGCAAACCGCCCGCCAAACGTCGCGGGCTGATGAAGGCATTGGCCAGCGCGGCTTGCGACGTTCCGCGGATCTGAAGACCTTCGGCGCGGGCCAGATCGGCCGACAGCCGACCCGCCGCCGTCAGGTCAATCCCGCCCGGCCCGCGCATCGAAACGTC
>ERZ1645187.4176-NODE-4176-length-11783-cov-17.380713_pt1 | contig 11783 bp, 11 predicted proteins | sample MGYA00575352_ERZ1645187 | MGnify/ENA primary metagenome ERZ1645187 (study PRJEB40837, sample SAMN11349314) | freshwater sediment metagenome | isolation source: river sediment | host: Sediment | place: India: Wazaribad , New Delhi | collected 2017-02-21 ... | reverse complement strand
CCGCAGGGAACCGGGCTTTCGGCCAGAGGATGTATAGCGCCAGGCCGGACGCAAAGCCGAGCATGACCGTCCAGAGAGGAACCGTGCCTGCGACACTGGCTGAGAAACAGAAAAGTGCCACCACGACAGTACGCAACATGATCTCCGAAGCTCCTGCTCCCAGCGGGCACCTCGACGTAATTGTCTCGCTCATAATGCACCCGGCGATCAGCCGAGGCAGGCAGTATCTCGATTGCCGACCTCTGAGGTTTAGGAATGCTTGCAGATGCGAAGAAGCCGATCAATGACGTGGATCAATCCGCCCGGGACACTGCCCGTAATGCGCAGCAAAGGAGATGAACCATGCGCACAGGCAGGACGGATGAATTTCGCAAGGATGCGGCGCGGATCGCGCTGACGAGTGGGCTTTGCGGCGCGTCATCGGCTGGGCGGTCAGCAACCGCACGATACGCGATCTGGCGATCCAAGCGCTGAAAATGTCCATCGCCCTGCGGTCCCCGCCTCGGGGCTGCATCTTCCACAGCAATCGCGGCAGCCAGTATTGTTAGCATGACTACCAGAAGATCCTGCGTGAGCATGGGTTCAACCTGTCGATGAGCGGCAGCCGTTTGCGCGACCGCGGACGACGCTCGGGCCGTAAAATGCTTGTCAGGCGGGCAAGACTAGGGGAGCTTGGCATCACACAGTAGTCAACTTGGGGATGTCAGCTATGCCCGATCAGCCGCAGTACTCGCCCCGGGCCGAAGCACTGATGGCAGCTTTGATCGCGGTAGCGGCCCTGGGCGGGGCGGGCTGGCTGGGCTGGTACATCGGCTGGCCGGAGACCTTCGATCCCGGCGATGTCGATGTCGTGAACCCTATCTCGGCCATGATTGTCGGGCTTCTGGCGGCCGCGGTCTGGTTCGCGGTCAAGGCGACACGGTTGCTGCTGCGGCATCGCGCCTTCGGCAGCGCGGTATTGGAGCTTGATCCACCGGGCCACCTACGCCTCGGCGGTGCGTTCAGCGGCAGGCTGAAGGTGCAAAAGCCAATCGCAGCGACGGCGCCCTACCGTCTTGTCCTGACGTGCATGGACGTTCATGAAGTGGAGGCGGAGGGCCGCCTGAAGACAGTAAACTTCCCGGTATGGAGCGAGGAACGCAGTCTTCCCGCCGAACGGGACGCAACCCAAGGGCTGGAGTTTCGGTTCACGCTTCCCGGCTTGGTTGGTCTGGATCCGGTGCCAAGCGGAATCGTGCCGGGGCTGACACAGGCCTACCGGTCGACGGTCCATGTGCCCGGAATGCGGCAGGTGGTGGCAAGCAACGTCCCGCCCGTCGGCCGCTTCTGGACTCTGATTGTCACTGCCCCGACTTCGGGCCCGGGTTTTCGCGCTGAGGTGGTTGTTCCGCTTGCGCCCCCTCGACACAAGGGTCGCTTGCCGTGACTTCGCCCCGCGCTTGCGCGCAAGCGGCGCGGGATACTCGCCATTGCGAGTGTTCCCCTTTAACCTAAGGAAATCCGTTCAGTATCTCCGTACGATATGGAGGTCAAATGTATCCCTCCGGTTAGGGCCGTCTGACGAGGACCTGCTCGGAGTGCTAAGTCCGACCTTATGGCCGACCATAAGTTCAGACCACTGATTGAAGTCCTTCCCGCATCTGACGGGCCGCGGCGGCGGCACTGGAGCGATGCCGACAAGCTGCGGATCGTGGAGGAGAGCTTTCTGGGCCCTCGACGGGTGTCGGCGACGGCGCGGCGCAATGGCGTGGGGCGGTCGCTGCTGACCATCTGGCGGCGGCAGTATCAGAACGGCGAACTCGGCGTGGCGCGGCCTCCGGCCTTCATTCCATTGATGCTTGGTGCCGAGGAGCCTGCGGGAACGCCAGCGCCGCGATCGGCGCGGGCAAGCGCCGACAGCACCGCGAAGATCGAGATCGTGCTCGCGAATGGACGGCGGCTGACGGTGCCGGTGGCGATCGATCCCGCGGTGCTCGCAGGGCTCCTGCCGGTTCTGGACGGCGCATGATCGCGTTCCCGGCCGGAGCGCGCGTCTGGATCGCGGGCGGCGTGACCGACATGCGGCGCGGCATGAACACCCTGGCGCTGACCGTCCAGGAGGGTCTCGGGCGCGATCCGCATGCCGGCGAGATCTTCTGCTTCCGTGGCCGCCGGGGTGACCTGATCAAGCTGCTCTGGCACGACGGTGTCGGCATGTCGCTCTACATGAAGCGGCTCGAAGCGGGGAGGTTCATCTGGCCGGCCAGCCCGACGGGCGCTGCGGTGCAGATCTCGGCGGCACAGCTCGGCTATCTGCTGGAAGGCATCGACTGGCGCAACCCGCGCTGGACGCAACGCCCTGCAAAGGTTGGATAATCTCGACGTCGCGGGCGTGTTTTGGTATCTGCCCGGGACCGGATCTGCTATGGTCTGGCCATGCCGGATGACGCCGCCGAGATCGCCAGACTGCGCGCCGCGCTCGCGGCCTCCGAGGCCGAGCTGGCTCGGACCCGGGCGGTGCTGTCGACTTCCGAGGCGATGATCGCCCATCTTCGCCTCGAGATCGCCCGGCTGCGCCGCGAGCAGTATGGCCAGGGCTCCGAGCGCCGCACGCGGCTGCTCGAGCAGCTTGAGCTGCAGCTCGAGGAGCTCGAGACGGCCGCGGCCGAGGACGGCATCGCCGCCGAGCCGATGGCACCCGTCATGGCCGCCGTTGTCGCCGAGCATCGCCGCCCGGCCCGCAAGCCCTTTCCGGAGCACCTGCCGCGCGAGCGCGTTGTCGTGGAGGGCCCGGTCAACTGCAGCTGCTGCGGCTCGGCGCGCCTTGTGAAGATGGGCGAGGACATCACCGAGACGCTCGAGGTTGTGCCCCGGCGCTGGAAGGTCATCCAGACGGTGCGCGAGAAGTTCAGCTGCCGGGATTGCGAAAGGATCAGCCAGCCGCCGGCGCCGTTCCACGCCACCCCGCGCGGCTGGGCGGGGCCGAACCTGCTGGCCATGGTGCTGTTCGAGAAGTTCGGACAGCACCAGCCCCTGAACCGGCAGGCCGACCGCTACGCCCGGGAAGGTGTCGAGATCAGCCTGTCGACCCTGGCCGACCAGGTCGGCGCCTGCACCGCAGCCCTGCGGCCGATCCACGCGCTGATCCGGGCCCATGTCATGGCCGCCGAGCGGCTGCATGGCGACGACACCACCGTGCCCCTTCTGGCCAGGGGTGGCGCGAAGACGGCGCGGCTCTGGACGTATGTCCGCGACGACCGGCCCTTCGCCGGCGGCGCGCCCCCTGCGGCGCTCTTCCACTTCTCGCGCGATCGCGGCATGGCCCATCCCAACTGGCACCTCGCCGGCTGGCAGGGTATTCTGCAGGCCGATGCCTACGGCGGCTACAACGACCTCTACCGCGCCGGCCGCGCGCCGGGGCCGATCGACAGTGCCCTGTGCTGGGCGCATGCGCGACGGAAGTTCTTCGAACTGGCCGACATCGCCGGCCAGGCCCGCAGGGGACGGGCGGCATACGACATCTCCCCTGTGGCGCTGGAGGCCGTTGCCCGGTTCGACCGGCTGTTCGACATCGAGCGCGACATCAGCGGCCGCGACGCGGCCGACCGACTGGCTGCCCGTCAACGCCTGTCGGTCCCGCTCATCGTCGAGCTGGAAACATCGCTGCGGGCCGAGCGGGCCCAGATGTCGAAGCACGCGCCGGTCGCCAAGGCGATCGGCTACATGCTCGACCGGGACCGCTGGCCCGCCTTCACCCGCTTCCTGCACGACGGCAAGGTATGCCTCACCAACAACGCCGCCGAGCGGACGCTACGCGGCATCGCGCTCGGCCGGAAATCCTGGCTCTTCGCCGGATCCGAGCGCGGCGGCGACCGCGCCGCCTTCATCTATTCCCTGATCGTCACCGCCAAGCTCAACGATATCGACCCCCAGGCCTGGCTCGCCGACGTCCTGGCCCGAATGCCGAACATGCCGATCTCACGGCTACCCGAACTCCTGCCATGGAACTGGAAAGACGGCCGCGACCGGAAAGCCGCCTGACAGCGGCCCACGCCGGAGGCTTACGGTCAAATGCTTTACACAAGCGAGGGAAGACCAGCCCCCGGCGCTGAACCCGAAGCTCACATCTGCGGCGAATGTGGTGGGCGATTGCTGGGCGTGACCGGGCAGGATGGTCGCATCTGGTATCGCTGTGAGCATGTCCAGCACTGCGGAAACCTGCTGCCCGCCTGCTCCTCCTGCGGCACGGCACTGCCACGCCGTGCAGAGGGAACGAGAGAGGTCCGATGTGGGTGCGGCGCCAGTTATCCGAGTTGCCCGGAATGCGAAGACGGTTGGCTGGTCGAACGCAGCGGCAGTTATGGCCGATTCCTCGGCTGCGTTCGCTTCCCGACCTGTGTCGGCAAAGCGAAGATCTGGACCGGCGAGCGACCGGTCGCCAACCGGCCCCGGCGCCGCAGCCGATCCTGACGGCAATTGTACCCATAGCCCGCGAGACGTCGATTGCCAAAGCCTGCGCTTTTGCAGCGGCAGAGAAGCCCGCGTATTGCGACTGTTCTTGTGTGGCCCGGACTGCCGGATTGATCCCTCGGTCCATCACGGCTAAGGATTTTGCGACTGCAGAGGGGGTTTGCCATGGGTCCGGATGACGAACGGCTCGACCGCCTGGATGACCTGCTTGAGGCCCTGCCTGTCGAGAACGAGCCCATGACAGTTAGTGAGCTCGACGGTTTCGTGACGGGCGTTCTTGCCTGTCCCGAGATGATTCCGCCCTCGGATTGGCTCCCCCGTGTCTGGGGTGTCACCGGGAATGCGGGGTTTCCCGATCTCGAGTCGGCTCAGGAAACGATCGGGGCGGTGATGGAACACTACAATGATGTTGCTGCCCGGATGACGGCATCGCTCTGGGTCGAGCCCATCTATGAGGTTGATGCCAACAGCGATGAAACCCTCTGGGAGCCCTGGGTCGACGGGTTTACCCGCGCCATGGCCTTGAGACCGGATGCCTGGGACACGCTTCTTGATCGAGCCGATGACGAGACTCGCAGCGCCATGATCTTCATCATGGCACTGCAGGACATCTATACCGGCAACAGCAAGTTCACGGAGGTGGAGATAGACCAGATCGATCTGGAAGCACCCGATCTGATCCCGAACTGCGTGGCAACGATCCTGCACCAGTCGCGCCCCGAACTGTCCCGCTCCGTGCCCGCCAACCTTCCTGGTCAGCCTTTCAAGGCTGGCCAGAAGCCCGGTCGAAACGATGCCTGCCCCTGCGGATCGGGGCGCAAATACAAGCAGTGTTGTGGTCGGAACTGATCCACGCGCCGCCGAGCCAGACCACGCCGATCGCCCTTCGCACCCTACCTCACGATCTAGCTGTCCTCCAGCACCGCAATCCTTTCCAGCAGGGTCTTGACGTTCGACACCTGCCAGGTCCCGCCGCGCCGTGTCCTGATGCCCCTTGCGGCTGCCCTCCTCGGCCACGGCGATGAAACTGCGCCAGTGGTCCCACTGGATCGGAACGCTTCTCATGCATTCCTCTATAGCCGATCAAGACCTTTGCTCAATTCCTGAATGGCAAGCCGCAGAGTATCCCGGCGGCACAGCCCAGCCACAGGAGCCCCGCCATGACCACCCTCTTCGGAACCGCCGCCGCCATCGCCCTTGCCCTCGGCGCGGCCCTCACGCTCGCCCCGCACGACGGGTTCGAGACAGAGGTCTTCATCGACGCCCCGCCCGAAACCGTCTGGGCGCTGCTGACCGACCCGGTCGAACACCAAGCCTGGAGCCCGAACATGCACCGCGTCACGGGCCGCTTCGCCGAAGGCGAGCGGGTCAGCCTGACCATGGGCACGCCTGCGGGCGGCGAGATCACCTTCCGCCCCGAGGTGCTGGTGGCCGACGCCGGCCGCGAGCTGCGCTGGCTGGGCCGCCTCTACCTGCCGCGGCTGTTCGACGGCGAGCACTACTTCCAGCTCAGCGCCGAAAACGGTGGCACCCGCCTGATCCAGGGCGAACGCTTTCGCGGCGTCCTGCTGTGGGTCATGGACGTGCGGCCCTTCCGGGCTGAATTCGAGCGCGCCAACGCAGGCCTCAAGGCCCGCGCCGAGGAGGTGGGCCGAGATCCCGGCGCCGAGGCGCGCGAACCAATGGCGTCGCGTCCGCAGGCGGCGTAGGCTGAAGGCCACCCCCGCGACAGTCGCGGCGGGTAGGGGCGGAGCCACTGGCTTGACCGCAGCGGCCGAAATCATCGACGACCTCAGCCGGTCGCCGCCCCAGGCGGCGAACGGCGCGGCCTGGGAACTGATCGCCGACCCGGTCATGGGCGGGCTTTCCTCCGGTACGATGCGCCGCGAGATGGTCGCGGGGCGCCCGGCCATCCGCATGCAGGGCGAGGTGAGCCTTGCGAACAACGGCGGGTTCCTCCAGATCGCGCTGGACCTCGCGCCGGGCGGCGGGCCAGTCGATGCAGGTCGATGGACCGGCATCGAGATCGACGTTTTCGGCAACGGCGAACGCTACGGCCTGCACCTGCGCACCACGCAGACGACCCGCCCTTGGCAATCCTGGCGCCAGGGCTTCGTTGCGCCGCCACATTGGCAGACGCTCCGGCTGCCCTTCGCCGGATTCGAGCCGCACCGGATCGAGGCGCCGCTCGGCCTCGGCGCCCTCCGCCGCATCGGCATCGTCGCCATCGGACGCGCCTTCCAAGCCGACATCGCCATCGCCGGCGTCCAGTTTCACACCTGATCTGGCGACCCCGACCGCCTCCGGTGCGCCACCTCGACGGTCGTTATCGGAGTCAGAGGCATGCTCGAAGGGTTGCGGCGACAAGTCGATCGGCATTCAGCGCGTCGCTCCCGCGGCTCAGGAGTCCACCGGAGTCCGGCTGGATTCCCGGTCCACCAAGGAATCCACCGCTTGAGCGCCTCGATCGCCAACAATCATTGGCCATTTGCCATACCTTCTGGATTCCGGCCTCCGGGGTGGCTTCCCAAAAAATCGGCCCTGACGCTGGCGATATGGCGCGCGCAGCCCTCCCGTATACGCAAGTGCCCGGGAAGGAACCAGAAACTCCCCGGCGGGAGCGCTTGGCCGTGCCTGGCCCCCGGCTGGACCCCGGTGCGGATTCCGGGGTCCAGAGGGAATCCGGTCAGGGCTCCCGCGCGTCAGGCCCGCGGTTCCGCGGACCATAGAGCTTCTCGCCCAGCTGCCGGACGAGTTCCCGCTCCGGCCAGCTGAGGCGCGCGTCGTCGATGGAGACCGCGAGCATGCCCTGGTCGCGCCAGCCGTCGCGCTTCACGCGGTCTGGGTCGCGCCGTTCGCCACCATAGCCCGGAGGATGCCAGCGCATCGCCGTCATGCGCTCCCCTCCCGGCTGGCCCGCTCGATGGTGGCGCGGGCCTGCTGGGCCCGGCGACGATCCCGGTCGTTGTCGAGATCGATCCGGCTGAGGCCGGTTTCGCGATCGACATGGCTGCCTTCGCCATGGCGCGCCCAAGCGATGAAGGCGTTGCCGATCTTGCCGTGCAGCGCGATCATGGCGCTCTGGTTGGACGCCGCCATGAGAGGTGCGAGATAACGGGAAAGGAACGGCAGCCAGTCGGTTGGGTTCAGAATGACGATCTGCTCGACAACGGCCAGTGGGGTCTCGATCAGCACGAAGATCCCCTGCATCTCGCTTGGCCAGAACCGGATCTCGAGACCGGCGCTTATCAGGCCTTCCTCCGTCAAGAGCGTGTATTCGCAATCGAGGACGCGCTCGAGCGCGCGATGCCAGTCCACGCGTTCGGCTTCGCTGAGGCGCATGGCCGCGTGATACCAGTCGGGCAGTTCCGTATCGTGGAAGCGGCCGGCGTCGTAGAGACGCATCCTGTCGAAACTCATGCCTCGGTCTCCTCTTCTGGGTGGGGTTGGTCGGGGCGCCGCAGCTCAGCGGGCTTGGTGGCCTCCAGCCGGACGCTGAGCGCGTCCAGCGCGGCCCGGCGCGCGGCGAGCACGGCCTGCATGCTGACGGTCAGGCGGGATGCGAGGGCGTCGATGCGCGCGGCGGCGTCGTCACCGGCTGGATTGCTCGCGATGGACCGCATCTCGAAGCTGGCGAGCGGCCCGAGACGGTTGGTGAGCCAGGCTTCCGGATCGAGGATGCGGGAGAGATCGACGTGGGCCGCCCGACTTCGATGGCCGGCGCCCTGCGGGCGGTAGGTCACCTCCTCCGAGGATGGGGACAATCTGCTATTATAGAGGTCTCCATAATAGTCATTTGTCCCCTTCCTCTGGCCGTCCTTCTTCGCAGCCTCGCGCGTCGGCCACAGCTCCGGGAAGCAGGCCGCCATGTCGGCGGCATTCTCGAGCACGATGCCGGTCAGCGCCATCAGGTCGCGCCGGGTCGGGCGGAGGTCGGACCAGGGCACCAGCGCGTCAACGGCAACCGGCAGCACCACGTCCGTGAGAAGGTCGATCTCGAGCGGCGTGGCGGCCGTGCGGTTGACGCCGCGACCGCGCCCCATCGCCTGGATCAGCTCGCCCTCGCAGATGCTCCAGCGCACGGCTTCGGCGATGGGATCAGCATGTTCCTCCATCGCGAGCGGCACGGTCCGGTCGTCTGCAAGCCTAAGGCGACGTTCGGTCATGGGATACCACCAGCCCGCGTCCTCCGGGTTCGGCGCGGGCACGCGGCCGGTCAGGGCCATCGCGATCAACTCGACCGTGCGCGGCGCGGGCAGCGTGCGGCCGAGGACCACCATGCCGCCGATCCCACCCCAGCGGTCGAGACCGCTCAGCGCGTTGAAATGCACCGCCTCCACCCGTGGTGGCAGTCCGGCCGAGCGAAGGGCATCGATGGCGGCCTTCTGGCCCACCACCAGGAGATCGATTGCCTGGCCGGGGCGATTGCACTGCCGGGCGCGGAGGTCGATCCAGGCCCGGAGGTCGCGCAGACGGGTCGCGGCGGCCTTCCGGTCCCGCTCTGGTGCGTCGGAGGCAGGCGTCAGGGCACGGGCCGAGGTCGGGCTGCCGGTGACCTGGCGGACGCGGACATGGGGCTGGCGCGCGGCGACGGGCGTGCTGATATCGATCCGCGGCAGGTAGGTCTGGACAAGTTCCGGCCGGAGCGTGGCGTCGAGATGTAGGATCGGCGCCTCGGCGGCCCAGCCTGCCCGCATGCGGCTGCGCCAGCGCAGGCGGAGCGCGCGGACCGAACCGGCCTCGGTCCTCTCGTGCACGAGTTCTGCACCGGCGGCGTCGTGGCCGTTCTCCAGCGCCTCGGCGAGGATAAGCCAGAGCATAGCGCAGCGCCCCGGTGGGGCCCATGGCTCGCCTGCGGGCGGCAGGACAGCCTCGATGCGCTTGCGCCGCTCGACCGGCGACATGCCGGGGCGAAGGCCCGCATCGCGCATCCGGCGGCGTTCCAGCGTCGCGGCATGGCGGCAATCCTCCGGGGTGAGACCGACAGCTTCCAGCAGGCCGAGGCGGAGCGGACCCGGCTTCATGACCCGCAGCGCCTTGCAGAGCCGCTCGCGCGCGGCGATCAGGTCGGCCGTCGCGCCAACATCCATCTTGCCCTTGCCGGTGTAGCAGCTGAGTGAGGTGCGGCCGGGCTCCAACCCGTCCTGCGTCAGCGTGGCCTTGCCGTCGAGACCGCGCAGGCCCGACTGCCAGAAGGCCTCGTCGATGACGAGAAGCCCGACCTCGCCGATGGCTTGCGGCTTCAGGTGGAAGAGGCTGTCATGGGCACAGACGATGACCTGCGCGGCCTGCGCCAGCGGCTTCTGACGCTGGTAGCCGCAGTCGTGGAACCAGGGACACAGCAGCAGTTCCGCGCCGTTCTTGACCTTGCAGCAGCTCTGTTCGACTGGATGCTCGATCTCGAGGGCGTCAAAGGTGGCCTCCGTGTCCAGGCACATGAGTTGTTCTGGATCAGCATCGCTGGGATCGGGCGCGGTGCGCCCCTTCCAGAGCATGGCGCTGAGCCCGAGCGCCTCGAAGGCCGTGACCTGCTCGGCGCCGAGATCGTGGCGCGGGACAGCATAGACGACCTTGCGTTTCCCGAGCCCGCCCGTGGCGATCAGCTCGGCGATGGCGGCGCGCGCGCTCGAGGTCTTGCCGAGGCCCACATCGACCGGCAGGCCGAGGAGCGGCGGCAGCGCCGCGCGCGCGACGATGTTGAAATCGAGTGGATCGCGGGTCGCGTCGCTGTCCTTCGCCGCCTCACGGGCGGCTTCGACAGCGGCCCAGTAGTCCGGGATGGCGGCCATGAAGCTGGCGATGGCCTCTGCGAGGCTGGCGCGGGCCTCGTCGGGCGTGAGCACGGGTGCCGGATAGGTCGGCGGTGGCGGCGGGATCCGGGCCGCGACGGCGACAAGTGCCGCGACGGACTCCGGCCCCTTGGCGCAGAAGAGGTCGTTGGCGTCGCCGGGAACCCCTGGCACGGCCAGACGGCCATCGACGGCAAGCGCAACCTTGCGCGCCGCCTCGACGCCGGGATTGCCGTCGCGGTCGGGCTTCGCGTCGTTATCGGCGACCAGGACGAGGTCGGCCGCCGGGAAGCGTGCCCGCAGCGCCTCGGCGACGGGCATCAGGTTGCCCGCGTCCATCGCCGCGATCACGGCATGGCCTGTGGCGATGTGCAGACTGGCGCCGGTCGCCCAGCCCTCGCAGATCAGGACGGGGCCCGTGGGCTCAGGGAGCGGCCCCGGCTCCGCACCCACCACCGTGAAATGCCCCCGCTTCGCGCCGCCAGCGAGGTATCGTTTGGCCCCGTCCGGCGCGATGGTCTCGAGGCTGTGGATCCGGCCGTCGATGTCCTGCAACGGCACGACGAGCTGGCCCCGCGCATCCATGCGCAAGCCGAGCGCCGCAACCTGCTTGGCGGCGAGATAGGAATGGCCGTCCGGGGCTGGACAGGCATTGGCCCAGATCCGCGCGGCGCGGGCTGCGGCTTCCTCTGCACGGGCGACGGCCGGGTCCAGATCGTCGAGGTGTGGCTGAGGCGACGTTTCCGTGCCGGGCTGGGCCTGCGATAAAGTCGGCGTGTTCGTCGACAAGATCGGTGGTGCCGGGCGCGTCCGGGCCGGCCGATGGCGTCGTCCCATGCCGATACGATCGGCCGTCCAGTCCAGCGCGTCGCCGCGGGAGAGACCGAGGTTCCGGCCAACCAGATCGATGAAGCCGCCGCCGCCGCCCGCCTCATGGTCGAACCACATGCCCGCCTTGGCGCCGCCGATCACGACCGAAAGGCTGCCCTTGCGGCCCCAGCGCCATTCATGGCCCGTGCGGAGGGTCGGCTTGCCCAGCAACTCGACCACGAGTTCCGGAACCCGGGCGCTCAGCTCGGCATCGAAGGCCTGCCAATCCCGCGCGCTCATCGCCGTACCCGCAGGACGCGCCCGCGCGCGCCGGTCGGCAGGAAGGCCGCGGCAGCGATGCACAGGGGGTGGCGGACGCAGGAAGGCACGGGTGTCTGGAACCGGGGCTGAGGGCGTTGTTGCCCCCGGTTCTGCCGCCCTTCGGGCAGACCTCGCGACGTCGGAACCGGTCCGCCCGGCCACGCGACGCGTCCGCGGAAAGGGGTGACCCCTTTCGGCAAATCATTGAAATCAAGTCATATCATGGGTGAAGCCCGACCGGTCCTGCGGCCGGTCGGGAGCGCCTCCGGCCCTCGTCCCAAATTGGTCGGGTGACCCCTCATCCGCGCGAACGGGGTGAACGGTTCAGCCCTTCATCGGGACGGCCAAAGTCGGGGGGTGGCGCATTTGCAGCGTGCGCATCGAGGGCCTGTACAACAGGACGAGCCCGAAGCA
>ERZ1645187.4175-NODE-4175-length-11784-cov-7.131554_pt1 | contig 11784 bp, 7 predicted proteins | sample MGYA00575352_ERZ1645187 | MGnify/ENA primary metagenome ERZ1645187 (study PRJEB40837, sample SAMN11349314) | freshwater sediment metagenome | isolation source: river sediment | host: Sediment | place: India: Wazaribad , New Delhi | collected 2017-02-21 ... | reverse complement strand
CGAACGGCAGCAGATTTTGAAAGCGGAAGGCGTCTAGAAAACTAGGGGCTACTCAGTGCAGCCCTTTTGACACCGCCGGCTGCGCACCTTCAGACTGCAGATTTCGGTAACAACGCGATGACGACAGCGCCAACCACACCGAACGGAATGATCGCCATCAGAAACATCTGGTAGCTGCCGGTCTGATCATACAGGAAACCCGCCAGCAGGGGTCCAAGGCTGGCACATATGGCCAGGGTTGAGGTGAACAGGGCGTAGATCGAGGTGAAGATTTGGGCGCCAAACGTCCGGGCGGCGATAAAGGTCACGACGTCCATTTCCGCGCCAGTGGCAAAGCCGATCAGGATGGTCCCCAGCAGGGCCATTGGTAAAGAACCGTCCGCGTTGAGCAGGGCTACACAGGCCAGCGGCAGCATCAGGAACACGCCAATCGCAAGGGGGCGGGTGGGAAAGCGGTCAAGCAGCGCACCCACCATCAGGCGGCCAGCAATGGCGGCCAGTCCCAGCGCGCCGGCAATCTGGGCGGCGATCGCTAGCGGCTGTCCGCTCGCCTTGATGATTGGTACCAGGTTTACCGTCGCCCCGAAGTACGCGCACGAGAACAGCCCGCCTGCCAGCATCAGCCCCAGGAAGGTTGGTGACCGCACCGTCGCCAGCCAGGCTTTTACATGCCCTTCCGGCCGCCGCGCCGCATCACGGGGCGGGTCCTTGAAACCCAGCAGGAACAGCGGCGCCATAAGCGCCAGCCATCCGGCTGCGAGGACTGCGAAAGTCCAGCGCCAGCCGAACTGTTCCAGCGCCATGGCCGCGAGGATCGGCCAGGCGAAACTTCCCAGCCCGACACCGGACAAGGCCACCGCGATCGCCAGTCCGCGCGATCGCTGAAACCAGCCAACCACGGCGGAAATCCAGATCGTCTGGGTCACAAAGCCCTGGGCGGTGGCCATCAGCAGGCACAGCGCCCACCATTGCCACAGCGGTTTGCCCACCACGCCCAGCAGGCCCACACATACCGCGTAAGGCAACAGGCCGAGCAGCGCGATGCGGCGCGGGCCATAACGGTCCGCCAGCCAGCCCGTGGCAGGCAGGATGATCAGTCCCGCCACCATCTGCAGGAAGAAGGCTGACGACAAGGCCGTACGGGACCAGCCCAGTTCGGCGGTCATCGGTTCCAGCAGGACGCCAGTAGCAAATGCAAAGATCGTGCAGCCAGCAATGCCCAGCTGGCCGACGATGGCAACTGGCCAGGCCTGTGACCATTCGCCCCGTGCGGTTGCTGCCTGCATCATGCCATGTCTCTCCCAGCCGCACTGCTTTTCCGGAAGCGGAAAGCGCGCTGATCCTGTTTGTCAGGGTTTGCTAATCATCCTGGGCAACCGGGCATCATCCAGATGGATGAAGACACCGCGCGCGCAGCGGCCTGTTTTCCAGCGAATGCGTCCGGTCATGCGTTTGGACGATGCGGCGAGGGCGAATCGAGCGCACTTCACGGTTCGGGAATACGCTGCAAGCGAGAGGAAATAAGATGAGCTTTGACGTGCGCAAGCTGGACGGCGGCTTCGGCCGGGAGATCGTCGGGCTGGAGGTTGCTGGCGGAATCACGGCGGAAACCGCCTCGGCGCTGCGACAGGTCTGGCTGGAGCATGGAGTTCTGGTGTTCCGCGGCATCGGCACCTCGCCCGAAGTGCAGCTGGAACTCAGCCGCTGCTTTGGTGAGCTTGAGCCGCATCCGATCGAAAAGTTCCGGCTGGAAGGCTATCCGGAGTTGATCCTGCTGACGAACGAAGGCGGACCGGTTGGCCCGGTCTATGACTTCGATGGCGTCGCCACGACCCAGCGCATTCCCTGGCACACCGATCTTGCGTTCACCGCCACGCCGAACGCGGGAGCGCTGCTGCGTATGGTGCGCAAGGTGGAAACCGGCGGGCAGACTGGCTGGCTGGACACGGCGGCGGCCTATGACGAACTGGATGCGGCGACCAAGGACGAGATCGCCGACCTGGAAGCGGTGTACCTGTTCCGCGCCGGGCTGGAGGAAATGCGCTTCAACCAGCAGAATGGCACGCGCCTGTCCCCGCGCAAGGACAGCTATCCGCACTTCCCGCCGGTCGCCAATCCGCTGGTCTGGACCCATCCGGAAACCGGCCGCAAGGTGCTGAACGTCAGCACGTTGAACATCGAATATATCATCGGCCAGCGCAACGAGCGCGGTGACGCGCTGATCCGCCGGCTGATAGAACACGCGCTCCAGCCGCGGTTCCAGTATGTCCACGAATGGGAAAACAACGACATGGTGCTGTGGGATAACCGGCGCACGATGCATGCGGCATTTGGCCATCCGGTCGACCAGATCCGCATCGTTCACCGCACCACGATCAAGGGTGATGTGGCCATGGGCCGCATCCTGCCCGAAACCGCCGAAGCGGGAGCGGCGGCATGAGCGCCTTTGATACCGTCATTCGCGGCGGCACGGTCGTGGACGGAACGGGCGGCGCCCCGTTCGTCGCCGACGTGGCCATCGCCCAAGGCCGGATCGTGGCGATTGGTCCCGATCTGCCGCGCGGCGTGAACGAAATCGATGCGCGTGGCCGGATTGTCACGCCCGGCTTCGTCGATTTGCATACCCATTATGACGGGCAGGTCACGTGGGACAACCGGCTCTCGCCGTCGTCCTATCACGGTGTCACCACCGCCGTTATCGGCAACTGCGGCGTCGGCTTTGCGCCGTGCCGCGGCGATGCGGCGTCGCGCGATGCGATGGTGCGCCTGATGGAAGGGGTGGAGGACATTCCGCACCCAGTCCTGACCGAAGGTCTGCCCTGGACCTGGGAGACATTCCCGGAATATCTCGATTTTCTCGCCTCGCGCAGCTACGATATGGATATTGCGGCTTACGTGCCGCATGCGCCGCTGCGGGTTTACGTGATGGGGCAGCGCGGGGCGGACCGCGAGGCGGCCACTCCGGCGGACATCGCGGAAATGTGCCGGCTGCTGGAACAGGCGCTTGATCTGGGGGCGCTGGGCATCGCCACGTCGCGCAGCCTGTTCCACCGCTCTAGCGATGGCAAGGCGATCCCGACCTATCAGGCCGCGCAGGCTGAATTGCTGGCGTTTGCCGAAGTCCTGCGTGCCAAGGGCAAGGGCGTGTTCCAGATCGTCGAGGACATCCATGTTCCCGGCGCCAGTCTGGGCGCCATGTGCGAACTGGCACGCGCATCGGGGCGGCCGCTGACCTTTTCCATCGGCACGGGCAACACCGGTCCCTATGGCTATCCGCGCCTGCTGGACGAACTGGCCGCGGCCAATGCCGAAGGGCTGGTCATGAAGGGCCAGCTCATGCCGCGCGGGATCGGGATGATCCTGGGCTTTGAGCTGACGTTGAACCCGTTCTACACCACCGCCACGTTCGCCAGACTGTCCACTCTGCCGCTGCCGGAGCGGCTGGAACAGCTGCGCCGTCCGGAAATCCGGGCCGCGATCCTGTCGGAACAGGTCGATCCCGATCCCGCGCTGGTGCTGGGCCGGGCCGTGCGCGATTTTGAACATATGTTCTTGCTGGGTGACGAGCCGGATTACGAACAGCCCCCCGAACGCAGCATCGCCGGACGGGCCAAGGCGGCCGGGGTTTCGCCGGAAGAGTTTGCCTATGACGTGATGGTCGAGGGCGAGAACGGCGGCCTGCTCTATCTGGCGATGGCCAATTACGCCGATGGCAGCCTGGATGCGGTCGGGGAAATCCTGTCGCACCCGGACGTCGTGCTGGGGCTGGGCGATGGCGGCGCGCATGTCGGCACGATCTGTGATGCCAGCTATTCCACGTTCGCGCTGACGCACTGGGCGCGCGACCGCCAGCGTGGGCGCAAGACGGTGGCCGACATGGTGCACCGGATGACGCAGGCAACGGCGCAGCTGATCGGGCTGGATGATCGCGGCGAACTGACCGTGGGCAAGCGGGCGGACATCAACGTGATCGATCTGGACCGGCTGAGCCTGGGCGCACCGCAGGTCTGCCACGATCTGCCTGCGGGCGGGCGCCGCCTGATCCAGCGGGCGACCGGCTATGACCTGACCATGATCGCGGGCGAGATCGTCTCCAGCAACGGCGAGCCGACCGGCGTGCTGCCCGGCCGCCTGATCCGCGCTGCCTGATCCGCGCTGCCTAGGCCGACGGTTCGCCGCCGCGCTGCGCCAGCGTGGCGGCTGAACTGAGCAGCAGGCGCACCAGATCGCCCTGGCGGTTGGTGCCAGTCTTGGCAAAGACGGCCTGAAGCTGGGATCGCACCGTGTTGCGGCTGACCCCCAGTTGCAGCGCGGCCTCTTCCATGCTGAGGCCATCGGCCAGCAGTTGAGCGAGCCGGGCCTCGGCCGGGCTGAGGTCGAACAACTGCTCAAGGTCCGGGGCTGCCAGCTTGAGGCGGCGGGCCGGATCACGCAGGATGACGGTCGCCGTGCGGCGCAGCGGGGCCGATACCGGGCCGAACGGCGGGCCGGGCCGGACCATCACCGTGACGGGCAACGGGTGATCGTCCCGCAACAAGGCGAATGCTGCGTAGCAGCCCGGATCGGCGGTATTGGCGCTCTGCTCCTCGGCCTTTTGCCGGATGTGCCGCTGCAAGAGTTGCTGGTCGACCTGGCGCATGGCTCGCAGGCGGCCATCGTGAATCCCCAGCACCCCGGTGTGCGCCATGATCGCGTGCGCTGCGCCGTTGACGGAAATCACCGATCCCCCGCTGTCGACCAGAATCACGCCAACGCCGCTGGTTTCCAGCACGTGCTCGGCAATGCGCCGCCGCCGTTCGCTGTCGCCGATGATTAGATACATCCGCACAATGCGCTGCAACAGCGGCAACAACGCCTGCATCACCGCGCGCCAGTCCGCAGTGAACGGCGTGGCGCCACCGTCCCGTGCCACACAGACCAGCCAGATCGATCGGTCGGTATCGAGCCGTAATCGTAATACGGCATGGTCGTGCCCCGCCAGGGACCGGACTTGCGGGTCCTCGAACGGCAGATCGTGTAAATCATCCAGCTCAATCAGGCTGGAAAATGGTTCCACTGCGCGGCCACGGGGAACAACTACCGCGCTTTCCCCCGACATTCGCCGCCGGTTCGAAATGATGAAGGCCGCCGCATCCGAACCGAGGCGCGTCGCAAACCGCACCAGGAAGCTCTCCCAGATGGGACGTTCAGCCAGCCCACTGAACAGCAGATCGGCCAGTTCCGCGACGCCATCAGGCTGGTTCGTCGCCGGGAGCAAGGGAAGGTCGGCCATGATGTCCATAGAGTAAGCCTGCGCGATTTTTGGGGCAAGCACGGACACGCTTGCCAGTGTGCGTAACGTCGCGCGGTATATTCTGCGCAGATTGCGGCTCGATCATGCAAATGAATGATGGATGGTGGGCCTGCTCATCCTAACTCCCCGTGCAGATCAATCCGCAAGCAACGCCGGCGCGTCAGCCGGAGTGGCTGCGGGTAACGACATGAGGGGAGACTGCTGAAATGAACGCCGTACATCGGGCCGGACTGGCCGCTTTGTTGCTCACGACTTCGGTTCAGGCCCACGCGCAGGCCACCGTCGCACTGGCCAGCGCTTCGGCCGAGACCGCCGCAGATACCAATTCCGACGAAATCATTGTCAGCGCCCGACGCCGCGAAGAGTCCCTGCAGGATGTTCCGGTGGCGATCACCGCGCTGTCCGGCGATGCCGTGGAGCGGAAGGGCCTGCGCGCGGTCGAGGATCTGCGCCAGGTCGTGGCAGGCCTGAACATCGGCGCGCAGCGGCGCGACGATGCGGCGTTTTACCTGCGCGGTCAGGGGCCGGGCGTGTTCAATCCCGGCCAGCGCAACTTCACCTCCGTCGCCACCTATTTCGCGGAAGTTCCGACCGAAGTGACCGGGGCCGGGATGTTCTATGACCTTGCCAACGTGCAGGTTCTGAAGGGACCGCAAGGCACCCTGTTCGGGCGCAACACCACCGGCGGCGCTGTGCTGTTCGAACCCGCCCGGCCGGAGTTCGCGCTGTCCGGCTACGTCAAGGCTGCGCTGGGCAACTATGCCAACCGCGAGGCAGAAGCCGTGCTGAACCTGCCCATCATCGACGACCGGCTGGCAATCCGGCTGTCCGGCACCCTGGCGCGCCGCGATGGCTTTACCCAGAGCGTGCGGACCGGCCAGAAGCTGGATGGTCGGCATTACGAAGGCTGGCGCGTCTCGGTGCTGGCACGCCCATTTGACGGGCTGGAAAACCTGCTGATCCTCGATGGTCGCAACAAGGACCAGAGCAGCACCTCCGCCGTGCTGCGGCAGGTCAATCCTGCACTGCCAGTCGGGCAGGGCATGGCCGCGTTGCTGGCCGAACAGGCTACTTTGGGGCCGCGCAAGACGCTGATCGGCGTGCCGCTGTACGATCGTGGATCGGTTTTTGGCGTGACCAACAAGACGACGCTGGAACTGACGGACAACCTGACGCTCAAGAACATCGTCTCGTTCCGCAGCAATCGCACCGATCGTGGCAGCGATTATGACGGCACCCCGTTCAACACGTTCCTGATCGAAAACATCGTGCCCCCGCGCGAATGGTCGCTTGGACTGGAACAGTTCACCGAGGAATTCCAGATCCAGGGCAAGGTTCCATCGATTGGGTTGACCTATCTGACGGGCTTCTATTATGAGCACGCCACACCCGGCTTTGCGCAGGAATTGCGCCAGGCCGTGTTCGGTAACCTGTCGATCCGCAACTTCAATTCGAAGGATAGCTCCACCGCCCTGTTCGCGCATGGCGAACTGGGCATCACCGACCAACTTCAGCTCAGCGGGGGCTTCCGCTATACCTGGGATCGGCGCGAGGCATCAATCTCGGTGTACAACGTGGCAGGCGCTTGCACCCAGCGTGTCCCGCCGGGCACCGGGGCGATCACGTGCCCGTTCGCCGCAAAGGGCAACTACCAGGCGCCCAGCTATGACACCACGCTGCAGTATACCTTCAGCTCGGACGTTTTGGCCTATGTCGCCTTTCGGCATGGCTACAAGTCGGGCGGGCTGAACCTGCCGTCCCCGGCCGACCAGTTCACCCGGTTCCAGCCGGAATACGTGGATGAATTCGAGTTCGGGCTGAAGGCGGACTGGGACATCGGCGTGCCGCTGCGCACCAACCTTGCCGTCTTCCATGACAAGTACAAGGACATCCAGATTTCCTCGCCGGTCGTGGTGCCGGGCGCGGGCATCATCTCGCTGGTGCAGAACGTGGCCAGCGCGACCAACAACGGCGTCGAATTCGAGGCCACGTTCAAGCCGCTGCCCGGCCTGACCCTGGGCGGATTCGTGTCGTACCTCGATTCCGCCAGCAACGTCACCGTGCCCGGCACGGCGGCGATTGCCGGTCGGCAGACCGCATTCCAGCCCAAGTGGAAGTACGGCATCAATGGCCAGCTGGTCGTTCCGGCCGGTCAGTTGGGCGAGTTCGCACTCTCGGCCGATTTCAGCCACACCGGGACCGCGATGTCGTTCGAGACTAACCCCGCGCTGCTGACGACCTATCCGGGTTACGGGTTACTCAACGTGCGGGCCGAGCTGCGCGAAATCGGCGGCACCGGACTTGATCTCGCCTTGTTCGCCAGCAACCTCACGAACAAGACATACCTGCTCGGCGGTATTCCCCTGGCGGGAGTCCTGGGCTTTGAATCGGCTCTTTATGGCGAGCCCCGGATGTACGGACTTGCGGTAAAGTACCGGTTCGGATCGCGCTGACCGGATTGCCTGCGGGGCGGCGATCCCAGTCCCAGTCATCGCCGCCCCGCTTGCAGTTTCCATGCGTGCCAAGTGAGGAGCCAGTTCGTTCTCTGTCGGTCAAGCGCCCCCTTACCGAGACTGAAAAGGCCTTCCGTGCGAACGCCAGCGACATTGTGAGGCATTGGGGCGTTAGTCCTAAAACCGCATGCAGAGATATCGCGGGGCTGCGCTCGGCGGGGCTGCTCCATTTCACCTGTGCCCGCCGAAACGGATGCTATCGAGCGAGCTGATACGTCCGCTGCTCTTCAGCCCAGATCGCCCTGGCTAGACACCGCCATCAGTACGTTATGTCAGCGATTGCGCGCGCCGCGCGCCGCCCCGAAAAGATGCAGTCGGCATAGGACAGGCCGCTGACGTACAGGTTGGAGCAGATCCCCACGGCGTTGCGCCCGGCCGCATAGAGCCCTGCGATCGGCAGGCCCGCAGCGTTCTTCACGGCGCCGGTTTTCTCATCCACCAGCAATCCGCCGACTGTCATGCACGAGATCGGGAACATCCGCGCGTCAACCGAGGCGTCGATGGCGTAGAACGGGCCGCGCTCGATCGGGGCCATGTCCTCGCTCTGCTTATAGAACGGATCGCTGCACTCACCCCGCGCTGCTCGGTTATAGGCGGAGGCAGTATCGGCCAGCACTGCCGGATCCATTCCCAGCTTTCGGGCCAGCGCAGCCAGGGTGGGCGCTTTGATCGCCGCGAACAGGGCGTTGACCAGGGTAATGTCGCGCTGAAAACCCAGGACGTCTTTGCCAAAGGCGTCCTTCAGAGACTGGCGGAACAGCCGGGCATCCAGCACGATCCAGCCGCGCCCTCCGTGCCGTTCGACCATTTCATCGCCAATCCGCGCGCCGTACCACGTCTCGTTGACATAGCGTTCGCCGCGCCCGTTAACCAGCATCCCCTGGCCCCAGGCGCGCGGTGGGCTGAGGAAGCGCCACGCGGAAACCCGTTCCATCAGCCCGGTTGCCCCGCCGGCGGAGCGCCCCAGCATGATGCCGCTGCCATTGTCACCCAGCGTGCCGTTGGGCAGCCCGTCGGCATAGTGCGGGGCGAAGTGGCGGACCATTTCGGGATTGCAGATGAATCCGCCTGCGCTCAGCACGACCCCACGGTGCGCCCGCACCCACACGCTTTCGCGCCTGGTCGCCTCCAGCGCCTTGGCCCGCGCCAGATACTTGAAGCCGCGGGCATAGGTCAGGCGCGCGCCGGGGAAGGTTGGCGGAAGCATCGCCATCCACTTGTTGGCCCGCGCCACCAGGCGTGAATGCTCGCGCCGGACGGCTGGATCGACCAGGCGTTCCATGCGCACACCGATGACGCGGCCGGTGGCATCGACAGCGAGCTGCCGCGCTTCGGCCTGGGAATGGAACACCAGCCCGCGCTTCAGGGCCGCATCGCGCAGCGGTTCCCAGATGCCGGCGCCCAGCCCCCATGGCTTGTTGCCGTTGTACCGCACGGTCCGGTGGCCGCGCGCGGCGGGCGGCGTATGGCTGCGGAACGGTTCGGCAAGGCTGCTGTCGGGATGGTAGAGGAACTTGTCCAGCGGAGGATAGCTGGTCTTGGCCGAATAAAGCGCCGGGCTGAATGGCGCGCCATGACGGCGCAGCCATTCAAGATTGGCGGGGCTTTCCTCGCAAAAGGCGCGCAGGGTTTCTGGCGCGACCACGTCGCCCACTTCGGTGGAGAGGTAGGCCTCCATCATCGCCGGATTATCGCTCACCCCGGCCTCGCGCTGGATCGAGGTGCCCCCGCCAGCGTAATAGACCCCGCCATTGGCCGCCGATGAACCGCCGCCATCGTACGGGTCGAGCGCGATGACCGACAGGCCCCGCTCCAGCGCGTCGAGCGCGGCCGAGACGCCCGCACCGCCAAGGCCAACCACCACTACGTCGGCGGCATCGTCCCAGGAGTGCGCCTCTGGATCGGGCAGGTTGAGCGGAGCATCAATGGCCAAGCCCCACTGACGGATCGGTTGACCCGGTTCGGGCACAGGGGCGGAGGCGTGCAGGCCCCAAGGACTGAGGGGACGAAGCGGACCTGGATTTGCAGTCATTGGTGTCCTTTCCCGACCCTGCCGGCCATGGTGGCGGGCAGATGAATTCTGTCACAAGGGGAGGTCCTGCGCGAAACAAGGCCAGTCAAACCCGCTCCGCCCGCCTTGAAGACGCTCTCCTCCGCGAGGGTAGTGAAGATTTGCGTAATTTAACAGATGCATCATCACCATATACAAGGGGCATTTTGTCATTTTACCCACCATATGCCGCATAAGTTCGCAAACGCCTTACGCGATGCTTGCTCCGCGACCCTTTCAGACCCCCATTTGGTGCCTGCCCATCCCTCCCAAACGAGAGCGGGTCAGGCCTCGTTGGCTTACCGCAACGCTCACCGCGCTGCGATGCCGCTGGGCACACCGCTCAAGGAAGTCGGAGCCGCTGAAGTTCTGCTCATCCACGATCTGGCAGTTGCCTCCGCAGGCCAAGGCCTCGAGATCGGGCGCAGGCTGGTTGATCACCCCTTCGAACATGCGGTGCGCGATGGTTTGATGTCTGCCGAGCTTGTCGCGGTCGAGGGTGCAACAGGATTCTGGCATGCGATGGGCTTCGCCGCACTTGATACCACGCCTCAAATCGCTGCAAAGCTGCCAGCTTATGGGCGGGAGGCGACGTGGATGGGCGGTGGGATTGGATGACGCGCAATGCGCACGGCGCAGATAGGCTGACCGACAAGGCTTCCGACAGCTCCTGGCGCACGGCCTGGCGGACGGCAGCAGGCTTTTCGGCAATCTCGCGCTCGATGTCGTAGAGCTGAGGGCAGTGCTGGCTAACATTTCACGGGTAACCAGCTGGACCTACCGAGACTGAAAAGGTCTCCCGATGCCCTGCTTCGATTTGAGTAACGCAGGCATTTCAATTCCCACATCAGCTAGAAGCGATTCCCTGTTTTGCGCAAGGGAATTCCCTGTTCTGTGCGTAGGGAATTTTACACGGAAACTCTTCGGAATTAGAGCGTTTTAGACGTCGAAACTGCGGCTCTATCGCGTCCAAAATCCCGAATTCCCTGTAGATTCCCGTGGAACAGGGAATCTCAGCGGCAGAGACCGGTTCGCACAGGACTGCCTACACCACCACTTGCCGAAGGGTCGCGCTGTTGTAAATTCTTGTCAGCACCCCTTGTGTTGCGATTTGGCAACACTACCTGAAGGTGTGACAGGAGGCTGACACACCATGAACCTCGAAAAATTTACCGACCGCGCCAAGGGTTTCCTCCAGAGCGCACAGACCGTTGCCATCCGCATGAACCATCAGCGGATTACCCCGGAGCATGTGCTGAAGGCGCTGCTGGAGGATAACGAAGGCATGGCCGCCGGGTTGATTACCCGCGCGGGCGGCAACGTGGGAATTGCCCAGACCGAAACCGACAAGGCGCTGGCGAAGATCCCGGCGGTGACGGGCGGCGGTGCGCAGCAGACGCCCGGACTGGATAACGACGCGGTGCGGATGCTCGACCAGGCAGAGCAGCTTTCGGCCAAGGCGGGTGACAGCTATGTCGCCGTGCAGCGCATTCTTCAGGCGCTCGCGCTGGGGCTGACCAATCCGGCAGGCCAGGCGCTGAAGGCTGCAAACGTCGATCCGCGCGCGCTGGAAACCGCCATTCAGGAAGTGACCGGCGGGCGTAGTGCGGATAACGCCAGCGCCGAGAACGCCTATGACGCGATGAAGAAGTATGCCCGCGACCTGACGCAAGCGGCACGTGATGGCAAGCTGGACCCGGTAATCGGGCGCGACGAGGAAATTCGCCGCACCGTGCAGATTCTGGCCCGGCGGACCAAGAACAACCCCGCGCTGATTGGCGAGCCGGGCGTGGGCAAGACCGCGATTGCGGAGGGCCTTGCGCTACGCATCGCCAATGGCGACGTGCCGGATAGCCTGAAGGATCGCCGCCTGATGAGCCTCGACATGGGGTCGCTGATTGCGGGCGCGAAGTATCGCGGTGAGTTTG
>ERZ1645187.4174-NODE-4174-length-11786-cov-5.186344_pt1 | contig 11786 bp, 15 predicted proteins | sample MGYA00575352_ERZ1645187 | MGnify/ENA primary metagenome ERZ1645187 (study PRJEB40837, sample SAMN11349314) | freshwater sediment metagenome | isolation source: river sediment | host: Sediment | place: India: Wazaribad , New Delhi | collected 2017-02-21 ... | reverse complement strand
TCACATTTGCTTTACACAAATGGAACACGATCTCCGATTCAGCAAAAAAGAGATCGGTAAACCAAGCTTTTATGTATTTGATGCAAAGTGATCCGCAATCAGCAATTTTGCCTAGAATGAGAGCTCTATCAGGCACCTCAATGGTCACAGGTATCGCAGATATAGCACAAAAGATCATTGGATTTAAAAAGTTAGCAGAAGATGGCGAAGGTGGCGGTATTATCAGTGATGGTGGAGCTGTCTCAACATCAGCTATAGCGTCAAATAACGCTATCATCAATGGTAAGGGTTATGAGTCATCGTCTCCTTCTGACCCTAATAAAGATATGCAGAATATCTTAGCTGGATTATACAAGTTAAAGAAAAAAGCTCCATATCAAGTAACAAAAAAGGGTGGTAAAGTCTTCAAAGACGGGCGAATCATCAAACGCAAGGTAAAAGCTTTCGAACCCCGCAAATTTAAGGCTCCAGATTTTCTGAGAGCAACCAAAAAAGGAACTGAATGATGTTAAAAGATACTTTACGCAAACTTGGACCAGAATTCGGGTTTCTCACTGAAGAAGTTAGCGAAGTTGAACAAGATGTAATGAATCGGCTTGATCGATCAGTAAAGCTGGACGAGGTTGATACTATCACCTTTGGTCTTGAAACTGATGATGGTAAAATCGTCAAGGTATATGTAAAGGTTGATCAAGCAGAAGATTTTGAAAAAGCTTTAGCTGCAAAGCTTGGAGAAATTGATGACATCGAAGAAGTGTTAAACACACTATCTAAAGAATATGAGATCATCGATGTTGAATGGCCATCAGAAGAATCTGGTGATGATGATGATGAAACTGAAGATGGTTCTGATGTCTTAGATAAAAAAGTTTACGATAATGCTAAAGAACAAGCAACCATCGATAAACAGCTCAAGCCTAAGATGGAAGACTTATCTATCGGAGAAAAATTCACGATGGATATCTTAGAATCTCACCATGCTGGGACTATTGAATCTCGCTTCACGACAGCTACTCAATTGATGGTGTATCATGCTATCCTTGAACTTGGAGTTCCAGAGCTAGCGCTATCGCGTAATGCATATCGTGCTGCTATCATTAAAAACATCAAAAACAAGTCACAAGAACTTTTGACTAGTCCTACGATGAAAAATGCATTAAAGCAATTCATCAACCGTTCTATTGACTATGAAGCCCATGCTCATAAGAACAAGACTGCGATGGATAAAGAGCATGGTAAGGTGATGACACAACAGCAACACGAATCTCAAGAGCAAGATCAAAAAGCATTAACAGAGGGACTTACTCAAGATTATTGGGATGCTTTCAATGATCTAGTAAACTATGTTGCTTCTACACCAGAAGCTGCAGCTGAGTTTATGAAGATTCCACAGATGAAACAACTGATTACCCGATCCAGTGGAGCTATTAGAGCAAATGTTTCATCTCAGATGAAAGTTAAGCTCAATGACTTTAAGACTGCTTTGACAAATGATGGCAAAACAAACCAAGCAAAGGTAGCCGCAAGTGTTGTTGAATCATATCTTAACCATAGTATTCAACTTCAAGAAGCATCACCTGCAGAAGTAACTGACCTGTTTAACACGATGCTGTCATTAGCAGACTCCTCAAAGGGAGCAACATTGGCAACAACGATCATGGGATCTTCTGCTTGGAATAAGTTCTTCAATGCAGCAAAAACATCACTATCACAGAAGTTTACAGGCCAGGTTAGAGCTAAGCTAAATTCGCTTAAACAAACCATGCCGCAAATTCGCGTCCAAGAACAAAAGAACGCTGAGTTAGCACATGCTTACTCATACGGATCTGAGAAATTTGATGCTGGAAAACCGATTGAAGTCATCGGAGAAGACGGTGATTACTATATCGTCAAACCGTTTCCGATTATGGCTAATGGACACATGAAGCTAAAAAAGTCAGCAGTTAAGCTAACTGGAAAGATTGAAGTTCCAATTGGTGGAAATGATGGAAAGATGCCAGGCGGATTAAATGAAGGAAGTAAACAACAAAATATCGAAAAACTACGTAAAGATTACAAAACAGCCAAAGGCTGGGTTGAAATGGCTAGAAGTGATCACGAACGTCGCGAACACGAAAAAACAGTATCACGTATTAGAGATCATGCCAAAAAGCAATATCAGATAGACCTCGGTGAAAGTCTTGAAAGTCTTGATGACCAGTTGGAACTTCAAGAAAGTCAAGTTCCAGAATGGTCATTTGAGATGGATGAAGAGTCTGTTGTAATCCAAACTGGTAACTTGAAAGTTAAGCTCAATACTGAAGAAATTGAAAAGTTGGTCAAGGGTATAACTAACAAAGATGCTGTCGTTGTTAAAGACGAAGAAGATCCATCACACAAAGTTGCATTTTCACCACGTGGAAGTAGCGTGATGGTGAAAAAGGTTGGAACAACCGAAGGTGTCATGATGAAACAAAAAGATGTTGAAGACTTCTTAAGCTTCGTAGCTACCGGGTCTGATGAAACTGAGGACGAAGAAGTTGTTGCTGACAGTGAAACTTCACCATTGATTAAGAAAGAATGACGTTCACCTACAAAGACTACGAAACGATCAACGTTGATGGAAAGCGAATCTATCAGATCTCTGATGAGAAATACTATCCATCAATCACGACCGTACTTGGCCAAACCCAAACAGCAGATAAATCTTCTTATCTAGAAGCTTGGAAGGCTAGGGTAGGTGCAGCCAAAGCGAATCAAATAACCAATGATGCAGCAACCCGTGGAACGAATACTCACCTGATGCTTGAGCGATATCTTCGTGGAGATGATCCTGGGTTACAAGAATTTCCTGAAGCACATGTCAACATTTTTAAGAGCTTACGTTTAGAGCTTCGAAAAATAAATAAGGTATTTGGACAAGAAGTAGTATTGTTCTCTGATATCTTAGGCGTTGCTGGTAGATGTGACTTAATCGCAGAACATCAAGGTGTTCTATCGATCGTTGATTACAAAACTTCATCACGCATAAAATCTGCAGATGAGATAGGTGATTATTGGGTTCAAACAGCTTTTTATGCTATTGCACACAATGAGATGTTTGGTACAAATATTGAAAAGCTTGTGATCATGATGGGAGTTGAAAATCATCTACCGATGATCTTCAGAAAAGTTATCGATGATGAACTTCTATTGAAGTTGTCCGAGAGAGTTAGTGAATTCTATTCAAAACTGTGAGCAAATAATGAGTAACAATATAATCGAATCTGAACACATCTTAACGACACCAGAATTGATCGGTACCGATGAAGAAAAGATCGGTGGTATCAAGTTCTGGGCCGATGCTATCGAGATCGTTCGGATGATAAACACCGTTTTTGTGTCATATGAAAACAAGCTGGCAGTTATAGCAGCTCTAAAGAAAGAACTTGACACAGTAGAAGCTGAGATTATCAATGCTCCAGCAAAAGTTTCACAGGGAACCGCGGATATCCCATCAGCAGAGCAAACAGCAAAAGAACCAGAAGTAAACCTGGTCGATCTTACAAAAAACCAAGAAGTAGCTGCAACAACAATCGCTTCAGCTCCTCGCAGACCTCCAACGTTTGAGAACTTAGATAAGCTACGCAGAGTTGCTGGTTCTGGAGTATGGGATAAAAACTATGTTAAACCCAAGGATAAAAAGAAGTGAACCTCTATGATGTATTATTTGAAGCCCAAGCCGAGCATCGAAAAGAACTAAGCGAGTTAAAGTTTCTTGAGATGCTGAAAGAGCGAGCAAAAAATTCGCACTCGATCATGAAACAGATGCCTATCTTTAAAGAAGATCATGGTGCTGATTTCATGATCGTCACCCCAGCTGAAAAAGAAACGAGATCATCATTTTGGATTGATCGGTTTCTTCCGAGCGTCAAAAGCTGGGATCGATTTCCAAGTAGAACTAGATTCATCCGGGGCTATACATCAGTAGAGCGATTAGGCGGATCAAGCAAAGATCACTATGTAGTAATCCCAGAAGATCGTTCAAAGGTTGGCATCTGTCCAACTTCATCTTTTTATCGCAGCTTCAATCATGCTGAGAAGAGCATGGGAATAACTAGAGTAGATAATGATGGTCTGGGTAATTGGATCGAAAACGTATTCAAAGGTATCTGTGACATCTACCCTGATGCAAATCTTAAGGTGCGATCACCAGAGACGTATGCTGATTTTAAAAAGATGCTCAAAGAAGCTGATAGAGAGATCAAAGGTAATCAGTCAAAGTTCAAAAAGCTTCTAAAAGATCACGACGGTCTTGCTGATGAAGAAAAACTAGTGCTAACAGATCTGTTTGATCGTCATGTTACAGATTGTGAGACTTATCTTGCAGAAAAATTTGATCCTGATCAAAATAAATTTACAGCTTCCAGAGTTGAAAGCTTAAGTGCAGTCAGTGGAGATCGTGAAGTTTGGATCGGAGAACCTTGTCTATTGATTCGTAGAAGCAAGTACATCGAACTTTATGAAAAAGGCACGATCAAATGATCATAAATATTACCAAATGATCAGAGGACTTTATGACTAAAAAATTATTGGTGGTTACTGCTGAGCCTTCTAATTTTGTACCTAAAAGCTTACATAAAGCAGGTGAACAACTCGGGCTAGACGCAAGAATCGTCGATCTAACTCATCTTGTTTTGATCGAAGGTATGGGTGAAAACGGTAAAGCAGATTCGGCTATCTACCAAGTAGAAACAGAACGAGATGAACCTGGCGCAGAGAAAAAGATCACAAAGCTTGAAATTGACAATGAAACATTTGTCATTCCTCGTCTTAATGAATATCATCTAGATGTGAAACTTAGCATTCTCAAGAGAATGGAAACATGTGGTGCTACTCTGTTGAATACACCAGAAAGCATGGCTCTTTGTAATGATAAATTAATGACACATGTGGTGTTAAACAATGCTGGAATCAAATCACCATTCAGCTTTACACTATCAAACGTAGATGATATCGAAGCAACGGTAGATTGGTTAGAGAAAGAGGGTAAGTTAAAGTATCCGATCGTGATTAAGACATTGCGCGGAACCCATGGCATCGGAGTCATGAAGCTTGATTCTAGAGCATCGCTTGTTTCGGTTGCTCAGACTCTACAAAAAGAAAACATGGACTTTATCATCCAAGAGTTCATGGAACATGATCAATCAGCCAGAATGATTATGATCGGAGATCAATTGCTTGCAGCAAATCTTCGTGGACAACCAAAAGATAAGGGTGAATTTAGAACAAATTCACACCTAGGATCAGAAACCGAACCGTACACCCCCAAAGAAGAGGAAGTTGCACTTGGTCGTAGAATCGTAGAATTGTTTGGAAGCAAATTCTGTGCTATCGATTATCTTATGAAGGATAATCCAAATGGTGACAAAGAATTTATCATCCTTGAGGTAAACGGTTCACCAGGTCTTGAAAACATTCAAAAGAATTGGCCTGATAGAGACTTAGCTTTAGAAGTTGTAAAGATCGCATGTGGCTGCCAAGATCAACAACAAGTTACACCAGGTGATGATGTATCTAGTACAGGTGGTGTAGCTGGTTGTACTTCAGAACAGCCAACTGAAATACCTGTAGATGTAGTTCAAGAAGTTGAACCTATCATGATTCATCGAGTAACAGCTGAACCGATTGAAGGCCGGGTAGATACAGGTGCTAAGTATTCATCAATTCATGCTGATTGGTTAAAATCAGATGAAGATTGGACAAAGTTTAGACGTGGTGACATCACCTACAAGGTTAACACTGATAGAATGATCAAGATCAAGAATCTACACGGCGGAGAAAGTTCACGTCGCGCGATGATTCGACTTGATATCACCATCAAAGGTAAGCGTCTTAATGGGGTAGAATTCACCGTTAACGATAGAGCTCACATGAAATATGAAGTTCTGATCGGTAGAAACATTCTCGAATTGTTAGGAATTCCAGTAATTGTATCAAAATCAGATGAGTTAAAAACTGACACTCCAGAGAGTGAAATTTACACTGTTGAAGAAGAATGACATGATCAAAGAATTACTTGAAGCTGTTGAAGCGAAACGAGCTGTAAATAAGTCTACAATTAAAGCAGAGTTTGCTCGCGCTTTAGTAGGAAAGACATTAAAAGCTTTCGGACCAAATGGTAAAGGTTTGTATGGGACTAATCCCAAAGAGGTCGGATATAAAGTAAAAAAGATTGAATGTGACTATTATTCAAATGATGATAAGTTTGCAAGTATCAATGTCTATCTAGATGATTATGATGCTCGCGGCCGAGATAAAGATGGAAATATCGATTCTGATGGTGGATTGATTTACACCGATAAAGTTTTCATCGCTAACTTAAACAAAGCACTAAAAGCTGCAAAAGTAAATTACAAATCTGCTTCTTATTCCGAATATGGAATGCAGGGTAAAAATTTTGTAAATCTTGATGTCAGCGTTTAAAACAAATCAAACATAATGACAAAATCCCCATTTCTTACATATCAATATTTACTCGACCCTGATTTTTGTGATGAGATAGCAAGATCAGTTAGAGTTGAACCGCTTCTGTCACAAGATGGGGTACCAGAACCACAAGAGAGGTATTTTTTACCACTTGAAGAGCGAATCTTTAATCACATCAAGCCGCTAGTACCAGAGATCGAAAAACACTACAATATCAAGTATCGTGGTACTGAACATCTAATCTTTCAACAATTTCCAGCTACCGGTAAACAGGCTGAACCACCACATTGTGAAAATGCTGTGTTTAAGCGTAAGAAGTGGATTAAAGTTAAAGATCGTGATCTAACAGGAATCATTTGGCTAAAAGATTACCAAGAAACCCCACCATTTGATCAAAAAACTCAGGTTCTAGGTGGTAAACTAGAATTTCCGATTTACAATTTTGGGTTACAAGCTCAAAAGGGTACGATGGTAATCTACCCAGCTAACGAACGATTCATCTCATTAACGACCGCAGTACTTGTTGGTGAATTACAATGTATTCGGATTCACATAGCTGGCGGGGTCGGTGAAGATGGTGAAGGAGTTTGGGTTTACCAACCAGCAGATTACCCAGGCGACTATCGCTCTTGGTTTGAAACTGTAGTGTAGTATCGATTCGCGTTAGCTTCTAACGCGATTGTCTTGTGCGCTTTCGCCGGACAACAATTCGATTGCATCTCGCATCATAAAGATAGCGTTAAGCTAATGCTTGAATCAATGCTTTTAATTCTTGATGACATCTTCTGGTGGAAGTGTTAATTCTTTCAGACGACGATCTTGATATGTCTTGATTGTCTTCAAGCGCTTTTCAATTTCTTGATATCGACGCTCCCAATAGACCATCCACTTGGCAGCATCTTTATCAGTAGCAGTATTTGTATTAAGAGTCTTTTCCACTTCTGGAATCTCTAACATCTCATCTGGTATCAACATCACTACATACTTATACTTTAATGCTATCGGCTGCTCTTTAGGTGGATTTGTGACACAACCACCAAGCATTAATAAAACACAGATAGTAATCAAAACTTTCATTTCTTCTCCTTTAGAGCCGAAGCTGGTGCAATCGGTGGATTAATCTTTGTTCGCTCTTCTTGAATTCCATTAATAGCTTCAACCAAATATGGAGTAAGTGGAACTGGAGCTGTTTTGATGTTATCGATACGTGATTGAATCTCGGTAAATGATTTTCCACTATTGCGTAACTCATTTGATAATCTACCGATTGTCTCAACTGTAGTTTTAGCAGACTTGGTTTGTTGTTCAATTATCTTTGAATTGATCTCATTGACCTTTGTAAGAGTCTCGATGTTGTCTCGAAGAACAGCATTTTTATCCATCTCCACTTTAAGTGCAGCACGTTCCTCTTCAAGATCATTCTGTAACGAATTGTATTTGTAATATGCACCACCCAAAGCAATAAGTATCACAATGACTATAATGGTGCGTGGACTGCTAAAAAAGCTTAATAGAAATGCTGGCATTTTTATCTCCTCGGGTGTAACTGTCTAGATTTTTCCTGATGATCTTGTGAATCTTCTTCAGATTCTTCACCCGGGCCATCTTCAGAAAATGGTCGATAAGGCTCTGACTCTCCAGAATCTTCTTCGTCTCGCTGACGTCTAACTCCTCTTGAGCGATCCATGACACCATATGGATGATTGTAAGCACCACCATATCCACCACCGAATTGCCCACCGAACCCTCCTCTGCCACCGTATTGACCTGGCATACCGCCGTATTGGCCTGGATATTGACCTGGTGGAACTTGGTTTTTAGTATCACCGAAAACGTATGCTCCAAGACCGACTAAGATTGCAGCAACACCAGTTCCAAACGATTGAGGGTCAAACTTAGTACCATGCCAAATTACGTCCCAAGATTCCATGAAGATCATCGAAAGAACTACTACGATGACTAAGCTTCGACCTGTATCAAAAGTTTCGTTATCACGATCTGTTGATATGTGTTTCCAAAATCCCGGTTTTTCATCTTCTATCATATTAACCCCTCTTTATATTTACACAAAACCGATGTGCTACATCAAAAGAGTGGTTAATAGATATATCCATCAAAAATAGCTAGAGGTCAGCACTGTTACGGTGCTGACCTCTAGCATATCTTGTGATGATCTACTGTTATTCCATCGTCATGGTTCTAAAGATTCCATTAGCAGAATTATAAGCTGTGCGCTTTTCTTTCATCGAGTTTATTTCATCTTGGTGTGTCGCTAAGAAAGAAAGGAATACTTCTTCAGAAGTATAATCATAGACCATCGTACATGTAAGGTGATCAGCTGATTGTGTAAAACTTGTAGAAGCTGCAGGGCAGATCTCTTTCCATCTAGCCAATGCGGCTTTTCCTTCATCTGTGTCCATATACCATGGAGTGGATGTAGATAAACGTTCCATAACAATAGTAACTGTATGCATAAAATCCTCTTGTAAAAGATAGGCTATTTATGGCTTTAATTTTGCCATAGCTTTTTCATGAATAGGTCCCATGCTAGTACCTAAGTATTCAATAGCTGCACTAAGTACTGTCTCTCTTGGCTTGTCCCAAATCTGAATGTTGTACAAAGCACATCCACGATCTCCAGTGACAAATCCATGACATAATCCAGCTGGCATTATGGTACCGAGATAATGAGTATCTGCATCCGTAAACTTTTTTGTGACAATTCGTTTGTCTGGAAGCTCTCGTGAAGCTGTCAAATCACCGCTCAAGAAGATCATCTGATTAGCAAACGGATGTGAATGCAATGGAACATCAACATTTGGAAATAGCAAATAGTACTCAATGACTACATTCTCTTCAGCCCATACAATGGTACTTGAAGTAGAATCTGTATAGAAGATGCGGTTTCCAGGGATGTCATGTTGATGACTGTAGTTACTTTGTCTAAATCTGTCAACGATCTGTTCTGGTGTACTCATGACTTTTTTTCTCCTTTAATATTAGCCCAACCTGGTTCTATATAAGCATCTGGATATGCTTCTCGAATCATCTTTTCTTGTTTGGGACCGGCTGTATCACCCTTCCATTGTACAGCTGCACTTAGTGGATTTCCATTATCCCATCGTTGAAATGCTAATAATACATATCCATTTTTGTCTATTGTTGCTATATGCCCACCATGAGCTTCACCTACTTCTAATTTTGGCGCCATCACTCCCCAACCTTCATGAAGGTTAAAAGCAGTATCATCTGGAACTGGTGGCTTAATTTTAGATGGATCTCCACCACCTAAAAACATCGTTATCACTTCCATATCCGGATGCTCATGTAACGGAACATACTGCTGAGGGTGAACTAGATAAAGTTCTACTTGAAATGCTCCCTTTCGAAACAAACAAACAGCAGTAGCATCATCACTACAAATAATTTTAGCATTCCATGGAATCATCAAAGGTAACTTTGCATCAAGATACCAATTGGTAAAATCTTCGATCGTTTCCCAAGTGTCTGGAATCTCTATATGAGCAAAATACTCTTTTGAAGAGAATACCTTTCGCATTTTATTCACAACAGTCATACATTATTTCCTTGACATCCTAATCGAATAAATGGCAACTTTGCATCAATGCCAAGTTTGATCATGTCCCACATTTCTTTATTTGTTAGATATGTGGAATTAAATTTTTTAGCAACAGATGCATCATAGATAGCCGGTTCAAACAATATAGTTCTAGCTTGATGTTCATCCATTGCAGATTTTCTGCAAATATTAAGTGCAACGTTTGATAGATCAAAGTTTATTTTTCTATAAATCCGAATATCTGGATCATCAATTGATAATGAATTCCAAGCTCCAGCTGACGATATAATGATAATGGATATATCTAATACCTTGACAAACGGCCATAATGTTTTCAATGCATTAATTTTAGCAGAGCCATGATTTTCAGTGTTTGGACCACTAGCATTAAACACAAATACATCAGGACGAGTACGCTGAAGCACCCTTCCTAGGACCATCATAGAATTTTTTACATAGATGTTAAAATCTGGAATATCATAAACTTTTACATCATAATCAACTGCTTCGTCAAGAATTGCTGCTCCTAATCCAGTTCCACCTAAGATAGCTAATCTATTCATAACTTTTGTCATGTAACTTCTGTCAATGCAATTATTTATTGGATTTAACCCATCTATCTAACTCGGTTAAGCCAGCCTCAAAAAGCTCATGAGCAAGTAGATCTTTTGGATCATACCAATTCATCTTGCGACCTTCTTCTAAAAGATCTTGCAGATAACCATCTTCTCTTGCTGTTTCATCATAACCCCTACCGAAAGCTGACAAGAATTCAGTGTTTGACGCAACAGTGCTATCTGCATAAACTTGAACATGATTGACGATTGAATTATCCTTATCCGATGGGATAATTTGTGAGATGACAAATAGATGAGGGTAAAATTCGATCATTAACCCTGGATAGATAGTACCGAACATGGCTCCCCAAGTTTGATCCCATCCAACCTTTAGTACTTGTTTATGAAAATCACCCCAGGCTTGGGACTTATCAAAGTTAGCATCTGGTTTACACAATTCATTGATCTGTAATGAATATTGCTCGCCGAAATACCATTTCATGTCATCACAGTTTAGATATGAACCTAACCCTGGGTGAAATGGCTTTACATGATATCCATCAAGATAAATTTCCATAAATGATTGCCATTCGACATTGTATGTCGTTTTGGTTTCATAAGAAAATGTAAAATCATCTAACCAGATATTAGCAATCTCTGGTATCTTAAAAAAGTCTTCAATTGATTTGACGTTCTTAACTGATTCTGTCTCAAAGAAAAATCCATTGATGTCAGTTAGTTGAACATCTGGTAATTTTTTGCAGGGAATTGGTTGCTTAAACCCCGGAGCTGCAACCAATTCCCCTTGTCTATCGTAGGTCCAGTGATGAAAATCGCAAAGAATCAGTTCCCCTGGTTTTAGTGTCTTTCTTTCATTTACCAATTTGTAAGCTCGATGGATACATGAATTTGCTACACCACTAATTCCTCCATCAGAGGTCTTCGTCAAGTAGTATCTACTGTTCCATGGGTGAGGGACTACTTCATGATTGCTTAAATATCCCTTATAAGCAGCAAGTTTATTACGTTCAAATAAAGTCGTCATATTTTATCCTGCATGTCGGGTTATATAGTTAACACGCTTTTTCTTTGGCTTAAACCAACGATCAACACAAGCTTCAACTGTTTCAATTTTGAACTTTTTACAGCTGAACACATCAAGATAAATGTCACCAGGCTCATCTATAAAATGTGCAACGATC
>ERZ1645187.4173-NODE-4173-length-11787-cov-71.483975_pt1 | contig 11787 bp, 9 predicted proteins | sample MGYA00575352_ERZ1645187 | MGnify/ENA primary metagenome ERZ1645187 (study PRJEB40837, sample SAMN11349314) | freshwater sediment metagenome | isolation source: river sediment | host: Sediment | place: India: Wazaribad , New Delhi | collected 2017-02-21 ... | reverse complement strand
CGCCGCCCTACAACCGGCGCTTCCTCGAAAGCCGTCTGGCCTATCGCATCCAGGAGCTCGCCTATGGCGGACTGAAGCCCGAGACGGTGAAGCGGCTCGATGCGCTCGCGCGCGGCGTCGAGGACACCAATCCCAAGACGCGGCGGATCCGCACCGACCGGAAGCCGGTGGCTGGCACGCGCCTGCTGCGGGAATTTCAGGGTGTCGAGCACATCGTGACGGTGACCGTCGAGGGCTACGAGTATCGTGGCCGACCCTACAAGTCGCTCTCAGCCATCGCGAAGGCCATCACCGGCGTGAAATGGAACGGCTGGGTCTTCTTCGGGCTGAAGAGCGCGGGGAGCGGCACATGAGGCGTGCGGCGACCGGCCATCATCCGACGACGAAAATCACGCCGAAGGTGCGGTGCGCGATCTACACGCGCAAATCGTCCGAGGAAGGGCTCGACATGGAGTTCAACAGCCTCGACGCGCAGCGCGAGGCTTGCGCCGCCTATATCCTGAGCCAGAAGCCGGAGGGCTGGGTTGCGGTCGCCGACCGCTATGACGACGGCGGGATCTCGGGCGGCACGCTGGAGCGTCCGGCGCTGAAGCGGCTCATCGCCGACATCGAGTTCGGCAAGGTCGATGTGGTCGTCGTCTACAAGATCGACCGTCTGTCCCGCTCGCTAATGGACTTCGCCAAGTTGGTCGAGGTGTTCGAGCGGCGCGGCGTTACCTTCGTCAGCGTCACGCAGTCCTTCAACACGACGACCTCGATGGGGCGGCTGACGCTCAACATCCTCCTGTCCTTCGCCCAGTTCGAGCGCGAGGTGATCGGCGAGCGCATCCGCGACAAGGTCGCGGCCTCGCGCCGGAAGGGCATGTGGATGGGCGGCTACGTGCCGCTCGGCTACCGGGTCGAGAACCGCAAGCTGCTCGTCAACGAGGAAGAGGCGGCATCCGTCCGGCTGATCTTCGAGCGCTTCGTGAAGCTCGGATCGATCAAGCTGCTGATGCGGGAACTGCAAGCGGCCGGAATCCGCAGCAGGCGCGGCTACATGCTCGACAAGGGCGCGCTCTACAAGCTGCTGAACAACCGGGTCTATATCGGCGAGGCCGTCCACAAGGGCGAGGCTTATCCCGGCGAGCACGAGGCCATCATCAGCGCCGATCTCTGGCAGCGCGCTCATGCAATCATGGGCGAGAGCCCGCGCATGCGCGCCAACCAGACCCGACTATCGGGACCGTCCCTGCTGCGTGGCCTGATCTTCTCGCCGAATGGCGACGCCATGTCGCCGAGCCACACCCGTAAGGGCGATCGGCTCTACCGCTACTATGTCACGCAGTCGGTCCTCAAACGCGGACCGGGAACTTGCCCGGTGGGCCGGGTTCCTGCCGCCGAGATCGAGACGGCGGTGATCGAGCAGCTTCGCGGCTTCCTGCGCACGCCGGAACTGATCGTGCGGACATGGATGACCGCGATCCGGCACGACGAGCGCATCACCGAAGCCGAGGTTCGCGACTCCTTCGAGCGGCTCGATCCCATGTGGGACGAGCTGTTCCCCGCCGAGCAGGCGCGCATCGTCCAGCTTCTGGTCGAACGGGTCGACGTGAAGGTTGATGGCATCGCGATCCGTCTCCGCACTGGCGGGCTGACCAAGCTGCTGGGCGAACTGCAGACTTTCGCTGATCGAAAGGACGCTGCCTGATGGCGAAGGGCGCTCTCCTCCACGATGCGGGCGCTCTCACCGTCACCGTGCCGATGACCTTCCGGAAGCGCGGCGGGCGCAAGCTCGTCATCGCGCCGAACGGAGCCGATGCGTGGGCGCTTCCCCGCGCCCGCATCGACAACACCATGGTCAAGGCGCTGGCCCGCGCCCATCGATGGAAGAAGCAGCTCGACAGTGGCCGCTTCCAGACGGTCCAGGACCTCGCCGAGGCCGAGAAGATCAACCCGTCCTACATCGCCCGTGTCCTGCGCCTCACGCTGCTCGCCCCGGATATCGTCGAGGCGATCCTGGATGGGCGGCAGCCGCCGGGATTGCAGCTTGACGACCTGCTGGCGCCGTTTCCGGTGGAGTGGGAGCGGCAGGCTTCAAGCTTCGGCTTCAGCCTTTAACGCGTCTATCCAAGCGACCGGAAGGTGGCTAAAGTAGCTCCAACTTGGGGGGCTGCTTCATGCAACGCATGTCGGCGCGCGACGCCAAGAACGGCTTCGGCAAGCTGATCGATCTGGCGCGGGCCGAGCCGGTCGCCATCGAGAAATATGGCCGATCCGTCGTGATCGTCATGGCGGTCGAGGAGTATGAGCGCCTTTCGGGCAAGATCGAGAAGCAACGCTCCGCGGCAACGCCCGCAAAGGGCAAAGGGGCGAAGAGATGATGACCATGAACAGACCAGCGGCAATCAGAACCCGGAAGGCGGCGTAACATGGCCAGCCATTCCGATCTCGCGAACCTGATCTGGCAAATCGCCGACCTGCTGCGTGGCCCTTACCGGCCGCCGCAGTACGAGCGCGTGATGCTGCCGCTCGTCGTGTTGCGCCGCTTCGATTGCGTTCTGGCGGACACCAAGCCGAAAGTGCTGGCGGAATTCGAGCGCCGCAAGGGTGGCAAGCTGGAGGACGATGCGCTTGACCGCATCCTGAACAACGCCTCCGGCCATCGCTTCCACAACCGCTCGCCGCTTGATTTCCAGAAACTGAAGGGCGACCCAGACAACATCCACAGCCACCTGACGAGCTACATCAACGGCTTCTCCGCCAACGTGCGTCGCATCTTCGATTACTTCGAGTTCGGCAACGAAATCGAGCGGATGCGCGAAGCCAACATCCTGTATCTCGTCATCAAGGCATTCTGCGATGTCGATCTGCACCCGCGTCTCGTGCCGAACGAGCAGATGGGCCTCGTTTTCGAAAACCTGATCCGCCGCTTCAACGAACTGGCGAACGAGACGGCGGGTGATCACTTCACCCCGCGCGAGGTCATCCACCTCATGGTGGATTTGCTGTTCATCGAGGATGGCGACCTGCTGCGCCAGCCCGGCACCGTGCGCACCATGCTCGATCCGGCCTGCGGCACAGGCGGCATGCTGGCTGAGGCGCAATCCTACATGCGCCGGCACAATGCGGCGGCGAAGCTTTATGTCTACGGCCAGGACTACAACAAGCGCGCCTTCGCCACCGCCGCCTCCGACATGCTCATGAAGCAGGTCGATCACAATGGCGGCGGCGAGAATGTGCAATTCGGCGACACTTTCACCGAGGACCGGTTCGAGGGAAAGCAGTTCGACTATTTCATCGCCAATCCGCCCTTCGGCGTGGACTGGAAAAAGCAGCAGAAGGAAATCCAGCGCGAGAGTGAGAAGCTGGGCTTCAAGGGCCGCTTCGGCGCCGGCCTGCCGCGCGTGAACGATGGCTCACTGCTTTTCCTTCAGCACATGATCTCGAAGTTCGAGGATGTTGACCCGAAAGCTCAGAAATACGGCTCGCGCGCAGCCATCGTGTTCTCGGGCTCGCCGCTGTTCACCGGCGGCGCGGGCGGCGGTGAGAGCGAAATCCGCAAGTGGATCATCGAAAACGACTGGCTCGAAGCCATCGTCGCGCTGCCTGAGCAGATGTTCTACAACACCGGCATCGGCACCTATATCTGGATCGTCACCAACCGGAAGGCGAAAGGCCGCAAAGGCAAAATCCAGCTCGTCGATGCGCGCGAGACGTGGATTCCCATGCGCCGCAGCCAGGGCGACAAGCGCCGCAAAATCGGCGAAGGCAAGGCGCTGGAGGGCGACGACCGCGCCGACGAGCCCGACCAGATCGCCGATATCGTCCGGCTCTATGGCCGGTTCGAGGCAAACGAAAAATCGAAGCTCTTCGACAATGCGGACTTCGGCTACACCCGCGTCACCATCGAGCGGCCCCTGAAGCTGCGCTACCAGATGAGCGTGGAGGACAAGGCGCGCTTCCTCGATGCCGCGCCGCATCTGCTGGATGACATCCAGGCCATCGACAAGGCGCTCGGCCGTGACCCGCATCTCGATTGGAACGCGGTCTGGGCCAGCATCGAAAAGCTGTTGAAGAAGGCAGGCTCACGCTGGAAGGCGCCGGAGGAAAAGCTGTTCCGCACCGTGTTCACCGTGAAGGACGCGAAGGGCGCGGCTGTTAAGAAAGGCTCAGGCTTCGAGGCCGATGCCGACCTGCGCGATTTCGAGAATGTGCCGCTGAAGGAGGATATCGACGCCTATTTCAAGCGCGAGGTTAAGCCCCATGTGCCGGATGCCTGGATGGATCGGACCAAGGACAAGGTCGGCTACGAGATCAATTTCAACCGCCACTTCTACAAATTCACACCGCCGCGCAAGCTAGCCGTGATCGATGCGGATCTGAAAAAGGCGGAAGACGAAATCCTCCGGCTACTGCGGGAGGTCACGGAATGAATGGCAAATCAAAATACCCGCGACAGCGCCTGAAGTTCGCGGCAACGATCAATGACGAAGCGCTTACCGAGGATGTCGATCCCGATTTCGAGATTCAGTATATCGACATCGGCAACGTGGACTCGTCGGGAACGGTCCATGAGATCGCAACGTATCGCTTCGAGGCCGCGCCAAGCCGGGCACGGCGCATTGTCAGGGATGGCGACGTCATAATCTCAACGGTTCGCACCTACCTTCAGGCCATTGCCCCTATTTCATCACCACCGGAAAACTTGATCGTCTCAACCGGCTTTGCCGTCATCAGGCCGCGCCCCGGCGCGCTGGATGCGAAATTCTGCCGCTATGTACTTCGCGAACCGACCTTCCTCGCAGAAGTGGAGATGCGCTCAACTGGCATCAGCTATCCGGCCATCAATGCGTCCGAAGTCGGTGACATCGCAATCCCGTATCCGCCGTTGCCGGAGCAAGGTGTGATTGCCGATTTCATCGAAGTAGAGTCCAATCATATCGATGCCCTGATCGCCGCCAAGCAGCGTCTGCTCGATCTTCTGGCCGAGAAGCGGCGGGCGATTGTCGCCGAGGCGGTCATGCGCGGCCTCAACCCCGCCGCCCCGATGCGCCCCTCCGGCATCGACTGGCTCGGCGACATCCCCGCGCATTGGCAGGTTCGCCGCATCGCGACGCTTTTCGCGCAGAGGGACCAACGAAGTCAGCCCGAACTGCCGTTGCTGGAAGTCTCAATCAACTCAGGCGTGATTGTTCGCGAGTTTTCGAATGACAAGATCGAAGGCACGGCATCGGACTTCAACACCTACAAAGTCGCCCGTCGCGGCGATGTCGCCTTCAACAAGATGCGCATGTGGCAGGGTGCGGTTGGCGTCGCGCCAGTCGATGGTCTCGTCAGCCCCGATTATACGGTGGCGGAGGCCGCTTCTTGTCTCCGCCCCGAGTATGCAGGTCTGCTTTTCAGGACCGATTCATTCAGCGCGGAATGCGGCCGGAACTCGCAGGGCATAACTTGGGACAGGCTACGCCTGTATTGGGATGGCTTCCGCGATATCTTTATGCCGCTCCCGCCCTTGGCCGAACAAGAGGCAATTCTTGAAGCTGTTCAAGCCGAAACCGCCAAGATCGACCGCCTTCGCGCCGCCACCGATCATTCCATCACGCTGTTGAAGGAACGTCGTGGCGCGCTTATCGCCGCCGCCGTCACCGGCCAGATCGACATCCCGGAGGCGGCATGAAGATCACGCGGCTCAGCGTCGCCAATCTGCGCGCCTTCGAGCAGGCGTCCTTCGACTTCGATCCAGGCTTCACGCTGCTGGTCGGCGTCAACGGCGTGGGCAAGACCACGGTGCTCGAAGCCTTGCGGATTTGCCTCTCGCGCTTGCTGCCCAAATTCACCGCCAGCAAAAGTCGCCCGATTTCCTTCACCCTCGATGATATTCAGATCGGAGAATTAGCGCTCACAGTCGATCTTGAACTGACACTCAATCGAGAGACCTATTCATTTTTTATCCACAAGCCACGATACAAAAGCGTTCCCGACAAAGAAGGTGTTGTGCGTGAACAAGTCTTCGATACTCCTGATCGGGAGAGCCTTTCGCCGAATTTGAACGACGCAGCAAAAGCGTTCATGGCATCAAAGACCCAGCCGATTGCGGTCTATTTCGCCACGCGCCGTTCGCTTGTGTCCGACGAGCAAGCCAAGTCCGGGATGGCTCGTGGCGGGCAGGCATCGGCGTTCGCTGATGCTCTGGTCGCCCGTCCACTGCGACTGACGGAGTTTGCCCTTTGGATGCATGCGCAGAAGGTTCTGTCAGAAGAACAACCTCGGCTCAGACTGCACCTTGAAGCGCTGAAGCTCGCAGCCAGCAAGTTTCTTCCAAACTGTTCTCAGCTCTGGGCCGAAGTCGACGAGAAACCACGCCTGATGATAACAAAGGGCGATGTGGACTTGGATGTTCGCCAGCTTTCCGACGGCGAACGCAGCTTGCTGGCCCTCGTGCTCGACCTGGCGCGCAGGCTCTCGCAGGCCAATCCCGGCCTCGATGATCCGGTCAGCGATGGCGCTGGCGTGGTGCTGATCGATGAGATCGATCTGCATCTGCATCCGCAATGGCAGCGGCGCGTTGTTCGCAATCTGGAAGAGACGTTCCCGAATTGCCAGTTCATCGCCACCACCCACTCGCCGCAGGTGATTGGCGAAGTGCCGCACGACAAGATTCAGATGATTATGGACGGCAAGGTCTATTCGCCCGCGCGCTCCTTCGGCATTGATTCAAGCCGCGTCCTCGAAGAGGTGATGGACACAAAGTCGCGCAACGCCGACGTCGAGGACACAATCGGCAACATCGCCAAGCTTATCGGCGACGGGAAAGCCGACGAGGCCAGGGCCGCAATCAAGGCTTTGTCCGATGAGATCGGAGAGGATGACCCGGAGATCATTCGCGCCAGAACCCTTCTCGACTTCATGGAGGGGGACGCGTGAGGATGATCACCAAGGGCGCCGAGCCGAACAGCCTCACGCAACACCGGGCGCAGGCCCACAGCGACTACGGCAACTACGTGCAGAAAGACGAGCTGCGCACAGCGCTCGTCAGCGAGCAACGGGGGTTGTGCTGCTATTGCACAGGGCGCATTCGGGCAGTGTCAACCGCGATGAAGATCGAGCACTGGCAATGCCAGGCGACCTATCCTCAGCAGCAACTTACCTACGGCAATCTGCTCGGCGCTTGTCTCGGTGGTGACGGGAAATCTCAAGCCGAGCAGCATTGTGACACGAAGAAGGCCAGCCGCGACCTTAAGTGGAACCCGGCGACTGCGGCGCATGCGATCGAAAGCCGATTGCGTTATCTTGCTGATGGAACAGTTGAAAGCGACGATGACGAATTCAATACGCAAATCAATGACGTCCTGGGTTTGAACCTGAGCTATTTGAAGAACAGCCGAAAGGCAGTCTTGGATACCGTGCTCGGCTGGTGGCGTTCGACACCGAATGCGCGCCAGAGAGTTCAACAGCAAATCGATCACCGCACGAACGCGGCGGAGCACCAGCCATTCAGCCCGGTAGCAGTCTGGTTCCTTCGGCAGAAACTAGGAGGCGCAGCGGCATGAACCACGCCCGGCATTCGGAAGGCGCTTTCGAGACCGCAATTGAGGCCACCATGCTGGCCAATGGCGCCGTGCCGGAACCTGCGACGGGGTTTGACCGCGAAAGGGCGATCTTTCCTGAGACCGTGCTGGCCTTCATCCGCGCCACCCAGCCCAAGGAATGGAAGGCGCTGGAAGCGCTGCATGGCGAAAAGACCGGCGCGCAGATCCTGACCGACCTCACCAAATGGATGGACCGCGAAGGTTCGCTTTCCACCCTTCGCCATGGCTTCAAATGCTACGGCAAGACCTTGCGGATCGCGTTCTTCAAGGCGGCGCACGGGCTCAACCCCGAGCTGGAGGCGCGCTACGCGGCCAACCGGGTCGGCATTACCCGGCAGCTACATTTCTCGAAGTCGTCGGAAAAGTCGCTGGATGTGGCGCTCAGCGTCAACGGGGTTCCTGTCGCCTCGGTCGAACTCAAGAACCCGATGACCGGGCAAACGGTCGAGCATGCCTTGCGGCAGTACCGCAATGACCGCGATCCACGCGAGCCAATCTTCGAGTTCAAGCGGCGGATGCTGGTCCATTTCGCGGCCGACACCGACACGGTGTTCATGACCACGCGGCTGGCGGGACAGGCCACGCACTTCCTGCCTTTTAACAAGGGCCACAATGGCGGTGCGGGCAATGCGCCCGATCCAAAGGGACGCAGCTATCGCACGGCCTATCTCTGGGAAGAGGTGCTGCAGCGGGACAGCCTGCTCGATCTGCTGGCGCGTTTCATCCATCTGCAAATCGAGGAGAAACGCGACGATCAGGGTCGGAAGGTCAAAAAGGAGACGATGATCTTCCCGCGCTACCACCAGCTCGAAGCGGTTCGCTCGCTGGTAGATCAGGCGCAGCGCGAGGGCGTGGGCAACAACTATCTGATCGAACACTCTGCCGGTAGCGGCAAGAGCAACACCATCGGCTGGCTTACGCACCGGCTGGCGTCGCTGCATGACGACAAGAATGCGCGCGTGTTCGACAGCGTGATCGTGATCACCGATCGTGTGGTGCTGGACAAGCAGTTGCAGGACACGATCTACCAGTTCGAGCACAAGCATGGCGTCGTGCAGAAGATCGACGAAAGCTCGCGCCAGCTGGCCGAAGCGCTCGAAAGCGCAGTACCGATTATCATCACCACCTTGCAGAAGTTCCCTTTCGTTTCGCGCCAACTCGCCAAGATGGCGGAAGAGCGGGGTGAAGCCGATGGCGGCGTCCTCAAGGCGCGGCGATGCGCCGTGATCATCGACGAGGCGCACAGCTCGCAGGGCGGCGAAACGGCGACCGATCTCAAGGAGGTTCTGGGCGGCCAGGGCCTTCGCGAGGAAGCCGCGAAATACATGGCCGAGAACGATGAAGAGGATGTCGAAGAGCTCTACCGCTCAATGGCGAAGCGCGGGCGGCAGGCGAACTTGAGCTTCTTCGCCTTCACCGCGACGCCAAAGCACAAAACCCTGAAAGTGTTCGGGCGCGACGACAAGCCCGCGCACCGCTACACGATGCGGCAGGCGATCGAGGAAGGGTTCATCCTCGACGTGCTGAAGCACTACACGACCTACGCCACCTATTTCCGGCTGCTCAAAGCAAGCGAAGACGATCCGAACGTAGAGCGGAAGAAGGCCGCCCGGGCGCTGGCGCGCTTCCTCAAGCTGCATCCGCACAATATCGCCCAGAAAACCGAGGTGATGATCGAGCATTTCCACGCCGCGACCCAGCACAAGATCGGTGGCCGGGCCAAGGCGATGGTGATCACGGGCTCGCGCCTTGAAGCGGTGCGCTACAAGCAGAGCTTCGACCGCTACATCAAGGAAAAGGGATATGCCATCAAGTCGCTGGTGGCCTTCTCCGGAGTCGTCACGGACGACAAGCTGAAGGAAGTCACCTACACCGAGGAGGGCATGAATCTCGGCGTCCGCGAGAAGGAACTACCGGAGGTCTTCGCCACGCAAGAATATCAGGTGCTGCTCGTCGCCGAGAAATACCAGACGGGGTTCGACCAGCCGCTTCTCCATACGATGTATGTCGACCGCAGGCTTGCCGGCATCCAGGCGGTGCAGACGCTATCCCGCCTGAACCGCATCCATCCGCTGAAGGAGGACACGTTCGTTCTCGATTTCGTCAATGAGCGCGATGAAATCCGCGAAGCGTTCAAGACCTACTTCGAAGGCGCGGAGGTCGGCGAGGACGTCGATCCGGCCCGAATGTATGAGATCAAGAGCGAACTCGATGCAGACGGAATTTATGTCGTCGCGGACGTTGAACGCTTCAGCGCCGTCTATTTCAAGCCGCGCCAGCGCCAGAGCCCAAACGATCATCAGTTGATGAACGCCGCGCTTGATCCGTGTGTGGCCCGTTTCAAAGAGCTTCAACAGGAGAAGCCCGACGAGGCCGAGCTGTGGCGCGGCAAGCTGATGGCCTTCTGTAGCCTCTATGGCTTCCTCAGCCAGATCATTCCGTATCAGGATACGGACCTCGAACGCCTCTATGTTTTCCTGCGCCACCTCGCGACCAAACTGCCGAAGCGTGGTGCCGGGCCGTCCTACCAATTCGATGACGAGGTGCGGCTCGAATACTACCGCCTGCAGAAGATTAGTGAAGGCTCGATCAGCCTGAGCGATGGCCAGGCCAATCGGCTGGACGGCCCGTCCGAGGTCGGAACCGGCGTCCTGCGCGAAGAGGCGGTGCCGCTGTCGCGGCTCATCGATGTCGTCAACGACCGGTTTGGCACCGACTTCAATCAGGCCGATCAGCTGTTCTTTGACCAGATCGTGGAAGCAGCGATTTCCGATGCAGCGTTGAAGCAGGCCGCGGCCGTCAATCCCGGCGACAAGTTCGAGCTGGTCTTCAAGAACCTGCTCGAGGCGCTGTTTGTCGAACGCATGGACCAGAACGAGGAGATCTTCGCGCGCTTCATGAACGATAAGTCGTTCCAGAAGGTCGTGACGGGCTGGCTCTCGTCCGAAGCGTATCGGAAACTCCGCCTGCCTGCGGCCGGGCCAGTGCCAAGCGATGAGGCTGCCGATGCCAATTCCTGACTATCAGTCGCTGATGTTGCCGGTCTTGGAGATCGCCGCCAAGGGTGAGACATCGGTTCCGCTTGCTGAAGCGGAGATCGCTTCAGTTTTTGCTTTGTCGCAGGAGGAGCGCGACCAGATGCTCCCGAGTGGGAGGCAGCGCGTCCTCCATAACAGGATTCATTGGGCAAAATTCTACCTGACCAAGGCCGGTTACTTGCAGTCTCCAAAGAGAGGACGCTTCGCAATCACGCCTGCTGGGGTGGCCCTTCTGGCGAAGCCGCCGGCCAAGCTCGACACCCAGCATCTGTTGTCCGTGCCGGCCTTCCGTGAGTTCTATCGTGCTGACCAGCCGGAAGAGCCCGAGGGTCAGACGGCGCAGAGCACTACACCAACCGCCACGCCCGAAGAAGTGGTAGAGGCTGCTTTCAATGCCACGCAAGCCGCACTTCGAACGGAACTCCTGGACCGGATCCTCCAGAATGGGCCAGGCTTCTTCGAAGGCTTGATCGTCGAACTCCTCGTCGCAATGGGGTACGGTGGCTCGCATCGCAATGCGGCGGCGCAACTTGGTCGAACCGGTGATGGTGGGGTCGACGGCGTCATCAACGAAGACGTTCTGGGCCTCGACCGTGTCTACGTACAAGCTAAGCGCTACGGCCCCGGAACGTCTGTCGGACGGCCTGATGTTCAGTCATTCACAGGAAGTCTTGTGGGGCTGGGCGCGACCAAAGGCGTTTTCGTCACGACCTCTACGTTCTCGCCACAGGCGACAGAGTTTGCGGCACGCATTCCCCAGCGAGTCATCCTAATCGATGGAAGAAGGCTCACGGAACTCATGATCGAGCACGGCGTCGGTGTTCGATCGAGCCGCGTGTTGGAGTTTAAGCGCATCGACGAGGACTTTTTTGTCGAGGAATGACGGGCAACGCTTACTCGAACTTGGAAGTCCCGGCAGCGACCAAAACACCATAAGTTTCAGGGCTCTGAGGTCCGTATCGCAGCGCTATTGGTCCACAGGTCGGGAGAGAAACGGGCCATTCGGAGAATGCGGCCCGGAGTTCGCGGGCAGCGCAGTGCAGAGGTCGACACTGCAAAGGCTTTGAAACGTTGCGCTTTCTTCTGCCGTGCCGCGCGCGGGGAGACGCTTCATTTGAAGGTGATGGCGGAGGGAGCGGGATTCGAACCCGCGATACGGTTTCCCGTATACACACTTT
>ERZ1645187.4172-NODE-4172-length-11788-cov-7.602574_pt1 | contig 11788 bp, 9 predicted proteins | sample MGYA00575352_ERZ1645187 | MGnify/ENA primary metagenome ERZ1645187 (study PRJEB40837, sample SAMN11349314) | freshwater sediment metagenome | isolation source: river sediment | host: Sediment | place: India: Wazaribad , New Delhi | collected 2017-02-21 ... | reverse complement strand
CTTGATCGAGCGGACGCTGGAGCCCCCCTCCAGGAAAAGGTCGCCGGATGGCAGGCCGACCGACATCTGGGTGGGCAGGTCGCGGTTGGTGCAGGTTAGCAGCAGGCTGAGCACATCGGTCTTGGGCTGAACCGGGTCAAAATCGGCGTCTACAATGGACATCGATGTTTCGTAACCCGGGCTGGTTTCGGCCACCAATGGGTCGCGCTGGGCATACCAATAGTGCCCATCCTGTTCCGGCATTTCGCCGTGGCGCAACGAAAAGAAGGAGCGAAACTCGGTAATCGATTCGCCTTGAGCCGTTTGCCGGACACGGCGCACCGCGTCGATGGCGTAGATGTCGTAGGCATAGGCTCGCCGGCTGTCAGCGACCACCGGGTAGCTCACTTGGCGGTTGCTGACGCGAATCGGGTCGCCACGCTGGGCGAACAGGTTGACCACCGGCACGCACCCCAGGCGGAGGTTTTGCGTAGTCAGCGTTTGCAGCAAACGGGAGGCATCGCTGTCGGCCCGCAGATCGCCCAGAGCGATGTGCAAGCTGATCCGCCCCTCGCTGTGCAGACTGGATGGAATATCAGCGATATTGATGTCGAAGAAGTTGAATTTTTCTGGAAAACAGAAATATTCAGTCAGGTAACGATAGGCCCCGTGAGCGGTGGTCGGCATATCGAACAGCGCTTCGTCCTCGGCAAAACCAACCTCGCCGATCAGGTTCTCGCGGGCCACACGCCAACGTTGATCCGCACCGGCGACATAGGCTTTCAAGGTCCGAAGAAACAGCGCATCGCGCAGGGCCGAGGCGACGGATGGTTCTGCATCGATATATACCCGCAATTTGCCAACCTTGCCGATACCGCCTTCCTGAGCAGTACCGCGCAGGGATAGCGTAAATGACAACAAGGCATTGCAGCCCACCGGCAGGCGGGTTTCACTGGGGGCGCTGGCAATGGGGTCGAAACCGAGATCGCTGATCACGACAGGCGCCAACTGGAGATCCCATGTCGTCCGGAATTTGCAGACAGCCCCTTTGATCGGCCGGGAATGCAGTTCGGTACCGCGCGGAATTCTGGCAACGGAGGTCAACTCACCGGCACCATGGTCGATATGGGCAATCGAGCAACTGGGAAAGGGGCGCAGGTAGTGCGGATAAAGGACGTTGAGCAAGGCCTCCGTAAATTGAGGGTAGCTGTCCTCCAGTTTTTTCGAAACCCGTGCCGTCAGGAGTGCAAACGACTGAATCATCCGTTCGACGTGCGGATCGTCGCAGCCCTCCCCGGATAACAGCAATTGGGCGGCAAGCTTGGGATAGTGCTCGGCGAACTGGCGGGAGTGCTGGCGCAGGAAAGCCAGTTCGCGTTCGTAATATGGGAGCAAGTCTTCCATCAGGTACCTGGCCGGCGTTGCCGACTGACCGAGTATTGGAGGCTGGTCGGGGTCAGCAAGGCGTCAAAACTGACTGGTTCCTGTGCCGGGCGAACGACCAGTACGGCATTGATCGAGAAATACAGGGCATTCACTGTCTTGCGATGCAGTTCCAGTTCCACGCGAACTTGGCGCAGACGGGGTTCGTGGGCGGCAATGGCCGATTCAATCGATGCGCAAATGTTGCGCCGATGATGCACATTGGCCAGGCTGAGGCCGGCAAAATCGGAGAGGCCGAAACCGACAACAGAGCGCGTTGTCATTGGAAACGATTCCGCAACTGCTGCATCGATCAAGACGCGGGTGTTGAGCAGCGCTTCGAGGTCGCGTGCTACGGAATCCTTCAATTGTTCGAGCGACAGGCGACGCCGCGCCGCACCCATGGGCTGGTCGTCGAATAGCTTGTCGAAAAACGAGGGTTCGAAACCTTTGTGCATAAAAAACGGCGGAAACCAGGTTCCGCCGCATACTCCATGACTCAGTCGTTCAGGTGAGATTCGGCGTGTTCTTGGCCAGGTTCCAGGCACCCTGGATATTGACCTTGCCGGTCTTCGTGCCGTCGATGTTCAATTCGTCGTAAGTCCACTTCACGGCCGAATATTTCAGGGAGAAGCTCTCCCTCGGAATACCCTCTTCATCGACAGCCGGAGAAACCGAGGCAACGATGACGTTCTTCAGTTCGATCTTCAGGTACTGATGGCGGTTCTGGGTGGCGGATGGATTCCCGGTGTTGTTCTGACCGCCGAAGGCGCGGTAGAAATAGATGATCACATCGCTGACCACCAGGCCCGACGAGCAAGCCTGGTACAGCTTCGGGCTGGAACCGTCGATGTCCTTGGTGAAGATCATTTCACCGTGCTCGACGCGCTCGGCAGTGTGACCGCCGGCCGCAGAAGCGGTCGCCGACTTGGGCTGGCGCATGGTGTGTGCCCAGCTATACACCTCGACGGTATCCTTGTGCTTGGCATCGCGGGAATCTCCCTTGATGTCGCTGCCCTTGAACTCGACGTAGATATCCTTCATCTGATTTGTTCTCCTGAACGGTTATGGGAAACGATTAGCCTTTGCTGGATTGCGGCAGTTCGGCAACGAGGCGCAGCGACACGGAAAGCTCATCCAACTGGAAATGCGGGCGGATGAACGAAACTGCGCGATAGACACCCGGCCGACCAGGCACTTCGCTAACCTCGATCGAGGCCTCGCGCAGCGGAAATTGGGCTTTGGTTTCCTGCGATGCCGAATCGTCGGCGGTCACGTATTGGTCGATCCAGCGCTGTAGGTGGCTCTGGACATTGGAGGCCGAGGCAAAACTGCCGATCTTGTCGCGCATCATCGCCTTCATGTAGTGGGCAATGCGCGAAACCGCGAACATGTACTGCAACTGGGCCGACAACGAGGCATTGGCATTGGCCGAGTCGGTGTCGTACTTCCTGGCTTTCTGGGCAGACTGAGCGCCGAAGAAGGCTGCATAGTCAGTGTTCTTGCAATGCACCAACGGAATGAAGCCGAGATCGCTCAGCTCTTTTTCGCGACGGTCGGTGATGGCAACTTCCGTCGGACACTTGAGCGCCACTTCGCCATCATCGGTGCGGAAGGTATGGGTCGGCAGGTCTTCGACCAGGCCGCCGCCTTCAACGCCGCGAATGGCAGCGCACCAGCCGTGGTTTTCGAAAGCACTGGTCAGGCGTGCAGCGAAGGCAAAGGCAGCGTTGCACCAGAGATATTTGTCGTGGTTCGTCCCGTCGACTTCCTCGACGAAGTTGAAACCTTCAGTCACTTCACCATCGATCGGGTTGTAGGGTAAACGACCGAGGAAGCGTGGCAAGGCCAGGCCGACGTAACGCGAATCCTCGGACTCCCGGAATGATTTCCACTTGGCGTATTCGACGGTATCAAACACCTTCGCCAGATCGCGCGGCTTGCCAAGTTCGGTGTAGGAATCCAGGCCAAAGAGTTGTGGGGAGGCCGAGGCAATGAACGGCGCGTGGGCCGCTGCGGCGATGTGTGACATCTGATCGATGAAGTACATGTCTTCCGGCTGCCGGGAAATCTCGTACTGTCCGATCAAGGTGCCGAACGGTGCACCGCCGAAGGTACCGAACTCCTCCTCATAGACCTTCTTGAACAAGGCGCTCTGGTCAAAGTCGATGGCTGTCTTGAAATCCTTGACCAGATCGCGTTTCGAAGCATTGAACAGTTTGATTTTTTGCTGGGTTCCGGTGGATGTCTGCTTGCACAGGTAATGCAAGCCGGTCCATGCGCCCTCCAGGGCCTGGAATTCCGGTGCATGCATCACTTCGCTCAACTGCTCGGAAATCAGGCGGTCCAGTTCAGCCACCCGGGCATCCAGCGAGGCTGCCAGGTTCTCGGAAACGACAACCTCGCCCTCGAGAACCTGGTTAACCAGTTCACTGATAATGTCGCGCGCCCGGTTCTTTTCATGGTCGGACTGAGCAACCCGGCTTTCAGCAATGATCTGATCGAGCAGGCCGGATTCCTGAATGGCTGCCGTGCGGCCAACTGCAGCGGTTTGAAGGCTCATTGCAGTTCTCCTTCGCTTTTTTTGCCACCCAGGCTGTGCAACTGCTCAGTGCTGCTCAGAACATCGTTGAGCAAGTCTTCCAGCTTCTCGTTGCCTGCCAACTTGTTGCGCAAATCGGCCAGTTTGGAACGGGCCTCCTGCAGCTTGCGTAGCGGCTCGACTTGCTGAACGACCGATTCGGGGCGGAAATCTTCAAATTTCCTGAACTCGATATCGACCCCCAGTTCGCCACCCTCCGGCGTCAGACGATTCTTGACACGATAGGCTGCGCGGGGGGCCATGCCTTCCATCACGTCATCGAAGTTGTCCATATCGATGTTGACGAACTTGCGGTCACGCACCTTGCCTTGTTCCTGCCCGGATTGAGCAGCGAAATCACCGAGTACACCAACCACAAATGGCAATTCCTTGACCTCGATTGCATCACCAATCTCGACGTCGTATGTCAATTGAACACGCGGTGGCCTAACCTTCTGCAACCGCTTTTGAACGCTTTCTTTTTTTGCCACAAGAAACCTCCGCTACCAAAACTAAACGAATAATGCACGATCAATTTAAAATTTAATGCAAATTGAGTTGATCTCTGGCTACCGTAGCGCGCCGAATGGATTCCCCCCCGAGGTCGTTGCTGCGGCGGGTGCAACTACTTGCGGTTTGGGCTGAGCTGGCCGAGTACGAACAGGAGCGGCTTTTTTCTTTTTGGGCTCTTCTGGTGGAACCAGCACCTCCTCGCCCAGGGTATCGCGCATAACCTTGGCCAAACCGACTGCATCAGAGCGGGCATCACCCTTGAGTTCGACATCGCCCCGCAGATCGGTGAGCGACTGGGCTGCAACACGCAGCCCCCCGACGGCACGGATGCTCTTGGCGGTCCGGTCGGTATTGTCGCGTTGCAGTGCTTCCTCAGCGGCAACAATGGCTTGGGCGTAGTTTTCACCATCAAAATGGATCTTTGCCATGCGCACCCAGGGATCCTTGCGCCCGGGGTTTTTCTTGGCCAAATCTTCAAGAACCTTCACTGCATCCTCACGCTGACCTTTTTCGAGCAATACATCGGCGTTGGCACTCGACTGAGCCAGGGCCGTAGAGAACTCTTCCTGGCTCATTGGGGCATTCTTGGTTGCACAACCGGAAATCGCCAATGCCCATCCCAAAATGATTGTCAGCGAAAGATGTTTCAGGGGGTACATATCTTCTCCTAACTATGCCAAATGGCGTATATATGCCATTGGGTTTGCTTAGATCAAAGCGAAATAGTACAGTAATGCCTTTGGAATTATCAACCCATATGCATATTTTGTTTGATTTTCCGGTCCCTGAAGGCCATGCGCCACAATTCAACCCATTTCATGACAACGGATAAATCTTTCGTAATGCGGATGACGTGCAACACGCTGTTGGCCATTTGCTTGTCACTGACAGTGACCGGATGCGCCCAGGTTTCTGCCTTGCAACTTGCCGGCTCGGCAGTCGGCATGGTGCTCGAAGCAAGCGGCGTAACAAGGAAAGAAGGCGATCCGAGCAAAATCAATCGCGACATGAGCATCAGGATTTACGCGGGTGACCAACTGAATCTATCGGTTGCCGGCAAACCCTTGTCTCTCGTTACCAAGCTCTACGTCCTGCGAGCGAACGAAAAATTCAAGGCACTGACCTATCCGCAAATTATCTCCAGCGAAGCCGAAAAGGAGGCTTTGGGGGAGGAATTGGTATCGGTCCGTGAAGTCGTTCTGCTGCCAGGAAAATCCTATGACATCACAATCAAGGTGCCGGGCGATGCGACGGCGATCGGTATTGCCGGGATGTTTCGCGTCCCCTACCAGGGCCGATGGAAGCTGGCGTTCGACAACAAGCTTTCTTTTGACAACGGTATAACCATCGGTGCTCACGCCTGCGCCTTCAATGCGAGCAAGGGAGTGCTGGTCGCCGACATTAGCCCCGACAGCATGCGTTCGCTGGTCGGGGTGCAATGCAATTCCTAACCAAGCATTCACAATGAACAACGCAAAAATACTTTGGGGTGAAGGACTCTTTCTGCGCCCCCAGCATTTCCAGCACCAGGATTCCTACACCGAGGCACAGTCCAGGCGTGTGTTACTGGCGGCCAACCCATTTGCCTGGGGGGTGCGCGACCTCGATCTGGATATCGAATCCCTGAAGAACGGCGTACTCCGCTTCAACCGTATTTCGGCAATTTTTCCCAACGGCGATTTCTTTATCGCCCCGGAAGTGGACCAACTTCCTGCGCCACAGTCTCTGGAGGCAACGGTCAGCGATGGTGGAACTACCGACTTCTATCTGTCCGTTCACTACCTGAATCCACATGGCAGGAACAGCACGGAGAACCCTGCTGAATTGTCACAGGCCCGTTATCTGATCGTTCAGCGACATGCCGCGGATCTCTTTACTGACGCGGCAGAAGCCGACTTGGCCACACTCAGCCAGATTGCCCACATCAAGTCGGAACACGATAACCGTGATCCTTTTCTCACCCTGCCCATTGCCCGTATCCGTCGTACCGCCAGCAATGGCTTCGAAATTGATCCCGGGTTCATGCCGCCCTCGATCAGTCTGCGTAGCGCGCCCAATCTCTTCTTGATGCTGCGTCGGCAAATCGACGCCTTGCTGGCCAAGGTCGAGGCGCTCTATGGATTTCACCGCGAACCGTCAAAGAACGTGATCGAGTTCCGGTCGGGCGATATCGCTTCCTTCTGGCTATTGCACACAGCCAGCAGCGCCTGCGCCACGCTGACCCACCTCTTCCGCAATCCCGACACCTCGCCGGAACGCCTGTTTCAGGAGTTGCTGCGACTGGCCGGCGGGCTGATGACTTTCTCCAAGGGCTACTCGCTGAATGATCTGCCCTCCTATGACCATGTGCAGCCAGGCCCCTGCTTCTTTCGTATCGATCAGATACTCCGTGATTTGCTCGATACCGTCATCTCAACCCGCTATTTCGCCATCACCCTGACCCAGCCCAAGCCGGCTTTTTACGCCGGCCATCTGGATTCCGACAAGATCGACAGCGAAACCGCCTTCTACCTGTCGGTCACCGCAGCCCATCCACAGTCCGAGATCATCGAGTCGATTCCCCTGCGTATCAAGCTAGGTGCGCCGGACGATGTAGAAAAACTGGTGTTGTCAGCCATGTCCGGCGTTCGCCTGACACACGCCCAACAAGTGCCTGCTGCCATTCCGGTACGGCCGGGGGCCTGCTATTTCGCCCTTGACGCACACGGCCCGCTTTACGAGCGCATGCTCAAGGCCCAATCCATCATGATCTACGCCCCGGAAAGTTACCGGGATCTCGCCATTGAATTGATTGCCGTCACGCCATGACCACTGCCCCCAGCCTGTTCTCCATCGCTCCGAACAACCGCCCGGAGGAATCGAACGCCGACCGTCCGGCCCGGAGCCTCGTCGATCTGCTCTACGACGGCTTCTACATGCTCATTCTGCTCAGTCAGCGTAGTGTCCCGAGGGATCCGGACGAATTTTCGGGAAACATCCAGAAATTTCTCGATCAGTTTGAGCGCTCCGCCAAGAAAAACAATTTCGCTGCCGAGGATATTTACGATGCCAAATATGCCTTCTGTGCCGCCATCGATGAGGCAGTGCTGTCATCGCGAATGAACATCCGCGATAGCTGGGAGCGCCGTCCGCTACAACTGGTACTGTTTGGCGATCAACTTGCCGGCGAGCACTTCTTTGACAAACTCGAAGCGGCACGCAATGCCGGGGCCAACCGGATCAACGCACTGGAAGTTTTCCACATGTGCCTGTTGATGGGATTCAAGGGGCGCTATCTGCTCGAAGGGCCGGAGAAGCTCAAATACCTGACCCAGCAATTGGGTGAGCAAATCGCCCACATCAAGGGCAAGGGCGCTGCCTTTGCCCCCCACTGGGCGGCACCGGACAGTATCGCCAATGCCATCAAGCGCGATATTCCGCTCTGGGTTCTTGTCGCTGTTCTCGCTCTCTTTGGACTACTCGCTTATATCGGACTGGACTGGCATGCCGGCAGCACGGTGCAGCAAACCCTGTCGCCGTTCAGGAACATCGTTCAACTGGCACCGCGCGCACCAACACTGACCATCACCCTACCCTGATCGGCCTGCCATGCTTGAATCCCTGCTTGACACGCTTTTCAATCAGCATGCCCGCCTGCTGGAACTAAAGACGGCACTTCCGGATATGGTCTTGCTGGTCGAGCGGTTCAGTGGGTATGAAGCGGTATCCGAACCCTACCGTTTCGAAATCGACTGTGTATCGACCAACGCCCATATCGACCTGAGATGGCTGCTTGGCGAAGAAATCACCCTGCGGCTACGCCAGGCCGACGGCAGCAAGCGCTCATGGCACGGTTACGTCACGCAAGCCATGCAACTCGGTGCCGACGGCGGCCTGGCCCGCTACCGCCTGATCATGGAACCCTTCCTTGCTTTCCTCGCCCAGCGCCGGGACTGCTACCTCTTTCAGGACAAAACCGTCATCGACATCATCGGCCAGATACTGACGGACTACCCCGAAGCCCAATGGTCAAACCAAATCACCCAACCGCTACGCACCTACAGCGTTGCTACCCAGTACCGGGAAACAGACTTCGAGTTCATCCGCCGCCTGCTTTCCGAAGAAGGCCTCTCCTTCCGTTTCGAACACGATCAATCAGCAACCGCCGGGGACGACACCCCCCATGCCCGTCACCAACTGATCCTCTTCGACCGCGACACCGAATTGCCCGACGGCGCCCAACCGACCATCCGCTTCCACCGCAACAACGCCACCGAAGCATCCGACACCCTGCAACAGTGGCACGAAACCCGCACCGCCCTGCCCAACGCCGTCTCACTCGCCGGTTGGGACTACAAGACCCTGGTCGCCACCGGCGCCCAGGCCAATAGCGGACTGGACAACGGCAGCTTGCCCCGCCTGGAAATCCACGACGCCTCCCGCCCCTACCGCTTTGAAGATGGCGCTGCCGCCCAATTACGCACCGATCTGGCCCTCGCTGCCGTCGAAGCCCGCTATCGGCGCTTTACCGGTGAGAGCACTGTCCGCCAGTTGGCCGAGGGCACCGTCATCACCCTGACCCAGCACGACGCCCATCTCGGCGACGACGCCCGCTTCAAGGTGCTCTCCGTCGATCATCATGGCGCCAACAACCTCGGCACCCAGGCGGCCGAGCTACTCGGCAACACCGATGTCGAAGCTGGCAGCTATCGCAATACCCTGCACGCCCAGCCAGCCTCAACCCCGGTCGTCTCCGCCCTGCTGGCCAAACCGGCCGCCCGGCCGCAAACCGCCCTGGTCGTCGGCCTCCCCGATCAAGTCATCACCACCGAGCGCGATCACCGGATCAAGATCCAGTTTCCCTGGCAACGGGGCGAAGCCCCCAATGCCGGCGGGCAATCAGAAACCGGCCCCTCGGGTCGGACTGCCGGCAAATCCGGCAACGCCCCGGGCAACGCGCCCCGCAGGAAGTCCTCTTGGGGGAATCAATCCGGCACCTGGGTCCGGGTGGCCGAATGGCTGGCCGGGCCGAACTGGGGCAGTCACTTCCTGCCACGCATCGGCAACGAAGTCCTGGTCGATTTCATCGACAGCGATATCGACCGCCCGGTCATCGTCGGCCAGAGCTATAACGGGGCGGACCTCCCTCCCTTCTCGGCCGGCCATGAAGCCAGTGCCAACCACCCCGGCGTTCTCTCCGGCTGGATGAGTCACAACCACGAGGCTGGCCATAACCAATGGGTCGTCGACGACGCCCCGGGGCAGTTACGCACCCGTCTGGCGACCAGCGAGAATGCCGGTCAGCTCGGTTTGGGGCATCTGGTGCATCAGGCCCCGGAAAGCGCCAGCCGGGGTGCCTGGCGCGGCAGCGGCTTTGAACTCAGGACCGATGGCTGGCTGGCCGTACGGGCTGGGGAAGGTATCCTGATTTCAGCGACGGCTCGCCCGAATGCGCAAGGCACCCAAATGGACGTGGCGGAGACCGTCGCCCAGCTTAAAGCCGCCCAGGAAACCGCCAAGGCCTTGTCCGATGCGGCGAGCCAGCAACAGGCCTTGCCGCTCAAGGCCAATGCGGCCCAGGAGCGTTTCGTCAAGGCGATCGATCCGCAGCAGGAAGGCAAATTCACCGGCAGCGTCGGTGGTCAGGAAGCAAAGAAAGCTCAGGCCGGTCGCCGAGAATTGGGCGAGCCGACCGAACGCTTCGCGCAACCCTTCATCCTGAGCGAAGCACCGGGCGACATCGGTCTCGCCAGCCCGGCCAGCACACTCCTCTTCGCCGGTGCCAACCTGCATGCCACGGTGCAGCAGGATCTGCATATCGCCAGTGCGCATACCGTCTCCACCGCCGCCGGTAACGGTGCCAGCTGGTTCAGCCATTCAGGCGGTATCAAGAGCATCGCCCAGGCGGGAACACAGACGATTCAGGCCAATACCGACCAGATGGAAATCCTGGCCGATCAGTCGATCACCATCACCAGTTCCAACGACGAGATCCACATCCTGGCCAAGGAGAAGATCGTGCTCCAGGCCGGCCAGTCCTCCGTCACCCTCGAAGGCGGCAATATCACCTTCGCCTGCCCGGGGAAGTTCTCGGTCAAGGGGAGCGGGAATGCGTTTATGGGGCCGGAAAACGGGGCAGCGAGTTTGGAAAAGCTCCCAACAGGGAAGGTCACAGCCATTCCGCCATCGACCGATTTCCCGACCTTGGCGTCAGGGGTGTTTAGCCAAGCAGTAGGTTTCGAAGGCTACCCTTCCAACTGGCTTCCCTTTGCCCAAAAAAATGTACAAGCATACGATGGTGACGTTTCCCTGGCCTTCGATTCATTGTCGAACGACCAAATGTTCACCCAGAGCTTCCCTACCGAAGACAAAACGCCTCTGCGCTACGCCTTGAATCTGAAATCGTCATGGACCATCGAGGAATCCGTAGATGTCGCAAGCATCCCGAATGGCGAGTCTGCCAATGAACCGGAGGCTGCATGAGCTATATCGAACTCACTGATCCCTACTATGTTCGGAAAGGCGATACTTTAGGGGCAATTGCAAAGAGATCCGGCAAGTCTCTACAAGATTTGATGCGCTGGAATGGCATCAAGAACGCCAACCAGCTACAAGTCGGCATCAGCCTGAACCTTTCGGAGGAAAGTGCTTTCGGGGTCAGCATCTTGTTTTTGGATGCCTTGCGGAGCCCAATCGAAAACCTGCGCTACAAAATCCTCTACGACGGCAAGGCCATGTCAGGCATCACGTCCAATACCGGTTTTCTGCCCCGACTGGTTACCCGCGATGCAAAGTCGCAGGTCGAAGTCTGGATTCAAGACTTGCAAGGCCATTGGCAAAACTTATGCAAGCAGACTTCCGGTTTCGGCCACAAGCTGATTACGCTGGTCAGTAGCAGCGTAATCGTCAAGGGCGAAACGGAGAAGCATCCCCAGGCTGCGCCGGCCCGGCCGGAGGCCGCAACGCCATCGAAATCAACACCCGCGAATACTGGCAAACCATCACCAAACCGTCCTGCTGTATCCGGCACACCGAGCAAGAACAATCCTGCCGTAAAAGCCAGAACCACCAAAGGCAAACAAGGCCAATCCATCATTCAGATCAGCGTCGATATTCCGCAGGGCTTGCTAGACTTGTTCGACAACTACGTGGGCGGGGATATCACCGAGGATGAATGGGAAAAAACCGCTAACGCTATCGAATGCGAACAGGAAGTACTCAAAGCCATTGCCGAAGTCGAAAGTGGTGGGCGAAGCGCCTTCTGGCGTTTGAACAAGGCGGATGGCCGCTACGTCCCGGCCATCCTCTATGAGC
>ERZ1645187.4170-NODE-4170-length-11791-cov-9.047716_pt1 | contig 11791 bp, 12 predicted proteins | sample MGYA00575352_ERZ1645187 | MGnify/ENA primary metagenome ERZ1645187 (study PRJEB40837, sample SAMN11349314) | freshwater sediment metagenome | isolation source: river sediment | host: Sediment | place: India: Wazaribad , New Delhi | collected 2017-02-21 ... | reverse complement strand
ATCGGCTCTTCCTTGCGAAGCTGTTCCCATTTGGCATGGGGTTTGTTCAGATCGAACGGGTCAAAGCCGTCGGACGGCGAAGCGCCGGCATGGTCCTTCATCGTGGTATCCTCCCTGCACTGTCCGGGCCCCCTTCTCCCAAAAGGTATCCCTGACATGTTGAGAATCAGCGTAAGGTCACAGGCTTTGGTTTTTCTTTGGCGCGCTTTCGGCCAGTCCCAAACCCCCTAGGATGCCTTCGACAGCTCCCGATAAAGCGATTTGATTTCAAGACCTTCTCTGGCGCCAATCGCCTCGAGTGCGGCGCGGTACTGGCGATACTGGCGGTGCATGGCATCCGTCCGGCCTTGGGCGACGAAGATCTTCATCGCCTCGGCATTGGCGCCTTCGGATGTGGGATCAATCGCCAGCGCCTTCTGGCAATGGGCCAGCGCCTCGCGCGTGCGGCCCGAGGACATGCAGACCTTGGCAAAGTCGTATTGCAGCTTCACCGCCATTTCACGCAACCAGATGCGGCGCGGCATGCACCAGTCGTCAGTTTCCGACCGCACATATTCCAGCGGCAAATCCTCAAACAAATCACCACCATAAAGCTGATCGGCCGCCGCATAGACCCGCAGCGCCGCGTTCAACTCGCCGCGCTTGTAGAGCGACAGGCCCCGGCGGCAGAGTTGTTCAAACGTGTCGATGTCGATCCAGCTGCCGGGGGGCGCGTTCAGCCGATAGGTCTCGCCCACCCGCTCCACCGCCGCCGCATCGCCCAGTGTCTTGCGCAGCATGGCGATGGTGTGATGCAGGCGGGTGCGCTTCAGCTCTTCTGATTCGCCTTCGGGCCACAAAAGCTCGCCCAGCTGGTCGGCATGGGCCCCCTTGTCGCCGCTTTGCAGCAAGTAGGCAAACAGCGTCCGGGTCTTTTTCGGCGCCCCGCCGGGCAGCTGCCAGTTCACCTCTTGCCCGCCGATCAGCACCTTTAACCGGCCAAGGCAATGCACATGCCAGCGCTGGCCCCCGGCCGGATTGCCAAGCCCCGTGCGCGGCGGCGCAAGCCACGACGGCGTCGCCCCGCGCGCAAACATCTGCCCTTGCTGGCGCCGCGCCAGAAGGCCCGCGTAATCCGGCACCACCCGGCCCAGCATGAACGAGAGCTGTTCGTCCAGTGCGCCGCCGTCCAGAAGGCTGGCGGGTATCCAATAGGGGTTCGGATAAAGGCCCGAGGGCGCCAGAAACTGCCGATGCGCGCGCAGGGCGGCCTGAATCTGCTCTTCGATGGTCAGGTCCTGATTATACAGCGATACCACCGGCAAGTCGAAATGCGCCGACAGCCGGTCGGCCACCCCGCCCCAGTTTTCCAGCCCCGTCACCCCCTGCATGTTGCCGACGACCCAGCCCATGTCGACCACCAGCAGCGCCAGCCCCTTCGCCCCGTCCAGCTCTTGCCGCAGGCGGACAAAGACCTCCTCAGGGTCCAGCGGCGCGTGGTCCATGCCCACTTCGACAAAGCTGATCCGCCGCGCAGCGGGCATGTCGGGCAAAAGCCGCAGGTCATCGCTGACAAGCCAGGTTCTTGCAGGCACCGCCAGCTGCGCCAGCGCCCGGGTGACAAAACCCGGCACCGAAAAATCGGCGATCAGGGCGGCGTTGACGCGTTCTTCGGTTTTGGCCTTGCGCGGCATGGGACCTCCGTTTCTGTGGGAAAAGGATAGTCGGCTTGCCGCCGTTGTCCAAAGAAAATCCAAACCTAACCTGTTAAGCTGATTCGTCAGGAGACCCCGGAAAACCGGGGCATGGGAGGTTCTGACGGAGAGATGGGTCCGGCTTATGGCCGGGGCAATGGCCTTGTCTGGCCAGTGCCGCGATGCCCCATGCCCGCAGCCCCCAGCAAGGGAGACGGCGCGGCAGATGTCTGGATTGGGTTCATTCGATTATGTGATCGTGGGCGCGGGGTCATCCGGGGCGGTCCTGGCCAATCGGCTGTCGGCCGATCCGCGCCTGACCGTCTGCCTGATCGAGGCCGGCCCCGCCGACCGCAGCCCCTTCATCACCGTGCCCTTGGGCGTGATGAAGCTGACCAAGGACGCCCGGCACAACTGGCTGTTCACCACCACCCCGCAGAGCGCGCTGGATGGTCGGACCATCTCGGTCCCGCGCGGCAAGGTGTTGGGCGGGTCCTCGGCGATCAACGGCATGATCTATATTCGCGGCCACCGGGCCGACTACGACGCCTGGGCGGCCGCGGGCTGCACCGGCTGGGGTTATGACGACGTGCTGCCCTACTTCCGCCGCTCCGAGACCAACCGGCGGCCGGGGATCGACGACCAGCATCACGGCACCGGCGGAGAGCTGGCCGTGGACGATCTGCGCGATCCGAACCCCGTGGATCAGGATTTCATCGAGGCGGCAGGAGAGTTGCAGTTCCGGCGCTGTCCCGATTTCAACGTGGCCGAACCTGAAGGGATGGGCGTCTATCAGGTAACCCAGAAGGACGGCAAACGCCACTCGACCGGGCGGGCGTTCCTGACCGCTGCCGTCAAGGCGCGGCCCAACCTGCACATCCTGACCGGGGCCGAGGTTCTGGGGCTCGAGCTGGAGGGCAAGCGGGCAAAGGGCGTCACCCTGCGCCGCGACGGACAAACCGAGACCGTCACCGCGCGGACCGAGGTGATCCTCTCTGCAGGCGCCATCGGCTCGCCCGACATCCTGCTGCGATCAGGCATCGGGCCGGGGGCGCAAGTGGCCGGGCTAGGCGGGGTGGTGCATGATCTGCCCGGCGTTGGCCAGAACCTGCAGGACCATGTGGATTGCATGGTGATCTGCCAAAGCCGCTCGCGCACGCCTTATGGCATTTCGCTGCCCGCCCTGCCGCGTCTGGCACTGGAAGGGGCAAGGTGGGTTTTCGGCAACCGCGGCATGCTGTCGTCGAACATGGTCGAGGCCGGGGGATTTGTCCGCAGCTCGCCCGCCGAGGATCGGCCTGACATCCAGTTCCACATCATCCCGGGGCGCAAGAGCCACCGGGGGCGGATGGTGGAATATGGCCATGGGGTTTCGGTGCACACCTGCGTCTTGCGCCCAGAAAGCCGGGGGTCGGTGACGCGGGCCACACCAACCGGCGGGCCGGTGATCGACCTTGGCCTTCTGACCGATGACCGTGACATGGTGCGGCTTTTGAAGGGCGTGCGGCTGGCCCGCCAGATCCTGCGGCAACCGCCCATGGCCCGCCACGGCCTGACCGAGATCATCCCCGGCGACGGGGTGGAGGATGACGCCGCCTTGCGCGGCTATATCCGCGCCAATGCCCGCACCGTCTATCACCCGGTGGGCACCTGCGCGATGGGCACCGGCCCGATGGCGGTGGTGGATCCGCGCCTCAGGGTTCACGGGGTGAAATGCCTGCGCGTGGTCGATGCCTCGATCATGCCAACCATCGTAAGTGGGAACACCAACGCGCCTGCCATCATGATTGCCGAGAAAGCCGCCGAGATGATCCTGTCGGATCGCAAGACGGCCTGACCAAAACCGGGCCACGGGAGGGCCCGGAAACAGGAACCAAAGGGAGGAAACGCTTATGAACTTGAGACATGGATTGGCCGGGGCCATTGCCCTGTGCGTCATCAGCCTTGCGGGGGCCGCCTTTGCCGCGCCCTCTTGCGGGGCCAACACCGGACAGGCCGCGACTGGTGCGCCGATCGTCGTTGGTGGCATCTTCTCGAACGGGGCGCCGGGCGACTGGTCGTCCTCGACCGATGCGGCGGCGGCCTATTTCGCCTGCGTGAACGCCAATGGCGGCATAAACGGGCGGCCCATCGAATACCACGTCGAGGATGACCAGTGGAACCCCGAGACAGCCGCCGCCGCCGCCGCCAAACTGGTGAACGACAAGAAGGCCGTCGCCATGGTGGGCAACGGGTCTTTCACCGAAATGGCGGTGAACGCGCAGACCTATGTCGATCAGGGCATCATGGCCATGGCCAGCGCCTGCGCGATTTCCGAATGCTTTGAGACCCCGAACCTTGTTTCCACCAACCAAGGCCCGCTGGCCTCCAACCTTGGTGCCGTGCAGTATGTGCAAGAAGAGCTTGGGGCCAAGAACGTCGCCTGTATCGGCTTCAACATTCCCAATAATGGCGTCTGGGCCTGTCAGGCGGTCATCGACTATATGACCGCCAAGGGCGGCACCGGCACGATGGCGCTGATCAATCCGGGCGCGCCGGACGTCAACTCGGCCTTGCTGGAGGCCGTGGCATCAGGGGCGGACACCATCCTTTTGAACCTGCCCGCCGGTCTGGCGCTGGCGGTTCTGAAGGCAGCGCAGGAACAAGACTTGCGCGACAGCTATATCTGGGCGGCCCCGACCCCGCTTTACGACCTCTCGGTGCCGGATGCCGTGGGCGAATACTGGCATGGCAAGATTTTCGTGAATGCCGAGCTCGCGCCGATCAACCAAGGCGGTCCGGACAGCCAGAACTGGCTTGCCGTCATGGACGCCTTCGGCAAGGCCGAGGATCCGCGCGACAGCTTCAGCCAGGCGGGCTATCTTTCGGCGCAGTTCTTCGTCAAGGCGATGCTGGAAATGGACCCGGCCCAACTGGATGACCGTGCCGCCGTCACCGCCGCGATCAAGGGGATCAAGGGCTATACCTCGGATCTGATGTGCGGCCCCTATTATGTAGGCGACGCCGAATTCCACCAGCCGAACCACGCGGGTCAGATGGTCAAGGTCGTGGCCGGCGGGTTCGAAGTGGTGCGCGGCTGCTATGAATACGACAGCGCCTATTTCGACCGCCACAAGGCGATTGAAAAGGAACTGGGGCTGAACTGACCCCTTCCCTTGCCCCGGCCCGCAGCAAGGGCCGGGGTTTCGCAGCGAAACGAGGCAGGCATGACGCGCGGCTCATGGGTGAACTGGGGGGTCTATGCCGCCCTGATGGCGGGTATCTGGCTGGCCCTTGCGGGCGGCATGCCCTTCAAGGTGACGGGGATGTTCCTGGCCTCGGGCCTTGCCATCGGCTCGCTTTATGCCCTTGGCGGGATTGGCATGGTGGTGCTTTACCGGGCCTCGGGCGTGCTCAATTTCTCGGCAGGGGCCGCGGGGGCAGCGGGCGCCATGACGGCGTGGCAACTGGTCCAGTGGGGGCTTTGGCCGCCCTTGGCCTGGGTAGGCTGCATCGCGGTCGCGCTGGCGCTGACTTTGGCCTACGGCCGCTACCTCGCGCCCCTTCTGGCCTGGCGCGAAACCGTGGTGAAGGCTGTCGCCACGCTGGGCTTTGCCCTTATCATACTTGGCCTTGTCTCTTTCATCTGGATCGACGATCCGCGCAGCCTTGAGTTGCCAACAGACCAGATCGGCATCGTGCTGTTCGGCCTGCGCGTCACCGCGACGCGCCTGATGGCCTTTGCCGCCGCCATCGCCATCGTCATCGGCATCTGGGCCTTCCTTGGCCGCACCGAGATTGGCCTGCAGATGCGCGCCGTGGCCAATGCGCGCGACCTCTCGGCGCTTTTGGGGATTCCGATCCGCCGGGTGGAAACCATCGCCTGGGGCATCTCGGGTCTCTTGGCCGGGTTCACCGGCCTCATGTTCGCCAACCTGATCCGGCTGGAGCCTGTGGTCATCACCTTCATGGTCATCCCCTCGATCGCCGCCGCCCTGGCGGGCAGGCTGAACAGCCTGTCGCTGGTGCTGGTGGGCGGGCTGTCGATGGGGGTGATCGAAAGCCTTCTGACCCTCTCGCCCGTGCTGAAGGGCGTGCGCCCCATCGCCCCCTTCGTCATCGCCGCCCTTGTCCTTCTGTGGTCCCAGCGCGGCACGAGACTCACCTTCGGAGGGCGCGACTGATGGACCGTTCGCTTTTCCGCCTGACCCCGTCCGGTAGCACGGGCCTGATCTTTGCAGCCCTGTGCTTTGCCTTTCTGCCGATGCTGGCCGGCTCATACTGGCTGTCGGTCCTGACCTCGGCCGTCATCTTTGCCATGGCGACTTCCGGCGTTGCCTTCATGTATGCCCGGCTTGGCATGGTCAGCCTGACCCAGGTCGGCCTGATGGGCATCGGCGGCTGGGTCATGCTGCGGCTGAATTACCTTTTCGACTGGCCGTTCGAGGTGAACATGGTGCTTGCCGCGCTGGCCACCATGATCTGCGGCTGGATTCTGGCCCTGCCTGCCCTGCGGATGCGCGGCCTTTACCTCGCGCTCGTCACCCTCATGGCAGCGGGGGGCCTGGAAATCCTCTTTGCCACCTATCAATTCCCCAACGGAGGCGAGGGGTTCTGGGGCGTCAAGATCGGCTCGTCCGACCCGTTCCGTCGCCCCTGGCTGGCGCAGACGCCCGAGGCCTACCTGCGCTATTGCATCGTCATCGCGACCCTTGGATTTCTGTTCATCGAAGGCCACCGCCGCCTGTTCCCCGGCCGCGCCTGGGCCTTGATCCGCCGCAGCGAAGCCGCGGCCATGGCTGCGGGCGTCAATGTCACGCTTTACAAGACCTGGGCCTTTGGCATCGCAGGCGCCATCGCGGGCGCGTCGGGGGCGCTTCTGGCGGGGTCTCTGGGCCTTCTTGATGACGGCACCTTCCGCGCCTCGGAATCCATCATGCTCTTTGCGCTGGCCATCGTCGGCGGCGCGCGCTTCTGGCTGGGGGCGGTGATTGCCGCCGTGCTGTTCCGTATCCTTCCGGGGCTTTTGAACACATGGGGTGTGGATACCGACCTTGCCTTGGTGATCTTCGGTGCGGGGCTGTTGCATGCGCTTATCACAGCGCCGAACGGGATTGCGGGCCAAATCCATGACCTTGTGGCCAGACTGCGCGGGGGCAAGCCATGATCCAGATCGATGCCGTCACCGTCCGCTTCGGCGGGCTGATCGCCCTGAACGAGGTCAGCGCCACCCTGACCGCCCCGGTCGCCGGGATCATCGGGCCAAATGGCGCGGGCAAGACCACGCTGATGAACGTGGTTTCAGGCTTCATCACCGCGCGATCCGGGCAGGTGCTGGTCGAGGGGCAGGATTTCCTGCGGCTTGCCCCGCATCGCCGGGCCCAAAAGGGCCTGCGACGGTCGTTCCAGCGCGAGCAGATCGCCGACGACCTGACGGTTCTGGAAAACGTGCTGGTGCAGACCGACTGGTCGCTGACCGGCGCGCGGGCCAAACGGGCCGAGGCGATGGAGATGCTGGCCGTGGTCGGGCTGGCCGACCACGCCCACAAGATCGGCGGGGCTCTGTCAGGCTTTGAACGGCGGCTGACCGATGTGGCGCGCTGTCTGGTGGGCGCCCCCCGTCTTGTCATGTTTGACGAGCCGGCTGGCGGGATGTCGGTCGAGGAAACCGACCGGCTGGGCGATCTGGTGCTGCAGATCCATGGCCTGACCGGGGCGCAGACCGTCATCATCGACCACGATGTCGAACTGATCCGCCGCATCTGCGCTGAAACGCTGGTGCTGGATTTTGGCCGCCGCATCGCCTTTGGCCCGACGGCGGATGTTCTGGCCGATCCAAAGGTGAAGGCCGCCTATCTGGGCACCGAGGAGGTGACAGCATGACCTTGCAGGTTCAGGGCCTGACGGTTCAGGATGGCAACCGCACTGCCGTTCAGGATGTGTCTCTGACGGTGGAGCCGGGCAAGGTGACGGCTGTCATCGGGGCCAACGGCGCGGGCAAGTCAGAACTGGTGCTGGCGCTGGCGGGCGTTCTGCCGGTGACGGCGGGCACGGTCTGGCTTGACGGCGCCCCCTTGGCCGCCAAAGGCCCCGAGGCGGTCCGCCGGGCCGGGATTGCCGCCGTGCCCGAAGGCCACCGCGTGCTGACGGACCTGTCCATCGACGACAATCTGCGCGCCGCCGGAAGCCTGATAAAGGGCGGGTTGGCAGATCGGCTGGCCGAAACCTATGCCGTGTTCCCCGAACTGGCCGAACGCAAGGCCCAGCTGGCCGGCACGCTTTCGGGTGGGCAACAGCAGATGGTGGCGCTGGCCCATGCGTTGATGTGCCGCCCGCGTTACCTTCTGATCGACGAGATGTCGCTGGGCCTTGCGCCGCTGATCGTCAAGCGGCTTCTGGGGGTGGTGACCGAGCTCAAGGCCCGTGGCGTGGGCATCCTGTTGATCGAACAGTTCACCGATCTGGCCCTTGGCATTGCCGAAAGCGCCGTTGTGCTGCGCGGCGGCCGCATGCGCTTCAACGGCCCGGCCCGGTCCTTGATCGAAGACAAGACCCTGCTGCACGAGGCCTATTTTGGAACCTAGCGACATCTTCGGCTTGCAGGGCAAGGTCTGCCTGATCACGGGCGGGGCAGGCAGCATCGGGCAGGCCTCGGCCCGGCTTCTGCACCGCCACGGTGCGCGGATTGCCTTGGTGGATCGCGACGCGGATGGCCTTGCAAAGGCGGCCGCTTCGCTGGGGCCGGAAACGCTGACCGTCGTCGCCGATGTCGCGGACGAGGCCGACAGCGCCCGCTATGTGGCCGAAACCGTGGCGTGCTTTGGCCGGATCGACGTGCTGTTTTCCAACGCCGGCAATTTCGGCAGCGTCGCCCCGATCGAGGCCTATCCGACGGAAACCTTCGATGCGGTTCTGGCCGTGCATGTGCGCGGCGCCTTTCTGGCCGCCAAACATGCCGTGCCGCATATGGGGCGCGGCGGCAGCATCATCATTACGTCGTCGGTGGCGGGCCTGCGCGGCGATCCGGGCGTCTACGGCTATATCACGGCCAAACATGCCCAGACCGGGCTGATGCGGGTCTTGGCCAAAGACCTGGCCCCGCGTGGCATCAGGGTGAACACCATCAACCCCGGCCCGGTGGCCAATGGCTTTCAAGCCCGGGTCGAGGATGACCTGACCCCCCTTCTGGGCCGCGACGCCACGCAGTTCTTTGACGAGGCAATCCCCCTTGGCCGCCATGCCTCACCGCAGGAAATCGCCGCCTCGGTCCTGTATCTGGCCTCCGACCAGTCGGCCTTTACCACCGGGCTGATCCTGTCGGTTGACGGCGGGATGAGCGTTTAGGCCAAGACCCCCGGATGTGCAGTTTTGGTTGAAGGCGGGGCGGTTCCGCCCTAGGAAAGGGTGTCTCTCCCGCCAATCAGACAGGGCTGTGCCGATGCGTAAAGAACACTGGATGCTGGCGCGCAACTCGCTCTTGCTGTCCTCCACGCCCGAGCCCGTGGCGCAGAAGGTGCTGGAAACCGCGCATGAGCGGGTATTTGACCGCGGCGCCACGATCTTCCTGCAAGGAGAGCGGGCCAAGGCAATCTACATCGTCGCCGAGGGCTGGGTGAAGCTTTACCGCATCGCCCCCAGCGGCGCCGAGGCAGTGGTGGGCGTGTTCACCAAAGGCTCCAGCTTTGGCGAGGCGGTGGCGTTTCGCAACGACACCTATCCCGTCGCCGCCGAGGCGGTCACCGATTGCCGCCTGATCCGGATCGAGGCCGACGCCTTCCTGCGGCAGATCCGCGAGAACCCCGAAGTGGCCGTCTCAATCCTGTCGGCGACCTATCTGCACCTGCACAGCCTTGTCGCCCAGGTCGAGGCGCTGAAGGCGCAGACCGGATCGCAGCGGGTGGCGGAATTCCTGCTGGAACTCGCCTCGTGCCAGGACGGATCCTGCGAGGTGACCCTGCCTTATGACAAGGTGCTGATCGCCGGCCGTCTGGGCATGAAACCCGAAAGCCTGAGCCGGGCTTTCGCGCGGCTCAAGGACCATGGCGTGGTGATCCGCCAGAACATTGCCGCCATCGCCGACGTGGCCTCGCTGCGCGACTATGTCGCGGCTGATCCCGCACTGGCCTGGGCCAAGGGCTAAGGTCTGGCCATGACGGGAAATCTGTCCGCGGCGCTGGCCGCCATCGACACGGCCAACGCCGCCGACCCCAAGGCCGAGGCGCTGGTCTATGGCCAAAGGATGAGCGCCGAGCTGGACCGGCTTTTCCCGCAGGCATCGGATGTGCTGAAGATCGCCGCGCGGGGGCAGCATGTGGAACGCTGGCTCTTGCCGCGTGGCGACTATCCCGAAGGCAAGGAAGGCTATCACGCCTGGCGGCGCGAACAGGGGCGGCGGCACGGGCAGCGCGTGGCCGGGATCATGGCTGATGCAGGCTATGACCCGCAGGACTGCGAGCGGGTCGGCGTCTTGCTGCGCAAGGAAGGGATCAAGCGCGACGGCGAGGTTCAGGCGCTGGAGGATGTGATCTGCTTTACCTTCCTGCGCTGGTATTTCAGCCCCTTTGCCGAAGGGCGCGATCCGGCGGCCTTGCTGGAGATCGTGGAAAAGACCGCCCGCAAGATGTCGGCCGAGGGCCGGGCACGCGCCTTGGCCGAGTTTGATTTGCCAGAGCCTTTCGCAGCGGCCTTCCACGGTTGACCGGGCCGGCAGCCGGAAAACGGCGCATTTTCGGACCTGAGTTCGGCAGAACGCCGAGGGCTTAACCCGCCAGCGCCAGGGCGGCGAAGGCCAGCAGAAGCATCGCAAGCACAAGGTCAAAGCCGCGCGCCCAGGACGGGCTTTGCCGCAATTCCAGATAGCTCCGCAGGATCAGCCGGGATTTCAGCCCGGCAAGCAGCAGAACCCCGGCCACCAGCCAAGGCCTGCCAGGCCCCGCCGCGACAAGAGCCGCCGTCAGAAGCGACATCGCCACAAGGGCACCCCATGTCAGACGCAGGCTCATAGCAGATAGACCACCGGCACCAGAAGAACCCAGACCAGATCGACCATATGCCAGAACGCCGCCGCCACCCCCGCCGCGCGGGGGGTGGGGCGCCAGGACACGCCCAGAAGCAGGATCATGCCCGCCAGGACATGGGCGGCGTGAAAACCGGTCAGAAGGTAGGAGAAGGTATAGAAGGCATGGGTCTCGGTCCCGATGCCCTGCGCGAAGAGGTCGGCATATTCGCTGGCCTTCACCCAAAGGAATACGGCCCCAAGACTGGCCGCCAGCCCCAACAGCAGGCGCGCGCGGGCGGGCCTTGGCCCGGCAAGGCGGGCGGCCTCGGCAGCAAGATAGCCCGAAGTCACCAGAACCACCGTATTCACGGCCGCGCCCAGTCGGTGCAGGTGCGATTGCGCCTCGGCAAAGCCTGCCGGATCGGTCAGACGCACCGCCAGCAGGGCAAGCAGGCCCGCGCTGAACACCGCAAGTTCCGAGATGATGAGGATCCACATCATCAACTCACCGGGAAGTTGACCGGACAACTCCTCGGGCGCCTTCGGCTTCTCGTCGTGAGGGGCGTTCTGCGAAGAGGCACGAAGTGCACGATGAGCGGGCATCAGCCGGTCACCAACTGCCGATAGATGAGCGGCAGGGCCTGCGTCAGCTTTTCGGGATGCGCGATCACCGCAAAACCGCCCTGCCCGAAGATCCGCGGGAACCAGCTTTTGCCGTCGCGATCCACCGTGATGCCGAACACCGCATGGCCCGCCCGCCGCGCCTCTTGCACCGCCATCCGGCTGTCCTCAATGCCATGGCGGCCTTCGTAATGGTCAAGATCATTCGGCTTGCCATCGGTGATGACAAGAAGCAGCCGCCGCTTGCGTGCCTGTTTCGCCAACCCCGCCGAGACATGGCGCATCGCCGCCCCAAGCCGGGTGTAATGGCCCGGCTTCAGCGCCGCGATGCGTTGTTCGATGATCTCGCCCATCGGCTCGTCAAAGCCCTTGGCCTCTTGCACGAACACCCGATTGCGCTTTAGCGAGGAAAAGGCGTGGATGGCAAAGCTGTCGCCCACCGCATCCAGCCCCCAGGAAAGGGCCGCCAGCGCCTCGCGTTCGATGTCGATCACGCTGCGCCCCTCATGGCCATGGCCGG
>ERZ1645187.4169-NODE-4169-length-11792-cov-235.194854_pt1 | contig 11792 bp, 8 predicted proteins | sample MGYA00575352_ERZ1645187 | MGnify/ENA primary metagenome ERZ1645187 (study PRJEB40837, sample SAMN11349314) | freshwater sediment metagenome | isolation source: river sediment | host: Sediment | place: India: Wazaribad , New Delhi | collected 2017-02-21 ... | reverse complement strand
AAGGTTTCCGTCGACTGACACGGATCGGCGACGCCGATCCAGGGAGTTCTCATGACCACCCCCCTCGAACGTGAGAAGGACCGCATCCGCGCCGTTACGGGCCTCCTCCATCAGGCCTGCAAGCCCATCCGCATCCTGCGGACCATCGACTGGGCCCCGGAGGTCAAGGCGGCCTTCCTGGCCGGTGGCTGCCGGGATCTACCGGAAGTCAGCTACCCTCCCTTTGACCCCGGGCCCAGCATCGCCGCGGTGCGGGAGGCGCGCCGCCAGATCGTGCCGGTGACGACCATCGATGTGTGGCTGGAGCGCCATGCCCATGACATCGAACTGGCGGCGCGGATGCTGGCGGCCGTCGGGACGCCAAGCTTCTTCGAATACGGCCGGCAGCTCTATGGGGAACCCTCCGCCCCCCTGCGCTATTCCGCCATCACCCCCCTGGAGCTGGCGCAAAGCGTCCTCGACACCATCGCCCAACTGGATCAGGTCCAGATCCCGATTGCCCCCCCGGCCTGGCACGATGCCGAGGCGGTGGCGGCGGACCTGGAACGGGCGGTGCGGGCCCACTTTGGTGATCAGGCCCCGGCGGTGGAACTGGTGGACCGCCTGTCGGCCAATGCCCTGGCGACGGCGTCGGCGATCCGTATCCGCCGCGGCGCCCGCTTCACCGACCGTGACTATACCCAGTTGCTGCACCATGAGGCCTTCATCCACGTGGCAACCTCCCTGAACGGCAAGGCCCAGACCGACCTGCCCCTGCTCGCCGCGGGCCATCCCGGTACCACCCGCACTCAGGAAGGGCTGGCAGTCTTCGCGGAGGTCATCAGCGGGGCGATCGAACTGGACCGCATGCGGCGGCTGGCGGACCGGGTGCTGGCGATCCAGATGGCCATCGAGGGGGCGGATTTTCTCCAGGTCCATGCCTTTTTCCTGGAACGGACCGGCGACCCCGATCAGGCCTTCGAGAACACCCGGCGGGTCTTCCGGGGTGGTGTCATCACGGGTGGGGCCCCCTTCTGCAAGGATCTGGTCTATCTCATGGGCCTGCTGCAGGTGAACTACTTCCTACACGCGGCCTTCGCCGCCGGGCGGGCCGACTGTCTGCGCCTCCTGTTCTGCGGCAAACTCAATCTGCTCGACATCCCCGCGCTATGCGAGCTCTACGCCATGGGGCTGTGCCGGGCGCCACGCTTCCTCCCGCCCTGGGTCAGCGACCCCCGCTATCTGCTCGCTCTGCTCACCTTCGCCGTCTTTACCAACCGGGTGAACCTGGGGCCATTGATCGAACTGGCGCGCAAGCTCCTGGACAGCGCGCCCCTGGTGCGGATGCCAGAATCTGAGTAATCCGCGGCTCCCCTCTCCTTAGCCCCACGATCCTGCCGGGCGACTATGCTTATTTCATTACGATCGCTGGCCAACGCAGGGCCCGGCACCGCGAAAGGGGTTGATCGCCCCCGCGGGGCCGCAGGTCCTGGCCCTCTTCTTGGAGGATGATCGCCCATGACCCAGGTCCTGAATCTGGATAACGAACCGGAATTTCAGCTCGGAGGCCCCGCCTACCGCCTCATGCAGCGGCTGGGGCTGATCCGGCCCGGCACGCCATCCATCTTGCGCCGGTTCGTCGCCTTCCTGCTGCTCACCTGGGTGCCCCTGCTGATCCTGGCACTTATCGAGGGCAGTGCGCTGGGGCCGACACCGCAGGAGTCCTTGCTGTTGGATTTCGCGACCTACGCCCGCTTTTTCCTGGCCATTCCCCTGCTCTTCCTCTCCGAGGTGACCGTCGGTCCGCGCTTGCGGATGGCGGGGCGCCAATTCCTGGATGGCCACTTCATTCGGGAGGATGATCTACCCGCCTTCGCGGCGGCGGTGGCGCGCATCCGCCAGCGGCGCGAGGCCCTCCTGCCCGAGGTGGTGATGGTCGGTCTCGCCTTTCTCGGTGCCTGGTTCCTCGCCATCGAAAGCTGGACCGCGACGGGGCCGGCCCTTACCTGGCGGTCGGGGGGGCCGGAGAGCCTGCTGGGACTCTCACTGGCGGGTTTGTGGTACTACCTGATCGCCGTGCCCCTCCTGCAGTTCTTCGTGTCCCGCTGGCTCTGGCGCCTGATCATCTGGAGCCTGTTCCTCTTCGAGTTGTCCCGGTTGGACCTCAGGCTGATCCCCACCCACCCGGATCGCGCCGCCGGCCTGGGATTTCTCGGCGGTGCCCACCTTTCCCTGGGCATCTTCCCCTTCGCCTTCAGTTGCGTCCTCAGCGCCAACCTGGCCTTCCAGATCTATTTCGGGGGCGCACCCATCGAGTCCTTCAAGCTCCTGTTCCTGGTCTACCTGGTGGTGATGGTGCTCCTCATCCTCGGCCCCCTGCTCATCTTTACCCCCAAACTCGCCAGGGCTCGGCGGCAGGGGATGCGGGAATACAGCCTTCTGGCCAACGACTATAACCGCGCCTTTCACCAGAAGTGGGTGGTCGGGCCAGCCCCGGAGGATGAACCCCTGCTGGGCAGCGGCGACATCCAGTCCCTCGCCGATTTGGGCAACAGCTTTGGCTTCATCCGCGACATGAAGATCTTCCCCTTCAGCCAGCAGCAGATCCTGCAGATCGCGATCGTCGCCTCCCTACCTGGCCTCCCCCTCATCTTCCTGGTGATGCCCGTGATGGAGCTGTTGAACCTGCTGGCGGGCGCGTTGCTATGACCGCAGCGGAGACTGTCTCGAAAGCCGATTACCGCCGGGTGTGCTCCTTGGCCAGGCCGCCATTTACCCCGCTCACTTTCACCCTGTCGGCATCCTCCGTAAGATTCTGCCGCGGATGGCGGCCGGGATGAATTACGTTTTCTCTCTACACTGATCAAAACGTCGGGAACTGCTTGGCTACTTGATCAGAATCGGCAAGCCCCAGTAACACCCTAGGAGACCTGAATGATGCCCCTCGGAAAATATTTCGCCCTCTTGGCGCTGTTGGCTGGCGGCAGCCTGCCGGTCTGGAGCACGGCCGGAGCGGCCGTCCCAGGCCCGGCAGCGCCCGAGGCCACCGTCCAGGTGGCCATACCTCCGGCCGATCAGGCCATGCCACCGGCCGATCAGGCGCCGGCGGTGGCGCCCTTGGCCGCTCCCGATTCCTCTCAGATCGCGGCGGAGCCCGCGCTCGCCATGGTCCCGCTGGTGGACGCGATGGCGGATGCCATCCTGCGTGGGATGAGCGATTTCCTCGCCAGCCAGGCGCGCTTCCGGGTCCATGTCCTGCGTACCCTGGACCTGGTGCTGGACAATGGTCAGAAGATCCAGGCCGACAGCAGCGCGGTGGTAACGGTCCAACGCCCCGATCGTCTGCGGGTTGCGCGCAAGGGGATCAATTCGGACCGTCTGGTCATTTTCGACGGCCAAACCTTGACCCTGGCGGGAAGCGATGGCCTTTACGCGACCGCCGCCGCCCCCGCCACCCTCGACGCCTTCCTCGACCGCGCCATCGAGCGGCTGGGGCTGGTTCCGCCCGGTGCCGACCTGCTGTATGCCAATCCCTACCAAGTCCTGACCGAAGACCTAGTGGAGTCTACTTACATCGGCCAGGCCCTGATCAATGGGGTCCGGTGCGATCACCTGGCCTTCCGCAACCGGTCCGTCGATTGGCAACTCTGGGTGGAGGCCGGGCCCCGGCCTCTGCCCTGCAAGATGGCGGTCACCGCGCGGGAGACCGAACAGGCCCCGCAGTTCGTCGCCTACTACCGGGACTGGGACCTGCAGCCGGTCTTTGGGGCGGATGAGTTCAGCTTCACGCCACCCCCGGGGGCGACCAGGATCGACATTAGCAACGCCACGGCACTGAAGGCACAATGAGGACCACCATGATGAAGATGTCTAACGTTGGCTCGCCCCTGGGCGGGCGTCATGGCCGGCTCGTCGGCCTTATAGGACTGGTTATGTGCGGCCTGGCGTTGCTGGTCTTGGCGCCGGTGGAGGGCTGGGCCCGGGGGGATCACGGCGGCGGCGCGCGCGGTGCCAGATCGGTCCAGGCCACCGCCCCCAGTTCGGTACGGGCCAGCCGCGGCACGAGCGCCAGCGCTAGCCGAACCACGGGGGCGAGCCGCAACCTCAATGCCACTCAGAATGTCAATGCCAACCGCAACGTCAACGTCAATAAGGACGTGAACGTCAATCGCAACGTCAACGTCAATCGGGACGTTGATGTCCATCATTACTATGGCGGGGATTATCACAACGATTGGGACAACGCCGGGGCCTTCGTCGCCGGCGCGGTCGTCGGTGGCATCACGGGTGCGGCCATCGCCTCGGCCAGTCAGCCGAATACGGTGGTGGTCACCGCGGGCACCGTCGTCACCACCCTGCCGAGTGGCTGTACCACGGCCATCATCAATGGCATCAGCTACCATCAGTGCGGCGGCGTTTACTACCGCCCGCAGTACAGTGGTAGCTCGGTGGTCTATGTGGTAGCGACCCCTTAGCCCTCTAGCGCGCTTGCCGCGAGCCGCGGCTCGCGCCGGCTGGATTTCCAGCGCCTGATGCGCTCGACAAAAACTGGGCCCGCCAGGGCCCGCACGGAACCGCTGCATCGATCAGCGGTTCATCATCAAGTTGCCAACGGTGATGAATATGAGCAAATCCAAGAAAGACCGCAAATCAGGCCAGGACAAGGAAAGGAACCTGGTCGACAAAGTCGCCGTGGAGGGCCAGCCGCAGGAGCCCAACGGCAAGTTGAGCCGTAAGGACTACGAGACCGAATTGGCCAAGCTGCACGTCGAGTTGGTCAAGCTCCAGGAGTGGGTCAAGCAACAGGGGCTCAAGGTGATCGTCGTCTTCGAGGGCCGCGACGGCGCGGGCAAGGGCGGCACCATCAAGGCCATCACCGAGCGCGTCAGCCCGCGAGTCTTCCGCGTGGTGGCCCTGCCCACCCCGACGGAGCGGGAGAAATCCCAGATGTACGCCCAGCGCTACATGGCGCACTTCCCGGCGGCGGGAGAGATCGTGATCTTCGACCGCAGTTGGTACAACCGGGCCGGCGTCGAGCGGGTCATGGGCTTCTGCACCGAGGAGCAGGCCACGAAATTTCTCAAGATGACCCCCTTGGTCGAACGGGCCATGGTCGATTCCGGCATCATCCTCATCAAATACTGGCTGGAGGTCAGCCCCGAGGAACAGACCCGCCGCCTGGAGGCGCGCATCGACGACGGGCGCAAGATCTGGAAGCTCTCCCCCATGGACCTGGAGTCCTACAACCGCTGGGACGACTACACCAAGGCCCGCGACGAGATGTTCGCCGCCACCGACAGCTCCTGGGCCCCCTGGTTCGTCGCCAACTCCGAGAACAAGAAGCGGGTGCGGCTGAACGTCATCCATCACCTGCTCAGCCGGATCCCCTACCAGGAGGTGAAACGGGAAAAGGTCAAGCTCCCGGAGCGCAAGCACCTGGGCCGCTATCAATCGCCGGATTACCCCTTCCGCCACATCCCCACGGTCTACTGAGAGGAAGGACCATGCACATCGCCGCCGGTACGGGCCTGTTTCTGCTGATCGCGATCTTCGTCATCTTCCCACTGGCGGATCGCTTCTGTGGCAGTGCCAGTTGCTGGTTGATGGTCTTCGTCGGTTCCCTGACGGTGTTTCTGTTTACCTACGCCTTTCTCTATACCATGCCCGCCTGAGTGGCCAGCTCAGGCGGCGCGGCATGCCCTGCGCAACGCCGCCGGCCGCTCAATCCACGGCCGGTAGCCAACCCTCACCGGGATCGTAGGCCGCGATGGCCGCGGCCCGGGCGGCCGTGTCCTCACCCAGATCCCGCTCATACACCAGGCCGCGCTGGTTGACCTGGAAGGTCATGATGCCGGACTCCCCATAGCTCGCCGGCCAGGCGAGCAGGCCGAAGCCGCCGGTGAGGTGGTCCTCTTCGAGGTAATCCCGGGCGCCGCCCGGGGCCTGGTCGCCCTGTGCGGTGAGGATTTTGTAGAAGTAGCCATGGAAGGGCCTGGGTCCCTCCCGGGAGGGGGCGATGTCGTAGCCCATGGCAGTGGCCTCGGCAATGGCCGGGCCCAGGGGGCTCTCGGGTTCACCCGGCTGGGTTGGCCAGTACAGGCCATTCCGCTGGCCGGAACTGCTGAGAATGAAGCGGGCGTAGACGGGCTTCCCCGCCCCTTGAGGATCGGCGGCGGCGTATTCCCGTTGGGCCTCGACGATGGCGCGCAGGGTGGCGAGGGTAAACAGTTCGTTGCGACCGATGCGGCGATTCAGGATCTCATCCGCTCCCGCCGCGGTATCGAAGTACCACCCCTGCTCATCCTTGAAGAGGGGGATGGGGAATGGCCAGTCCTCGGGGCCGATGACCAGCCAGGCGCTGTCGGCGGTCTCGTCCTCGATCTGGGCGGAGAGGCGGGCGTTCTCGACGAACCAGCGGCGATCGGCGGCATCCGCCACCGGATCACCGGAGACCAGATCCGCCAGGTCCGGACCCAGGACGGCGAGCAGGGCCTCCGAGCCCTCGGTCGCCGCGGCCTCGATCAGGGCCTGCGCCGCGGCATCCGGGGTGGCAAAGCGCAGTGCCGGTGCCTGGGCTTCCGCCTGGGGCAGCGGCTCGGACGTCACCTGGTCAGGGCCCTGAGGTGGAAGCGGTCGCCCCTCCTCGGGCTTGGGACCCATGCTGGCAATCGGGGCCGGTACAGCCGGCGCGGGGGCATTACTGATCGTTCCCGGGGAGGAAGCCGACATGACCACCTCTTCGGCCCCCAGGGGCAAGGTTGCCTGCCAGCCCAGGGTGAAGAGGATGGAAAGGCAGAGGAAGATGATGCGCAAAGGGGTCTTGTTCATGGTGACTGTCTCGTACCAGGCAGGTGTGGCGCCGCTGGATCAGGAAGGGGACGAGGACGGTTCAGGGGTAAGGCCAGGATGGGACGCCCGCTTCAGCGGCCCCTGCCGCCAGCGCCGCCGTGCCGGCCTCCGCCCGCCGCAGCGCGCCCTCCTCCGCCCCCACCCCGGCTGACCGCGCCACGATTGCTGGCCGCGCGATCGACTCGCGGCTTATCCACCTTGAAGGCGCCCTGCCCAGCCCCACGGGAGGCTGACTCCGGCCGCGCCGCCCGAGCGGCCCCGCCCTCGGTCCGGGCCGGAAGCTGCGCCTTCGCTCCGCTCTGGGCCGGGCGCTGGGCGCTGGCCTCCACGGGACGGCGTTGGGCCTTGGCGGCATCGACCTTGGGCCGTTCAACGGCGGCGCGACCCGCTTTTCCGCCAGCCTTGGCGCCCGTCTCCCGCGGCTTGGTCCCTTCCGGGGCCTTGCGGACCTGCCCTTCGCCCCGGCCAGGGCGCCCAGGGGGCTCGGCGACCGCCGAGGGGGGTTGCCGCGGCGCGGTCAGCTTGCCGCCCGCCACGCCGTCCGCACGGCCGTGCCCGGTGTCCCGGGAGAGCCGTGACGGATCAGCACCTTGCAGGCGGCCACGGGCCTCGTCACGACTGATGGCGCCCTCGGGCTGGCGGCCTGCGAAGTGGGCGGCGGTGGTCCGGTCCCGATAGGCCACGCCACCCCGCCGCGCCGGGTTGTGCTCCCAGCGCGTGACCTGATTGCCGACGTTGGCCCGATTGATGTTGGCCTGATTGATGTCAATGTCGCCGGTCCGGATCCGGGTACGGTCGATGTCGATGTTGCGGTCGATGTTGATGTTGGTCGCGCTGCGCCAGCCCTGGTTGTTCCAGTAGGCCGGCTGGCTCCAGTAGGATCGGCCGCCCCAGTACCCGGGTCCGCCCCAGTAAATGTGATCATCGTGATCGTCCCAGAGGATGGCGGCGGTCAGGAGGCCGCCGACCAAGGCCCCGGCGCCGAAGCCGATCAGACCCTCGTTGCCGCTGGTCGTGGAATAGACGGTGGTGGGCTGGGTGGCGGGATAGACGACCGTCGTGCCGGGCTGAGTGGCGGTGTACTGGGTCGCGGCGTCGGCATAGACGGCGGGGTAGTAACTGGCCGGCGGCGAGGTCTGGCCGTAGACCTTGGTCGGGTCATAGGTGGGCACATAGACCGTGTCGGCCGCGGCCGGCTGGATGACGATGGTCTCCCCGGCCTTCTCGACTCGTAGCCGGTCATTGCTCTGGAGGTTGCCCGCCATTTCCGCCTCCCGCCGGAGACGCTGGATGGCATCCGTCAGGTCGGGCAACTGGCCGAGGACGGCATCACCCAGGTCCTGGGTCCAGTCCAGATGCGCGCTCATGAAGCCAAGCACGGCGGGAAACTGGACCAGGACCTTGACACTATCATCCCAGGGCTCGCCGCGGACGGCCTGGTCCAGGGCTTCACCCTGGAGGTCCCGGTGATCCTGCAACCAGCGGTCGGCCTGCACCACGTCCAGGGGATAGGTCGCGGCCATGAGGATCTGGGTCAGCAGGGCATCGGGATAAAGGGCGATGGGGGCGACCAGTTGCTCGATCCGCTCCTTGGGCAGGGGATCACCCGCCCGCTCGGCCGCCAGCGCGAGGCCGGAGAGCCCAAGTAACCAGATCATCAGCAGGGCCGCGAGCCAGCGTAACGGCAGGGTCATGGTCATTCTCCGCAAGTCGGAAGCGATCACCCGGGAAAGGTTGGGAGCACCCCGGGAGGGGGCGCGAACGCCGGGAGGCTGAAAGGCAGTATAGTCCAGTCTGATCGGTTGCCAGGCTGATCGGGATGAGGCATCCACCCCTTAGTCCAGTTTGATCGGTTGCCTGGCCAATCAGAATGAGACATCCACCCCGGTCACGACCCGGGACGCGGAGCGGGTAAACCGCAATGCGGGGGGTCTCCCCCCAATGCCGCCAGGGCTGGCATTGCTAGCGCCAGCCGTTGCTTCTCTTACTCCCTCCCCCTTGGTGGGGGAGGGTCGGGGAGAGGGGGTCTGAACGCTGACCCCTCAACCGGCTCCCAACAGCCTAGCGGGTACTGCCGTGGAAGCGCTCCCGCAGGCGCTGGAAGACGACGTAGAGCATGGGGATGAGGAAGATGCCCACGCAGGAGGCCACCAGCATGCCGCCGAAGACGGCGGTGCCCACGCCCCGCTGGCTGGCCTCGCCGGCGCCGCTGGCGATGATCAGGGGCACCAGGCCGAGGATGAAGGCGAAGCTGGTCATGAGCACGGCACGGATGCGCAGCCGGGCGGCGTTGGTCGCCGCTTCCAGGATGGGGGCGCCATGGAGGCGCTGCTCCATGGCGAACTCGACGATGAGGATGGCGTTTTTGCTCGCCAGGCCGATGAGCACCACCAGGCCCACCTGGGCGTAGAGGTCGTTGGGCAGGCCGGTGAGCCAGAGGGCCCCCATGGCCCCCAGGACCCCGATCGTCACCGACAGCAGCACCGCCGCGGGCATGGCCCAGCTCTCGTAGAGGCCCACCAGGAAGAGGTAGGCGAAAAGCACCGCCAGGCCGAGGACGATGGCGGTCTTGCCCCCGGCCTCCTTCTCCTGGAAGGCGGTGCCGGTCCACTCGTAGCCGAAGCCGGCGGGGAGGGTCTTGGCCGAGAGGGCCTCCATGGCGGCCAGGGCGTCGCCGGAACTGTTGCCGGGTGCCGGTCCGCCCTGAAGGGTGGTGCTGCGGTAGTTGTTGTAGCGTTGCAGGATCTGGGGACCCAGGCGCAATTCCGGCTCCAGGATGGCGGTCATGGGCACCATCTCGCCCTTGTCGTTGCGGACGTGGATGCGGAAGATGTCCGCGACCTTGCTGCGATCCTGCTCCTCGCCCTGGACCCGGACCTGCCAGACCCGGCCGAAGCGGTTAAAGTCGTTGACGTAATAACCGCCCAGGGTCGCCTGGAGGGCGGTGAAGACGTCGCTGACCTTGACCCCCAGGGTCTGGACCTTCTCCCGGTCGATGTCCAGATAGAGCTGGGGCGTGTTGGTGGCCCAGGTGGAGAAGACGCGGCTCAGGGCCGGGTCCTGGTTGGCGGCCAGGATCAGGGCGCGGGAGACGCCACTCAGCTCCGCCGGCGACTTGCCCTGGAGGTCCTGGAGCTGGTACTCGAAGCCACCGCTGGTGCCCAGGCCCATGATCGGCGGCAGATTGAAGGGCATGACCTGGGCGGCGGGGATGGCCGCCGTGACCTGGGCGACCCGGGCCAGCACGGCGTTCACCTTCAGGTCCGGCGTGGTCCGCTCACCGAAGGGCTTGAGCCGGCCGATGACCAGGGCGGCATTGGACAGGGCGGCGCCGTCCAGCATGCTGTAACCGGGCACGGCGATCACCGACTGGACCGCCGGGTCCGCTAGGATGGCCTGCTCCACCTGCTCGACCACCTCCAGGGTGCGGTTGAGGGAGGCACCCTCCGGAAGCTGGACATGGGCCATGAAGGCCCCCTGATCCTCCTCGGGGAGGAAGCCGGTGGGGGTGACCTGGAACAGCCAGCCGGTGGCCAGGCCGAAGACCGCCACCAGGACGATCACCAGGGCCGAGACCCGCACCAGCCGGGCGACGATGGCGGCATAGCCGTCCCGCACCCCGTCGATGGCCCGCATCAGCAGCCCCATCAGGCCATGGGCATGATGGCCCGGCTTGAGGAGGATGGCGCACAGGGCCGGCGACAGGGTCAGGGCGTTGATGGCCGAGATGAGCATGGAGGCGGCGGTGACGGCGGCGAACTGCTGGAAGAGCTGGCCGGTGATGCCGGGGATGAAGGCCACCGGCAGGAAGACCGACAGCAGTACCAGTGTGATGGCGAGGATGGGTCCGGTGATCTGGCCCATGGCCTTCTTGGCCGCCTCCCGGGGGCTCAGGCCCTCCTCCGCCATGATCCGCTCGACGTTCTCCACCACCACGATGGCATCGTCCACCACGATGCCGATGGCCAGCACCACCGCCAGCAGGGAGATGGTGTTGGCGGAGAAGCCCAGGGCCAGCAGGAAGGCGAAGGTACCGATGAGGGCCACGGGCACCGCCACCAGGGGGATGAGGGTGGCGCGCCAGCTTCCGAGAAAGATGAAGACCACCAGGATGACCAGGGCGAAGGCCTCGAAGAGGGTGTGGATCACCTTCTCCAGGCTGGCGTTGACGAACTCGATGGTGTCATAGACCAGGTCGTAGGCCAGGTCGTCGGGGAAGCGCTCGGCAAGCCGTTCCATGGCGGCCTGGACGCCCTCGCCGACGGCGACGGCATTGGCCCCCGGCGCCAGGTAGATGGCCATGGCCGCCGTCGGTTTGCCGTTGAGGCGGCTGGTGGAATCGCGTGACTTGGAGCCCAGCTCCACCCCGCCCAGGTCCTTGACGCGCACGAAGGAGCCGTCCGGATTGGCCCGCACCACGATCTCCTCGAACTCGGCGACATTCTCCAGCCGGCCCTGGGTGGTAAGGGTGATCTGGAAGCGCTGGTCCGCGGTCATGGGCTGGGCGCCGATGCGCCCCACCGCCGCCTGGACGTTCTGCGACTGGATGGCGGCGATGACGTCCGCCGGCGTGAGCTTGAAGGCGGTGAGGCGGTCCGAGTTCAGCCAGATGCGCATGCTGTAGTCGAGGGGACCGAAGAGGAAGACATCCCCCACCCCGGGGATGCGCTTGAGGGTGTCGATGACGCTGATGGTGGCGTAGTTGCTGAGGAAGAGGTCGTCGTAACTGCCCCCGGGGGAATAGAGGGCCACCACCTGCAACATGGCGGTGGACTTTTTCAGCACCGCCACCCCCTGGCGCTTGACCTCCTCCGGGAGCCCGGGCTCCGCCAGCGAGACCCGGTTCTGGACGTTGACGGCATTGAGATCCGGGTCCGTGCCCAGGGCGAAGGTCACGGTGAGGCTGTAGCTGCCGTCGTTGGCGCTGTTGGAGCGCATGTAGAGCATCTTGTCGACGCCGTTGA
>ERZ1645187.4166-NODE-4166-length-11798-cov-117.199268_pt1 | contig 11798 bp, 9 predicted proteins | sample MGYA00575352_ERZ1645187 | MGnify/ENA primary metagenome ERZ1645187 (study PRJEB40837, sample SAMN11349314) | freshwater sediment metagenome | isolation source: river sediment | host: Sediment | place: India: Wazaribad , New Delhi | collected 2017-02-21 ... | reverse complement strand
CTCTTCCTGCTGGCGCCGGTGGTGCGCGGCCGCAAGGGCGAATATCGCAAGGAACTCCTCGACTTCCAGAAGAAGGGCTTCCAGCGCGTCAAGATCGACGGGGCCTTCCACGAGATCGGCGAGGCGCCGGCGCTGGACAAGAAGCTGAAGCACGACATCGAGGTGGTGGTCGACCGCATCGTCGTGCGACCCGACATGGGGACGCGGCTCGCCGACAGTTTCGAGACGGCGCTGAAGCTCGCCGAGGGCATCGCCTTCGCCGAATTCGCCGACGACAAGGACGAGGCCGGCCAGCCCAGACGGATGGTGTTCTCCGAGAAGTTCGCCTGTCCGGTCTCGGGCTTCACCATCGCCGAGATCGAACCGCGGCTATTCTCCTTCAACAATCCGTTCGGCGCCTGTCCGACCTGCGGCGGCCTCGGCTCCGAACAGAAGATCGACCCCGATCTGGTCGTCCCAGATCCCACGCTGTCGCTGGCCAAGGGGGCGGTGGCGCCGTGGGCGAAGTCGTCGTCGCCCTTCTACATGCAGACGCTGGAGGCGCTGGCCGCGCACTACGGCTTCTCGATGACCAAACCCTGGCGCGATCTGCCGCAAGAGGGGCGCGATGCCATCCTCTACGGCACCGGGCGCACGGCGATCGAGTTCGCCTACGACGACGGGCTGCGCCACCACAAGACGCGCAAGACCTTCGAAGGCCTCATCCCGAATTTCGAGCGGCGTTGGCGCGAGACCGAGAGCGAATGGTCGCGCGAGGAGATCGAGCGTTATTTCGCCACCACCCCCTGCCGCGACTGCGGCGGGCATCGGCTGAAGCCGGAAGCGCTGGCGGTGAAGATCGACGGGCTCCACGTCGGCGAAGTGGCGGAGATGTCGATCCGCAAGGCCCTGCCGTGGTTCAAGACCCTGCCGGAGCGACTGAGCGCCAAGCAGAACGAGATCGCCGTCCGCATCCTCAAGGAGATCCGCGAGCGGCTGCAGTTCCTCGACGACGTCGGGCTAGAATATCTGACGCTGGCGCGCAACTCCGGCACGCTCTCCGGCGGTGAGAGCCAGCGCATCCGCCTCGCCTCGCAGATCGGATCGGGGCTCACCGGCGTGCTCTACGTGCTCGACGAGCCGTCGATCGGCCTGCACCAACGCGACAACGCCCGCCTGCTCGAGACGCTCAAGCATCTGCGCGACCTCGGCAACACGGTGATCGTCGTCGAACACGACGAGGACGCGATTCTGACCGCCGATTACGTCGTCGACGTCGGACCCGGCGCCGGCATCCATGGCGGCCACATCGTCGCAGAGGGAACGCCGGCCGAGATCATGGCCAATCCCGCTTCACTCACCGGCAAGTATCTCTGCGGCGCGCTCACGGTGGCGGTGCCGAAGAAGCGGCGGCGGATCGACAGGGGTCGGGCGTTGAAGGTCGTGGGGGCGCGCGGCAACAATCTGAAATCCGTGACGGCGGAGATCCCGCTCGGCGTCTTCACCTGCGTGACCGGCGTCTCGGGCGGCGGCAAGTCGACCTTCCTGATCGACACGCTGTTCCGCGCCGTCGCTCGGAAGCTCAACAATTCGAAGGAGAATCCGGCGCCGCACGAGCGCATCGAGGGGCTCGAGTTCATCGACAAGGTGATCGACATCGACCAGTCGCCGATCGGGCGGACGCCGCGGTCGAACCCGGCCACCTACACCGGGGCGTTCACGCCGATCCGCGAATGGTTCGCCGGCCTGCCGGAGGCCAAGGCGCGCGGCTACGAGGCCGGGCGCTTCTCGTTCAACGTCAAGGGCGGCCGCTGCGAGGCCTGTCAGGGCGACGGCGTCATCAAGATCGAGATGCACTTCCTGCCCGACGTCTACGTCACCTGCGACACCTGCAAGGGCAAGCGCTACAACCGCGAGACGCTCGAGGTGCTGTTCAAGGGCAAGTCGATCGCCGACGTGCTCGACATGACCGTCGATGAGGGCGTCGACTTCTTCACCGCGGTTCCGGCGATCCGCGACAAGCTCGTGACCCTTTCCGAGGTGGGGCTCGGCTACATCCACATCGGCCAGCAGGCGACGACCCTGTCGGGCGGTGAAGCCCAGCGCGTCAAACTGTCGAAGGAGTTGTCGCGGCGCTCGACCGGCAAGACGCTCTACATTCTCGACGAGCCGACCACCGGCCTGCATTTCCACGACGTCGCCAAGCTGCTCGAGGTGCTGCACGAGTTGGTGAACCAGGGCAACAGCGTCGTCGTCATCGAACACAATCTCGAGGTGATCAAGACCGCCGATTGGGTCCTCGACCTCGGTCCGGAAGGTGGCGACGGGGGCGGCGAGATCGTCGCGGTCGGACGACCGGAAGACGTGGTGAAGGAGCCGCGCAGCCATACCGGCCGCTTCCTCGCCGAGTTGTTGGCGCGGCACCCGAGCGTCGCGGCGAAGAGCTGAGTCGGGACGGCATCCCGCGCCGCACGGTGACGGCCTCGCGGAGTTCGGGAGCGTCGACGGATCGTGCGATGGGGGGGGGCAGGAGGCCGAGGCGAGGTCTCAGGCGACGACCGGTGCCCGGATCGGGAACCGGCTCGGACGGTTCGCCGTCGGATCGCTGGCCGCCACCCATGCGCGAGACGAGGCCTCACAATCTCAGTCCACGTCATTTTGCATGAGCGACATGCACCCGGGGCTCTGTATGGGACAGGGCGATTGTCCTATCTATGACCACAGGACGGTTGGGTCGGTTCCGTCGCCCACGACTTCCTCCCAGTCGAGGGGCCAAACGAGGAGCCGAGCCGGCGATCATGGGTCGCCGAAGAGATCGTCCGACGATCTGCGACATGCGGATCGCGACCGAAGGCGCGTTTCTCCTCCCCCGCGCTCGGTCGACCCGGACGAACCCCCTCCCGGTTCGTCCCGGCCATTCGAGCGCCCGCCGGATCCTCCCACCGGCGGGCGTTTCGATTCTCCGGTCCTTCGGTCGATCGGAGATCTCGTCACCCCGACCCGCGCACGAAGTCCCTGCGAAGCGCGAACCCTCGGCGTGGTCGACGACGGCGGCCCGAGGTTGATGAAGATCATTGCCGACACATTAGAACTCTCCAATACTGCGAGAAAGTCGGAGAACTCTCCAATACTGCGAGAAAGCTGGGTGATGCGTTCACGCGGGGAGTGGTGGGCAACGGCGACGACAATGTGATCCAAGAGCCGCTCGTCGATCGCTGCCGAACCCAGATCTTCTCAGCGCAGGTTGGAACGGGACGATTCTGAATCGTCTACCGATTTACTCGGTAGTCGATGATGTTTCGTGCCCATCGCCGATCTGGAATTCCAAAACATCACGGCGCCCAGGCACTGGATAGGGAATACATCCGGAACACTCGAAGTCAGCCTCCACTCCTGGACATCGAACCGACCTGCTCGGCGCTCGAGGCTGCCTGTTCACCCTGCCGATCTTTCGGTGCGAGGAGACTAGAATGAGGAAGCTCCTGTTCCTCCTCTTTTGGGCAGCGGTCGTGGGTATGAGCCAGCCGGCCGCGGCCCAGACCACGGAACCGCCTGCCGCTTGGTACGAGCCCGGCCGGGTCAAGGGGGCGATCGCCGTTCCCGCATTCAAGCGCCTCCTCGCAGAGAGGCCGACCGCGGTGCATCTGATCGACGTCAGCAGCGCCCGCGAGTTCGGTCCGGGGAGCATCAAGGGCGCGATCAACATCCCGATCAATCAGTTCGAGAAGCAGATCGCCACCCTGCCCAACGACAAGCCGATCATCTTCTTCTGCACCACCGGCGGTCGGGCCAGCGAAGCCTATGACACGGCCGTGCTGCTGCGACCCGAACTGACGGTCTACTTTCTGGATGCTCAGGTCCAGATGCAGCCGGACGGCACGCCGAGCATCAAGTAGAGGGAATTCCACGTCGCCGGAATTCCCGGCCGGACCTCCACCAACGGATGTCCGCACCACGGCTCCGACAACGATAGAAAGGGAATGCGATGAAAGCCGTTCGTGCACTCGCGGCGTTGGCTCTTGCACTGAGCTTGTCCCTGTCTTCCGCTCCAACGTTCGCGCAGGCACCGACCGAGCCGAAAGTCAGGATGTTCATCAACCTGAGCTCGGTCGATCCGCATCGCGCCGCATTGGCGATGTTCATTGCGACCAGCCAGGCGGAAGCGGGCGTGCCGGTGTCGCTCCTGCTCACGATCGATGCGGTACGTCTGGCGGTCAAGACCCCCCATCCGGCGCTCGGTGCCGAACGCGCGGATCTCGAGAACGCCATGAAGTCGGGCGTGCGCGTCATCGTCAATCCGCGCAGCATGATGTACCACGGGATCGCCGATGCCGATCTGATGGACGGCGTCAACAAGGGCAACCCGAAGCTGTTGCGCGAAACTCTGAGCCTGCCCAACACCGTCACGTTGAGCTGGTGAACCGATACCGCAGGATGTCGGACCCGCACTCGTTCGACGACGAGGGGCGAGTTCGGCTCGGCGGCCCGTCTCCGGGCGGGTGGGCGGCTTCCGGTCTTTTCGGTCGCCGTCGCATCGGGTCTCGGCGCCCCTCGTCCCACGTCTCAACGGCGTGGGAGGGGGCTTTCGAATGAATTCATCGACGACCTCGCAGCCCAGCGCGACACCGACCTCAGTGACCGATCGGTCGCAGGGGCGACCCGATGCCGCTCCGCGCCCTTCGACCTCAATCCACTGGATCGACATAGGCGAGCGAGAACCACTTCTCCAGCGGCATGACGTCGATGCGGTCGCCGCCGTCGCGCATCCAGCTGTCGGCGACCCAGTCGATGCCGGTGGTCCGATCGGTCATCACGGCGGTGGCGTGGGCGTAGAGGAAGGCGCCGCGCGATTCCGGGCGGCGGGTATGGTGCCATTGCAGGAGGCCGTTGCGCTCCGCCCAGGCGAGCAGCGTCGTGGTGTTGGTCGCCTCGTCGATGCAGTCGGTCTGACCCGGCCTGTGGGCGTCGGCGAGATCGGAGCCGCGTTTGTCGGTGCGGGCGCCGATGACGCTCTCGGCCTTCTTCTCCCACCATTGATCGGCGAGATCGACGGCGACGCGCTCGTCGGCCGGCGTGGCCCGATGTTGCTCGAAGATCTTGCGCAGGGTCGCCACGTCGGCTTCCGAGAAGGGGATCGACGTCTTGAATTCGCAGCCGAAGCCGTGGCAGTAGGGCAGACGTTCGGCGGACGGGGTGGCGACACCGCGTTCGCGGAACCAACCGTTCGATTCGTCGTCGTCGCGGTCGAGGCTGCGCGCCATCGGGCGCACCGACCCGGTGACGATCGGATCTGCGCCGTTGGTCAGAGCCGCCTTGGGGGCCTCGTCCTTGCCGTCCGACTTGCACCCGGCGAGGCCGAGTGCGACCAGTCCGACCACGAGAATTGCCGCGCGCATCGATGACCTCTATGAGACTGAGGAACGAATCGTTCGATCACGGCTTCCCATTAGATAGCTTCTTCACAAGTCTTCCACAGGCATTATTTGCCGATGGGCGGCAAAAACTGCCGAGCAACCAAGGTCTCGGCAAGTCGACGAAGACGAACCGCGCAACAGGGCAAGATGAACACGACCGACACCCTCCCCTCCCCCGTCCACGTGATCGGCGGCGGTCTCGCCGGCTCCGAGGCCGCCTGGGCGGCGGCGAACCGCGGCGTGCCGGTGGTGCTCCACGAGATGCGGCCGGTACGCAGCACCGAGGCGCATCAGACCGACCGGCTGGGTGAACTCGTCTGTTCGAACTCGCTCAGGTCCGACGATCCCGACACCAACGCGGTCGGCGTGCTGCACGCCGAGCTGCGCGCCTGCGATTCGATCGTCATGCGGGCCGCCGATGCCCATCAGGTGCCGGCGGGCGGTGCCTTGGCGGTCGACCGCGAGGCCTTCGCGGCGGCGATCACGGCGGCGCTCGAGGCGCATCCGCTGATCGAGATCCGCCGCGAGGAGATCGCCGGCGAACCCGATCCGGCCTGGGACAGCGTCATCGTCGCCTCGGGCCCTCTGACCTCTCCCGGTCTCGCAGCGGCGATCGGCGCGGCGACGGGGGAGAGCGAGCTCGCCTTCTTCGATGCCATCGCGCCGATCGTCCATTTCGACTCGATCGACATGGGCAAGGCCTGGATGCAGTCGCGCTACGACAAGGCGGGGCCGGGCGGCACCGGGGCGGACTATCTCAACTGTCCGATGAACCGGGACGAATACGAGGCCTTCGTCGATGCGCTCATCGCCGGCGACAAGGTGTCGTTCAAGGAGTGGGAAGCGACGACGCCCTATTTCGACGGCTGCCTGCCGGTCGAGGTGATGGCGGAGCGTGGCCGCGAAACTTTGCGCCACGGGCCGCTGAAGCCGGTGGGCCTGACCGATCCGCGCAATCCTGCGGTGAAGCCGCACGCCATCGTGCAGCTCCGCCAGGACAACGCCTTCGGCACCCTGTGGAACATGGTCGGCTTCCAGACCAAGCTGAAGCATGCCGAGCAGGTGCGGGTGTTCCGGATGATCCCGGGGCTCGAGAAGGCCGAATTCGCCCGGCTCGGCGGGCTGCATCGCAACACCTATCTGCAATCGCCCAAGCTGCTCGATGCGGTGTTGCGGCTGAAGAGCCGGCCGCGACTGCGCTTCGCCGGTCAGATCACCGGCTGCGAGGGCTACGTCGAGAGCGCGGCGGTCGGCCATCTCGCCGGGCGTTTCGCCGCCGCCGAGCGGCTCGGGCGCGCGGCGCTGCCGCCGCCGCCGACGACCGCCATGGGCGCGCTGCTCGGCCACATCACCGGCGGGCACCTCGCCGAGACCGCCGAGGAAGCGGCGGCCGGGCGGCCGCGGGCGTTCCAGCCGATGAACGTCAACTTCGGCCTGTTCCCGCCGATCGAGGCGCCGAAGACCAAGGACGGACGGCGGCTGCGCGGGGCAGAGAAGACGCAGGAGAAGAAGCGGGCGATGGCGGCGCGGGCACGGGCCGATCTGGCGGCATGGATCGCCGCCGAGACCCGCGACTGACCGACGAGCCGGGAGCCCGGGCGACAGGGCTCTGCGGGCGGGCGGCAGCGGTTCCACGGGGGCGACGCGGTCGTCGCGTCGGGGTGGGGCTCAGACCTGGTGCCAGAAGCGCTTGGCGGCCTTGCGGGCGCGGCGGGCGGCCCGCCACAGCCGCAGTTGCCGGCGCCACTGCGGCGTCTCCACCGGCATGCGATAGGGGTCGTGGTTCGGCCGCTCCATGCGGGTCAGGCACATGTCGACCAGCGACACCGGCAGGAAGGCCGCGGTGACCTCCGGCGGAATGTCGTGGATGAGGCGGCGCGTCGCCAGGAGTTCGTCGCGGGCGTGGGCCCGGACTTCTCCCAGCGCCGCCGTCAATGCCGGCGTCGCGCGCCCGGACAGGACGTCGTCGCGACCGAGGCCGTGGCGGGCGAGGAGATCGAGCGGCAGGAACACCTGACCGCGCGCCGCCTGGGCGGGCAGTCCGCGCAGGATCATGGTGAGGCCGTAGGCGCGGCCGGCGTGCCGCGCCACCGCGTCGACGTGCGGATCGCGACCGTCGGCCAGCACCCGCGCCGCGAGGCGGATGATCGCCACCGAGGTATCGTCGCAATAGGCTTCGAGCGTCTCGAAATCCGGCATCGGATCGTCGTAGAGGTCGAAGATGCGGGCATCGATCAGGCGGACCAGATCGGCGGCGGGGAGTTCGAAACGGCGCATCGTATCGGTGAGCGCGGCGGCCACCGGGTGGCTCTCGCCTTCCGAGCCGCGGTCGCCGGCGATCATGTCGGCCCACCAGCGCGCCCGGATCTCGCCGGGCAGAGGATCGGAGACGACCTCGCGGATGCGGCCGATCTCGCCGGAGAAGGCGTAGAGCGCATAGAGGTGATCGCGCCGATCCTCCGGTGCGTAGAGGCCGGCGAGCCAGCGATCCTTGTCGAACTGGCGGACCTGTTCGGCAACCGCCCGGTAGGCGTCGAGCAGGGGCGGATGGATCGGATCTTCGAGGGTGTGCATGGCGACGGACATAGGGCGTGGCCGGATCATTCCAATGGTCGGCGGACGGCCTTCCCAAAGCGGCGCAGACATGCCGATTTCCGAGGCAGCGCGATAGTAGGGGGAATTCCGGATGCCCCCCCGTGAGGGGGCACGGCCGCCCGCTCAGTCGACCGCCAGCAACGCCGCGGCGACACGGCGGCGCTCGCCGAGCAGGATGTTCCAGGTGCGCAGCGCCGTGCCCGTCGCCATCGGATCGGCCCGGAGGCCGGCGGCTCGGAGATGCTCCCGCAACGGGCGGGGCAGCGGCCGCAGGTCGGGGCCGGTGCCGACGAGCAACAGGTCGATCGACCCGGCCTCGGCGACGACGCGTTCGAACATCTCCGGCGTCAGGTCGTCGAGCGTCCGGGCGGCCCAGGGCCACATGCCGGAGGGCAACGCCAGGATCGAGCCGCGATGCGACAGGCCCTCGAGGCCGGCGAAGCGGAAGCCGCCGAGCCCGTAGCTGTCGATCTCCACCGGCCTCGGCAGGTGGGCGTCGGCCCGATCGTCGCTCAACGGCTCCCCTCCCCGCCCGATCAGGCGCCGACGCCCGCCGGCTCGGCCTTGCCCTCGGTCTTGCCTTCGCCCTTGCCGCCACCGGTGCGCAGGTTGAGGAAGATCAGCAGCGGCGCCGACACGACGATCGACGAATAGGTGCCGATGATGATGCCGGCGAGCATGGTGAAGTTGAAGCCGCGCAGCGCCTCGCCGCCGAAGGTGAGCAGCGCGCCGACCGCCAGGATGGTGGTGGTCGAGGTGCGGATGGTGCGCGTCAGGGTCTGGTTGATCGAGGCGTCGATCAACTCCGGCAACGCCATCTTCTTGTACTTGCGCAGGTTCTCACGAATTCGGTCGTAGATGACGACCGTGTCGTTGAGGCTGTAGCCGACGATGGTGAGGATGGCCGCGATCACCGGCAGATCGAAGCCGATGCCGACGAGCGAAATGAGGCCGAGGGTCAAGACGATGTCGTGCAGCGTCGTCAGCACCGCGCCGACGGCGAACTGCCATTCGAAACGGAACCACAGATAGATCAGCACCAGAGCGAGCGACACCACCACGGCGACGAAGCCGTCGCGCCGCAGGTCGGCGGAGACGCGCGGACCGACGGTCTCGACCTTGCGGTACTCGTAGCCGTCGCCGAGCGTCGCCTTGATCTTGTCGACCGAAGCCTGCTGAGCGAGATCACCGCCTTCGAGCTGGCCGAGGCGGATGAGCACGTCCTCGGCCTGACCGATGTTCTGGACCTGCACCTCGCCGATCTGCAACTCACCGAGTTCGGTGCGGATCTTACCGAGATCCGCCGGCCCCGACTTCGACCGTGCCTCGATGACCGTGCCGCCGACGAAGTCGATGCCATAGTTGAGCCCGACGAAGCCCACCGCCAGCAGCGAGAGCGTCACGAGCAGCATCGAGATCGGGAACGTGATCATCCGAGCCCCCATGAAGGGGATCTTGGTGTCCTCGGGGATGAAACTGATGAGCTTCATCACTCACCTTCTTCGAACAGAACTTCGGGCGCGTCCCGCGAGCGGCGGGACGCGGCGGAGCGGGTCGATCAGATCGGCACGCGGGTCGGACGCACCTTCTTCACCCACAGGGCGACGATCAGGCGGGTGACGGTGACGGCGGTGAACAGCGTCGTCAGGATGCCGATGCCGAGGGTGACGGCGAAGCCCTTGATCGGACCGGTGCCGAGGAAGAACATCACGATGGCCGCGATCAGCGTCGTCAGGTTGGAGTCGACGATGGTGCTCATGGCGCGGCCGAAGCCGGCGTCGATCGCCGAGATGGCGGACCGCCCGAGCTTCTGTTCCTCGCGGATGCGCTCGTAGATCAGCACGTTGGCGTCGACCGCCATGCCGATGGTGAGCACGATGCCGCCGATGCCGGGAAGCGTCAGCGTCGCCTGCAGTACCGACAGGACCGCCATGATCATCAAGACGTTGAGCACCACGGCGATGTCGGCGAAGACGCCGAACAGGCCGTAGTTGCCGATCATGTAGAGGACGACCAGCACCGTGCCGATGGCGGTGGCGAGTTTGCCGGCGGCGATCGAGTCGGCGCCGAGACCCGGTCCGACGGTACGCTCCTCGACCACCGTGAGATCCGCCGGCAGCGCGCCGGCGCGCAGCAGCAGCGCCAGATCGTTGGCCGACCGCACCGTGAAATTGCCCGAGATCTGGCCCGACCCGCCGAGGATCGGCTCGCGGATCACCGGATAGGAGATCACGTCCTTGTCGAGCACGATGGCGAAGGCGCGGCCGACGTTCTGCTGGGAGATCAGCGCGAACTTCTGGGCACCGGAGGTGTTGAAGCGGAAGTTGACGATCGGCTCGGAGGTGCGGCTGTCGAAGCTCGCCTGAGCATCGACCAGTTCCTCGCCGGTCAACATCGGGCGCTTCTGGACGAGGACCGGAACCGGCGGGTCGTCGTGGCTGTAGAGGACGTCGGTATCGGCGGGCCGGGTGCCTTCGAGCACCTGCGGGCCGGTGCCTTCGACGAGGTGGAAGGTCAGGCGGGCGGTCTGGCGCAGGATGTCCTTCAGCCGGTCGATGTCCTGAAGGCCGGGTACCTGGACGAGCAGACGATTGCCGCCCTGGCGAGCGATGATCGGCTCGGTGGTGCCGAGCTGGTCGACGCGGCGACGCACCACTTCCATCGACTGTTCGACGACGCGGCGCTGGCGGTAGTCGAGACCGGCCTGGGTGAGGCTCAGCTTGAAGACGCCGCCCTCTTCCTTCGACACCTCGACGTCGACGACGGTCGCGCCGGAGAAGAGCGAATCGGTGAGCTGCTGCGGAATGGTCCGAAGCTTGGCCGCCGCCTTGTCGATCTGGGCGGTGTCGGTGACGCGGACCTGGACGGTGGTGCCGCCCTGCACGCCGAGGCCCGAATAGCCGATCTTGTCCTCGCGCAGAACGCGACGGACGTCGTCGCGCAACACTTCGACCCGCTCCTTGAGCATCGCCCCGGTGTCGACCTCGAGCAGGAGGTGGGCACCGCCCTGCAGGTCGAGGCCGAGGGTTATCTGGCGATGCGGCAACCAACCGGGCAGGCCGGCCAGGGTGTCGCGGGACAGGAAGTTGGGGATCAGGAAGACGACCGACGCCACCATGGAGGCGGCGATCAGCAGGATCTTCCAACGCGGGAAATGTAGCATCGGGCTCGTCCTCGGACCTCGGGCTCGCCGAGGGGCGCCGCCCGAGATCCGGGCGGCCGGGAGTGCGGGCAGCGCCGGAGCGGCGTCAGTCGTTGGCGGCGGCCTTGGCCGGCTCGCCCTTGGCGCGGACCTCGCCGACCATCGAGCGGACCAGACGCGCCTTGACGCCGTCGGCGATCTCGATCTCGAGCTCGGTATCGGAGACGACCTTGGTGACCTTGGCGATCAGGCCGCCGGTGGTGACGACGGTGTCGCCGCGGCGCAGGTTCTTCACCATCTCGTCGTGGGTCTTCATCTTCTGGCGCTGCGGGCGGATGATCATCACCCACATGATCACCAGGATGAAGACGAAGGGCACCAGCGACATCAGTACGTCGCCGGCACCACCCGGAGCGGCGGCGGCGCCTTGAGCGAAGGCGGGGGTCACGAACATCGAGTTCTCCTCGGAAGCGGCAGGATCGACCATGAGCCGACGGGCTCGGCACTCATATGGTCGACGAAAACCCTCACGGCAACGGGAGTCGCCCCGTCGCTCGAGCGCGCGGACTATATCGACAGGGCGTCGCTTTGCAAACCGGCGCGATGGCGCAGTTCAGGGCTATCGCATTTGACCGAGGATTGTTCTGGCGAAGGCGTCGGACCAGCCG
>ERZ1645187.4165-NODE-4165-length-11800-cov-14.472882_pt1 | contig 11800 bp, 10 predicted proteins | sample MGYA00575352_ERZ1645187 | MGnify/ENA primary metagenome ERZ1645187 (study PRJEB40837, sample SAMN11349314) | freshwater sediment metagenome | isolation source: river sediment | host: Sediment | place: India: Wazaribad , New Delhi | collected 2017-02-21 ... | reverse complement strand
AATAGACGCGAATGGGCTGGTCGATGTATTCACCGATTTCTGCAAAGCTTTCGATCTCCGGCATGAGTTGCTCCAACTCGGCGACGGAATAGCCAATCAGCTGGCCGGCCATGAACACGTTTTGGCGGCCTGTGAAGTCGGCGTGAAAACCCATGCCCAACTCCAGCAAGGCGGCTACCCGCCCCGTCAGATGGATGGTTCCAGTGGTCGGTTGGGTGGTTCCCGTCAGCAGTTTCAAGAGGGTGCTCTTGCCCGCTCCGTTGATCCCGATGATGCCAACCGCTTCGCCAGGCGGAACCGTGAAGGTGATGCCCTGAAGGATCCACTTCAGCGTGTGCCGAGGCTTCCCGGAAAAGGAGAACCATTCGAACATGCGGGACCGCCGGCTGGGATACTGCCGGTAGGCCTTGCCGAGGTCCGTGACTTGGATGGTTCCCATTTCAAAGCTCGTCCACCAACTCGCCCGCACGGCGCCGGAACAGCCTGAATCCGACGACACACGCCGCCACAGCCAAGGCGGTCGTGGGCCACAAGGCGCTCCAATCCGGCCACCGACCGCCCGCGAGGATGTCCTGAAGGGCCATGATCGGACTGGTCATGGGATTGATATGGATCCAATCGCGAAACCCGTCCGGCAGTACGCTAGCCGGATAGACGATGGGTGTCAGCCAGAACCAGAACTGAAGAAAGATCCCGAACGCTTGGCCCACATCGCGGAAGAACACGTTCAGAACACCCAGCGTGACGCCGATTCCTATCGCGAGCATGACCAGCACTAGCAACACTGGCACCACGGCTAAATACGGCCAGCCGGGAAAATTGCCGCTCAACAGCAGAAAGATGGTGAAAATTGCAAAAATGATGGTGAAGTTGATGGCCGCCGTTCCCACGATGACCACTGGCAGGCACAGACGCGGGAAGTTGAGCTTTTTCATCAGATTGGCGTTTTCGATGAAGACGTTTTGGGCTCGAGTGGTGATTTCCGCGAAAAGCCCCCACGAAATGAGGCCGGCACAAAGGAAGATGCTGTATCCGAATGTCGAATCCAGCCCTGGGAGGCGGGCGCGCATGATCTGAGAAAAAACCACCGTATAGACGGCGATCAAGGCTAGGGGGTTCAATATCGACCAAGCGGTACCCAACAGGGTGTTTCGATACCGCGCCTGAAACTCGCGCTCAATGCTTCCGACGATGAACCCGCGGTAAGTCCAAAGCAGTTTGCCGATGCCTTTCATCTATTGCACACTGGACTGATCAGCCTACGCAAAGGCGGGGAAATTTTCTTATTTGTTGAGCACATCTGGCGTTGGTGTTGTGTGACGTAGCATGTTGACGGCGGAAGCCGTTCAAATCTTCGGCGTTCGGTTGGTCAAGCGTCATAACTTTCCTTGCCGTTGCGCGTCTGGCCCGTCCCTTTCATCCTCGACACCAACAGAATCGAACGATAATTTCTTTGTGAAAGGTGGATGGTATCGATCGGAACAAGGCTTTGGGAAAAAGGAAAGTCCCACCCGAAAATCGATTCGATCAATCCCCGGCGTGCTGGCCTCCACTCACGTTACGACGTTCGAATTTTACGTCGCAACTCGTGAACCACATTGAGACATGATCTCATCATTTCATGGACTTTCGGGCTTTTTCCATCTTCTCGAAGCTTTCAGATCCTCAACTTGAAGCCGTGAGGGCCCAGACAAGGCTGCGCCAATTTTCTCGGCGCGAGTTGGTGTGCCGCAAGGATGATCCGGCGGATGGTCTTTACCTCTTGTTCTCGGGCCAACTCCAGGTGATGGATGTCTCGGAACACGGACAAGAAATCGGCCTCAATCTGATCCGCCCAAATGCATTCTTTGGCGAGCTCAGCGTCATTGATGACCGAGCCCGATCAGCCCACATCATGGCACTGGAGCCATCGACGGTCGGCGTTGTGCCACAGGTGGCGGCAAGACAGCTTTTTTACAACGTGCCTGAGGCAGCTGAAGCGATGATGCGGCATTTGGCTGGGTTGGTTCGCACGGTCAGCGATTTTCGCGTTCTGCTGGCTCTTCCCAGCGCCGTTCAACGCGTTTTCGCTCTTCTCGATCAAATGGGGCGCCCCATGCCCGGGGGCTTGATTGTGATCCAGAACCTGCCCAAACAACACGAAATGGCCATCATGGTCAATACAAGCCGGGAGACAGTTTCGCGGGCCATCGCACAACTTGTCGCTGACGGGGTACTGGAGAAAGACTATCGACGTCTGATTGTGCGCCGCCCCGATCGGCTGGCGGAGCTTGCGCGACAGCCGGGAATGCCACCGCAGTCCAAGGTCAACGTTGCAACCGCCAATACACCCCTACGCTCTGCGCCCGATACGTGAACAGCGGGATGTTGTCTTGTGCGTTACTGACCCTCCATTCAAGGATAATCTGCTGCTTCTCAGCGATGGGCCGAACCAACTGAAGATCAAAAATGGCCAATTGATGACGTCGCTTCAGGTCGATGAGTCCCGGAGAAAACAGTTCCTGGCTTTCCCATCGCAGGACGTTGAGACGCGGTTGAATCAGCCAATCAGCCATCACTGTGGTGCCCCCCAACTGGAACCTCCAGCCCGAACGGTCGCCGCCAGGCCGGCGATTGATTGCGCGATCGTGCAAAGCGGACAGCCCACCGAAAAAGCCGAGCGTTGGAGCCAATAACTTTTCTCGCCAAACGCCCAGTTCAGTCAGTTGATTGTCTTGGTTGGGCAGGTTGCCGTAACTCGTGCGAAGGGTCGCCAGGCTCGCCAGCCAAGGCTGTCCGTTACCCATGAAAAGCCATTGAACCCCCGCTGAACCCGCCCTTTGATACCCCGATCCACCCAACCAGGTCTCACCAAAGTCGAATTGAATTCTCCCCGGCCGATCGAGCAAGTTGAACGGGCTGATGCCTGAGGCGACAATGCTGGTCATATTCAGTTCCGGGACACTGCGGTTATCCCGATGTTGAACGGCAACCTGACCTACTGCGAAGTTTCCAATCCGGAAACTTGCATCCATCCCTCCTACCGCGTAGGCGCTACCCTTGGGACGGTAGTTATCCCCCAATTCAAGCTCGATCGAACCGATGCCCGAACCCATGAGCAGGGATCGGGCCAATATCCCCTGATTGACGTTGTTGTCGTAACCGCCCCCAAGTTGAACGCTCCATCGAATCGGCGCAGGCGCAGAGATGCCCGCGCATCCGTTCGCTTCCAGGCTTCCGATGATTTCACGCATGGGCTCAGACAGGTCCAACTGAGCCTTGATTGCGCTGAACAGCGCCTGAGCCTGAATGGCATCACCCCGTCGACAATATTCCAGCGCGGTGTTCACGACGTCCATTTCGAAATTCGCCGACGCCTGCTCCCCTTGTTGCGCATCCGCCGGCTCAGCAGCGCCAATGCCCGCAGAAGACAGCGCCGAGCAAAACAACGCGACGTACACCAATTGGTGACGACCTCGATTGCCAGTGCGCTTCATGAGTTCAGGGGAATGCGCAAAATGAGAAGGTAGGGTTCATGTGGGTGACGCGGGGGCAACCTGATCCCGCGTCCTCTCATCAATCGACGACGTCAGCAGTTCCCGTATTGTCCACAACATGACGGGCCCTGTTGCCCCCGGAAGCGTTTCCATGCACAGGGGAACAATGTCGGCCCTTATCCTGCTCGCCGCCGATGCAGCCGCAGGTCCGATCACAAGGTCTGTTGGCTTGTCGCGCGCTGCGGCTTGCATCTTGCTGGCCAGATTGATGCAGTTGCCGACGGCGGTATACGTGCTTCGGAACGCTGTCCCCAGATCTCCAACCAAGACGGACCCCGTTTCTATTCCGACTCGCACCCGTACCGGCGGCTGACCTCGTTGCGCGCGCCCCTCGTTCCATTGTTTGACGTGGTTTACGACTTGTCGGCCCGCCTCGATCGCACGGGTCGTGTGGTCTTCGCACTGAATGGGCGCACCCCAAAATGCCACCAATCCATCACCAGTATATTTGTCGAGAGTGCCTTCCAAACGAAGCACAGGTTCTGTGAGGCATTGCAGAAACTCGCGCGTGAGTCTTGCCGCTTCGCTCAGGCTGCTTTGACGGGTGTGACCCGTGTAGTTCTCCATGTCTGCGGAGAGAACCGTGATGTTCGTGTACTTGGGCACGAGCGGCTGATCAATACCCTCACGAAGAATCTGGTCCAGCACCGTTGGGGCCACATAGGAGGCGAACAGTTTCAGAATATTGCTTTGCTCGCGCTGATTCAGCCACCACTCCAATGGGATCATCAACATGACGACAGCATAGGCCAGCAATGGAGCAGCGATGCTGAACTGCAGTTGATGCTGCAGCCACCACATGGCAAGCGTCAACCACAGGAGAACCATGGCGATCACAGCCGGGATCACGATCCAAGCTCTGTAGTTGCTCATCAACCAGGCAAGCAATGCCAAGGTCGCCAAGGTCCACGCCGATGCCAACCATCGCCCTTCGACGCGCCAGACAGAAAGCTGGCTTTCCTTCCAGTCCAGCAGGGACGACAAAACTGCCGCATGGACCATCACACCCGCCGCCGTAGCCGACAACGGCGTCGATGCGCGATCATTGAGCCCGAGGGCCGACGAACCGATCAGAACCCATCGCCCCCTTAGAAGCTCGGCGGGAGCATTCCCGGCAAGAATATCGCTTGCTGAGGTGACCGTGTAGGCTTCCCACTTTCGGTCGAACGGAACCTTCCATGACGCCGCATCAAGCGCAGGACTCAATGGCGGCGCCGAACGCTCTGGCACCGATTGGGCACTTTGCGCACTGCATCGGAGCATTTCAAGCGGCAACAACAGGTTCTTCAAGCCCTGCCATTCGACCACCAGCGGCACTTGTCGAATCCGCCCATCGTCGTCCGGACGAATTCCGATGTTGCCCACGCAACGGACCATGGACAGCCCCTCGTGGTTCGCGACAAAGCCGGTTGCCGCTCGAGGTGGTCCAGCGAGTTCCAGCAGATTCGTCGTGCCGTGAAGCAGGGGGACCCCGGTTTGAAGCGGCTGCTCTCTGAGGGCGAAATCAAACGCTTGGGCAAACACGACCGGCCAATGCTCTCCCAGTGCGGCAAGTCGTTTGTCACCCCCGTGTCGGTCTTCTGACCGAGACGGAAAAATAATATCGAGCCCGACTGATTTCGCGTCGTAGTCAACTAGCAACCGTTCGATCAAATCGGCGATCAGAAACCGTGGCCAAGGCCATGGTCCGACGCGGGCGAGGCTCTCCTCGTCGATGTCCACGATCAGAATACGGTCGTCGGTTTTGTCAACAGCCAAGAACCGCCGCACATGATCGTAAAGAACATGCTCGACTGGTTCAATGATCCGTTGCGCTCGGTCAGACCACTGAAGCAACAGACCGAATATGGCAATGCCACACAACGCGAGCACCCGCCTGAAGAATGGAGAAACAATGGCCAATGACCAAGCCACGGCCATCAATTGCCTCTATTTTCCCCAGGATGCCACGCCCGCTGCGTCTAACTGCTTCGAAAGAGCGCGTTGGTAGATGTAGACCGCCTCAGAGGCCTGCGCCCCTCCCACCGCGCCTTGAATAACCGTTGGCGAAAGCAATGGCGAAGCTAGCAATGTCCCATCGCTGCCGACACCACCTGCGCCTTCAATGCGCGCAGAAACAGCCCCTGCCTTGAGGTCAAATCCCGTGGAAAAAACTCGATTCCCGAAATCGATGCGCAAGAAACCATTGCTAGCCACCGAATCAACCGCCTGATTGGTGAACTTGTCGACCACCACCCCTTGATGCGAGGCAAGCTTGAAATCTACGCTACCCGAATTGGGAAGGACCACCTTTTCTGGCCAACCTCCCGCCAACGCGTAATATCGATTGCTGGCAATCAAGGACCGCCCATTCATGATGTCGTCAAGGGCCGCAGTCGGTATACCGGAACCCAATGCTGAATCCACCCGCCCCCATGCCGCCCTGATAGTGGGCGTCACCTGTGGAGGTGTTGGACCTGGGACTTCAGGTAAGGGAGCCACCACCACGGGTGCCGGCTCTGCCACCAATTCCGGCGCCGTCTTTTCGGGCGGAATGAGAGTGTCAGCAACCTGCTGCGACCGATAGGTCTCGATCGCCACATCGGTCGAGACAACCGGACGGCGAGAGGCCACCGGCTCCGTTGGGGCTGGCGGGCGAACCTTGTCGGGCGAAGGCGCGACCGTGACGTCAACCAGTTCCGGACGCACATCACCTTGCCGGAACTGAATCATCTTGTCACGCGCGGATGCGAAGAGTTCGGTCGCGGACCCTCCCTCACATGGACCCAACGCATCGGCGCGGCAACCTGCTCCAAAGCTACTGACTACCACACCTCCAACGCGTACCGTCACACGGGTCAGGCTCATTTCAGAAAAAACGGTGAAATCCGTCCCTCGCACACCAATCGCAGCAATCGGCGTGTTGAACCGGAACTTGTCTTTTGCCGCCTGCGACCCGCGTCCGGAAACGTACCGCGCCACACCACCGATCAGGGTATACCGAATTTCAGACAGCTGTGGCTCCAACGGGTTGAAATGCCATCTGTCAATCTTCAATTCGGACAAAGGACGAACTACCAACAATCCGCCGTCCGACATCCGGACATAGATGAAGCCGTCCACTTGGGTTCGGATGCGATCGCCTTCACGCAATGGCTGACCTTTTCCCACCGCAACAGTGCCCCCGCGCGCGTCTGTTCGCGACACCGACCCGGCAACAAAAACCACCTCGCCGGCGCGGTCTGCCTGGCCCTCTTCTACTGAGGATACTTGCGCCTGCGCTGCCTCAAGTCCAAAGACGAACAACGTTGCCGCAAGTAGAATTCGTCGAAGCCAATCCGAGCCCTCGCCCCTGCGATCCAGGTGCATCTGGAAATGATCGTGAAGTGATTGCATGGACTGGCGCTGTACAAATCGTCCCATCGCCGTTCTATTTTCTCACAGATCAGATCAATGCGACGCATTGGTATCAGGCTAAGTTGCCATCGGGCAACATGCAGCAACTTGGATCGTGTTTTTCTGCATGCCATACGTTTTCAGCCCAACGCGGCAGCGAGGGCGTTTTGTCAGATTCGCGCGGTCCATCGCTTCGCTGTTGGGCATATTGACCGACCGGTGTAGTAAGTCAGGAAACTGAACTTGAATATTCTTCTGACCGGCGCGAACGGGTTCACCGGCCGCCATTTCACCACGATAGCGGCCAAGGCGGGCCACGTCATTACGCCGCTTGATGCGAACTTGTTGGATGTTCCTGCTCTGGAGATGGAGATCTCCAAGCTGAAGCCGGAGGCCGTAGTTCACTTGGCTGGAATTAGTTTTGTCGGACATGTCTACGATCGTGCCTTCTACGATGTCAATCTCTTCGGTACCCTAAATTTGCTGGATGTTCTGATCCGAAGCGCCTTTCCCTTGAAGCGCGTATTGCTGGCCAGTAGCGCCAATGTTTATGGCAACTGTGAGGCTTCACCCATCAATGAGACACAAACTCCATCGCCGGTGAACCACTACGCAATGAGCAAGCTCGCCATGGAGCACATTGCGCGCACGCGTTTTCCTCAGTTGCCGGTGGTTGTCGCTCGACCGTTCAACTACACCGGCCCAGGCCAGACATCCAGTTTCGTGATTCCGAAGCTCGTGATGCATGTCATCCGCAAGATTCCGAAAATCGAGTTGGGCAATCTGCATGTCGAACGGGAGTTCAATGATGTGCGAATGGTTTGTGATGCTTATTTGCGTCTATTGGAACTTGGCACGCCGGGCGAGACCTACAACGTTTGTAGTGGCACGACATATACCCTTCATCAGGTGGTCGAACGACTCGCTTGCCTGAGCGGCCACAGTATGGACGCCCTTGTCAGCCCCGCATTGGTCCGCCCCAACGAAATCCACCAGCTTTGTGGAGACCCTAAAAAACTTCAGTGCGCAATTGGCACGCTGACTTCTTGGAATCTGGAAGATACGTTGGCTTGGATGTTGGCTGAAGCATCTCTTGCCGAATCCAGCAGGACGGCAAGATGAAGGTTGCCTTCAACGCGACATCCCTGCTGTCGCCGTTGACTGGGATTGGCCAATACAGTTGGCAATTGGCTGCGGGATTGGCCAGCCGAGTTGACGTCGATCCCGTTTTTTTCTATGGAACACACTGGAGTCGGCGGGTACGCCCATCTCCGGTTGCGGGCGCGCGGCAACTCATGCCCTTCTTGCGAGATAGCCTGCCCTTTTCTTATGAACTGCGCCGTATGGTGCAGAGCGATCGATTCAGTCGCGCCAGAAAGCCTGCCACGATAGATCTCTATCACGAACCGAATATTTTGCCGTTCCCGTTTGATGGTCCGACCTTGATCACGGTCCATGACCTCTCTTGGATCCGCCATCCCGAGGCTCATCCGAAAAAGCGGGTCCAAGCAATGAACAAATACTTCCCGACCGGTTTGGCTCGGGCCTCGAGAGTGATTACAGATTCGGGATTTGTCAAACGTGAACTGATGACGGTATTCAGTGTCCCTGAAGAAAAGATCAGCGTCGTTCCTCTTGGCGTTGAATCCGAGTTCAGGCCAATGAATGAAGTGCAAACACATGGCACGCTCCAAAGCCTTGGATTGACGCATGGCCGATTCTTTCTGGTGGTCGGCACATTGGAACCGAGGAAAAACTTGAAGGCTGCGGTTGAAGCCTATGTACGGTTGCCAGTCAGCATAAGGATGCGCTTTCCTTTGGTGCTTGCGGGCATGAAAGGCTGGGACACTGATGCACTGAGCCAGCAATTAAGCACGATGAATCGACGCGGCGAAGTGAGATTGCTTGGCTACCTCCCTCGAACCACCCTCGCTTTCGTCGTTGCAAGCGCTACAGGCTTGATCTTCCCGTCCATCTACGAAGGCTTTGGCCTGCCAGTACTTGAGGCGATGGCCTGTGGCATTCCGGTGATATCGTCCAATGCAGCCTCGATGCCCGAGGTTGCGGGCGAAGCGGGGATACTTCTGGATCCTCACGATACTGACGGAATAACGTGGGCCATGGAACACTTGGCCACTTCAGCCGAGGAAAGACGACGCCTTGGCTTGCTGGGGCTTGAGCGTAGCAAGTCGTTCACATGGGAGGCCTGTGTCAATGCGACGGTCGGCGTCTACAGACAGACTCTTGGCAAGTCCTCGAAAGCTCAGCCAACGTCTATAGAACCGAAATTGGCGGAATAAGGATCAGGCCTGCAGCAGCACCTACACCGTTCGCAAGAGCATCGCGCCAACAGAACTTCCGTTGCCCAGTGAAATTCTGCGCGACTTCGCCAGCCAATCCGGCCAAAGTCAGTGCTACCCAGATCTTAAACATATTGGCCTCTGGAAGCCAAAGGGATGTCAACACCGCCAGCCCGGCAAATGCGACCGCATGGAGGATCTTGTCATGATTTCGGAAGCATTCGGGCAACGACTGAACGGGACACAGCAAACCCCAACCAACCAAGCCGACGCCGAAACCCAACAGGACGAAAAATATATTGAGCGATTCAGTATTCATCGACCCAGGACTCGTTGATACAACGAATAGTATGAATTCGCCATCTGTTCACCAGTAAACAAGGCCTGATACCGCATTCGAGCTGCTGAACCCATGGTTTTCGCCAATCTGGGGTTGTCAACCAATAGCTGGATGGCGCTCGCCAACGCCCTCGGTACCTCAGGCGGCACCACCAGACCGGTGACATTGTGTTTATTGATATAGCTCATACCAGATCCGATTTCACAACTGATCATCGGCTTGGAGTGCATAGCTGCCTCAATCAGCGACATGCCAAACGCCTCAGATCTGAGATGGGAAGGAAAAACGAAAACGCTTGCCAATTTCAACAAAGCCGCCTTGTCTTCTTCGCTGACATGCCCAAGAAAGACGAGGTTGGTGACTGATTCCGCTTTGGCCAAGGCTCGGAGTCGATCCAGTTCAGGGCCATCGCCCGCGATGACAATCCGCGCGCGCACGTGGGAGGCTGCCAGGACCAAGGTTTCAAGGCCCTTGTAGTATCGAAGCACGCCGACGAACAGGCCGAATCCTTCCCCCAACGAACCTCGCCAATGTGCGACCCGCGCTTCTGAAGCCGGTGGACAGTTGGCGTCGTCAAGGCCGTTGGGTATCACCTCCGTCTCGTTACCGAGTTGAGCGAGCACTTCGCTCGTACGCTGGTAGTCTGGGGAGGTTGCAATCACACGGTCCACTGAGTTCAAGAATCGAAACATCAACGGCCGATATATTTTCATCCATGTTTTCTGACGAACAATATCGGATTGGTAAGTCACGACGCTCGGTTTCTTTCTCCCGTGACCAAGATAGAGCAAATCGGCGAATGGCCACGGGAATTGATAGTGGACAATATCTGCCCATGTCACATGTTCCGGAAAGCATTTCCAGGCCTGCCAAGAAAATGGATTGGATGCAACCTGAAAGGTAATAGGGTAGCGGAAAACCTCGGCTTCCGATCGAACGATCACACTTGGTGTTGGATTCGGACTCAGAACAAGAATTCGATTTCGGACATTCCGCCGGGACAACCCTTCTGTCAACTGCAACAAGACCTTCTCAATCCCTCCCATGGTGTCCGGGAAATAGGTCTTGTAAACATGCAACACCCGCAACGACGATGCCCCGGTCAAAATAAATCAGCCTCACTCAAGTTCCGACCGCTGGAATCCTTGATTGACAGCACGGGAGGAATGCCGGTATCTGGCCACTCGATACCTACCGCCGGGTCGTTCCACGCGATACACCGCTCATTTTCTGGCGCATAGTAATCGGTCGTCTTGTAGAGAAAATCCGCAATTTCGCTCAAGACAAGAAATCCGTGTGCGAGGCCCGGGGGCACCCACAACTGGCGATGGTTTTCGTCGCTTAACTCAATGCCGAACCACTTTCCAAATGTCAGCGACGCCCGCCGAATATCGACGGCAACGTCAAACACCGCTCCGCGTACGACTCGAACCAGCTTTCCCTGCGGCTGCCTGATCTGATAGTGCAAGCCACGCAGTACTCCACGAGAACTTCGGCTGTGATTGTCCTGTACGAATAAAGTTGATATTCCCGTGGCATCCTCAAAAGCCTTCTGATTGAAGGACTCATAGAAGAAACCCCGTGCATCACCAAATACTTTGGGCTCGATGACCAACACATCAGGAATAGACGTTGGTATCACCTTCATGAAAACCCCACTTCCCGCAGCAAGCGCATCAAATACTGGCCATACCCGCTTTTGGCGAGTGGCTGCGCCAGCGCTTCAAGCTGGCCGGCATCAATGAACCCGTTGCGCCATGCAATTTCTTCCGGGCAGGCGATCTTCAGGCCCTGGCGATTCTCGAGCGTCGCGATGAACTGACTCGCATCCAGCAGACTTTCGTGCGTACCGGTGTCCAGCCACGCGTAGCCACGCTGCATGATCTGCACGCTCAGCTGGCCACGCTCGAGGTAGGCCTGATTGACCGCGGTGATCTCCAGTTCACCCCGCTGACTGGGTTGGACGGACTTGGCGATCTCGACGACCTGGCTGTCATAAAAATAGAGCCCGGTGACTGCGAAGTTGCTCTTCGGCTGCATGGGCTTTTCTTCGATGCTGACAGCCTTTCCGAGGCCGTCAAATGCCACCACGCCATATCGCTCGGGATCGTGTACGTGGTAGGCGAAGACTGTGGCACCCTGGGCTTGTCCGTCCGCCCTGTTGAGCAGCTGAACAAAATCATGGCCATAAAAAAGGTTGTCTCCGAGGACGAGCGCACTCGGTGAATCGCCCACAAACCGGTCACCGA
>ERZ1645187.4164-NODE-4164-length-11801-cov-114.860719_pt1 | contig 11801 bp, 10 predicted proteins | sample MGYA00575352_ERZ1645187 | MGnify/ENA primary metagenome ERZ1645187 (study PRJEB40837, sample SAMN11349314) | freshwater sediment metagenome | isolation source: river sediment | host: Sediment | place: India: Wazaribad , New Delhi | collected 2017-02-21 ... | reverse complement strand
CGCATCTGGCGGATCTTGCCCTTGATCTCGGGCGAGCCCTCGGTCTGCTTGTATTCTTCCTTCATCTCCTCGCGGGTCATGCGCAAGCGCTTGATCCACCGGCGATATTGGAAGAAGTAGTCGAGCCCGGCGACGAACGCCATGACGATCAGCACCGCCGCCATCATCTTCACCGCGGCGTCGCGGATCACCGCCATCAACCCGATCGTGTCGGTGGCGACGATGGTGTCGAGACGGCGCATTTCCGGCCTCAGCGCCATCGCCATGGCGATGCCGACGACGACGATCTTGACCACGCCCTTGAGGCCGTTGACCGCGCCCTCGACCGAGAAGATCCGCTTCAACCCGGCGAGCGGCGAGACCTTCGAGAGTTTCGGCGTCAGCGGTTCGAGGGTGAAGAGCAGCCGATGCTGGATCGCCGACCCGGCGATCCCCGCCGCCAGGAACAGGAGCGCCGGCAGCACCAACACCCCCCCCATCACCAGAGCGAGATGGACGTAGATGTCGCCGAGCGACCGCCCGTCGAGGCTGATGTCGCCGGCGTGATCGAAGAAGGCGGCGAGCGGTTTGGTCAGATCCCGAGACAGGCCCGGCGTCATGAAGGCGACGAAGATCGTGGCGGCGGAGAGCACGAAGAAGGTGGTGAGCTCCTGGCTCTTCACCACGTCGCCGCGTTTGATCGCTTCGTCGATCTTCTTCGGCGTCGGATCTTCGGTCTTGTCGTCGTCGTCCTGGTCTTCGGCCATGCCTCACCCCGCCACCAGACGGCCGAAGGCGTCGCGAACGTGATCCATGTACCACAGCATCGTCGTCGCCAGCACCAGCGCGAACAGCACCAGCCCCGCACCGATCGACAACGGCATGGCGACGAAGAAGATCTGGAACTGCGGCATCATCTTCTGCAGCATGCCGAGCCCGAGGTTGAAGATCAGACCGAAGGCGAGGAACGGCGCCGACACCTGCAGCCCCACCCGGAAACTCTCGCCGACCAGCTTCACCGTCATCTCGGCGAAGTCGCCGACCGGCACCCAATCGCCCGGCGGAAACAAGGTGAAGCTCGACGACACCGCCGACAGCGCCGGCACGTGCAGATCGGTGACGAAGATCATCGTCACCGCCATCAGCGACAGGAAGTTGCCGAAGATCACGCCCTGCTGGCCCTGGGTCGGATCGACCGTCATGGCGAAGCCGAGACCGAGCTGGTTGGCGATGGTGGTGCCGGCCACCTGTGCCGCCGCCAGCACCAACCGGCTCGCCATGCCGATGAACAGGCCGATGGCGATCTCGCCGCCGAGCATCGCCCCGAGCGCCGCCGGCTTGTTCGCCAATCCGCCGGGATAGAGCGGCGCCGCGATCGGTTGCAGCACCAGCGTCAACAGCACCGCGACGGCCAGCCGGATGCGCGGGCTGACCGCCGTTTCGCCGATGCCCGGCAACAGCATCAGGATCGCCCCGATGCGCGCGAAGGCGAGCATGTGGAGGATCGCGATCTCCGGGAGCAGCCGGATGGTCATGCCCACCCCCTCAGCCGCCGGCGATCCGCGCCATGATCCGTGTCATGTAGGAGGCCATCGCCGCGCCCATGAAGGGGAAGGCGAGGAGCATGGTGGCGAAGATGGCGAGGATCTTCGGCACGTAGACGAGGGTGGCTTCCTGCACCTGCGTCACCGCCTGCAGGAGGCCGATCACCACGCCGACGACGAGGCCGACGACCATCACCGGCCCGGCCACGATCACCAGGGTGAAGATCCCGTCCCGCGCGATGTCGATCACTTCGGCGCCGGTCAACGGCTGGCCCTCTCCGCCTGCGCCGACCCGAGCCCCCTCAGATCGGCATCTTCATGATGTCTTCGTAGGCGGCGATGACCTTGTCGCGCAGCGCCACCATCGTCTCGAAGGCGGTCTGCGTCTCCGCCACCGCCGTCACCACGTCGACCACGTCGGCCTTGCCGCTGGCATAGGCGAGCGTCTTGGCCTCCGCCTGCCGCCCCTGATCGACGACGTTGCCGACCGCGGCGCGCACCATCTCGCCGAAGTCCGGCTTGCCGACCTCGGCAATCTGACGCGGATCGGGTCGATTCGCGAGCCCCTGGGCGACGCGGTAGGCATTGGCGGCGACGGCGGCGGTGGACATCGTCATTCTCCGGTGGAAGGGCGCGCGACGGCGGGTCGCGATCAGGCCTTGAGGATGTCGAGGGTCTTGAGGATCATCCGCCGCGTCGCGGTGACGATGTTGAGGTTGGCCTCGTAGGACCGCTGCGCCTCGCGCATGTCCACCGATTCCACCAACGGCTCGACGTTGGGATACTTCACGTAGCCGCTGGCGTCGGCCGCCGGATGGCCCGGCTCGTAGCGGCTCTTGAAGTCGGAACGATCGCGCTCGACTTTGCCGAGATCGACGGTGCGCGCCCCCAACTCCTTGTCGAACTTCGAGGCGAAGGTCGGCACCTTGCGGCGATAAGGCTCCCCGTCGGCGGTCCGCGCCGTCGAATCGGCGTTGGCGACGTTCTCGGCGATGATCCGCATCCGCCCCGACTGAGCCTTGAGGCCGGAGGCGGCGATCTTGAGCGACTGGTTGAATTCCATGGACATGGCCGTTCTCCCTCGCGCCGGTCGCGCGTGCTTCACTTGCGTCCGATCGCGGTGCGGATGAGCGACATCGACTGCTGGTAGAGCGAGGCGGCGGTCTGATAGTCGAGCTGGTTCTCCGCCGACTTCGTCATCTCCTCTTCGATGTCGACGGCGTTGCCGTTGGGCGTCACCTCGAATCGCGGCGAGGCGTCGGACTTGAAGCCCTTCACCCCGTCACGACCGAAGGAATGCCCCGGCTGCGTCACCGCCAGCGACACCGAGGCGAGGCGCGCGCTTCTCGTGCTCATCCGCCCGTCGGCGGTCGCTCCCGCCGCCGCCGGCAGGTCCGGCATCTTGAGATCCTTGCCGCGATAACGCGGCGTGTCGGCGTTGGCGACGTTCTCGGCGAGCACGCGCTGGCGGGCCTGATGCCACTGCATCTTGGTCCTCAGCGCATCGATGAGCTTGAGATCGCCGATCGCCATGCCGGTCTCCTTCGCTTCGGCCCGTGGACCGCACGGGATCCACCCGGCAGGATTTTCCCAGTGCATGGTTAACGACCGGTTAATTCGATGGATCGCACCGGGACCGTGACCGAAGGAAACAGCCGCCGGCTCGCCTTTTCGGTGAAGTTTCGGTAAACCGCCGAGTGTGTGGCCGGCAAAGAACGCCGATCTTGTTTACCATTCGGCCACGGATGCAGATTCGCGCGCACCCGTCGGCCCCCGCCGCACCGCGCGCTCCGAGACGGAGACCGATCGATGAGCGCTTTTCGGGATTGGCTGAACACCCAGTTCGGGGCCGATGGCGGACGAGCGATCCAGATGATTCTGGCGCTCCTGGTCGTCGTCCTCCTGCTGGTGGCCCTCGCCTGGATCTTCCGTCGCGTCTCCGGTCGCATGCAACTCGGCGGACGCGGGCAGCGCCTGTCCGTCGTCGACGCTTCGCCGGTCGACGGCCGCCGCCGCCTGATCCTGCTGCGCCGCGACGACGTCGAGCATCTGGTGATGATCGGCGGCCCCAACGACCTCCTGGTCGAGAGCCGCATCCTGCGCGCCCCGCCGACCGTCGCCGCCCGCCCGGCCGCCCCGGTCGTCGCCCAGGCACAGCAGCCCGCCCGCCCCGAAGAGCCGCGCGGCGAACCGCGCCCGCTGCCCGGTGCCGCCGCGCTCGCCTCCGCCGTCGCCGGCGCCGGGGCCTTCGTGCGCGCCCGCCTCGGCCGTGGCGAGACCGTCGCCGTGCCGGTGGACCGCCGCCAGACCGCCGAATCGTTCGACGAGCAGGCCTTCGACACCCCGCTCGGCCGCCCGGTGCCGAGCGAGCCGCCCAGACCCGAGAAGCCGGCCGTCGCCGCGCAGCCCGCTCCGGTGGTCGCGCCGATCCCGCAGCCGGTGCCGCCGAAGCCCGCGCCGGCCGCGCCGACTCCCTCGGCGCCGATGCCGGCGGAAAAGCCGGTCAACGAACCGCTGAAGCCCGCGCCCGCGCCGACCCCGCAGCCGGTGCCCCAGCCGGCGCCCGCCGCTCCGACGCCCCCGGCACCGAAGCCGGCGGAGAAGCCCGTCGCCGAACCGCCGAAGCCGACCCCCGCTCCGACGCCTCAGCCCGTTCCCACCGCCCCGACGCCCCCGGCGCCGAAGCCGGTGGAAAAGCCCGCGGCCGAACCGCCGAAGCCGGCCCCCGCTCCGGCGCCTCAGCCCGTTCCCGCCACACCGACGCCCCCGGCGCCGAAGCCGGCGGAGAAGCCCGTCGCCGAACCGCCGAAGCCGACCCCCGCTCCGGCCCCGCAGCCGGCACCTCAGCCCGCTCCCGTCGCGCCGACGCCCCCGGCGCCGAAGGCGGAGGAGAAGCCCGTCGCCGAATCCCCGAAGCCGGCGCCCGCTCCCGCCCCGGTACCGCAGCCGCCGGTCGAAAAGCCCGCCCAGCCGCCCGCGCCGAAGGCGCCGGTCGCCGTGGTCGCGGCGGCCGTCGCCGCGGCCGAACTCGCCGACGCGAGCGCAGCGCAGATCTCGGCGAATGCCTTGACCTCGGACCTCGCCGACGAGATCGAGCGCGCCCTGACCGACCTCGCCAAGCGCCCGGACGCCGTCGCGCCCGCATCACCGGTCGAGATCGACCTGCTCGCCGAGCTCGACCTCGTCGTCTCCTCGCTCGAGCGCGATCGCGGCCACGAGGGTCCGGCCCCCCGCCTCGAGCCGCAGTTCACCGAGCCGACGCCCGCGCCGGCCCCGCCGGTGGAGATCGCCCCGCCCGCGCCCGAAGCGGCCCCGCCGGAGAGCGAACCGTTGGCCCCCGCCGCTCCGCCGGTGCAGCCGCCGGCCGCCCCCCTCGACGAACTCGAGGAGGAGATGGCGCGTCTCCTCGCCGAGATCTCCGGGCAGACCCGGCGATGACACCGCCGGCCGCCGACGCCTGCCCCGAGACCTCGACCCGACTGATCGCGGTCGGCGCAGAGGGAGCGGCGTCGCGGCCCGAAACCGGGCTGCTGCGCCGTGCCCTCGCCGCCTCGGCCAAGGCGACGTTGCTCGCCCTGGCGTTGGGGCTCGTCGGCCTGCTCCTCGGCATCGGCCCGGTGTCGGCTCAGGACGTCTCGATCAGCCTCGGCGCTTCCAACACCGTCTCCGAACGCGCCGTCCAACTCGTCGCGCTGATCACCCTCCTCTCCATCGCCCCGTCGATCGTGGTGATGGTGACGAGCTTCACCCGCATCGTCGTGGTGCTGTCGCTGCTGCGTTCCGCCATCGGCCTGCAGACCGCCCCGCCGAACTCGGTGATGGTGTCGCTGGCGGTGTTCCTCACCGCCTTCGTCATGGCGCCGACCTTCAACCGCGCCTGGGAAGACGCGATCAAGCCGCTGACCGAGGCGACCATCGAACTCGATCAGGCGGTGGAGCGCGCCACCCCGCCGTTCCACGAGTTCATGCGCAGCCAGGTGCGCGAGAAGGACGTCGCGCTCTTCCTCGATCTCGCCCGCGAGGCGGCGCCCGCCAAGCCCGAGGATCTCGGCCTGCGCGTCCTGATCCCGGCCTTCATGATCTCGGAACTCCGCCGCGCCTTCGAGATCGGCTTCCTGCTCTATCTGCCCTTCCTGGTGATCGACCTCGTCGTCGCCTCGATCCTGATGTCGATGGGCATGATGATGCTGCCGCCGGCGACCATCTCGCTGCCGTTCAAGCTGATCTTCTTCGTGCTGGTCGACGGCTGGAATCTGGTGGCCGGAAGCCTGGTGAAGAGCTTCGGCTGAGCCGCTTCAGTGCCCAGCCGTCTTCTCGTCGGGCTTCGGGGTCGGCTCGGCGCTGGCGACCTTCTCAGGCTTCGCGGCCTTGGGATCGGCCTTGGCCTCCGGCTTGGCGGCGGGCTCCGGCTTCGCCTCGGGGGCGGCCTCCGGCTTGCCGGACTGGGTCGGATCGGGCGCCACCGTCGACGCCTTGGGGTCGAGATACTGCGCCCGATACTCCTGCAGGAACTGGCGCATCGTGTCGATCGAAGCGATCTCCTTCGCCACCTGCCGAAACTCGCCGCCCTGAGTCTGGATCGGCCGGGTCACCACGTCGAAGGTGTGGGCGTTGGGGCTGTCGGCCATCTTGCGCTGGAACTTGCCGCGCAGCCGATCGAGTTGCAGTTGGTCGTTGGCCAGCGCATAGGCGATCGCCACCCGCAGCACGTCCTGCCGCTCCTGATCGTCGAGCGCCGCGGTGTCGGACCAGCGGCTGCCGAGCATGGCCTCGAGCCGTTCGCCCGCCTCGCGCCACCGCTTCGCCTTCCACAGGATGTCGGCCTTGAGGCGGATCGCGTCCGGCCCGGAGAGCGAGGACAAGAGCTCGAGCGCCGTCTCGTTGCGCCCGGCGTCGGCCAGCGCCCGGATCTCGACCAGCCGGCGCTGCCGCTCGAGGCTGAGCGGCAATTGCGATTGGCGCGTCTTGTTGAGCACCGCGAGCGCCCGATCCGGCTTCTTGTCGAGCAGATGGACGACCGCGAGATCGGCGGCGATCTGCGCCCGCGCCGCGCCCTTCAGGCGGTTGTCGACCTGATAGGAGAGGAGCTCCGCCGCCTGCGGCAAGAGATCGACGGCGATCAGGCGGTCGGCGAGCTTGCGCACCACCTCGTCGCCGCGCCGGCCGATCGGCACCAGTTCGCGGAAGTCGTAGTAGAGCGCCAGCGCCTCGACCGGCTGCAACGCCTTGTCGGCGTCGTCGAGATAGAGGGCGAGGAAGCGCCGCCCCATCTCGTCCTGGAGCAGCCGCGTCGTCTCCGAGTTCGGCGCCACCATCAGCGCCGAGCGCATCGCCTGGAAGGCGTCGCGATACTGCCCGCCGTCGGCGAGCAGCCCGGCGAGGAAGCGCAGGGTCCTGAGTTCGATCTCGTCGCCACGCCAACCGAAGGCGAGCGACTTCATCCGATCGATCGCCTCTTCGCGCTTGATCTTGCCGTCGCGCATCAGCGCCCGGGTCTCGCGGTAATCGGCCTCGGCCTGGGCCTTGCGGTCGCCGGTCGCCCGCGCCCGCTCCCACCGCGCCTGCGCGTCCTCCCGCCGCCCGCCGGCATCGGCGAGCCGGGCGTGGAGATTCTCGAACCGGCCGGCGAGATCGGTCGTCAGCGTCTCGGTCTCGATCTCGGCGAGCCGTGCCTCGCCGTTGCCGAAGTCGTTGAGTTCGATCGCCGCTTCGGCCGCCGCGAGGTTGAAGAGGTTCTGCACCGGCACGGGATAGGCGCCGAGCACCGCGGTCGCCCGCAGAGCGTTCTCCCGCGCCTCGTCCCACTTGGCCTGATCGGCCGAGGCGATGGTCCGCCACAGCGCCGCATCGGGGTTCTCCGACACCTCGGACCGGGCGAGCGTCTCCCGCGCCTTGGCCGAGCGCCCGGCCAGCGCCTGCGCCGCGCCGTAGAGCACGACGAACCCGGGGTCGGTCTCCGCCCCCGGTTCCTCCGCCGCCAGGATGCGCAGCTGCGCCAGCGCCTCCGGGGCGAAGCGGTGACCGATGTAGAATTCGGCGAGGTCGATGCGCGCCTGCCGCCGCGCCCGGTCCTTCGATTCGATCACCGCCTGCAGGAGTTCGCGCGCCCGGCCTTCGAAGCCGGGCGCGTCGGAACGATCGAAGGCCTTGGGATCGACGGGGATGCGATGGATCCCCGTCTGGGTGCGCGGCACCGGCACGTCCGGCTGCTCGACCGAGCCGGTGGTGAGGTTGAGCCCCCGCTCGCGGCCGATGGTCACCTGACCGGCGTCGAGCGTCACTTGCACGTCGTCGCCGCGCGGCACCACCGCGACGCCGTGCGCCGAGGGCAGCGTCTCGACGTCGACCATGCTCTGCGGCTTCAGCAGCCCGCGCGCCGGCCCGTGGGCGGTGACGATGACGATCCGATCGCCGATGTCGGGATCGGCGATCTCGTGGACCGCGCCGCCGTCCGGCAGATCGATCTTGAGCGAGGCGTTGCCGTCGGCCCGGACCGCCCGGCGCAGCTTCAACGGCCGCGACGGCTCGAGCACCATCTCGCCGATCGACAGCACCCAGCTGTTGCCGTCCGCCCCGAGCGTGGTGAGCAGCGGCTCGCCGAGCTGGATCCGCATCGCCTGGAAGCCGTTCGACTCGACCATCTCCACCTTGCGGGCGAGCGCACCGAGATTGGGCGCCACCGCCTCGGTGTCGAGCACCTCGTCGGTGTCGAACACCACCCACAGCGACTCGTCGCGCTTGAAGGCGGCGCTCGCCACCTTCTTCGGGAAGGGGAATGACATGCGCACCACGTTGCCGATGCGCTTGGCTTCGACCCGCACCGGCAGATGCTCGCTCGACGAACGCCGCGGCACCGCCGAGGCCGGCAGTTCGCCCGCCGGCGAATCGGAAATGACCGTCGCCGGCTCCTCGGCCCGCGGCGCGGCCGGCACCGGGGCGGCCGCCGGCGGCTCCTCCGTCGGCAGCGGCGCCTCGCGGGTCTTCGCCACGGTCTCGGCCGCCGGGGTCGCGGTCTCGATCGCCGGACGCGGCTGCGGCATGCCCTTCGGCGCCGGCTTGGCCTCGGCGACCTTGGCGGGCTTGGCCTCGGCCGGCGGGAGCACCGCCGGCTTCGCCTCCGCGGGCTTCGCCTCGACCGGCTGGACCGGTGCGGGCGGAACCGGCGCCACCACCGGCGCCTGGGCCGGGACCTCGGCCGTCGGCTCCGGCGCCCGCGCCGAGCCGGGAACGGTGATGCGATCCCGTCCCTTGCCCGCCGCCTCGCCGAGGATCTTGCGCACCGCCGCCTCGCCCGGATTGGTCGGCGGACCGGCATGGACGAGATCGATCACGTAGGTGTCGGCGTCGCGGAAGCCGCGCACGTCGGCATCGGGCGCCACCTGGAAGACCACACGGAGCTTGCCGTCGGTCGCATCGGCGAAGACGTCCTTCAGCCCCGGCACCGGTTCGAGATCGATCGGCGCGAGGTCGACCTTGGCGGGATGGTTGAACACCACCGTCACCCGGTCCTCCTCCCGCGACATCTTGGTGTCGAACGGCAGGTTCCAGCCGAAGGAGAAACGGGTGAAGGTCGGCAGCCGGCCGATCTTGAAGTCGAGCCGCGGCTGGACGCGATTGCCGAGCCGCGCCAGATCGGCCTCGCGCGCCGCCCGCATCGCCGCTTCCGCCCGCTTGGCCAGTTCCGCCACCACCTCGGGCGGCAGCGCCGGCGGCGCGCCCGACCACTTCTGCGGCAGGAAGTCGACGAAGAGCTTCTCGCCCGCCTCCATCGTGTTGACCCGCACCTGGCGGGCGAGCGCGATGCGCAGCCCGTGCCCGGCCGGATCCGGCCGCGCCACGGTGACGTAGGACGACAGCGTCGCCGCCGCCCGGTCGACGTCGATCTCCACCGGCTCGGTGAAGTCGAGCACCAGCACGCCGTTGGCCATCCGCGTGCTGAACTGCGGCACCAGGGTGCGATCGCGGAAGGTGATGACCATGCGGCCGAAGCCGCTCTCGAGCGTCGCCTTGGCCTCGGCCTTGGCGCCCTCGGCGAAGGCCGGCGTCGGCGACCCGATCGGCGCGAGGAGGAACGCGGCGAGCATCAGCACGGCCGCCGTCCGCCGGCGTCGCGAGGCGTGCCGGGGGATCGATCGATCCGAGATGATGGACGCGAAACTGAAGACCACGGCCGTCGACCCACGCCGGAACTCGTCGACCGACGCTAGGTGATCGCGGTGAACAGGCGGTTAAGTCGCCGCGCCGGCGTGACGATCGGCCGACCGCGGATCAGCCGTTGCGGCCCTGGATCTTGGGAAGTTCGCGCTCGGCCGGCTGCGCCGTCTCGGCGCCGCGCCGGTTGGCCAGTTCCACCGTCAGTTTTTCGGCCTGTTCCGCCGACATCTTGGCGACGATGTCGCCGAGTTTCTTCGGGTTCATCTGCCGGCCGAGTTCGGCGGCGAGCCCGATGTCGAGCTTGTCGAACACCCGCGCCGCGTCCTTGGCCTTCATCGACTCGTACATCTTGACGAGATCGGAGAGCTCCTTGGCCTTGGCCTCTTCCTTGGCCTTGGTCGCGCCGCCGATCTTGTCCTCGAGCGTCTTCAACTCGTCGACGCGCTTGCCGATGCGGTCCTCGCTCGCCTTGAGCAGGTCTTCGCGCATCTGCATCGACCGCTCCAGTTCCTCGAGCTTCTTGCGACGCTCGGCGAGCTTCTGGAGGATGTCGATCTCGGAGAGCAGTTCCTGACCGGCGATCGGCTTGGCCTCGTTGGGCTTGTCGCCGGAGACCTTGGTGTCGACCTTGGTCGGCGTCACCGAATTCTTCGGATCCGCCGGCGGCGCACCTTCCGGAGCACCGTGCCCTTCTTCCTTCTTCTCGCCGCCACCCGACGAGCCGGTGGCGATCATGTCCACTTCCTGACGCGACACCGGATCCCAGGCCACCGCCTCCCGCGCGCGACCACCCAGGGTGAGCTCCGCGACCTTCAGGCCGAGAAGCACCACCGCAGCGGCGATCACCAGGGGGAGGAGGCGGATTCGGATCATGCGGCCGCTCCGGTCTGACGCTTCATCTGGCCGAGACGCGCGGTGGCTTCCGAGACGCGGGCGCGCAGCTCACCGAGCCGGGAGGCGTTGCGCGCTTCGCTCTCGATCGGCGCGACCGCAGCCGGCTCGCGCGCCGCCTTGGTCTCCACCGCCGCCTCGCCGAGGCCGGCGCCGCGCGCCGCCTGGGTGATGCGGATGATGCGGTTCAGGAGCTTCTCGCCCTCGCCGATCTCCTTCTCGATCTCGCGGGAGAAGAACTCCGCCTCGCGCAGCCGCTGGGCCAGCGACTTGTCGCAGTCGGTCGCCGTCTCCTTCAGACCGAGGATGGCGCGTTCGGCGATCTCGGTGGCGGTGAGCAACTCCGAGATCGTGGCCCGGAGATTGGCCTCGTCGGCCCTGAGGCGCTGCAGCCGCCGGTCGAGCAGGATGCAGTAACCGATGGTGAGCACCAGGAGCACCGCGACCAGAATCTCGACGGCGATGTCGATCCAAGGGGTCATCATGACGGCTGCATCTCCTTCTGGGCCGCGGCTTTCTCGAAGGCCGCCAGGGTCATCTTGGGCCGCCGCAGATTGCGGTCGACACGGATCGAGATCTGTTCGCCCGCCCGCCCCATCTGCCCCTCGGTGAGCGGCACGCCGCCACACTTGATGGTGACGGGATCGCGCGGGCCGACGTCGAACACCAGGGTCTGGCCGACTTCGAGTTCGAGGATCCGCCCGAGCGGCATCTCGCGCTCGAACAGGACGGCGTCGACGGCGATCTCGGCGGCGTGGATCTCGGTGGCCAGATGCCCTTCCCAGATCGGATCGCGGCCGAACTTCTCGCCCATGAACATCTGCAGCAGCAGATCACGGATCGGCTCGAGCGTCGCGTACGGGATCAGGACCTCGATCTTGCCGCCGCGGTCCTCCATGTCGATGCGGAATTCCGCCAGGATCGCCGCATTGGCCGGCCGCGACACCGCCGCGAAGCGCGGGTTGGTCTCGAGCCGCTCCAGCGTGAACTTCACCGGCGACAGGGGCGCGAAGGCGAGCTCGGCGTCGGCGAGCACCACCTCGATCATGCGGCGCACGAGGTTGGTCTCGATCGTCGTGTAGGGCCGCCCTTCGACCCGGATCGGCGTGGTGCCGCGGCCGCCGCCGAGCAACACGTCGATGATCGAATAGATCAGGCTTGAATCGACGGTCGCCAGACCGAAGTTGTCCCACTGCTCGGCCTTGAACACGCCGATGATCGCCGGCAGCGGGA
>ERZ1645187.4162-NODE-4162-length-11806-cov-7.665220_pt1 | contig 11806 bp, 10 predicted proteins | sample MGYA00575352_ERZ1645187 | MGnify/ENA primary metagenome ERZ1645187 (study PRJEB40837, sample SAMN11349314) | freshwater sediment metagenome | isolation source: river sediment | host: Sediment | place: India: Wazaribad , New Delhi | collected 2017-02-21 ... | reverse complement strand
ACCAACGACCTCAAGGTTATGGGCCTTGCGAGCTACCAGGCTGCTCTACCCCGCAGAGATAGTATAGCACAATCCGCGGGGCAATGCAAACATTATCGCGTACGGCCTCAGCCCTGCTTCGCGGCAAGGGCCTCCAGGTAGGAAGCGAACTCCGGGTCCTCCCCCTTCAGCAGGGCCGGCAGGGCGGCGCGGAAATCAGGACGGCGGCACCAGTCGCGCATGTAGTCCTCCCACGAGGACCAGCGCCTCGCCTGCATAGGGGTCATGCGTTCGCAGTAGAGCAGCAGGTAAGCTCGCTCGAAGAGCGACACCAGCATCTCGAAGACTATGGCGATACGCTCCCGCTGCGGCTGGTTCAGTTCTATGGCCTTCTCGCCGGAAAAAAGGCGGAGGTCGGGGTTCGCCAGCGCTATCTTCAGGAACTCCTGGTAGTTATCGGAGAGCAGCTGGTATACCTCGTCCTCCTCGTTCTCGCGAGCTTTGCGCTGTTCGAATATGAACACGCCTATGGCCAGCGGGAAACCGATGACGGTCACCACGTAGCTCAGCAGTTCCCAGGTTTCAAGTTCGAACATTAATGCCTCCGCCGCCGGGTCTTTTTATTTGGAGCGGTTCAGTATGGCGGCGACAGCGTTTATCTTTCCGGCCAGCACGCCGTGCACCTTGAGCGCCTTGCGGATATCGGAGAGGAACTTATGCTCCCCGGGAAGCACTTTCCCGTCCGCCAGTGCGATCTGGGCGGCCCAGGCATATGCGGTCTCGGAGAGACGCGCGGAAAGCAGGGAGGCGGCCTCGGCGATCACTTCGGCGCGGCCCTTACCCTCCACGGCCTCGGCGACGCAGGCGGCGTATTCCCGGGCGCTTTTCACGCGGTCGAAAAGCGGGTTCATGGCCACCATGGTATCTATCCTGGAAAGTTCCCGCTTATCCAGTTTCCCGTCGCTGGCCAGCGCAAGCACGCATATCGCCATAACGGCGTCGGATTGCGAACGCAAGGTTCTATGGGAACCGCCGCAAGCGCAGCCGCAGGTCTCTTCTTTCTTCATTGTCTCCCCCTATGCCGTTTCCGGCCGGATCATTTTTCTATCCCAAGCGTGTCGACGACGTCGCCGTCCTTGTTGTAGACGGTCATGTTCAGCGCGCCGGCCTTCACGTCCGCCACGGCGAAGGTGTAGGAGGGCACGAACTTCTCGGACCACTCCTCGTTGCGGCGCTGTATGTAGAGCGGCGCGCCGCCGCCGCCCAGCGTGACGTATACCACGCCGTCGGCCTCGTCGGGAACCCCGTCCTTGAGCGGCACGGTGCGCTCGTAGTCGTGGTCGTGTCCCTGGAAAACCACGTCGACGCCGTGCTTTACGAACAGCGGCTCCAGGGCGGCCAGCTGGGCCTCCGAAGTTTCATGCGCGCCGGTGGAGTAGAGCGGCTCGTGGACGACCACGAACTTCCAGGCCTTGTCCCCCTTCCCCAGGTAATAGTCCAGCCACTTGTACTGTTTGGAACCGGGCGTAAGAGGCGGGGCGTACAGCGCGCCGTGGAAGGCGTTGGCGTCCAGCACGAAGAAGCGGGCGTTGGCGGTGTCGAAGAAATAGTAATGCGGCGGCAGGCCGGTCAGCGGCACGCTGTGGAAGGGCGCGTAGTTGGCCTTTATGAAGCCTTTGCCGGCGGCGCTCTTCATGTCGGCGCCGTAGTCGTGGTTGCCCAGCGCCGCGAAGAACGGCGCGCGGGCCATCAGCGCGGCGTAGGGCTTGAAGTACTGCGCGTCGGCGTCCGAGTCCAGGCCGGACTCGGTCATGTCGCCGGTGTGCAGCACGAAGTCTGGGCTGAACTTGTCCATCTGCGCGGCCAGCGCCAGCTGCTCCGGCGTGGCGGAACCGGCGCCGGAGTCGCCGAAAGCGAGGAAGGAGAAATACGGCTTGTCCTCGGGCTTGAAGGTGGAGAACTTCCCCTCGAAGGCCTTGTACACCCCGGCCGTACCCTCGGCGGGCAGGTAGATCCTGTAGCAGTGGGTGGTGTCGGGCAGCAGGCCGAACAGCGGAGCCTTCTGCTCCTTCTGCGACGGCAGTATGGTCTGGAAGCGTTCGCAGTCAGGCGCGGCCCCGTAGGTGAGCCACACCGGCGTGGAGATGTCCAGGCGGAAGCGCACGGTGACCATGTCGCGGGACATGTTCTCGAGGTAGGGCCCGCGGAGCAGCGAGGCCGCCCGCGCCGGAGCGCAGGCGGCCAAGAGCGCCAGGGTCAGCAGCGCGCGCCTCATTTCCCGGCGTTCTCCTTGCAGAACACCGGCGAGACCTGGAACTTCACGGCGTCTATCAGGCCGCGGTCGGTGATGCGGATCTCGGGGATGGGCGGCAGCGTCAGGAACGACATCGCCATGAACGGGTCCGAGAGCTTCGAACCGAGCATCCGGGCTATCTCGTTGAGGCGCTTCTGCTTCTCGCGCACGAAGTCGGCGCTGCGGTCGCTCATCAGGCCGGCCACCGGCAGGGGCAGCGCCTCCAGCACCTGGCCGTTCAGAGCGGCTACTATGCCGCCCTGCATCTTCACCACCTGCACGGCCGCGGTGTACATGTCGCCGTCATGCGTGCCGACGACGATGATGTTGTGCGAGTCGTGCGAGACGGACGAGGCTATCGCGCCCTTCTTGAGGCCGAAGCCCTTCACGAGCGCCAGCGCAATGCGGCCGGAGGCCATGTGGCGCTCTATCACGGCGATCTTAAGGATGTCGCGCTCGGTGTCGGAGGAGACGTAGCCGCCGTCCTCCTTGACGCGCTCGACGGTGGCCTTGGTGACGATCTGGTCGGGGATCACGTTGATGACGCGGGCGAACCTGCCCTGCGCCTTCATCGCGAAGTCCTCGTGCTCTATCCATTTCACGTTGACGGTGCCGCGGGTCTTGCCCTTGTACTCCTTTATGACGCCCGGCTCTATATCCCCGCCCTTCGACACCAGCCTGCCGTCCTTGAACACGCCGGTGATGTGCAGCTTCTTCAGGTCGTCTATCACCACCAGGTCGGCCGCGTAGCCGGGGGCTATGGCGCCGAGGTTCTTCAGGCCGAAGTACTCGGCGGTGTTGATGGTGGCCATCTGTATGGCGCGTATCGGGTCCACGCCGAGGCGTATAGCGGTGCGCACCAGGTAGTCTATGTGGCCCTCGCGCACGATGTCGTCGAGGTGGCGGTCGTCGGTGACGAAGACGAACTTGCGGGAGTTCTCGGAGTTGACGAGCGGCAGCAGGCCTTTCAGGTTCTTCGCGGCGGTGCCCTCGCGGATCATGATGTACATGCCGGCGCGCAGCTTTTCGCGCGCCTCGGCCACGTCGGTGCACTCGTGGTCGGAGCGTATGCCGGCCGCCACGTAGGCATAGAGCTGCTTGTCCTTGAGCATCGGGGCGTGACCGTCTATCACCTTGTGCTTGGCGATGGCGATCTTCTTAAGGACCTCGTCGCGGCGGTTGATCACGCCGGGGTAGTCCATCATCTCGCCTATGCCCAGCACGCGGTCGTCGTTGAGGAGCAGGCCCAGGTCGTGGGCGGACAGCTCGGCGCCGGCGGTCTCGAGGTTGGTCGCCGGCACGCAGGAAGGGAGCATCATGTAGACGGAAAGCGGGCTGTCCTCGCTGGAGGCCAGCATGTAGCGTATGCCGTCGAGGCCCAGCACGTTGGCGATCTCGTGCGGGTCGATCACGGCGGTGGTGGTGCCGTGCGGCAGCACCACGCGGGCGAACTCGGGGATCTTCACCATCGAGCTCTCTATGTGCACGTGGCCGTCTATGAAGCCGGGGGCCACGTAGGCGCCCTTCAGGTCCATGACCTGCTTGGCCTTGTAGTCGCCGAAGCCCACGACGCGGCCGCGGTGTATGGCCACGTGCGTGCGGTGCACGTCGCCGGAAAAGGTATTGACGACGCGGGCGTTCTTCAGCAGCAGGTCGACGCGCTTGGCGCCGCCGGAGATCTCTATGGTGTTGCGCAGGTTCTCAAGACTGGATTCGTTCTCGCTCATATATGCACCGCCTTATAATTAGTTGTTTAATTCTACATATTAGCGGGGGCCGGCGCAAAACCCGCGTGCCTTATTTTTTGTATCATACCTTCTCGTCCACGATATGACACCTGCCCGGACCAGATATCTCAGGAAAGTCGCCCACGCGCTGGCGGCCGCCGCCGCCCTGGCGGTGACCGGCTACACCGGCGCCCTGCTCTACCGCAGTCTCGGAGAATGGCGGGACACGGACAGGAGGATGAAGCACATACAGGAAGTCTCCTCCGCCGTCGAGCGGGTACAGGACATGCTGATTGAGTCCGAATCGGCTGTGCGCGCCTACGCGCTGACCGGCCGGGAGACGGACCTGGCATCCTTTGAAAAGGCCGTGGCCGGGCTCGACCGGGAAACAGCCGCCCTCGCGGCGGGCGACGCGGCGCATCCATCAAACTCCGGGAAGATCAAGTCGCTGCAGGGGTCAGTTACGCGCCGGAAAGAACTGTTCCGGGCCACGCTGCAGGCCAGGCGCTCAGGCAGGCGCATAGACGCCCTCGTCAGCGAAGGCTCGGCGGTAAGCGCCTCCATACGCGCGGCCGCCGGCGAGATAAAGGCGGAGGAGAGCGCCGACAGGGAGAAACTCTCGCAGGAGTTCACGTCCATACGAGAACGCCGTTACAGGCTGATAAACACCTTCTTCGCGCTTATATTCGTAATAACCGTAGCCGGCCTGGTCGCGGCGCTGCGCGCGGTACGCCGGAGGGCGGCCGCCGAGCGGGCGCTGGCCGAGACCAATTCCAGGATGCAGAGCGTGCTGGACTCGGCCGCGCAGCTGGCCATAATAGTCACAGACACCCAGGGCGGCGTAACGCTGTTCAGCCGCGGGGCCCAACTGATGCTCGGGTACTCCGAGGCCGAGATACTGGGCCGCAAGCCGGACCTTATACACGTACCCTCCGAACTTGAAAGCCACGCCGCTGAACTGGGGTCCAGGCTCGGAACGGCGCTGGTCCCCCCGCTTTCGCTGGTAGAGCTGGCCCGGCGCGGCGGTTACGAGAAAAGGGAATGGACGCTGGTCAGGAAGAACGGCTCCCGTTTCCCCGCCGAACTCACCATTGCCCCCATAAAGGATGCGTCCGGCCGCGTGGCGGGTTACCTCGGCCTGGCCACCGACATAACCGAGCGGCAGGCCGCCCAGCTGGAGATGCGCAAACTCTCCACCGCCGTTAAGGCCAGCCCTACGTCGATAGTCATCACGGACAAGGACGCGCTGATAGAGTACGCCAACCCCAAGTTCTTCGAGCTGACCGGCTACGAGCCCTGGGAACTGATAGGCAAGAACCCCAGGCTGATAGCCTCGGGGCGCACGCCGACGGCGACCTACAAGCAGCTGTGGGAGACCGTTCTCGACGGCAGGGAATGGACCGGCGAGCTGCTCAACCGCAAGAAGAACGGCGAGCTTTTCTGGGAACAGGCCTCCATCTCCCCGGTAAAGGACCGCCGCGGCAACATCACCAACTTCATAGCGGTCAAGGTGGACATCACGGACCGCAAGCTGGCGCAGCGCGAGATAGAGAAGGCCCGCGACGCCGCCATGGAACTGGCGCGGCTGAAGTCGGAGTTCCTCGCGAACATGAGCCACGAGATACGCACCCCGATGAACGCCATCATCGGCATGACCGGACTGCTGATGGACACCCCGCTCACGCCGCAGCAGCGGGAATACGCGCGCACCGTCAACTCGGCCGGAGAGGCCCTGCTCGACGTGCTGAACGACATACTGGATTTTTCCAAGATAGAGTCGGGCAGGCTGGAGATAGAGTCGCTGGATTTCGACCTGAGGGAGACCGTGGAGAGCACGGCCGACCTGCTGGCCCCCCGCGCGCAGGCCAAGGAGATAGAACTGGCCTGCCTGCTGGAGCCCGGCGTGCCTTACGGCCTTCGCGGCGACCAGGGCCGGCTGCGGCAGGTGCTGCTGAACCTGATGGGCAACGCCGTCAAGTTCACCGACCGCGGCGAGGTGGTGCTGAGAGTATCTCCGGCCGGCGAGAAGGACGGCCGCGCCCTGCTCAGGTTCTCGGTGAAGGATACCGGCATAGGCATAGCCCCCGAAGCCCAGAAACGCCTTTTCCAGGTCTTTACGCAGGCCGACGCCTCGACGACGCGCCGCTACGGCGGCACCGGCCTCGGCCTTTCGATCTCGAAGAAGCTCGTGGAGATGATGGGCGGCGAGATAGGCGCCGAGAGCGAGCCCGGCAAGGGCTCGACGTTCTGGTTCACGCTCCCATTCGAACGCCAGGCCGCGCAGCCGGCCGACGAGCCGCCGCGCGCCGACGTGGCCGGCGCCAGGACGCTCATCGTGGACGACAACGCCGCCAACCGCGAGATAGTGGCCCGCTACCTGGAGCTCTGGAAGATGCCTTACGCGGCGGCCTCTTCCGGCGAGGAGGCGCTGACCCTGCTCCGGAGCGGGGCGGCTGCCGGGCGGCCTTTCGTCCTGGCCGTGCTGGACATGCAGATGCCCGGCATGGACGGCCTCGTACTCGCCGGGCGCATAGACGCGGACCCCGCCATCCCCCCTTTAAAAAAAGTGATGATGACCTCCCTGGGCGGCGGGCTGAAGACCCGTGAACTGCAGCCGGCAGGCATCTCCGCCTGCCTCGCCAAGCCGGTGCGCCCGGCCGCGCTCCTAAAGGCGCTGGGCTCGGCGCTGGCCGGCCAGAAGCAGGAGCCCAGGCCGGAGGAAACGGCCCCGGAGACGCCGCGCCGGCGCTATTTCCGCGTCCTCGTCGCCGAGGACAACACGGTGAACCAGAAGGTGGCGGTGCGCCAGTTGGAGCGGCTGGGCTACGATTCCGACGTGGCGGCCAACGGCATAGAGGCCATAGAGGCGCTGAAGCGCCGCGACTACGACCTGGTGCTGATGGACTGCCAGATGCCCGAGATGGACGGCTTCCAGGCGGCCGCCGAGATACGCCGACTCGAGGACGAGCTGGGCCGCATACCCATAGTGGCCATGACCGCCAACGCCATGCAGGGGGACCGCGAACGCTGTCTCGCCGCCGGCATGGACGGCTACCTCCCCAAGCCGGTGCGCCTCGAGAAGATGGAAGAGGCGCTGCGCCGCTGGGACACGCTGCTCGACGAGGCCGCGCTGGCGGAGATAAGCGGCCTCGGCGAAGCGGGCGTCTTCGCGGAGATCATAAGGACTTTCCTGAGGGACCTGCCGGGCAGGCTCGGGGACTTTAAGGCCGCGCTGGCCGCCGGCGACGCGCCGGCGCTGAAACAGGCCGCGCACGCGCTGAAGGGCGCCGCGGGGAACATAGGCGCGCTGCGCCTGCAGAAGATCTGCAGACTGATAGAGACGCTGGGCGCCGCCGGGGACATCGCCGGCGCCGCCGAAGCCGCCGCCCCGCTGGACGCCGAGGCCGACGCCACCGCCGAAGCCCTGAAGGCCAGGCTGGCCGGACTCAAATGACGGGGATCCTCGCCGCCGCCCAGCCTTACGCCGGTCTTACGGCGCTGGTCTTCCTGGCCGGCTTCGTGGACGCCATCGCCGGCGGCGGCGGGCTTATCACCCTGCCGGCCTATCTTGCCCACGGCCTTTCCCCGGCGCTGCTGCTGGGCACCAACAAACTTTCCTCGTCGATGGGCACCACGGTAGCGGCGGCCCGCTTCCTGAAGGAAGCCAGGCTGCGCGCCGACCTGCTTTTCATCCTCGTGGCGCTGGCCGCGGCCGGCTCCTTCGCCGGGGCGCGCGCCATAGCGCTGGTACCGCCTGAGACCGTGCGCTACCTGCTGATAGTGCTGCTGCCGCCGGTGGCGGTATTCCTGGCGGCCCGCAGGCGCTTCGGCCTGTCGGACACCAGCTCCCGCTTCTCCGAGGGCGCGCTGCTCTCTCGCTCGGGCGGCATCTCCTTCGGCGTCAGCTTTTACGACGGGCTGCTGGGGCCCGGCACCGGCACCTTCCTCGCGCTGGCCTTCGCGCGCTTCTGCGGCTACGACCTGCTGCGCGCCACCGCGCTGGCTAAACTCCTGAACCTGGTCTCCAACCTTTCCGCGCTGGCGGCCTTCCTGTGGCTGGGCCGCGTCGACGTAAAGCTCGGCCTGGCGATGGGCCTGGCCGGCATGGCCGGCAACTGGGCCGGCTCCCACCTGGCGCTGAAAAAAGGAGCATGGGTCATACGCCCCATGCTCCTCCTGGTCTCGGCCTCCCTGCTCGTGAAGGTGGCCTGGGACATGCTGAAATAGCTAGCGCAGCATCACCGCCAGCCCGAAGCGCCCGGTCTTCTCGCCGTCGCGCCTCCAGGAATAGAACCGCTCCTTCTCCGAGTACGTGCACAGGTGCATGAACTCGTAGCGCGCCAGGCCCAGCGCCTCCAGCCGCGCGCGCACCAGCTCGCGCAGGTTGAAGAAATGTATCCCCTCCTTCAGCGTCAGGAAGCGCCGGTCCGAGCCGGGCGGCAGCATGGCGCGGAACTTCTCCAGGAAATCGTCCTTCACGGGGTAATGCGCGGCGGAGATCATGGGCGAGACCACGGCGGTGACGTCGGCGGGGTCGGTGCCGAAGCGCAGCCGCATGACGTTAAGCGCCGCCGAATGGGCGTCCAGCAGTGCCCCGCGCCAGCCGGTATGAACGGCGGCCACGGCCTTGCGGCGGGGATCGTAGAAGGCGGTCAGCGCGCAGTCGGCCGACAGGGCCAGCAGCGGCACGCCGGGCTCGGCGGTCACCAGCGCGTCGGTGTTCTCGGGCGGCGCCCCGCCGCCGGCCTCTACGACGGCGACGTTGGCGGTGTGCCGCTGGCGCATACGGGCCAGGCGCGCGGGCTCGGCGCCGAAGGCCTCGCAGAAAAGTTCCAGGTTGCGCTCCACGTCCTCCAGCTTGTCGCCGGAACCGGCGCCCAGGTTCAGCCCGGCGTAAGGCCCGGAGCTCGCCCCGCCCCTGCGGGTGGAAACGGCGCAGGTCACGCCCTCCTCGCCCTTAAGGCAGTCGAAGCGCAGCAGTTCAAGTCCGTTCTTTTCCTCGGTATACATTTCCCCTCCGTCCCCCGGCATTGCGGCGCGGCCGCAGTAATTATATGATAGCCTTATGCGGCAGAAACCGACCTACAGGCTGCTCAAGCGCCCCGGCCCCGCCGCCCTTAACGGGATTATAACAATTTACCGCGCCCAGGGCTGGTGGCGGCGCGGGGACACCCCCGCCATGCTGCGCAGGCTCATTTCCGGCAGCTACCTCTTCGCGGTGGCCGAGCTGGACGGCCGGGTCATCGGCATGGCCCGCGCCATAAGCGACGGCGTCAGCGACGCCTACATACAGGACGTGGCGGTGCTGAAGGAATTCCGCGGCGCCGGCGCCGGCTCCGGGCTGGTGCGCGCGCTGCTGAAAGGGCTGAAGTCCGGCGGCATAAAGTGGGTAGGCCTCATCGCGCAGGACGACAGCCACCCTTTCTACGGGCCGCTCGGCTTCTCGGAGCTGAAGCGCGCCCGCCCCATGCTCTTAAAAGGCTCCTATGTTTAACAAGCTAAAGCCGGAGGATTACCCGGCGCTCAAGAAATATTTCGACGGCCACCATTACCCGCTCTGCGAGTATTCGCTCTCGTCCATCATAGCCTGGAACCGCTGCCTCTACGAGGTCTCCTGGCTCGTCGACGGGGACCTGCTGCTGGTGGCCGAGACCGACCTGGAGCCGCCGGCCTCGGCCAGGCTGCTGATGCCGGTGCCGAGGCATTTCCGCGAGGTGACCCCGGCCGAGCTCGCCGCGCTGGCCCGCCGCCATCATCACCACAGGTACTATTACGTGCCGCAGGATTACGTGGACCGGAACAAGGACGAGCTCTGCAAACTCTTCTCCGTGAGCGAGCAGGCCGGCTTCATGGACTACGTCTATTCCACCCGCGACATGGCGGAACTGGCCGGCCACAAGTATTCAAAGAAGCGCAATTTGATAGCCCAGTTCAACAAGCAGACCGCGGCCGGGCGCAAGGTGAAGGTGGAGCGCATAACCGCGGCCAACAGCGCGGACTGCCTGGCCGTGCTGGACCGCTGGGCCAGGGACCCGGAGACCGGCTCGCGCCTGGACATGCTGAACTGCGAGCGCAAGGCCATACTTAATTCTCTCAAGCACCTGGACCTTATTGAAATGAGCGGCGTGCTGGTGCGGCTCGACGGCGAGATCGGCGGTTTCGCGCTGGGCTCGCGCCTCACCGACGGGGTGTTCGTGCTGAACTTCGAGAAGGCGCTGGAGGGCGTGAAAGGCCTGTACCAGTTCCTCGACAACGAACTGGCCAAGTCCCTCCCCCCGGGCTGCTCGTTCATCAACAAGGAAAGCGACCTGGGCAAACCTGGCCTGGCCAAAGCCAAGGGATCCTATTACCCGGCCTTCACCGAGAAGTCCTACCAGTTGGAACTTAAGACCGACAAATAAAAAAAGCCCGGCCTGCGCCGGGCTTTTTCATGCCCCGAAGTTCAGATGGCTTTGTAAGGGTCTGCCGTCACGCTGAGCAGGTAGACGGCGGCCTTCACGTTGTTGTTCACGGCGCGGGTTATGGCCGCGGCGCCGGGGTAGAAGCCGTTGCCCTCCAGCTCGATGGTGAAGGCCAGCGCGCCGGTGGCGGCGTAGGCCCAGTCGCAGCTGTCGCCGGTGGCGATGTAGAGTTCGCTGGATTTCTGCGCGTCGTAGCCGGTCAGGCCGGCCATCTTGGCCGCTATGGCGACGAAGGCCTTCTTGTCCTTCTCGTTGCTCACGTCGGCGTCCTGGCCGCCCCACGGGTACAGCACGGTGCCGCCGTAGGTGTGGTAGCTGATGTGGGTCTTCACGTTGCGGTGCGACTCGAAGAACTTCTTAACGGCCTGGGTCTCGGGCTCGGAGAAGGCCTTGGGACCGCAGTAGGTGTCGGAGCCGGGGTAGGTGGAGCCGCCGGACTTGCAGAACCAGGAGTCGTAGTTGCGGTTCAGGTCCACGCCGATGGTCTTGTCCGAATTGACCCGGGTGTTCTTGCGGAAATACTGGTACTTGCCGGTCTTTATGTCGTACTCGGAGCCGTCGGCGTTGAGCATCGGGGCTATGTAGATGTCGAGGGAATTGATGTAGCCCTTCACGTCGGCGTCGTTGCGGTGGTCCATCAGCCAGGCGGCGAAGAGCAGCGGGACCTCGTTGGAAAGGTGCTCGCGGGCGTGGTGGTTGCCGAGGAAGAAAGCGCCGGGCTTATTGCTGGCGGCGGTCCCCTTGGCGCTGGAATTGATGCGCAGGCACCAGATGTCGCGGCCCTCCACGGTCTTGCCCAGCGAGAACACCGAGGCTATGTCGGAGTTCTTAGAGGCCAGGTCGTTAAGCAGGTCGGTGGTCTCCTTGTAGTTATGGTAGGCCGCGTCGTTGGACGGGAAATCCTTGGTGAGGGCCGAGTACTCGGCCATCGACAGGCTGCGCTCCATGCCGGCCGACTTGGTGGCGGTCAGCTCGGCGGCCAGGGCCGGCGAGGCGAAACCGGAGACCTTGTCCCCTTTTATCTCGACGATGTCCAGGCCGGCCTCTAGCAGGCGGGTGCGGGCGTACTTGTCGGCGGCGCGCAGGGTGACCCAGCGGCGGCCGTCCGGAGCCTGGGCGGCGGCACCCAGCGAAGGTTCGGGGGTTTCCACCGGCGCAAGACCGGTGGACAGCTGCTGCAGCAGCTGTTCGAAAGAGCCGTTATCGCCGGCGTATAAGCCGGCCGGGATGAAATTCAGTAAGGCTATGGTTACCAGGAGCTTTTTCATCGTTGAAAGCCTCCGCCGCGGAGTATTGACCTATATCAATATAATTATAAGGGCCAAAACCGAAAACCGGCAAGGCCA